>Ga0255421_1005_pt1 | contig 59752 bp, 63 predicted proteins | sample ANMaggSSYBR02G10_FD_182637 | JGI IMG/M metagenome (GOLD analysis project Ga0255421, IMG submission 182637) | Sediment cell enrichment communities from methane seep in Santa Monica Basin, California, United Staets - ANME aggregate JGI... | ecosystem: Environmental > Aquatic > Marine > Cold seeps >... | reverse complement strand
TTCATCCTAAGATTAGGAAGAACAGAGGCGATATAATGGGTACGCTTATATTGGAAATACCAGATGACATTGCAGATGCAATTCGCTTACCCCCCAAGGAAGTGGATCGGGAACTGCACAAAGAACTGGCTTTAGCGTTGTATCAGCGTGGTGTGCTTTCATCTGGTAAAGCATGTTCACTTGCTGGTATGACTCGCTGGGAGTTCGAGGATTTTCTGGGACTGCACAGGGTCCGGCGGCACTACACTGATGAAAATTTGGAAGAAGATATAAATTATGCCCGAAGCCATGTATGAAGGTAAGATAGTATCACTTCGGGGGGGTTGAATAAACTTCGCAACGAGGCAGGATTCTGGATAGATGATGAATTATACCGGCGGGCTTTAACAGTGGCAGAGGAATAATTCTATATGAATACTTTTTGGTTCTTCGCTCTTTAGTATGGGTAGAGTAAACTCCCCCCGTCACCCGTACACAGTCACATCCGGTACAGTCTCTTTGATCCGCGCCAGTGCATCGGCCGGCACATCGATCAGTACACGCTCTTCCTTGAGTTTGGATCTAAGTATTTTCAACACCTGCTCACCGGGTGTTACATAGACAATCGTTTTCTCATCGTCGAGGTGCATTTCTCCAACTATCAATATGCCGTGTGGGGTTTTGGAGATTATCTTCACATTCCATGTTTTAGTACTGTTGTCGTAATACACATCGCCGGCAGATACCTGATTTCCCATATTTTCTATAAGGTACTCCTGAGCAGTTTCATACATTTCCTTGGACTTCATTGTTTCACCTTTTGGAGTTTGATCACCCAGCATTTTAAAGCTGACCATGCCTGCATAAATCTCTCAATACTACATTTTGCATCTTGACCATCTTGAATATCGGGATCATGATAGGTGATATTGTTGTTATCGTATCCTGTGATCACTACAAAATGACCGAAACCCTGTATTCCTCCATATAGTATTCCAGGATCAAGCAATACAATGACTGGATTGCCATTTTTTAGTGTATTTTTTAAATCATCGATGTCTTCATATTTTAAAGCATCTGCATCAAATCCAAAAACCTTTGAACCTTTTACCAGTTGCAATGGAGTGGTGCCAAGTTCGGTTGTTCCGCATGCCTTTAATACATCTTATTCTGGTGCCGAAGTGCCAATGTATTTTAGCAGCATTCTAAGGCATGCCGGACCACAGGTATACCATTCCTGTTGTTTGCAGTATGGTACTTCTAATACTATCATTGTCCATTTTTTGTTTTATTATCAGATATAATTTCCGACTGGCACTTCACATGAACGTATCCAAATCTTTACAACCAAAAATAGCAATCTTAATCCCATAAAAACCAACCCACACAAATCAGCTAAGAGCCACATTTTAACAGCCAGATATCACATATGATATAGATTATAAGCCAAGACATATATAATTTTACAAAGTGGACTGCAAACGACTGTACCCTTACAACCTTCCTACTCCTAAGTATGCCAACCATAAGCCCTGCGTTTTTTCACCAAATATAGTGTGAGAGGTCGCACCCAACACAATATTGTGGCGATTCTTTATTCAATTTCATTACCCATTGACGCATCGATCAAAAGTTTCGTGTAGAAATGCTGCGGGTTCGAAATAACCCTGTGTGACGGACCGTTCTCTACGATCATGCCATTATGTAAAACTGCGATCCGGTCACTAACCTTGCGTGCAACCCCGATGTCATGCATAACAAATAACATGGAAATACCACGCTCATTCTGAAGGTCAAGCAGAAGTTTCAATATCTTTGCCTGGACACTCGGATCAAGAAAAGACGTGGACTCATCAGCAATAAGCAGGTCAGGCTCAAGTATAAGTGCCCTTGCAATAGCTACACGCTGCAATTCACCGCCACTCAGTTCATGCGGATATTTTTGCATAAAATAATCTTCATCAGGCAACTGCACTTCATTCAAAGCATCCTTGATCCGCTTTACCGAATTATCATCAAATAACCCATGTATCCGCAGAGGTTCGGCGATCGCTTCAAAAACAGTAAACCTGTGGCTGATCGAGTCCTTAGGGGACTGGTAAATAATACCAACAGTCCTGAAAAACTCTTTTTTGTCAATCGTTCCCACTTCCTGTCCCCGAAAGACGATATTTCCAGCATCCGGCTTGATCGTACCTGCAGTAAGATATGCAAGTGTGGTCTTTCCTGACCCGGTCTCTCCCACAAGTGCCAGAATCTCGCCTTCATCAAGTGTGATGGAAATATGCTTGAGAACCTCTATATCTCCATAAGATTTTGAAATGTTTTTCACACATAACATAGTTGCTATGCCGCCACGATGACAGACAACGTAACTTCCATCCCCATCCCCATTACTTCCATCTATTGACATTGCCTGCGGCTGCTTTTGAGAACATACATCAATGGACTGTGTACACCTTTGCTGGAAAATGCATCCACGTGTTGCACCAGATATCTTTGATGGCGGAGCCCCCCTCACACCCGCAAGGTCTTTAGCACGCTCCATCATAGGAAATGAGCGCACAAGCGCACGTGTGTACGGGTGGCACGGTGCATCCAGCAGTTTTTGGGATGGCAGTAATTCAAGGATCATACCTGAATATAGCACAGCGATACGATCAGAGCAAAGGTGTGCAAAAGATAGGTCATGGGTAATCAGGAGCACTGCTTTCCCTGCATTCACCTGTTGTTTTATTACCTTTGCAAGATAGGATTTAGTAATCGCATCCACAGATGCAACCGGTTCATCCAGCACAAGAATATCAGGATCAGTGATCAATGCCATGGCCATCAGAACCCGTTGCCTCTCTCCTGCACTTATCTGATGTGGGAATAATATATCCCGACCCGGTTTGATCTTCAGGTGGTCAAGCATTTTTCCGGACTTTTCCAGCGCAACACTACGGGATTCCCCGTTCTTGATAAGTGGTTCAGCAACCTGGTCAATGATCCTGTGAACCGGATTCAATACATCCCCATAATTCTGGAACACGATCGATATCTTATTCCACCTTAACTGTTCCATCTCTTTATCGGTCATATCTGAAATATCGACATCATCAAGGAATATCCGTCCTGACATTAAAGTGTTGGAAGCCAGCAGTTTCATGGATGCAAGCGCAAGCGTGGATTTTCCCGAACCTGACTCACCTATGACAGCAACACACTCCCCTTTATTGATCTCAAGGGAGATGTTATCCAGCGCAGTAATGGTGTTAGTGTTGGAATTGATAGCAGTGTTGGAGTTGATGTCAGTGCTGGAGTTGATGTTGGAATTGATGTCAGTGCTGGAGTTGATGTTGGAATTGATGTCAGTGTGGGAGTTGATGTTGGAATTGATGTCAGTGTTGGAGTTGATGTTGGGGTTGATGTCAGTGCTGGAGTTGATGTTGGGATTGATGGCAGTGGTGGAGTTGATGTTGGTATCACCACCATCTTTCGATGTGCCGGACATTGTGTATTTTACAGTTAGATCCTTAAATTTGAGTGTCATGATTACTCCTGAGTCTTGGGTCAAAGATCTCCTCTATTGCATATGATATAAAAGCAAGTGATATGATGATAAGTGAGAGTGAGAGAACCGGTGGCATTAGCCAGTTGAACCAGACATCCAGATACAGGAAATGAGTTGCATAACTTATCATGATCCCAAGACTTTTTACAGTCGGGTCGAATATTCCAAGAAATGAAAGTCCGGCTTCCATGAATACTGCGATCTTTGCCTTTGTAACAAATCCCATCGCATAAAGCGGAAAAAGTTCTGGTATGATGTGTTTGCGCATAATATAGAATGTCGATGCACCCATATTCTTTGCTGCTTTTATGTGGAGTTTTGTCTTAAGTGAGAACGTTTGGGCACGAATCCCTCTTGCAGTGGTCGGCCATATGATAAGTGATAATGTAATGATCAAAATGAAAACAGAGGGCTTGAAGTATGCTGCTATAAGGATCAAAACCAGGATCGAAGGTATTGCAAGCAGTGCATCTGCGATCCTCATGACAATAACATCGTATGTCCCGCCGACCAGTGCAGCAGAAACCCCAACCAAAGTACCGATCGTGCACGCTATGGCTGCAACAGAGACTCCAAAAAGTATTGATGTCCTGAGTGACCAGAGTAATTCACTTAATATGTCATAGCCTATATCGTTGGTTCCCAGTAGATGGTCCATTGATGGCTGCTGTAAATACATGAAAGAATAATCCCATGGATCATGGGGGGCAAGGATCGGGGCAAAGACGGCTGCTGCGGATAGGAACAACAGTATTGCAAGCCCTATGATCCCTATCTTGTTTCTTTTAAATTCCTTGAAAAACCTAAAATGCATATTCAATCCTCGGATCGATCTTTTTGTAAAATATGTCAACAAGAATATTGGTCAGAAGTACAATAAGTACCGAGACAGTAAGAATCCCCTGGATAAGTGGCAGGTCTTGATTCGATATTGCTTTATATGTCAAAAGCCCGAGTCCGGGATATGCAAAGATCGTTTCGATAAAAAGCACCCCTGTTATCACAAATGCAATTCTGACACCAATACGTGTGAAAAACGGAAGGATCGCATTCCTTGCTGCATGATAATACCTTATTTTGCGCTCTTTGAGACCTTTTGCACGAGCCGTGAGTATAAATGGCTCACGTATCGTGAGTACCATGCTGTTCCTGATCAAGAGGTAATCACCAGGGATCTGTGACAGTGTAAGTGTTGCAAGCGGCAGTATCAGATGCATCAGGACATCACTAATGTATGCAATACCCTGTACATTCGAGTAAGGTGTTATCGCACCTGCGGTTGGGAACCATTCAAAGTACAAACCAAATACCGTAAGAAACAGGATACCAATTACAAGGGACGGGATCCCATCGATCAACAGCATTGAAGTAAGTAGCCACCTATCGATTTTTCTGCCTCGCCTCCATGCACTCTCCACACCGAGTATGATCCCGACAATGGCTGACAGGATGAATGACGTGCATATAAGCAGCATTGTCCAGGGCAGTGCATCCATTATAAGATCGGTCGTGGATGCATGATACATATAGGAATATCCAAGATCTCCATGTGCGAGCTGTATGAGATAGGTAATAAATTGTTCATGAAGTGGTTTGTCAAGCCCATGAAGTTTGATAAGTTCATTGTACAGTTCCTCAGTGACCAGTATCTCCGAACCACTGTACATCGCGAGTATCGCATCACCAGGGAGGAGGCGCGGAAGTAAAAAATTGAGAAAAACAAGGAAAAGGATGGTAAACAGGTAGACTGTTACCATCTTCACTTTCCTGTTCCACTTCATATGTTACGGCTTCCTTTTAGACCTTTTTATGTAGAATGCAGCAAGGATCGCAAACACCCCTAAAAATGGCATCATAGGTGTATCTTGTGCATTATCTGTGGCCTGCATAGGTGTTTTTTGTTCGATTCCTCCATCTTCAGGTGCGATCGACCTTATCATGGCGATCTTATTCTGCGGGATCGGGATACCTTTGGCAATTCCACCTGTAGTATAGAACCAATCTATCCCAGCATCAGGGTTATAGGCATAATACCATGTCGGATAATACAGTGATATTGCCGGAAGTTCCCTGGCATAGACATTCTGGGCTTCAAAAACTACTTCTTGCCTTTTTATCGGATCCATCTCATGCATCAGGTCATCAAGCAGGCTGTTCAGTTCGTCGCATTTATCATATCTTGCAGTAAATGGACTGGGTTTGGAATTTGGAGTCTGAATAACTCCATCATAAAGCGATTTTGGATCGCCGCCAATAAGACCGTGTCCTGATATTGCAAGATCGAAATCCCAGTTTATAACTTTTTGATCGACGATCTTTGTCTCAAGTGAAATCAGGTCTACTTCTATCCCTACCCTTTCAAGCTGGTTCTTCAATATTTCGCCATCCCGATCAGGCATAGACTGTCCCCCTGTGCCAATCATCGAAACCAGTACCAAAAATTTCAGAGGCTCACCGTCTTTGGTGAATACACCATCATTCAATTCATAACCAAGTGACTTGATCATTTCCTTTGCTTTGTCCGGGTCATATGGATACTCAGGGACATTTGGGCTTGCCCACTTACTTTCTGATGAGATCAAACCGTAACTTGCAGGTTTTCCATATCCCCTAAGTGATTTATCCACGAATTCGTCCTGGTCGATCGCATAAGCCAGTGCCTGCCTGAACACAACACTGTCGAGAGGCTCATTGTTATGGTTGATCATCAATTTCTTGTTCCAGTAATGCATGCCTGCTATGACGACAAAACCTTCCTCTGTAAAAGTTTCAGCCATCTCTGGTTTTATTGAAGCTAAATCTACCTCACCAAGCTGCAATGCCATTTGAGTATCGCCTGTTTTTACATAGATCAACTGATCAATATTTGGTTTACCAAGATAATATTCATCAAATGCTTCATACTGGTAGGTCCCATGTTCCTTGCTAAAATCAACGTATTTGAAGGGACCGCATCCAATGAATGCATCGGATTCCACATAATCGATTGGATTTTCGACATCCTTCCATATATGTTCTGGCAGTATCGGCATCGTGCCACCAATATCTTCAATGAAGGGAGCGTATGGACTACTCATATAAATCTTTACAGTATGATCGTTAACCGCTTCAGCCCGATCAACGCTGTCAAGCACAACCCAGCCATAAGGATGTTCCTTCATGTAATCAATGGTAAAGGCGACATCATTTGATGTTACAGGCTCCCCATCATGCCATTTTGCATTTTTAACAAGATTGAATATGTACGCTTCCTCTTCTGGAATATATTCCCAATCTTCTGCCAGCAAAGGAATAAAGTCAGAGGTTTCATCTTTCCAGACAAGAGTATCAAAAATGAAATGCATTCTTAGATACCCAGGTCCCCTCCCATAAGCCAGATATGGGGATGGATGTCCCCAATCACCGGTTTTATCTGCTATTCGGATCTCATTTTCTGCAACAGCACCTATTACAGGTGTCAATATAAATGAAAATACGATAAAGGAGATTATCAGTGTATTTTTAATATTGGTCATTTTATATCCTTCCGGTTCAAATCTATTCAGGAATTGTTTCCTGTCAACTATTCCTTCACATTATTACTTTCCTGTTCCACTTCATCTGCTACGGCTTCCTTTTAGACCTTTTTATGTAGAATGCGGAAAGGATCGCAAACACCCCTAAAAATGGCATCATAGGTGTATCCTGTGCATTATCTGTGGTCTGCATAGCTGTTTGTTCGATTCCCCCCTCCCCATGTGAGTTAGATCTCATCATGGCGATCTTGTTCTGTGGGATCGGAATACCTTTGGAGACCCCTCCTATCGTGTAGAACCAATCAACACCAGCATCAGGGTTATAGGCATAATACCATGTTGGATAATACAGTGATATTGCCGGAAGTTCCCTTGCATAGACATTCTGGGCTTCAAAAACCACTTCTTGCCTTTTTATGGGATCCATCTCATGCATCAGGTCATCAAGCAGATTGTTTAACTCCTCACTTTTATTATATCTTGCAGTATTCGGACTAGTTTTGGTTCCCGGGACCTGTATTACCTTTTCATAGAGGATCTTCGGATCGCCGCCAATGCCACCGTGTCCGGAGATTGCAAGGTCGAAATCCCAATTTATAACCTTTTGATCGACGATCTTCGTTTCAAGAGATATCAGTTCTATCTGTATACCCACCTTTTCGAGCTGGTTCTTCAATATTTCACCATCCCTGTCCGGCATAGACTGCCCCCCTGTGCCGATCATCGAAACAAGTACTTCAAGTCCCAGGGCTTTTCCATTTTTGGTGAAAAGACCGTCTTCCAATTCATAGCCGAGCGATGCGATCATTTCCTTTGCTTTATCAGGATCATATGGGTAATCCAAAACATCCGGATTTGCCCACTGGCTATCTGATGAGATCAGGCCGTGACTGGCAGGTTTTCCATATCCCCTAAGTGATTTATTCACGAATTCGTCCTGGTCGATCGTATAAGCCAGTGCCTGCCTGAACACAACACTATCCAGAGGCTCCTTATTATGGTTGATCATCAAATTCTTGTTCCAGTAATGCGGACCTGCTATGACGACAAAACCTTCCTCTGTAAGAGTTTCAGCCATATCTGGTTTTATTGAAGCTAAGTCTGCCTCACCTAGTTGCAGTGCCATCTGGGTATCGGCCGTTTTCACATAGATCAACTGATCAACATTCGGTTTACCAAGATAATATTCATCAAATGCTTCATACTTGTATGTTCCATGCTCCTTGCTAAAATCAACATATTTGAAAGGACCGGAGCCTATGAACGCATCGGTGTCTACATAATCCATCGGATTCTCGACATACTTCCATATATGTTCCGGCAGGATCGGCATCGTGCCACCGATATCCTCCATGAAAGGCGCATACGAATCGCTCATATAGATCTTTACAGTGTGCTCATCAACTGCCTCAGCCCGGTCAACGCTGTCAAGCATGACCCAGCCATAAGGATGCTCCTTCATATAATCAATGGTAAAGGCGACATCATTTGCTGTTACAGGCTCCCCATCATGCCATTTAGCATTATTGACAAGATTGAAGATGTGCACTTCCTCTTCCGGAATATATTCCCAATCTTCTGCCAGCAAAGGAATCAAGTCAGAGGTTTCATCTTTCCACACAAGAGTATCAAAAATGAAATGCATTCTCAAATACCCGGGTCCTCTCCCATAAGCCAGATATGGAGATGGATATCCCCAATCACCGGCATTATCTGCTATCCGGATCTCATTTTCTGCAGCAGCACCTATTACAGGTGTCAACATACATGAAAATATGATGAAGGATAGCAATATACATGAAAATATGATAAAGGATATTATCAATGTATTTCCAATCTTGGTCATTTTATTCCCATCCGGTTCAAATCTATTCAGGAATTGTTGCCTGTCAACCCCTCAAAACATGGAATGCAATGAGCTTCACCATTTAGCAGTCTGACTCTTGTTTCCATCACAGGTTCATTGCACATAACACAATCCAGTGATTCATGGATACGCGCTTTTTGCACTGGTTCCGGCTCCACTTGTTCGATAGTCATGAGCTTGTCTTCAGGTAGATCAAGTATCTCATTACTTTTTTTGATGTGTTTTTGTGTAAACAACTCTCTTTCAGATTCACTTGCCGTTTTGTTCCTTACTTTGGCAAAGAGATTGCGATGTTCTTCGTCTGTATCATAAGCATCTTTGTTGATGGATATTCTTAGTGCTTTGTTGGTTTCACGATTTATGAACGTATAAACATATTTTCCATAATCATTGAATACCAGATTTCCTTTTCCAAACGTACATCCTGTGAGTAACTGGATAGCATCCACTCCACAAGAGTTGTTTTCGATAATTGCAACCATTTCTTCATCCCTGGCAGGTTTTCCAAGTTCCCGCAACACCACTTCAGATACCCGTATTCCAACTGCAAGTCCGGGGCACTGGTGCCCGTGGAACCGAACAGCATTTTCAATCACAGATTCCTCTATATTATTAGAGTTCATGATTTGCGATTCTTGTTAATATTATATAACCATTGTGTTACGCATTGCATGATTAATATTAATATATGTAACAATTCTATTTAGAGGTGCCACTGATAGCAATAATTGTGAAATATTTATTCTACCCATATCTGTGAAGTGATCCGCTATAGAGTTGAGAAGATCAGGTTGTAATTTCTGATGGTATTTGGATTATGTGCCTAACAGGGATGTTCCAAATCCTAATCTTTGGTATTGAACCTGTGTTTAAGATAATAATTGGAATATATCGCACCCAGGGGATTATGTGCCAGTACCCTATCCTTTACTGCCAGTGTGGTTACAGGTGCCTGCGAGTGACTGGTAAAGAGAATATCATGTCCAATGCACAATCCGAGAATGATATTCAGTTCAGTCTTCTCGTTATTCAATACCAGTGCCTGACCCACCGGATTGCATACAGCTTCAAAATCACTATTGTGCAGTTTCTCCAGACCATAACTGTCCTTATTAATTCCACATACCTTACAGCAGACAGAGAATACATTGAAATCCTGTGCTAAGATCTCATGAATGACATTTGCCTCTTTTTCCAGACCGATGCAAAATGCAATGCCCAGTTTTTCATACCCCATTCCCCCGGCATACAAAATAAGTTCTTCCAACCTCGTTTTTTCCATATAGTACCTGGATTCTATATGTGCCGAGATCTTCATTGATTCGAGGTTCCTGCCAGTATATTCAACATCTGCCTTAATTGTCGAACAATCCTTTCCATTGCTGCACTTTTTCTGTTCACATAACGCACATTGCATCTGACAATCTCCGTTTATTTTGGTATATACATTTTCACTTGAACCTAATCCAAGACTAACCTGGGCATAACCTGAACCTAATCCGAGCTTAACTTGAGCCGGCTCCACGTGACTTTTTATTTCTATTCTGCCACAGAGCACACAGAGAGCACAGAGTATTTCGCCTCTGTGTCGTCCTCTGTGCTCTCTGTGTCCTCTGTGGCTAAATTATTCATAACATTTCCAGCGCTTTTTCCAGTGTAATAATAGCAAGATGTGCACAATGCAGGTTTTCTTCAGGGAGACCTTGAAGAGCACTAATCAGGTCATTATCTGTAATTGCTTTTGCATCTTTAACAGATTTTCCTTTGACCATAGATGTAAGCATGCTCCCGCAAGCTATCGTTGCTCCACATCCGTCTGTCATAAATGATATATCTTCAATTATATCATGGTCCATCTTCAGATATATTTCCATCGTATCCCCGCACCAGCCGGTTAATGCTGCAAAAGCATCTGGTTGTACAATTTTGCCGATATTTTTCGGATTATTATATTCCTTAATAACTCTTTCTGAGAAAACCATCCGCTCCTGCTCATAGACCTCATTTTGAATTTTTTCGATCATCTTATCAAAATCAGATTTATTGTTTGGATCTGTCACTTCAGTTTCACCTTGCGTTCATTTCAGTTTTCCCTTGATATTTTGCCATATTTTTATAATATTATTAGAAAACTCACTGTCTGAGAACTCAACGACAGTCATCTCCCTGATCATGGCCATCGTCGGTGTTTCATCATATGGTATCTTGCCCACAACATCGAGTCCATTTTCGGCGCAGTACTTTTCGATGAGTTGTGTATTACCGGGATTTATATCGAATTTGTTTATGCAAACCACTGCCGGTATATTGAAATGCCCGGCCACTCCCAGTATTCTTTTCATGTCATGAATACCTGATAATGTAGGCTCTGTTACGATCAATACAAGATCAACACCTGAAATTGCAGAAATGACAGGGCAGCCGATACCGGGAGGGCCATCTATGATGATCAGATCCTTGTTATATTTGTCAGCCAGGACCCGGGCATTATTTCTGACAAGGGAAATTAATTTTCCTGTGGCTTCCTCAGCAGTATTAAGCTCGGCATGCGACATCGGTCCAAAACGGGTTTTTGAAAGGTAAGCAAACCCGGATTTTCTGTCAACCAGGTGTATTGCATCGGCAGGACAAACATATTCACATACACCGCATCCTTCACATCTCTCGTCAATTAGTTTTAGATCATCATCAATAGCATCAAATCTGCAATATTCCCTGCACTTTCCGCATTCTGTACATTTTTCCTCATCTTTTGAAGCAATCTTCAATCCGGAAAATTCAAACGTTTCTTTAATCTCAGGTTTGAGGATGAGATGCAGATCCGGAGCGTCCACGTCACAGTCAGCCAGTACGGCATTTTCAGCCAGGGAGGCAAAAGCTGCAGTGATTGTGGTTTTACCGGTACCTCCCTTTCCACTTATAATAGTAAACTGTTTCATGTCTTTACCTTGCTTATTCATAGGAAATGAGCATCAATGTGTTCCCATGATGACTCTGACGCCTAATTTGTCTCTGATCGCATCTGCCAGTTCTTCAGCATACGGACATTTGGGTGGATTTGGAATTGGTTTTATCAAACATGTGCACATGAAGATCACTTCAGCACCTCTGTTTACCATTTCCTGTACCTGTCTGATTGCATCTCTACCAGGACATCCTCCACATGTTATCATGCCAATGATGTCGATATCATCACTCTTGAATTCTTCAAATGTCCCGGTCTTAGTCTTCATAACTTTAAAACACGATGTACCTGGACATGACCTTGCAGCTATTTCACATCTTACCAATCCGATTTTAGTCATCTTATAATCACTTCATATATTTTATTCAAAAGCGTCTCATTATTGTACATTTTCCGATTGTATCTTATCAAACAACTGAACAAACTTCTCCTTCCATTCCGGCATTTCCAGGACAAAGGGTTTACCGTTTGAATAGAGCCTTGCAATATCTTCACTTTGTGGAATCTTCATAAGGATAGGAATGTTACTTGCCATACAGAATTTTTCAACCCTGTCATCACCTATACCATCCCGGTTTATAATCACTCCAAAGGGAACATTTAAGTGCTTCACTACTTCAACTGCAAGTTTCAGATCATAGAGTCCAAAGGGCGTGGGTTCTGTAACAAGCAGACAAAAATCACTGCCTCTTATGGTTTCAACAGCAGGGCAGGCAGCACCCGGTGATGAATCCAGGATTGCATTTTTTCCTTTAGATATCCTCTTTTTCAGGGTTTTAATTACCGGAGTCGCCATAGGTTCCCCGATATTTAACACTCCATGATAAAATTCAACTCCATTTGAAGTCCCTCCCTCGATTATGCCAATAATACGCTTTTCCTCTGAAATGGCTCCTTTGGGACACACCATTGCACAACCTCCGCAACCATGGCATAACTCTGGGAATAAAAGAACTTTAGAAGGCAGTACACCAATGGCATTGTACTGGCAAAATTTTGAACATTTCCCGCAAAAGTCGCACTTTTCTTCATCTATCACAGGAACTGGCAGATATACATCTTCAACCTTTTCCAGATCAATATCCAGGAATAAGTGGGAATCAGGTTCTTCAACATCACAGTCCAATAATTGTACATTATCAATGCTGAGTCCCAGATTCGTTGCTATCGTAGTCTTACCGGTTCCACCTTTGCCGCTTGCAACTGATATTATTATTTTAATCACCTCAAATCATTTTGCTTGTTTTTTCTAATAAAATTCGATGGCAAAAGATAAGATACATTCTGATATTCTACACGTCCCAGACTTCCATCTGACAGCATAGTATCAATACTCTCTGCTCCGGGAAATCTCCCTTCAATATCTCTTGCCTGTTCTTCCCTTAATGGATGACGGGAGCATATTTCTATAATTGTGGTTCGAAGATCAGGAAAGTTATCAAGACCAAATTCACCTGACTCACGATCAGTAAGGTCCAGTGATGTGCCTAAAATCTCATGTGTCCTCATTATTCTCTCAGGTTCGGGCGGCCTGACACCAGGTTTTGCAGGCGGCCGGATGGGAACTGAAATGTAGATCCGGTCAGGTTTTACCTGCTCAATAGCATCTTTTATTTCCAGAAGGGATTCATCTGAATCATTCACACCCTTGACCAGCATGACCTCAAGCCATATCTTGCCTGGATACTCCTTCCTGAAATCAACCTGGCCCTGAAGCATTTCTTCAAATCCAATGCTGCCATGAGGTCTGTTAAGTGTTCTATAAACCTCCTCACTTCCGGCATCAAGTGTGGGAAGTACCACATCGCTGCTTTTCAGGTCCTGCCTTACATCCCCCATAAAGAAGAGAGAACCGTTCGTGATCACAGCCACAGGTATCTGCCATTTGTTTTTGCACGATTTGATCAACCAGCCAAGGTCCTTGCATAAAGTAGGTTCACCATCTCCAACAAATGTAATGTGATCTGCATTTGCAAAATTCATTACTTTTCCAATATCAGACAGTATATCTTCTTTAGGATAGAAACTTTCACGCTTCACCTGGAGCTTGTTTGTTTGGCCCAATTGACAGTAGATGCAGTTATACGAGCAGGTTTTTCGGGGGATGGGGCTCACTCCTAATGAGCGTCCCAGCCTTCTGGAAGGAACAGGACCATAAGCATACATATTATCCTGAACCTCTTTTTAAAATAATATCTCCTTGTTCTGCTCCCAGTTCTTTTGCGATCATCGGGCATTTTGCCAGGAGCATGAAAAAAATCTTTTTGTTATCAGGAAGAGCTTCGAAGTTCCTCTGTCCTTTACTTATTATCATGTCACTTTCCGTAATAATTTCCGGGAATGTTTTACTTGAATGATCTACCCTGTTTTCATCAACTTCAATATTTACTATCTCCACACCACCTATTTTGTCAATTCCCACATATACAGCATCCTGCATAGTTGTATCATTGATAAAAGGTGTAACTTTGACGCCACAAAAAATTTTCTGGAAATTATATTCACTTATAATTGTCTCAAGCAGTATCTTGTCAAATACAATTTCACCTGCATTGTCTGTCAAATATACAAGATTTTCTGATTCTTTTAGATTATTTACGAATTTTGTAAAGTGGTCTATCCTGAATTTCTTTTCAAGTACACGTGAAATGGTTTTATTAATATCAAAATTTGGTCCCACTCCATAATCTATCACATTTCCTGCGATAGCCAGTCTCACAGCTGTTAAAAGCGGTGTAGCGGATCGGTCTACAATTTTTTTCAATTCCGGATACATTCCCAGTGCAATATCATTGCATTCCTTTTTTATAGTCTTGTAAGGATCATCTTCCTTGCTTTCTTTTCTTATAATATTGTACATAACATCCGCAATATCAGGTGGATGGGTATTCCAGTTCATATCTAATATATTGACCATTACCGATCTCAATATTCTCTCTTGCTCTTTCACATCATTTGTGACCAACCTTACAGCATCAAGTGCCTGTCTCTGGATGCAAAATATACAATCAAGACGGGTCTTCATTGCATTAAACTCCTTATTTTCACTGCATTATAGTCAAAAACCAAACCATTGAGACTATCTTTGCGGACTTTGCGCTCTTTGCGGTGACTAAAATTATACACTTCAAAATACGCAAAGAGCGCAGAGTAAAATAACGACTCTCTGCGAACCTCTGCGTTCTCTGCGGTTAATCTTTTTTTTGTCATAGTCCATTTATCCAGAATAAATTTAAAAAGTCATCAAATATGTATCCAGTTCAAATCAGAGGGCAAAAATAATAGCCACAGAGAACACAGAGGATTTTTTCTCTGTGTCCTCTGTGGCAGATAAATATAAACAATGATTTATGCACATTTTATCACCCTACTTTTTGAAAGGGATACCTAAATCTCAATGATCTGTCCTGCTTTACATTCCATATACCGGTCCGGAAAAATCTTTTTAATCTCACTTTTATAGCGGGTACAATGACAGGGCATTATCATAGAAATATCTCTCAGACATTCGAAATTATTAAATTTGTGAAAGCCTCCGATCACTCCATACGGCTCTCCTAAATCTGCAGCCGCATCAATGAAGTTTTCCAGACCCGGATGTGCACAGCCAGTAATTAACACAATACCCTGGTCCATTTTCAACAATAAGGCCTGTTCTTTTATTTTGTCCCCCATTTCGCCAGTAGTATACACATCAGGAGCGACATTTTCCAGTCCTGTCGTTTCTATCACATCTGCTTTTTGTGATATCTCATTCTTCAGTTGCCTGGAAAACGAATTTGGGACATATACTTTAACATCCGGGTGCAGTATGTGGGTTAAGCCCCCCATATGATCCCAGTGGTCATGTGAAATGACAATTGTATCGATATCCTCTTTAGTAACCCCAAATCTCTCCATGTTGTAAAGTAGAATATTTCCATCCCAGCCGGTATCGAACATAATCTTTCTTTTTCCTGTTTCGACCAGACAGGAAAAACCCCATCCATTGACAAAACCATCTTCCGATTCGTTGTCATATAGTATTTTCAATCTCATATTTATATAATAAATTGAACGAATAAGTTGAACGGGGATCTATTTGCCCTTCCGGTCAATACCATAGAGGGAGGAAAAAACCTCCCTTACTATGGGCATTTCACTCGCCAAGAACTTCTCTCACAAACTGTCCTTCACCGACCAGTTCAATGATGTTACCAAGTCGTTCCTTTCCAGGCTTTGTTCTGTATTTAACAAATGTGGAGGCAATCTTATTGATCAATGGTGGAATTTCCTCCTTTGTGCAGAATTCCTTTAAAAGGATACCATCAGTTGGTTTTCTGGCATCATTACCGCCGATCCAGACCGAATAGCCAAGTTTATCTTCCACTGCAGCTTCATGCGGGCATCCTCGCACACACCATCCGCAATTGCCGCACAGGTCTCTGTCTATCACAGCCTTTCCGCCAGAGATCGAGAGCGCATTGAACTTGCACAATTCAATACATCTTCCGCATCCGTTACATTTCTCATTGTCGATCTTCGGACGCTTTTGTCCCATAATACCTATATCATGACGGTGAGCTCTTACACAGTTGTTGGCACATCCTGCTATAGCGATCTTCATCTTATGGGGTGTGAGTTTCTGTGCAAACATTGGAGTTAGTTCATTTGCGAAATCCTTAGTCTCAACAAGTCCTTCCGGACAATATGCATTACCCGGACAGGCAGAAACATAACCCATGCCGATCGTCATGAGTCCATTTCCATATACATCTGCCATTATGTCATCAATATCTTCGTTTTTGACACCCTGGATCTCAATGCTCTTGCGATTTGTAAGCTCAAGTTTGCCATCACCATACTTGTTTGACAGTTCTGCAACCTTTGCAAGATAAGCGTTATCCACAAGACCGGATGCAGTTTTGATCTTCACAAAGTTGGTACCCTTTACCTCAGTTCTTACACCAGGATAGTCACGCACCCAGTAACCTTTGACTGATCTTCCGTCTTCAAGACGTTTCTTTAGTTCAGCTTTGAACCTGCGCATCTTAAGACCTGCAAACTCTTCTATCAAACTGACATCCACTTCATCAGATGTTTCAATATAACCTGCCTCTGCGGCCGCATTAAGCAATTCCATGCCTTTGGCATTTCGTGCCATCAATGTTGTCCAGCCTTTAGAAGACCCCATATATCCTGCTGAGATATCGGCAACCTTGGCGACCGCGTCCCTGCATATGCGGCATCCATCTGATACACATCCTGCAAGATCTTTAAGAGAAAATTCAGTGTCACCTTCATCTGTAAACACGATCATCTCATCAAGGTGTATTTCCAGTTTCCTGACTTTGTTCAGGTCAACACCGGCATTTGTCATGTAAGCAGACAGTTTCTCATTATTGAAGTTCTCCATACAGAACAAACCAATAGTGTATGCGATGTTTGGTATCTTTGCCTTTTCTCCGTCTTTCCCGACTTCAATTGGATGAACATTCAATCCACCAAAGAACTGGGTTCTTCTTGTTCCGTAGGTGTGGCATGGAAGTCCTACCATTGCAACGTTTTTGAGAGTGTCAGTTGTTTCCCGAAGTGCAGCCATCACAGGAACTGTGGAATACTTTGCACCTGCGGCATCCAAAAGAGCCTCCTTGCTTGTTATAATGTGTGAACTTGGTTTTGCAATCCCTGCAGTAGTTACTGCCCCATCGATCAATCCGTTGTCAAAGCAGTATGTCAAAAGTGCTGTCACAGCACCGCCGTCCTGACCTTTTTCAAGGATTGCGGAATCTGTTGCTCTTGCTGCAACTATCTTTTCGTACTGTCCAATAAGTGATGGAGGTTTTGCCATGAAGTTGAATACGTTCATAGATAAGCGTGATGCATCTGTCATGACCCTCTGGCACACATCCTTGCATGCGCCTTCTCCGTTTCTGTAGCATTCCTCTTTCAACTTTGGACCGTTCTCATCGAACTCAATTATATCATATGGACACACAGCGGCACACGCACCGCAATATGTACACATGCCCGTATCTACTATCGCGTCTTTCAAAAACCATTTAAATTCTTCTGCCATTTGTTTCATCTCCTAAATTTGCATATTTTAGATATATATATAATACTGATAATTACTTTACGATTAGACATATTCTCTACTTTATGTTACATAAATAATAACTGCAACCAAACTTATTTTGATAAATATATTTCATATTGATTCAAATAAAAAAATCGATTGGGGATTTTATTCCCCAATCTCTTGAATCCTTTTCCTTATCTCTTTCAATTCATTTTCCAGGTATTCTGCCTCGTTTGTCAGTTCAGCAGTCTCTTGTTCTTTTGTAATTGTCTGAACCACTGGTGGCGGGTAACTATAGGCGCTGCGCTGCCAACCAGTCAAACCGGTCGCATAGTATAAATTACGGCGACCTCGGCCTCCACCGCGATAAAAACCCCTGCCTAAATTGGGATTCATATATCCCGGATCTGGATATCGTGCACAATAACCTGCTGCCCTGCCTGTCCTTGGACCCAACCCTTGAGGTCCTGTTCCATCTCCTCCTGGCATTTATTTCACCTCCTTTTTTCAATTGTTTCGATTCGCTTTTTGATCTTATTCATGCCTGTGCTCACGGCAGGCATTCTCATCAGTAGCTTCACTTAACAGTCCCTTCTGCCATGCAGCTATTGCATCCTGCACTGTTCCTGAAGCACCAACAAATACATCGATCCCATATTCTTCAAACATATTTACTGCCCTTGGTCCAAGTCCGGAACAGAGCATAATATGGGTACCTGTTGGTGCTATGTATTCAGGTGGAACCCCGGTACCTCCCATATGTTCGCTTATATTTGGAATCACTTCAACTGCATTTGTTTCAATATCAACTATAGTATAATTGGGGGCCCTGCCAAAATGCTGGGCTACCATATCATTCAAACCGCCATTTTCCATTGTTGGTACGCATACTTTCATTTTTTATCCTCCTTAATACTAAATTACATTCCTACCATATTAGTTCCGCATTTTGGACATGCCTGATTGGCACACGGCTGTCCGGGCTGGTGTGGGCTGGTGTATCCGCAACCCGGACATTTGCACTCCTTCGGAGGCCCCATGCCCTGCCGTCCTCCACCTCTGCCCATACCGCTTCCTCTTCCACTGCCCGTACCACTACCTCTTCCCTGACCTGCTGGCATTTATTTACCTCCTATTTTTTCATATCTTCAAGTTTTTTCTTAATTTGGGCCAATTGTAACTTGGATTGTTCCAGTTCATCTTCCAGCATTGAGATTTTCTGTTCTTTTGTCATTGATGCCTGGCCCGGTACTTCCTGTACGGAACCTACACCAGGCATTCCGGCATGAGAACCAACCGTCGCACCCGCCGCTGACTGTAAACTACCGCTTTTATACAGTTCTAATGCATGTCTGACAGTTCCACTGGCACCGGTCATTGTTTCAATCCCGGCGGCTGAGAGTACCTCAAAAGCATTGGGTCCCACATTCCCGGTTATCACTGCATTGATCCCAACATTAACAATGGTTTGCGCAGCCTGTATCCCGGCTCCGCCGGAAGCCATTGCACTCTCATTTAGCATGGCTTCAAAATCCATCGTATCCGGGTCCACGATTAAGAAATACTGGCATCTTCCAAATCGGGGGTCCATCTGACTATCTAAATTATCTCCTGATGATGTAATAGCTATTTTCATACTTACTCCTATTATTTATTTGTTTACTCACTGTCAATTCTAGTCAATAACCTAATAATTTATACTAATGTCTTAACACTTTGATCTTCAGATAATTATAATTTAACCACAGAGTACACAGAGTGCACAGAGCGTTTTTACATTTCTCTGTGATCTCTGTGCCCTCTGTGGTTTATTGCTTATCACCTGTTGGAATTTCAATTTACAAAGTCCTCGATTTTTGCAACAATCTCCTTGAAAGACTCAGTTGATTCGGATTTATCACCAGATGCAACAAACGGGGTCCCATTATCACAGTCCTCAACGATTTTTTGATCGATAGGAATTCTACCCAAGAACGGTACATCTAACTCACTGGCTGCATTTTCTCCTCCGCCAACTTTAAAGAGGTCTATAGATTCACCGCAATGAGGACAGGTGAAACCACTCATATTTTCAATAATTCCTATTATTGGTACTTTGAGTGTCTTTGCAAAGTTTACAGCCTTTTTTGAATCAAGAAGAGCAATATCCTGGGGCGTGGTGATTATCACAGTTCCATTGATATCAGGAATTAACTGGGCAATACTTAACGGCTCATCACCTGTACCTGGCGGCAGGTCAATGATCAGGTAATCCAGATTGCCCCAATGAACTTCTTCCAGGAACTGCCTGATCGCTCCCATCTTTACAGGGCCCCGCCATATTACTGGTGTATCTGTATCAGTTAGAAATAATCCCATTGACATAACCTTTAAGTGTGGAGTAACCTCGGCCGGAAAAATACCTTCAGTGTCTCCTTTAACCTCTCCAGTTTCAATATTCAACATTTTAAGAGTACTGGGGCCGTGTAGGTCAGCATCTAATAAGCCAACATCTGCACCTCGATTTGAGAGGTCGTATGCCAAATTTACAGCTACCGTGCTTTTTCCAACACCGCCTTTTCCACTCATTACCATAATTTTGTGCTTGATCTTCAGGAGGTTTTCAGTTATCTTATGGTTGTCATCGATTGGTTTTTTATTTTTTACTTGATCCATGTTTTTCACACTCAATATCGGTTATGAGGGTTATTAGATTTTATCCCGAATATATTCGGCATCCAACTACGATAATAGTATTGCAGTACCGATTTACTTTTCATTTTAAATTACACTTTTTTCTTTTACCAGTCTTATCAAAATATTCAAAATGTTTCAACCATATAGGTTCACATGGTGCTTTCTGTATAAATTCTATGAATTTTCTCAACTGCTTTATTGTTTTATCAGCCACATGATGCTCGATCTGACAGGCATCAACCTCTGCAGTTTCATTATCAATACCAATGATCTCAAAGAATTCTACTAATGTCTTATGACTTTGCATCAATTCCTGTGCCATTTTCATTCCCGGTGGGGTGAGCTTAGCGCCTCGATACGGTTCATAAATCACAAGGTCCACATCATGCAACTTTTGTAACATCTCGGTAACACTTGGAGGTTTGATATTGAGTATTGATGCAATATCAGTTGTATGAGCACGTCCTGATCTCATCTCAAGTGTATAGATGACCTCGACATATTCTTCAAATGTTTTAAAAGCCAATTACCCGATCCTCCATTGAACTTTGTTCTGGCATAACATTTTTCATGGTTTAGAACCCCAGTAATATCAACCGCATAATTCCGCCTACTATCAAAGCGGCAGCTATCATCAGTAAAACTGACTTTGCCATATCCCGTATCCCCAGTTCACGCACAAGTACTGCAAATGTGGCAACACATGGAAAATAAATTGTAAGGACAGTTGCTGCGATCACCAGTTGGAATGGATTCATTCCAAGCGGCAGCAGCATACCAATGGCCATATCCTTTCTTAAAAAGCCAATAAGCAAAGCTGCTGCAGCTTCCTTTGGCAGACCCCATATGCCGCTTATTACAGGTGAAAAAAGCGTACCCAGGGTCTCAATAATGCCTACAGCATATAATATATTGATAAATAGAACTCCAAGGAAAACGAAGGGTATTGCTTCTGTAAGGAATATCCTTACACGCATCCATGTCTTTTTTAGCAGGGCTTTACCATAGGGTCTTCGGTATGGTGGGATCTCAAGAAATAGTTCAGGACTTTCACCTGCTATATACCTGTTCAAAAGTAAGCCGCTTGCTACATAAGTTGCAATGAGGGCAATAAAGACCATCAGCACATATTCAATCCCATAACTGCCTAAAATGCCGAATATCATAGCTATCTGTGCCATACACGGAATAGAAATTGCCATCAATGTGGCCGATATGAACCGCTGTTTTCTCGTTTCAAGTATCCTTGTGGATAAAGCACCGGGCACGTTGCAACCCAAACCCAGGAATACAGATACGATCCCGCAACCGTGAAGTCCGAATTTGTGGAATATAGTGTCTGCAAGTACAGATAAGCGAGGCAAGTAGCCCGTATCCTCAAGAATTGATAAGCCGAAATAGAATGCCAGGATATACGGAAGTACCATCCCGAAAGGCACAAAAATGCCGGTCGTCAGAAGTCCCATTGACTGTACATAGTCGATATTCCCTTCGATCAACCTCCCGATAATTATGTCATGGAATATACCGGGACCGATGGCACTGCTTATTTCCATCACAACTGGCGTGTACAGGTCAAATAACGGCTCAAGTACATAGCCAATGAGACCCTCGCCGATAAACCTGATAAAGGAGAATGTCAGAAGGATCACACCCAGTCCAATCGGAAGTCCGGTTGTTGGTTTTACTGTAGCATCCGATATTTTTTCCCAGATCGTATGGTGCCTGTGCTCAATCTTTTGTACTTTTTTGATAATCTCTCCGATGTGGATCCATTTTTCAGCATCACTTTGTGATACGTCTGTGGGAGTATGTGTATCCTTCAGGCGTGATAGCAGTGTTTTTATGCCTTCACCAGTTAATGCAACTATGGGCACAACAGGTACGCCCAATAGTTTTTCCAGTTCATCCGGATTTATAGTAATTCCATTATGTTTTGCCTCATCCCACATGTTAAGAGCAACTACGACCGGACTACTGCCCTGTAATAATTCAAGTGTAAGGAATAAGTTTCTTTCCAGATTTGTGGAGTCAATAACATTTATTATTAGATCCCCTTCATCCAACATCTTTACTGCAACTTCTTCTGCTGCGTTTATCGGCTCCAGGGAGTATGTGCCGGGAACGTCGATCAGTTCTTTTTTACTGCCTTCTATTCGCATTAATCCCTTTGTGAACTCGATAGTACTTCCAGGATAATTGGAAGCTATTACATTTGCTCCTGTTAATCGGGAAAAAACCACACTTTTTCCGACGTTGGGATTTCCCATTAGCAGGATTTTCTTTACTTTTTGTATATCCATTACCCCACCGCTACTATGATCCTTGAGGCCATTCCCCTGCCAATTGCGGTATTTCTTTTATCTATACTGATGACAATAGGTCCACCAACGGGCTGTCTTGCTATTACCTCAACAATCTTCCCTTCAAGTATTCCTCTTGATCGTACATTTTTCTGGAAGCCGAATCCACCTTCGAGTCTTAATATCCTTGCTTTCTGTTTCGGCTGTAAATTTGTGAGTGTTAGTTCCAAATGTATCATCTCTATGTTGTATCTTTAGGTACTCCTAAATATAATAAACTACCATTAAGTTTTCGCCGGATATATTCGGGATTGAATAAAATAAAATTATTCCGTCTTTAAAATCCAATCCCTGTATATCAATTGAGACGAATTATCGAAAGATATTTTAGGTATTCAAAACGATTCAAGACTATTGCGAGAATGGATATTATGCTACTTGGCATGTATAATCAGGAACTATAGATAATAGCCATATACCAAACTCCAACTAAAAATCGAGGTGCAAATCAATGCCCGTAATCACAATAGACGGACCCCATATGTCAAAAGAACAAAAAAAAGACCTGGTAGAATCCTTCACCCGCGAAGCCGCCAGGGTCACAGGCATCCCCACCCAGGCCTTCATCATCCTCATCAACGAGAATGACCCTGAGAATGTGGGCGTGGGCGGCGAACTGCTGTCTACGCGGATGGCAAAAAAGCAGTGAAACAAATTTGGAAAACCTTTTTATTATTACAGGCAATAGAATGCAATTAGAACATTTGTGAGGATATCCAAATGGCAAACAAGGATGATAAATTGGTATGGAATGAGGAAGGCTGCGCCGGGTGTGGCACCTGTGAGAGGAGCTGTCCCCATGAGCCCAGGGCCATTGCCGTAAATGAAGGCAGGGTTGTGATAGACTACGACCTGTGCGATGCCTGCGGTGTTTGCGTTAAGGACTGCCCGGTCAAAGCACTGAGCTTTGAAGTACTGTCATAAAGGCGGGTTCTGGATTTTATATAACGGTATCGTCGTAAAAGAAGTTCGCCTATAGGCGAATTTGGACAAAGCGAAGCGTAGTCTTTTACACCATGTTATACGCAGTCGGCAAAGCATATTCTCTCATCTACCCCCCTTCTTACATAGCTCGTGATAAAGTTAGATATTGAAGTCCCCCGAAGATTAGTAGGCTGATGATGAACACAACTGTAAGCAGGGGGTACACAAAGCTCTTATATCCTTGTTTTGTAGCATACAAACAGAATATTCCATGCAACATAGGGAATATCATAGCAAAAAGGGGCGAAATAAGAAACGATGATTTATATCCCCAAGCATCTGGTTTTCCAGTAATATCAAAATGGGTAGGGATTGTTTCGGGAAGCTTTGGGTAAATGTAAAGGGTGTTAGCCCATAGTAATAAGTATACAAACAGAACAAATCCTATTTGTATATACAGTGACTTTGTTGATTTTGTCTTAATTTTTTCCTCTTTCTTAAAGCTTATCTCTCCTTTGACCGATTTTACACCTATAGCTTTACTCCAATAACTCTCACCGCACTTCGGACATCTTAGCAGCTTTTTATCGCCCATGTGAGGACTTAAGAAGTCTTTTGCTGTTGAAATCATGAATGTATGACCACATTTCGGGCACATATAAGCGGTGTTTTTAGCGTGCCACCTCACAAGTGAAAATAAACCCCCTCCAAACAGAATAAGTAGCCATACAATGAATCCAACTGGCCAGTGAAAAGGTATCAGAAATATCGCCCCAGCTAAAATTGCGGCTGAGAGCAAGGAAATATAAATAATCGTCTTTCTCCAGTATCTCTTTTCTTCTATGTCCATGTGTTTACCTCCCCATTCTACTTTTACTATTTTTTTTGTTTTTCTCTAAGCCGATTGCGTATAACGTTTCGCGGGTTTAAGAAGTTGCGGAGCGAAGCAGAGCAATTTAAGTGAGCGACGAAGAAGCGAACCTTAAACCCGCTGTCAGGCGACATCCCAGAAACATTATACTCTTACTTTTTTTTTTCCACATTTACTACACTTGTAATGATAAAAATTGACGATTCCTCCACAGTAAGGGCATGACCATCTCCGTTTCTGATATTCGAGATAGTCCTCTATCCCCATTTCTTTCATCTTTTCAAAAATCTCCGGTATCTCATGTCTGTATCTAAACTTCGGATCTCCTGGATGAGTATCAAGAAGTTTCTTCCTGTGTTTTTTACATGGGAATTGGATGCAATAGATGCAGAAGTCTTTCTCTTCTCTATTATAGCAGCAATCTCTTATTTTACAGGCCCATTTACTTGTTCTTTTTTGTTCTTTACTTTCTGAGGCACATCCAAGACAAGTCTTATCAAAGGAAGGACATGCTCCACAAAAAACCCCACAAGGAGCTAATTCATTTGGAACTTGTTTCATATTATTCCCTTCATTTATTAGATATTTAGCATATCTCCTAACATTTCAGTATATGCGATGTTTCGCTAGATCCATATTTTATCACTTCAAATGTTGTAGTGGAATATGAGTGAGAGACTGCAAGGCTCGAACTGCATATACTGTGTTATCAGACCTGAGCGACCAACGGGAGCAAAAGTGCAACGTGGTCGAGCGAAGCGATAAGTAATTTTCACAATCGTCCACCACTTGTCAACGGTAAAAAATTAATCCACTTTTTCAATTTTAGCTTTCAAATACGGTGAAAAATATGCAAAATATTTTGTCTGAATATTTTTAATCTTCCAATCATCTTTAGTTATTTCTCTCCGACAATGATCAGATCCACAATTACAAGCAAAACTATTTGGGTATGATGATTCACAAAATGAGTAATCAACAAAAATTTCATCTCCAGCTTTTATGTCTCTAATCGCACAAAGTTGAATTTGATTTTTAAAACCTACATTTGGCACACAGGAATGATTAATTACTCCTCGTGCTTTTAACTCTTCCCTAGACGTCGGTACAATGAAAAAATCATCATCAATTTGAGCTCCCACATGCCCCATGATCTTCCAATACTCCTCAATTTGTGATTTATGAATTATTACGCCACCAAAAAAAAGTACGTTTTCTCCCTTTTTAATATCTTCTTTGGCACGAATACCTAATCCATGAGAAGGCGAATCAAATGACTCCGCTTTTGGTGTTAACCAACGATGTTCCCATCTTTTTAGTGAATCCATTATTTTTTGCATATTTTTGCCTTTCTCTAATTAGATTATATAATGGTCATAAAAATTATTTTCGATAACATTCTGCGACATACGAAGTGCGAGGCGTAGCCGAGCATTTGGGCGGAGCAAAGTGTAGCCGTATGTCCGATGTTATCGGATGTCTCGTAGATTATTTTATAAATCTCCCATCATCCTTTGACGCTGGAAGTTTATGCATATTTTTCTCAAGCCACCCCACATTATAAACCTCGTTTTCATCAAATTCGCCTACATAGGGTTTAATGTCCAAAAGAGGAGTGCCATCAACAATATCAACATCTTGAACATGGAGTATGTTTTCTTCAATTTTAACAAGACGCACTATCGAAATACCGATTGGATTTGGCCTACTTGGAGCTCTTGTGGCAAAAACTCCACGCATTTGCGTATCCATAAACGGCTTCACTTTTAATGATGGCTTTCCAGATAAGTGGAAGTGGCATACTAAAATGATGTGGGAAAATCCTTCAACATCCTTTAAGCCTTCAGCATATTCTGAAAATACCTCTACTTTTCCACCAATACCTTTAGCGGCTGCGGGTTGTATGGGTGTTCCTTTAGGTTCTTTGAATGGAGAGTGAATGATTCCGATTGGCTTGTACTTTATTTCATGCATAATTTCATTCCTTCATACGTGCGATTTCCAATAATGTTCTGCTTATAAAAGAAGTTGCCGAAGGCAATTTTGGGAAATCTTTGATTTCCCTTTTATCCGCTGTTAGGCGATGTAATTCTTTTTTGTAACGATAAAGCTACATCTGGCTTGTCAGTTATTATAGCCTCAATGATATCATTATTAAGAAACGTTCTAATCTTTTCCTCATCATTAACCGTCCAAACAAAGATAGGCATATGGTTTTTTCTGGCTCTCTTTAAGAATCCAAGCTTTAATAGTTTCCAGTGAGGTGCCAAGAAGTCTGCTTCTGCTTGTATAGCTCTCTTTATTGGATACAACTCTGAAAACCTTGTTAATATGAGATTCTTAGGTTTATCTTTCCCCAGCAACAACCCAACTCTCAAATTAGGATGTCTACTCTTTATTGCCTTTAAAGATGTGTCGTTGAACGACGTAGTAACAAATTCATCCTCTTTAAAATATGCTAACAATAGTTCTATAATTTCTTCTTCATACCCTTCTTCTTTTAACTCTACATCTAGTTTTATTTTCCCTTTTGTTAATCTAAGTATTTCTTCAACTGTAAGAATATCACCAGCATTTTTTTTAATTTCGTCATATGTTAATTCATTTATCGTTTTATCATTAATGAACTCATCATGATATGCAGTAAAAATATCATCTTTTGTTCTTCTAACATCAAATTCGATCATATCTGCACCAATTTCAATAGCTTTTCTAAAAGACCCAATGGAATTTTCCTTTGCGTAAGCGGAAGCACCACGATGAGCTATTATTATTTTTTTGTGCATATTACATTTCCTCAGTGTTTAGTAGATATACAATCTATCGCATTTCTCAAAATATCGACAAAATTTACTCATAGCTAGGAAATACTTTTATGTTTATAAAAATTCTGACAATTTCAATTATCCATCCCCTAGATACATAGAATTATTTCATATATCATAGTATATCCAAACTTGATTCGCATATCCCAACTATTAAGTATTATATCCGACCCTGACCCAGATATACATCCATCTGGACGAATTTCAATCATCACATACTTCTCTTCATTCGTCCCATTTATTAAGTTATCAACCTACCCTATAAAACCCTTGTACCTACACGACCAATCCGACCTCTGCGTCCATCATATTAGTCTTACAAAATCACAGACCATTGTTTGAAAAACGAGGCATTAAAGCTGGTATCGTGGTATTCTATTACGAAATATCCCCCACTTACGATACATCCTTATATCCTCATACACCATAGCACCCAGCATGGCAAGTTACAAGAGGATATCAAAGGACGTAATAAAAAAAGCCGATGTCCTTCTTGAGGTAATAGATGCCCGGTTTCCCGACGAGACACGAAACAGCGAGATAGAGCGTGATATAGCGCGTGCAAAGAAGCCGTTCATAATAGTCCTCAACAAATGCGACCTTGTATCAAAACAAACCCTTGAGAGAACAAAATCCCGCCTGTCAAAAATTGCACCCACGGTCTTTGTGTCCAGTAAGGATCGGTCCGGAACCACAATCTTACGACACAAGATACTTGAAATCGCAAACATGAGAGGGCACGAAATACTGGTCGGGTCCCTTGGCTATCCCAACACAGGCAAATCATCAGTTATCAATGCCGTGACCGGGAGACACAGAGCCCGAACGTCCTCAATATCTGGCTACACAAAAGGAGTGCAACTTGTGAATGCAGGTTCGCGTATCAAGTTCATTGATACGCCAGGGGTAATTCCCTTTGGTGAGAACGATGAGCATATACAGGGACTGCTTGCAGTGAAAGATTCAACACACCTGCAGGACACAATTGGCGTGGCCATGACGATAATAGAGAAAATATGCGCTGAAAACAAAACAGCCCTGGAATCTTTCTACCATGTTACAATAGAGGAACAGGATTCCTATGAAGTGCTTGAACTCATTGGCAGACAGAGCAACTTCCTGAAGAAAAAAGCTGAAGTGGATGAAACAAGGGCGGCAGTCAAGATAATCAATGACTGGCAAAAAGGGCTGCTTATGGTTTAGAGGCTGTTCGGCAATCCCATCAAGATCAAATTTCACACCATACCACAAAACTCTTTTTATTACAGCAACATATCTTCATGGATCGTTTCACGGGTAATGACCATGCTCATTTTCTAAAATGATCTGAAATTATTTTCCTCTCTCCCCTCTGGAGGATCTCACCCATTGTGGATTGGGAGACATCAAAGATTTTTGCAAGTTTTTTGATCGTAATCCTCTTTGGACAATCGTAATATCCTTTTTGAAAAGCTGCATGGATGATCTCTTCCTGTCTTTTAGTAAGCATATTCGGTTTAGTTAAATTAATAGTGCTCTTTAATTCAACCTTGCACCCATTCCCTTCAAGGTTATCGATCAAGTGGATCAGGGAACCTTCACCACCTGTTATCAGTTTCCATTCAACACTTCCATCCCCAAGACTCAAAGCCGATGTAAGGAAACACTCCGAACCTGTTAATGCCCTGCATGCAGCGCATTTGTCTGTGATGACGGAACCCAGAACACTACCGTCACTAAGGGAGGTTATATCGACACTGCATACTTCAGCATGCTCCTCGATTTCTTTTATGATGTCGTCGGTTATCCCAAGAGTGTTATCAATCTCAATTAGGCCGCGACCACCTGAGTTTCCATGCGGCATACATTCTTTGAACTTGATTGGAACAGGATATTTTGCAGTAATATCCTTAACCCAGTTATCTGGCATTGTGATTTTAAGTACTACTTCCCTCATTCAAACCCCTTCATTTCATACAAATGTCAACGGATGATAATCCATTTTCTCCCCACAAGAGGGGCACTCCACACTACCTATGTGGGGAATTACAGATATCTCTTTGGAACAACCTGCGCAATAGATCAGATCCCTTATCCCCAACCGCACCTCCAGCACTACCAATATCCTGTGCACTTTCCTGAAAATAACTTCCCTGTACTTAATAGCAAAATAATAACTAACCAGTGCCAGTACCGCTCCGGCAACCAGGTCAGTGATCCAGTGTATGCCCAGGTACACCGTAGAAAACATGATCGCAGCAGTGGACAACGCAGCGAACACTTTGTATCGATAAAGATTTGTCCTGTACACAACTACTATCAAAGCCAATACTGACAGTGCGGCATGCAGGCTGGGAAAATCATTATCCAGGAACGGGTCCACCACTCTCACACCCTGGTCGATGATCGGACTTAATTCATACAGCAGAGGTAAAACATTGGGCAGGGCGTATCCTGTAACCGTAACTGGCACGAAGATATAGAACGGGAATGCCGCCAGGTAGATGATGATAAAAGCTATGGTGAACTCTTCAAGTGCTTTGAGGTTGTGGGTGTATATCAATATTACGAATGTGAATATCATCAAAAATGAGAAAATCATCAGGTAGATGAATCCGTTGAGGTATGTTAGCATGGGCGTAGCAAAACCCTGGAAATGACTTACAAGGTCGCCTTCTATCATTAATAGATAACCGGTATAATCAGCATTCACACTGATACCCAGCATATTGACAATGGACGACTGGGACTGTACAAGCATATATACAAGAGAAGCAGATACAAAAAACGGCCAGAACCCTATCAAGAACCTGCGCTTGGATATACTATATGTCTGTTCTTTAACTTCTCCTGGTATAAGGGTATAAATACCGACCACTGTCATCAATGCAAGAAGGGGCAGCATAATTATTGTCATTAAGTATGTCGAAGTCATTCCACTAACCTGGGTTGAGTATAATAAATCCAGGAAATATAAAGGTTTATGTGAAATTCCAACAAAATCTTATTATTCAATAATCTCATTCTATGTAGTACTATGTTCACGATTATTACAGGCACCCAATTTGGTGATGAAGGAAAGGGAAAGATTGTTGATCTGATGGCAAGGGAATATGACATTATCGTCCGTTTCCAGGGTGGCGATAATGCAGGCCATACCGTTGTTGTTGACGGCAAAAAGTACAAACTCCATCTTACTCCTTCCGGTGTGTTGTTCGATGCCAGGCTACTTATCGGTCCAGGTACTGTGGTGAACCCACAGACTCTTGCAAGGGAACTTGACACCCTGGCCGATGACGGTACAGTTGTGGATGGAAAAAAGCTTGGAATAGATGCAAAGACAAGCATTATCATGCCGTACCATGTGGAACTGGACGGATTGCAGGAGTCGGCGCGGAGCGTTAAGATAGGTACAACCAAACGCGGCATCGGCTATGCCTATATCGACAAAGTGGCCCGGGACGAAGTACAGATGGCAGACCTGGCAGATGAGCAGCAACTGCGCAGGCGGCTTAAAGAGCTTACTCCGATAAAGGCTGCCCAGATACAGAGCATGGGCGGCGACCCATCTATAATGGAAGATGAGACCTGGATCAGGACATATGTTGAACTGGGGCGCAGGTTCGCTCCCTTCATTGCCGATGTTTCGCATGAAATAAACACTGCTCTTGACCAGGGCAAGAAGGTACTGGCAGAAGGTGCACAGGGAGCACACCTTGACGTGATACACGGCACCCAGAAATTCGTGACATCTTCATCATGCATTGCAGGTTCGGCCTGTGCAAACCTGGGTGTGGGACCTACCAGGGTGGACGAGGTTTTGGGAATATTGAAAGCTTATATTACCCGTGTGGGCGAAGGACCGCTGCCTACCGAACTTAAAGACAGTACAGGAGATCATATCAGGGAAGCGGGCGCCGAGTTCGGCACCACTACCGGCAGGCCCAGACGCTGCGGCTGGTTCGACCTGCCCCTTGTAAAGAAATCAGTGGCACTGAACGGTTATACACATATAGCCCTGACCAAACTGGACGTACTGTCAGATATGCATCCGTTGAAAGTGTGTGTGGCATATGAGCTGGATGGCGTAAGACTGGATTACCCGCCAGAATCCACCGCAGACCTTGCCAGGTGTGTGCCGGTTCTTGAAGACCTGCCAGGGTGGGACGGGGACCTTACCGGTATTCGCAGTATGGATGCCCTGCCGGATGGTGCAATTGAATATTTATCCAGACTTGAGTCGCTTGTAGGTGTTCCTTTCAAATATATCTCAGTCGGACCCGGACGGGAACAAACATTTATAAAATAATGCAAAAATAATGCCCGATCATTTTACAGGAAGCAGCAAAATCTCATCGTTGGAACGTGTCCAATTTGATCATAATGCTGAAGGTAGCAAAGGCTGGCGTGAGGATACATTAGAGGTATATGAGAGTGATGGGAGATGTGTGATAAGTGTGTGTGAGTGAATCGGGGATATGTGAGGGATATGTATGATCCATGAAGCATCGTTGTTTGAAAAGTTGGAAAAAAGAAAGGTCAAATGCCATTTGTGTGCCCATGAATGCACAATAGCAGATGGTAAAATAGGCATTTGCGGTGTACGGGAGAACAGGGACGGCACACTGTTCACTCTTATTTACAATACTGTATCCAGTGAAGCCGTTGACCCTATTGAGAAAAAACCCCTGTACCATTTTCTCCCCGGTACTTTAAGTTATTCCCAGGGCACTATCGGCTGTAATTTCAGGTGCAGTCACTGCCAGAACTGGACCATTTCCCAGGTTAAACTTGAGCAGGCACATATCAGGGAAATTACGCCCGAAGAGTCTGTTGCCCAGGCACTTGCTTCTGATTGTGCCAGCATCTCCTGGACATATAACGAGCCAACTATTTGGCACGAATTCACTTACGACTCTGCCAGGCTGGCCCATAAAGCAGAGCTGAAAACTGTGTATGTGACCAACGGCTATATCACAGAGGATGCACTGCGGGATATTTCCCCGTACCTCGACGCTTTCAGGGTTGATATCAAGGCATTCAGGGATGAGTTCTACAGGGAAACGTGCCGGGCACACTTGCAGCCGGTGCTGGATTCAAGTGTGGTGGCAAGGGAACTGGGCATGCATATCGAGGTGATCAACCTGGTCATACCTGGCAAGAACGATGACCCAAAAGAGACGCGGAATCTCATTGAATGGGTGCATGACAACCTTGGACCCCAGACCCCCATACATTTCACAAGGTTCTATCCCATGTATAAAATGAAAGATACCAGCCCTACACCTGTGGCTACACTGGAGAGGGCATGGCAGATGGCAAAGGATGCGGGGATGGAGTATCCGTATGTGGGTAATGTGGCTGGGCATAAGTATGAGAACACGTACTGTCCCGGGTGCGGGACGCTGCTGATAGACAGGAGCGGTTTTCAGATTGCGAGGAATATTATTACAGGAGATAAGAAGTGTCCCGATTGCGGGTATGGGATTACCGTGGTATTGGATTGACCCGGGGGAATATTTGAAAATGCTTGTGTGATTGTTTATGCTGTTCATAATATGTTGCGAATATATCAATAAATAGTAATAATATATTGGGAAAAAATTAAATATTATTCGCACTACAATATAGGACAATGGCATATGAAGAAATACTGATAAAGCAGAACAAACACTGGAGAGGCGAAAGTTTTCCCGTGGGAGTGGAACGGGATATCAAAGCTAGGGTAGAATCATTCCTTACAACAAAATACATTATCGCAATAACCGGGGTCAGAAGGTCTGGAAAATCATACTTATTGTACCAGCTCATTGATTCGCTCCAGTGCAGCACACCCCCGGAGAACATCATGTACGTCAATTTTGATGACCCGGCATATATGCAGATAAGAAGCGATCCAAGGGGCTTGGACGGTCTTTATAGCGATTACCTGAAACTTAAGAATCCTGCTGGCAGGACCTATCTGTTCTTCGACGAGATCCAGGCCATCCCCGGCTGGGAGAAATGGGTGAAATCTACGTATGACCTGACAGATTCAGTGAAATTCATAGTAACAGGGTCAAACTCAACCCTGTTATCCTCAGAACTGGCAACACTCCTGACAGGCAGGAATCTGCAGTTTGAAGTATTTCCATTCAATTTTAACGAAGTCTTGCGGTTAAAAGATGAGGAAGTCATAAGATCGAAAGATGTAAAAAATGTCTATGAGAAGAACTACGCAAAAAAAGATACCTTACGGCATTATTTATCCAGGATATTGCAATACGGGACATTTCCTGAAGTACTGCAGATGGATGAAGAAAGCCGGGATTTCGTTCTTAAAGAATACTATAAGGATATACTGTACAGGGATATCGTTCCCCGCTTTGAGATCAGGCACGTGACTAAACTGGAGGATGCGGCATATTACCTGCTCAGCAATATCTCAAACAGCATCAATTACCACAAATTGGGGAAGCTTATCGGTATACATGAAAATACAATAAAGGATTATCTATCATATTTTGATAGATCATACCTGTCCTTCCAGGTGCCGAAATTTGCATATTCGGTTAAGGAGCAGATGAAAAGTCCCAGGAAGGTATATTTTATAGACTGCGGTCTGAGAAATGCTGTATCATTCAGGTTTTCGCAGGATATCGGAAGGTTGATGGAGAATCTTGTTTTCATTGATCTAAGGCGTAGGGGATGTAACATTTACTACTGGAAAAATGGAAATGAAGTTGATTTTGCTATTAAGCAAGGATTGAAAATAACAGAGCTTGTTCAGGTAAGTTATGATATAAGGGACCAGGGAACCAGAAAAAGGGAAGAAACTGCACTTGTCAGAGGGATGCAATTCTTTGGTCTGGATGAAGGGTTCATAATCACAGATGATTATTTTGGTGAAGTTTTAGTGGATTCCAAAAAGATCATTTATATTCCATTATGGGCTTGGCTGCTAAGAATATGAGTGATGCAGATGTGGTGCTGTAATGTGCCAGCCATGCAATTACGCTATGTGTACGCTTTAGCTTAAAGATTATATGAATTATATATTTCAATAGCTATGCTCGGTGCCGGCAGCACCAATCAACACCTAAGGCCCCCGCACGTATCCCCTTCCTACTCAGCACATGAGCAATCGCACACATTCGATAGCATAAGTGGGGCGCATGTGGTTAATAGGCCGATATAATTATTTAAATGAAAAGATACTTTTCATTCACTATATGTTACATGTAAGACTAGTGTCGTGTCAACCATACAATATCGCTAGATATATTATCTGGCACTGTTCTATTTCCCAGTTATTTTCAAGACGCTGATTAACACAGATTAACGCTGATTTAAGGTTGTATCTGCGTTAATCAGCGTTAATCTGCGTCTAATATAATTATTGATTAATTTGATTTTAGAATTGTGCCCTATGTCCTTCGTAATCTGACACTTGACGGTTGACTTGGCACTACCCGTCTTGATTCATTTACTGCTTCTTTACTATCTAGTTGCACTAAATTAGTTTCTGTGACTTTGATTAGCCAGCCATAGTTTTTATCTATATTATTGTGGAAATATTCAACATCAGTTAAAGCTGACCAAAAATAATACTGTTCTACACTAATGTCACCTGAAATATTTACAGATGGACTATAATTGCTTGGTAAATACCAATTGTTCCATGTAACATCATCTTCATTCCAATCTTGTAGTACACGATGGAAACTTACTTTTTTGGTATTTACAGTTGTATTAAGATGTAAGGAAATAGTTGCAGATTCAATAGTTGCACTGGTTGGAATGGAAGATAAATCGAACTTAATAAGACCGTAGAGATTTTGAATGTCTCTAACATTTATTGTAGAATTATTACCATAGTTTGTATTCACTGAACTATTATCTATATATGTATCATTGACAAATCTTCAATCAAGGACAACGGTTTCATATTCCTTAGATGAACTTCTCAATCCAATAATAATAACCGGGAGCACCTAAAGGATCAGACCTTATTTTCTCACATGATGAATTATCCGTAAGATTGAAATAATAGTCCCAGCTCTCGTTAATTTCTGTGATATTATGATAAGATAATATCTCATCGCTATAATTGGACATAGACCAATTATGACCTTCAAACCAATCTCCATTATCCCAGCTTCCGCTGGGTAATAAAGTTCGATTTCTTACCATTAAACTGATAGTCACATTATCATCCTCATCCCTATCAATAACTTGGAACTGAATAGTAACATTATCACCCTTTTTCGCAAACAGGTTGGGTTGATATAAATCATCTTTTGTGAAAGTACTGGTCTCGTTATTTGCAGTAATATTATATATTTCCGGAGCCCAGCCAGAAGGTTCTGTATGATTAGTATTCGAAATATTGGACGGATTACCTGCTTCATCATAAACTCTTATTGCAAAGTGCCATGTACCAGGATCAATATCATAAACAAAACGGTTTTCTTCACTTCCATTTTTCAACACACCGTAAAGAAATCCCCATAATGTTGCATTCTCAAAATCAGCCAAATTTTCGATTAAAGAATTAGAATAACGGACTTCATACTTATCAGCTGAAGTGTCATCATCATAGTCATCGTCGCCTACAGCAGTCCAGTTGAGCCATACTACTCCATCTCCTTCGCACCAAGGATAAGTTCCTGCTTCCAGATCAGTGATATTTCCCGGCGATATAGTATCATAGATAATCCTACCGGTAACCAGACAATAGATAACAGTATCATTGAATACTTTTTTCCCGTCTGTAAATAAAATATTGACACTGCCTCGCTTTCTATCTGAAAAGTACTCATGCCTTGTGAAGTTCAGGACAAAGCCGTGGGATTCCACGATTGTCTTCATTCTGTCCTCGAATTCGAGAATTATTGTTGTATTAGAAACATTAAAAGGATCAATTTCACCTTTCTCAGATGAGACCATTAATGCAATTCCATATTCTTCCCTGATATTTTCAAAAATATTATATGCCCTGTCTGATTGTAGTATGGATGTTTGCTGCCCGGAATTGGCTGCAGAATAAAGGACTGTCCCCATCCCGAGAACAATAATGGCTATTACAAAACCTGAAAGTATGATTATCTGTGCAGATGTGTCGGATTTAAAAAAGACTTTATCTTTCATTTATACCACATCGTTATCCGGATTTCTAACAGGCCGTATGAATATACTTTTGCAGTGGTTGAATACAGGATGCTGTTGAAGATTAAACGTTCTCGCTGTTGGCTTAAAGTTGATTGGTCATGTCCTGCGAGATATATTACAGTGCCTTTGTCAAATGGTGCTTCTATAAAGGTTACTTTGGGATGATCCAGTCCACCATCACCGGTTCCTTGAGGTACTGCCATGATGCTGTTATCGGGGTTAAATCCAGTAATATTTAAACCAAATGCTGAAATAGTCCCATCAGTTCCAGGAAGTGTTTCATCTTCGGTGTAAGACTGTGCAAGTGGGTGTAAATATGATCCATTCGTTTGAGATAAATTTATATAATCGAAATTATGCTGTTCTGAGTTCAATCCAATGAATTGAACAGTATTAGTTGTATTAAAGATATTATCTATCCCTATAAATCCATGCCATGAGTGAGTATCTTCATCAACATCCTCGACCCTCTCTTCAATTCCTGTAATAGAGGCACATTCGGCAAGAAGGACACCACCGTCTGAAACCCATGTAGTAACATTTCTGGCAACATCATCATCCATGTTGGATTTTGTGATAATATTATGAGGAATTATAAGTATGTCAAAGTTTTTGAGGTCTCCATTTGTTATTCTGTCATTATCAAGTACAGTATAAGATATTCCGGAATCAGAATAATAGTTTCTCATAGTACCGTCCTTAGGATATACAGCAATTCTGGGTCTGCCTGTCAACCAAGTTGTATGTGTGTAATTAAAATTTTCTACTGATCTATGAACCTTTACCTTTCTGACAGGGTCATTGTGCAATAAATCAATATCTACTGGAATAATAGACGATGGATTTGAATAATCCTTTCCATCAATAGTAATATTAACCACTTCTTGACTGTCGGATTTAATTGTAATATTATCTATTGTCAAATTAAAAGGTGCTTGATTGAACATCACTAAACCGATTATTTTACTTTTGCTAAAATCATCAAATGCAATACTTGAAGTATCAATTTCCAGATATTTTGAATCATTATCTCCTTCTGGAACTGTTACAACGAAATTGTTAGTAGAAATCTTTACAATCTTTTTAGAACCATCGCTTAGATTAAAGGTCATGTCAATTATTGTGCCTGTCATATTATTATCGAATTCAATTTTATCAATCTTACAGGATGGTACTTGTATGGGATTTTCAGCATAATCTCTAATTTGGTTTTCAATGATTGGTGTCAGATCAGCAGCGTCAACCACATAAGGGCCACCGTAATAATCATTCACACCATAACTTTCTTCATCTCCCCATGGTTCAGTTGTAGTATTTATTTTAACCAACTTAGTCTCAAGAGTACTCCCATATTCTTTTCTCGGATCCATCAATAATTGATATACAGGAATCCCAAGATCAGAGATTTTCAAAATAAGATTATATGCTGTTATGTTATTGTTCTGTTGTTTATCCATTGGGATAATAAGAGAACCATTATCAAAGCTCTTATTGGCAATAGACATACCAGTGAGATGTCCAACCCCGCCGGCAAGAGCTCCCTTGGTAACTATAATCTCATTAAAGGATATCCCGTTTGCACTTGGATATCCATTTCGAATAATTGGAAAATACCTTCCCCCATCATAAATTTCGACATTATATGCAACATTATCTGGTATGGTATCATTAAGAAATTCGTTCAAATCATCGAATTTGTTTTCGGACAAATAATACTGCAATTTGTTATCATAATCAGGTTGATCAAGTGGTGGTGGACTGTTCTTCAGCAGGTCAATTGTATCGTCACCGTAATGCATGAGTTGGGTCTTTGATTGGGCATCCGCTTGCTGGACACCAGTTGGGGCCTGGGATACTACAAATAACAAAGCTGTGATGATCAACAAAGCCCCCATAAAAGCCTCAACTGTCATCATCTGGGCTGTTTCATTTTTTGTTATGTTATTCGTATTCTTCATTCTTACCACACCCAGATTGTAGTTTTTAATGAAAACTCTTCAATCTTAGAATTTGAGCTAAACAAAGTAATTCCAGGCTGACTTCCCATCAAATCATCGCCATTTAACTGAATATAAAAAAAATCTGCATATCCCCAATTTTCTATTTTATTTATACTATCGATTGGAATGAAAATTTTAATAGTATCATTTTTATAAATTTCAAACTCATCATTTTGTAGATCAAATGAAGAAGTAATTTCATATTCAGGATTTAATCCAATTCCAATTAAAATATTTGAAATCTCTGGTGAAGGGTCAGATATATTAGCAACAGTAAATTCTAAACCCCCATTAGAAAGAATGTATGAAAAATTATTATTATCAAGACCAAATAAAGGTTTTAATAGATCCTGATCGCCAAAAATTTTAGCACCATTAAAATCATCAAGGTCAAGTTGATTCATCCTTGAATATCGAACAACAGATACGACATCTCCTTTATCTCCCACCATTTCAGTTGCTCTTTGGTTAGCAGTACTCACATTATATTTACTCTCATTAAGTGGTCTGATTTGTATATAGAAATTATATCTTCCAAGACCCATGGCCCTTGATGCATTATCAAGTTCAGGACCTGATGACGATGATACAGGATATTCCCACCACGAACCTTGATTCTCCATAATAGTGTTGATCTTCCCCGGATCCAGCGTATTTTTTTCATTACTATCCAGTAAACCGATTTTTGTGACATTTGAATAATTATAATTCCCACTATAATTCCATTTGAATTCCCAATCAGTCCCTTCACCACCATCACATTCCCAGAACCCCTCATCCTCAACCAATAACGTTACTGCCCGGTCGGCTGTAGGATACAGTTCTTTCGAATATCCCGAATAGGGTGTAATAATACTGGAAAGGACACTTACTGCAAATATAAATGCAATGACAATTACAGCTACAGCCGTTAAAAAGTCCATACTTATATTTGCTTTTTCATCCTCTGTTAAATAGAATGATCTCATAGTCTTATCCCTGGGAAATCGTAATCTCAGAAGTATTACTTATTATCAATATTTTTCCGGAATCACTTAAAGCCGATCCATTAATTTCGATAAGGACATCAACAGAGTTTAGTGGAACATAAGCAGTTACGCTTTTTCGCATAGATGTCAATTTTAATACTTTATTGTCTATCTTAAAAGGATCATCATCTGATATTTCAACAAAATAACCCGTGCCTGCAATTTCAGCAGGTATATCCAGGGAAATACTATTTACCCCATCGGTAGGAGTAGTAAGATATGTATTTGTAATAGCAGAGGATATAAGGTTGCCAGTATCTGTCAATTCAATATAGATCGCCTGTCTTGAAGAACTATCTACTACTGAATTGAACGTCATGGTCATTAATCCAAGGAATATCATTGAAATCGTAAATATTAAAATATATTCCACAGGTATTGCCTGCCCATCTTCATCGTTAAGCAACACCCTCATTTTTCATTCACTCCACTCTTGCCAATATCTTAGTCTCGTAAATTGAAAGCTGAATATAATTACTGCTGCCTACATCAATTTCTATCTCCACATTGCCGTCGGATTGATCAACTGAAAAATCACTTGAAGCAAGGCCGGCATTTAATAAAGTATCATTGAAATAGCGACCCCACGAGTCATCATTCTGGCTGGAGATTGTGATATTAACACTATTTACTTCTCCTGAATAAAGATTACCCCTCCCTTCAAATGACGTCCGGATCTTTCCAGTCCCTTCACCACCAATGGAACTATTTGTCCCTGTGACATTGATGATATGGATCATCAGGCCGATATTACCTGAGCCAAGGTCACTTGCATAGATCAGCGGGTCTATTTCCATAAATGAACCGGTTGAATACTTGGATATAGTCGCACCGTTTTCAAAGACCACGCTCCGCGATTTATACTTATAACTTATTGAACCCGGTACCGCAGTAACAGGATTACTGCTGCCAGAGTAACTTATCTGGATTTCAGTGTTTTGAGGTTCAACAAATATTGATCCACCGCCCATTTTCACTTTAGTTATCCGGCCCATACCAGCTCCGGTTACCGGACCGTTTATGATCTCCAGGACATCATTCTGCAGGACCGAAAAAGAATTCTTGGCGTTAGATACCTGGGTAGTATATTTTATCGAATCAATAAAAGGAATTCCCGTAGTATAGATTATCCCGATAGAAACCACAACAATGCTTAATATCAGGATCATTCCGATAACAGGAGATACTCCACTGCGGTCCTTGAGCAGATTCTTATAGTTCATAGGCAACAAGCAGGAAATTATCATTAGTAGTTATTTGATACACTACTATATAAGATTTTTATTGTTTAAATGCCGGTATAGCGTATCTCTCCGGACAGGGTCACGCCCCGCACCCCTGATGATCCATTCAAATTCTTCCGGCGGCATGTATTCCCCATTAGCTGCCCCTGCGCTCTTTGATATCTTCTCTTCCATCAACGTGCCGCCCAGGTCGTTTACACCACACAGCAGGGAGAATTGTGACATTTTCTTACCCAGCTTGACCCAGCTACCCTGGATATTTTTCACATGTGGGAACAGCAATATCCTCGCCATGGCATGTACTATAAGGTCTTCGACACCTGTTGTGGCATATGCCCCTTGAGACATCAGTTCTTTGCCAAGTGGATTATTGTAGGGCATAAAAGGCAGGGGTACAAACTCTGTAAAACCTCCGGTCGCAGCCTGAATATCCCTTATCTTAAGTATATGGTCTATACGCTCTTCTTCGGTTTCAATATGCCCATACATCATTGTTGCTGTAGTGGGTATGCCTTCACGGTGCGCCGTCATTATCACTTTAGTCCACTGGTCCACTGTAAGCTTATTGGGGCATATCTCCCGGCGGACCCTTTCTGAAAGAATTTCGGCAGCAGTACCAGGCATTGTATCCAGCCCTGCTCGTTTTAATTCCAGGATGGTTTCATTAATAGCTGTTTTACTATTTTTAGCCATGTGAAATACTTCCATGGGCGAAAAAGCATGAATGTGTAAGTGTGGGAACCTGGATTTTATTCCACTGAGAATGCCGCAATAATCTTCAAGGTACATATCTTCCATCAGGCCGCCCTGGATACATACCTCCGAAGCACCCAATCGAACAGCTTCCCCTGCCTTGTCAATGATCTCCCCAGTGGTCAACCTGAACCCCTTATATCCTTTAAATGCACAGAACCTGCAGGTACCAATGCACTGGTCTGAGAAATTAATATTCCTGTTAATTATATATGTTGCAGTATTGCCTACCAGAATGGCCCTTAACCTGTCAGCCAGCTTAAATATAAGAATTGGGTCACACCGCAGCAGTACCTGAGCGTCTTTTTTTGTCGCTTCCCCCGCAATTAAACGATCGATCATGTCATCAGGCATATCTGCCAGGATATCATTGAAAATATCAGTTAACAGGACTGCATATTGCTGATTCATGACTATTACACTTTCCTTTGGTCTGTTGTCAATCTGGAAAGTATATAAGCTTTTATAGATTTCGAGATCGTTACAATTTGTTTTGGTATATTTTATAGTTAAAAATCAGACAATATTAACTAATAAAATGCAAATTCCAACAAGTGATAAAGCAATAAACCATGGATGGCATAGAGGATACAGAGAGTAAAAATCAGTCCAAAAATATTTCCTTAAGTTTTAGCTGGCTTTTATGTATAACTGATTATGTCAGTGCACATTATACGATTTGCATTTGGGTTTTTATGTTGGATGTGACTGTTACAAACAAGCTCTGCTTGCTGTCTAATATTTTTATATCCTATGTGTATAATCACGTGCAATTTATCAAAAAAATTACGGAAAAGTATTTCAACTAATAGCACCCCCCAATTAATACTATGAACCTAACGCCTGCAGTAAAGACCATGCTGGTAACAGCACTCATTTTCGCATCGGTCCTGGCAGGGGGATGCCTTCGGGAGTATGAAACCACCAGCCTTGCCATCAATGAGGTAGACATCTCGGCCGAGGTCATCGATGACGACACCGCCCGGCTCAACATCATCACCTACGTAAGCAACAACGGCAAGACCTCCGGTGAAGTCGAGATACAGGCAAAAGCCTACAATCTGGGTACCAACCTGCTCATGGCAGATGAGAAAATATCCATGGGCAACATCGGTAAGGACAGGACACGGAACGGTACAGTGGAGCTAAAGGTTCCAATTACAGGCAACTACCGCATTGAAGTAACACTGTATGAGGATGGCGGGCAGATAACTTCGGGCACTGCTACCATATCAGGCCTCGAATCCCTGCTCACCAGCCCAAAGCATTCATATATTAATATCCGCGATGTGGATGTGGCCATGTTATCAAGAGGTGATACCACCACCATCCTGAAGGTGACCACCTTCCTGGATAACTACGGCAGGTCGGATTCGTCACCCTTAACATCACTGGTGAAACTGCGGGATGCAAAGACCAACCTCATAGGCCAAAGCGGCAACATCAATGTAGGCGTGGTAAAGGCAGATACCACTGTGGTCAAGAATATCGAACTTGAAGTGCCAAAAGACAGGGACTACAGGGTGGAGGTAATGATATTCGAGAATGACCGCATCATTACCGAATATGGCGTATCATTATTCATGGCACCCGACAGTCAAGGTGATGAAGATGTGGTTACGAAGACCAGGTCTGTGAGTACAACAGAGACCATTACTACTGAATTTGTTGTGCCAGAATCTGCCCCTAGACCCCCTGATGATGTGTACAGGACAGGGGATTACGGAGCCCCGGAGATGGGAGAACCGGGCTTTGGTATAATGGGCGCAATTGTGGGTCTGATGGCAGTGGCTGTGATACTGGGAAGAAGAAAAAATAAGGTCAGGTGAGATGGATGGAAGAGAATGAAACTGTTAAGAAAAAAGGCCATACAGACAATGTCAGGTTATTCAAGACTGGCCTGATTTTAATCATGCTGCTTATATTGCTGGTTGCCTCTTTCGGGTTCTACCGGGGCATGCACGACGCCATCTATGACCTCTTTGACTATAGATATACCAACCTTATAGGTTCCATTTTTGACCTGGCAATAATAGCGGCCATACTGTATGTCGTCAGGGAATTCTATATCAAGAGACAATAATCTTTCTTCAGGCTATTTCTTTTGGCTGACCCAAATTATATCAAGCCTGCATACTATTGTACTCTGAGAGAGGAAGGACGGCCGCCGGGTCACCTGACCTGAGGAAAGTCCCCCCACCACCCGGATACACGAACGCCTGTAGAGGGCGTAGGACGAGAGTCCTGGCAGTTGCCGTCTAAAACCGGTGGCTCACACGGTCTGCCTTATGGCAGGCTGTATGATGGCACAGAAACGATACCGCTCCGCGTCAATGCTATGATGCTGTAAAGCTGAGGTCGCGCGGGAGGCGGATGGAACGCGTGAATCCTCGTGGGTGCAAGCCAAACAGGGGCCATATGCCTGTCCGGGGCCGGTCCGGAGTTGGCGCTTAGCCGAATGCCGTTATAGGGCGGATCACATCCTTTAGGGAAGTGCCGCTAAAACAGAAGGGGGCTTACTCTCCTCACTCATTTCATAATTATTTTATTAACATGAAGCATAATTTTTTATACTCAAATTATTGCGGGCATAAGTGAGTAATTCCTTGTTAAAAATGATACAGTGTATTTGATTTGTAATGAATATTATGACTTATTAAAGTTATTAGAATAATATTTCCCCCATACCGAACACAGCAGACAACCCCCCCATGTTCCTCAATTTAATAATATCTTGAAGCAAAAATAGTTGAAACACGATTAGTATAATCATGTATCAACAGAACAGAAAAACTCACTTGCCCGAACATAAGCCCTAATTAATGACTGCCAACTACTACTTACTCCACAACACAGTAGACTGGTCCTGCCAAAAATCAACCCTAAGCATACAGCGGTTCTGCAGAGCTTATTACTTCCTGCCTGAAGTAATGACTGATATCCGGTGATGTCCAAATATCCACAATGCACCCGAGAAGTACTGACAACTCAATCTTGATCTTACCTAATTTGATCAGCCCGGGTATACGGTTCGGTTCGAATTCAACAAGCATATTGACATGATCAGCCGATATACCATTCCATTGACTGGGGGAATCAATAATTGACAGGATACGAATATAATTTTTCCTGCAGAACTCTGAAAGCTCTATTCTGGGGATTTCAGTGGTAAATTTATTGTACATCAACTCACTCCCGATAACATTGGGATTTTAAAATTTACATTTATATAATATCATACATTTTTTTTATACATTCAATTACTTAACTTCATGATATATACTATTTTTTAAACGGTTTTGATAACGTACAATCACCCAGAGAAAAACGACCTAACCACGTGTAATAAAATCAGGCTTCATCCTGGCCCTGGCCAGCCTCGGCAGTTCTCCCCATGCCGCAAACCCGTCATTCCTGATCACAATTGCACCCTGGATGGCCTGCACTCCCCTGACCACATCAAAGGCTTCCTCAAGTTCGCCCTCATCCGGCACAGCATTACCCAGTGCCGTAGCAGCCGCATCTGCCAGCGACACATTCCCGGACACCACCAGGGCTGCATCGGCAGTCCCAAAACTGATAGACGGCCCCACCGTACCCGATGAAGTGCAGATGCCCTGGATAGTGTCACCTGGCTGCACTTCAAGCCCCAGGTCCTTTATAGGAGAATTTCCGGCAAATATACCAATTAACAGGGTCCGGTCAGTAAAAAGCGCAATATCCCCTCCATTGTCCACAAATGCATAAGTAGCTCCTGCCTCCACCATGGCCTCTACAGCCATCCATGCAATGGTCCCGGCCACAGCACCCATGGGCCCGATGCCTACTGTACTGCATGCCCCTGCCATCCTGCGTATAATATCAGGGGCTGAGTCCGGCACATCATAGGGTTCAAGTGTGATCTTGAAAAAAGGGTCTGAGCTGATATAACCCTCAAGGAGGCTTCGCTGTTTCCTAATAGCAACCCTAGCTATCTCGATATATTCTTCCTTATCAGCGCCCAGTGTTACAATAGTTTCTTTCAACCTGTAGTGAACCCGCAAATAAGCATCACTTTCCTTGTTTATGCATATGAACTGCCATATGTTTATCTATCTTAAATATAATTCCTTAACCATGAAGGTAGTGCGGGACCCCATTCACGGTTATATCGAACTGGATGAACTGGCACTAGCAATTATCGATACACCCCAGATGCAGCGGCTGCGCAGGATTCGGCAGCTCGGCCTGTCACACCTGGTCTATCCTGGAGCTAACCATACCAGGTTTGAGCACTCCCTGGGTACGTATCACCTGACATGCCAGTTGCTTAAGCACATTGACCATGACACACCCGATGAGGTCAGGCTTGCCGCACTGTTGCACGATGTTGGGCACGGTCCGTTCTCACATGTCACCGAAGACCTGCTCAGGCAATATACAAGACGTGGGCATGATGAGATATCCCACATACTCAGGCAGCCTGAACTTGCAGTCATCCTGGATGAGTTCTCGATCAAGCCATCCAGCATCACCGGCCACATCAGGGGTGAGACCCAAATAGGTAGTGTGCTAAACAGCGAGATAGACATGGACCGTATGGACTACCTGGTACGGGATGCCCATTATACTGGTGTGGCCTATGGCGTTATCGACCTGGAAAGACTCATTCATTCCCTTAAATTATATGAGGGAAAATTCGTGATAGAACCAGGGGGCCTGCAAGCTTGTGAAAGCTTATTGGTGTCCAGGTTTTTCATGCACCCTACAGTATATTACCATCATGTAAGCAGGATTGCAGAGACCATGTTGCTGCGAGCCTGTCAGGCTGCTATTTCCGAAGGGGCACTGGAAACTGCCGGGCTGCAATCCATGGATGACGGCATGCTGGAAGCACGTTTGATGGATGCCGGCGGTTATGCTACCGAACTGATGACCAGGATACGGGAACGTAAACTCTTCAAACGTTCACTGTATGCCAGCCTGGCATCGGTAAACAGGGAAGTGGTGGAGCGTTACCGCAACAGCCCAAAACGACTTGAGCAGGAACTGGCCGGGGAAGCAGGCGTACCTGCCGAGTATGTGATTGTGGATATACCAGGGATGCCAGACATGAGTGAAATGAAGGCCAATATTGTGTTCAACGGCAGGATGGTCCGGCTGGACGAGGCATCACCCATAGTACGCAACCTGGAGCAGGCACATATGGATAACTGGAGACTGGGTGTATATACATTGCCCGAATACAGGGAACAGGTCACCACTACTGCCAGTGATTTCTTCCAGGTTAAAAAGGATACCAGGCAGTTGAACCTCAGCGAGATGCTGGGTGATCGATTGTGAAATTGCCTATTTTTTAGGATGCCTGAAATCATCCTGGTATTTATCACATATATTTATGTACAATCAGTTGAAACTTACTATTAGTTTCGTTTTCAGGACTAAATACAGGACTGGGCGAAAAATCAAAGTGTGCTTATATGCCTGCAATGAGTGCTGGCAGGCAGAACACATTGAATAAGAGGTGAATAAAATGGCTGAATCTAAAGTCTCTAAAGAAGAACAAGATAGACTCAAGAAGTATGATGAACAAGTGAGAGCCAGAAAAGCTCCGAAACCCAAGGTCTGAGAAATCAACCTTGAAAGTACTTTTAAAGCCGAGTGGGCTTTTGTAGAAAATTTTAATTGTGGAAATCCTGTAAATAACACATATTATCTGTCCAGATGAAATGATGTGAAATTTACAGGACATTCTTTTTTCAGGAAAATATTTTCCTGATCCAAATCTCCATAAAGCACAACTTCAATATAATTATTTCGCAGGTTGCTAATGGGATGAGCGATTACTTTAAACGATACATTTATATAGAAAATCGTGTTAGTATGTCACACACTAACACAGTAGGGTGGACTTATGTCAGAAATCGGAAAAAGCATTAGAATAGAACGAATATTGGACAGGCAGAGTAGGAATATGGTAATAATACCAATGGACCACGGCATATCAGTAGGCCCTGTGACCGGGCTGGTAGACCTGCCAAAGATGGTCGATAAGGTTGCCGATGGTGGTGCCAATGCGGTATTACTCCAGAAGGGCATGGCAAAGCACGGACACAGGGGTTATGGGTCCGATGTGGGGCTTATCATCCACATGAGTGCATCCACTGCCCTTGGACCCGATCCTAATGATAAAGTGCTTGTATGTACAGTAGAAGAGGCCATCAAACTGGGAGCAGATGCTGTAAGCGTTCATGTCAATATAGGTAGCGAAACCGAATCTGACCAGTTGAAAAAACTAGGCAATGTTGCTGAAAGTTGTGATATCTGGGGTATGCCCCTGCTGGCCATGATGTATCCCAGGGGAAAGAACATCACTGACTCCAATGACCCTGAACTGGTAGCACATGCCGCACGTGCAGGGGCAGAACTGGGAGCCGATGTGATCAAGACCAACTATACCGGTGATCCTGACACATTCAAGGACGTTGTTGCCGGATGCCCGGTCCCTGTGGTCATGGCAGGCGGTCCCAAGACCGAGACTGATGCTGAGTTTTTAGAAATGATCAAGGGCTGTCTGGATGCAGGTGGCAGGGGCGTCGCCATAGGTAGAAATGTATTTCAACATCCCAATCCAACAAAGATGACCAGGGCAATCACCAGGATAGTGCATAACAATACAAGTGTGGAGGAAGCCCTGGAGGAACTGAAGTGAACGTTGATAAGACATTATGGATAAAAGCAGATACAGGGGACTGGGATGACCGGAAACAGAGAATCACTACCGGACTTGAATCCGGAGTAGACTTCATCCTGGTCAATGAAGACGATATTTCCCTGGTACGGGAACTGGGCAGCATAAAAGTGGCTGCCTTTGTCAGGGATGGGGAAGGAGATGCAGATGTCTTTGTTGTGGGTAAGAACAGCGAAGGTGACGGCACACATCCATTGCCAAATGACCTGTCCGGAAGCAGGGATATCAACCTGGCCATCCAGTTAAAGGACAAGGGGTTGACCACAGCCGGATATGTAGTGATCCAGGATAAACAGTACGAAGAATTTGCTGCCGAACTGGGCAAGGTCTGTGATTATATCATAGTGGTGGGAACAGACTGGAAAGTCATCCCGCTGGAGAATCTCATCGCAGCCCTGCAGGAACTGGACGTTAAGATCATATCAGGTGTCAGGGATGCAGAAGAGACTATAGTCGCATACGAGACAATGGAACACGGTTCAGACGGGGTGCTCCTGGATACCGATGACCTATCTGAGATCAAGAGAACGGTTAAGGCCGTAGAGCAGACCGGGTCTGAGGAAATACCCATTAGTGTTGCCACAATCACCAAGGTCAAGCCTGTTGGAATGGGGGACCGTGTCTGTGTGGACACATGTTCCTTAATGACGCTGGGTGAAGGTATGCTGGTTGGCAGCCAGTCCAACGGTCTGTTCCTGGTACATTCCGAATCAGAGGACAGCCCCTATGTCGCAGCCAGGCCATTCAGGGTGAATGCGGGTGCGGTCCATGCCTATGTCAAGGTGGGTGAGCGAACCCAGTACCTCTCAGAACTTAGTGCAGGGGATGAAGTGCTGGTAGTGGATTCCAAAGGATGCCAGAGGCCTGCCATTGTTGGAAGGGTCAAGATCGAGAGAAGACCCATGTTGCTTGTTGAAGCTATGGTAGATGATTATATTGTCAAGACCATACTCCAGAATGCCGAGACCATAAAACTTGTAGGCAAGGACGGAAAACCCATTTCAGTAGCCGTCCTGAAGGAAGGAGATGAAGTGATGGTCAATTATGAGGATACTGCCCGGCATTTTGGTATGAAGATCGAGGAAACCATTATCGAGAAATAACAGAGACTTTTTAATTTATTCTGGATGAAATAGATCATGGCAAAGAAGATCAACCATAGAGAACACAGAGGCACACAGAGCGTTATTGTTTCTCTGTGCTCTCCGTGCACTCTGTGGTTATAAACCGTTCCAGGAAATTATAAAAAGTCTCAAATAACACGGTACAAAGGAATGGTACGGATAGGACATGTTGACCTTGGACTGGGACCGGGCATAGTGGCTGCCATTGGTGCTGCCCCCATCCAGACTGCCAGTAAGGCCAAGTCAATGGGTGCCCACATCCTTGAAGTAAGGATAGACCTGCTGGGTATAAAGGATGAAAATGAACTGGCCCATCTGCTGGATAAATTACATGAACAGGTTGGCCTGCCTATTATTGCCACCAATCGTTGCCAAAAGGAAGGTGGACGTTGGGACGGTAGTGAGGAGGCCAGGGTGGAACTGCTTACGTCTGCACTGACCAGGGTGGATGCTGTGGACGTGGAACTTTTTGCTCCCCTGCGCGACAGGGTGGTGGATGCGGCAAGATCATTGAACAGGGTATTGATAATCTCGTCCCATGATTTTAAGGCTACGCCCCCTGCCAGTGTTATGATGGCTACATTGCAGCAGGCCATGGCTGCTGCAGATATTGCCAAACTTGCAGTGACCCCCAACAGCACTGCTGATACACTGGCCCTCCTTACGGTTACACAGGAAGCGGACTTTCCTGTGAGTACCATTGCCATGGGTAAACTGGGAAGTCATACCAGGGTGGTGGCCCCCATCTATGGTTCTGTGCTTACTTATGGCGCAGTGGAGGATGCGGTGGCACCGGGCCAGTTGAGGATAGATGAATTGAAACATTTCATGGAGGTGCTGATCTGAAAACCATATTTGCGGTGTTCGGCGACCCTGTAGAGCACAGCCTGTCACCTGTTATGCACAATGCTGCCTATAAGGCCCTGGGTATGGATTGTGAGTACCACAAGTTCAGGGTCACCCCGGATGACCTTGAAGGTGCTATTAAAGGTGCCAGGGCCATGGGTTTTGGTGGGCTCAACCTTACTATTCCACTTAAAGAGAAAGCACTGGGGATCGTGGAGCCGGATACTATGGCACAAGCTATTGGGGCAGTGAACACTATAGAGTTTTCAGATGATACCATTGCTGGCATTACCGGTATTGTCGGTCATAATACTGACGGTATCGGTGCAGTGAAAGCTTTAGCAGCATCTGGTGTGGATATCCCTGGTAGCAGGGTATTGATACTTGGTGCCGGAGGTGCGGCCAGGGCCGTGGCCTACCAGCTGGCAAAGGATGGTGCCAGGGTAACAATAGCAAACAGGACGCTTGGAAAGGCACAAGAGCTGGCTGGAAATGTCAGGTCAGTGGGAGATGCCAATGGTACGGGCCTGGAAGAACTGCCCGGACTAACAGCAGATGCTGATATTATAATAAATACCACATCAGTGGGGATGCATCCTGACACTGACCGGACCCTGGTCACTGCAGATATGATGCATGCCGGACAGGTGATATTCGATATCGTGTACAGCCCGCTTAATACCCGCCTGCTTCTGGAAGCTAAAAAAGCCGGGGCCGTAACCATCGACGGTATCAGGATGCTTGTACTACAGGGTGCTGAAAGTTTCAGGATATGGACCGGCATCGAACCACCTGTCGGCGTAATGGAGCAGGCAGTACGGGATGTACTTGGAAGTAAATAACAGTGGATGAAATTACGGTAGATGAAATAGCAGTGGATAATGTGAAGATCCTGATAATTGGCGGCACAGGCGAGACCGGGCAGTGGTTCACCCGGTTCTACAAAAAACATGGATGGAATGTAACGGTCTGGGGTGCAAATAAGAGGAAGGATATCGCTGAAAGACTTGGCGTGCCCTTTGCCGATGACCTGGATACGGAGTTGGCACTGTCTGATGTGGTAATGGTATCAGTTCCAATCGATCTCACCGAACAGGTGATAGCAGATATTGCACCGAAAATGAAACCGGGCAGTTTGCTCATGGATATTACTTCGGTCAAGACCATGCCCGTGCATGCTATGCAGCAATATGCACCTGATGGTGTGGAGATACTTGGCACACACCCTATGTTCGGCCCCACCATCCCTGACCTGCAGGGCCAGATCATTATACTGGTGCCTGTTGAAAAACGTAGTGAACACTGGCTTCCTGTGATCCGTTCATTGTATGAGGAGCAGGGTGCCCATATCGAATTGGCAACCCCGCAGGAACATGACCGGATGATGGCTGTGGTACAGGGTTTGACCCATTTTGCATACATATCTATCGGTGCTGCCATGGCAGAACTGGACTTTGACGTGCCCGCATCCCGCAGGTTCATGAGCCCGGTCTATGAGATCATGCTGGACTTTGTAGGCAGAATACTGGCCCAGAACCCGTACCTTTATGCCATGATCCAGATGAATCCGGAGGTGGAGGCTGTCCACCAGGCATTCATGAAAGTGTGCGAGGACATGTCAGATAAGGTCAACAATAACGATATCCAGGGTTTTGTTGATATCATAAGGCGATCAGCGGTTCATTTTGGCGATACCCAGGCCGCACTTGGACGCTCTGACAAATTGATCAATACCAAGATCTTGGAATTCCAGGAACTTGTTGATTCCATTGGTGAAGAGCGGGGACTGCGTCACCAGTATTCAGGAGTGACCCATATTGGCACGGTCAGGAAGGTGACGCCACTTATGGTGACTATTGAGCGGGGGGGCAGGGAGGTCGAACTCAAGATTGAGAATACCTGCCTGCTGCATATAGATGAACTGCTTGAATGGAAGAAGAACAACCTTAACCACTCAAGTCGGGATGTATCCGCATTCATCCCACACGGTGCCAGACCAGAGATTATTAAAGATATCATTTCCCAGGTGGACGGTGTGGTTTCAGTCAAGGTAGTTGATGTTTATATTCACCCTAACAGCGACAGTACCAGTGTAACTATCAGGATAATCATCAGAGGTGACCTGTATGCCAGTGATGTTCACAGGAAGGTAAATGACCTGCTGTCGGGTATAGGGTGTACGTTAAGGTAATGCAGGTTCGTTCTGGTAACTGTAAATCGTTAAATGCTGCAATTTGGTAAGTACGATTACCAAATATCGGTTATTTTGGTAAGTACGATTACCAAATATCGGTTATTTTGGTAACTACGATTACCAAAATGTTTATCATTTGGTAATTGTAATAACCAAATGTGAGATTTGAAGAGCTATCAAAGGAAAATCTATGGTGGAAGTTTGGCAATGACTTCCATAGATATGACCGTCACTTGAGGGAACTAAGTGAGGCCTTTATAGAATTTAAAATAAAGCCCATCGACCTGCAAAGCGGCAACATTTACATAATAAGAGGTATGCGGCAGATAGGTAAGACCACTTATATAAAGCAGACAATCCTTAGGCTGCTTAATGAAGGCACCGACCCGCAAACAATATTATTTATCTCATGTGACAGGCTCTCATCAAGAAAAGAACTTCATAATCTGGTATCAAATTTTCTACAGCAAAATATGGAATCATCAGCATTATACATTTTTCTGGATGAAATAACATATCTAAAGGATTGGGTGTTGGAATTAAAAACCATTGCCGATGGGAATTATATTGATAAGTTGATAGTAGTCGCAACAGGGTCAAATCCTATCAAGTTGAAGGAAAAAACCGAACGACTTCCCGGAAGAAGAGTGGAAGGTAATGAATATTACTTTAAACCCCTGAGTTTCAGGGATTTTGCCCTGCAATCCATCGAAAGAATAGCAGAATCCACTACATCCAATGAACTGGCAAATGCCTTAAAAAAATCGAAGGATGCCATTTTAGATAGCAAAATCGACATGGATAATTTTAACATTTCCACAATCAAGAAGGCCTTACCATATAAAGAGGAACTTGATTGGCTGTTCGAAATATACATCCTGACCGGGGGTATCCCTCTGGTTGTGAATGATTACCTGGCTCAAAAATATATTCATGAATCCGGGAATATTGATGGTAAAATATATGAAACATTCATCAGGCTTATACTTGGAGACATTTCTAAGCTGCGAAGAAGTGAAACCACAGCAAAAGAGATCCTGAAAAATATTGCAACAAAATACTGTACAAGATATAGTTATACAACTTTAGGGAAAAGTACAGGCGGCATTGTACACCAGACTATTATCGAGTATCTCGAACTATTCCAGAACTCCCTTTTGGTAGATGTGCTGAGTTCATATGATTTCACTAAAAAAACTCCCCGATTTAAAGGTGATAAGAAAATATATTTTTCAAATCCATTCATTTTTTACAGCATCAATTCGCTATTATCTGGTGAAGACGGCTTTACTGCCAGCAAGGAAATCGTATCAAGTAACAAGGATGTACTAATTGAAGGTATAGTGGAAAACCATCTTGCCCAGACAAAGGAAATTCCATATCTAAGGGAATGGAATACCTATTTGTGGTTCTATTATACTACTCGTACTGGCAAAGAAATAGATTTCATTTATAAGGGTGATGGGTATCTTGGAATCGAGGTGAAATATAAAGAAGAGGTTAATACGCAGGAAATTACATGGATCCCTGAAGTCAAGATGACAATTGTGCTAACAAAAAACCAGTTTGAAATTCATGATGACATATTGTTTATTCCAATTTCTGTTTTTCTTGTATGTACAGATAAATCACAAAAAACACTGTGAATGGAGTTTTTTGATCTTCAAGAGCCAGATTTCAATTCCCATTGTCTTGTCCCGGAATTTTGAACTATTAGTTGGCCCCCCTGTTGTGAAAAGTTGATAATCTATTTAAACGTTGGATAACATGACTGGTAATTGAATTGATACAAAGGTAAAAACGCCAACAATGGGATATACTAACGCTTGAAATAAAAATGCCTGGTGTGCCTGTTATATTATCAAAAACTCAAAAAAAGAGTGGAGAACAATGAGTCAAGTGGTCTTGATTGATTTTTATGCTGATTGGTGCGGACCCTGTAAGATGCAGGATCCGACAATAGATAAATTAAAGGGAAAGTTCGCAAACTCAGTAGAGTTCAGTAAGGTCGATGTGGATTCAAATATGGCTGTATCAAGCAAATATGGTATTCATGCCGTACCTACTCTTGTTATGGAGAAAAATGGGGCGATCTTTAAGAAATATGTGGGCGTTGCCAGGCCTGATGTGCTGGAAAAGGACCTGAATGAGGCATTGAAATAAGTTTTAGGATCTATCAAAGCGGGATAAAGGAATGGTTCGATCAATAATAGAAAGTATGGGTGTATCCCCCATGAGGCTAACCAATACTCGTGGTAACTACCGGCCTCACGTATTCCTGTCATTTGATAAGCATGTTTTTGCTATTGACACCAGCCGGACATTTAAGAAAGACCTCGTACAGCCTGATGCATATCTTATTACCCATGCCCATTCCGATCATAATGGCAAATCTGCCATGCTATCCTCAAATGCAGTTTGCTCGGAAGAGACTGCCCGTGCGCTTGAGATTCGCTTCGGAAGGGAATACAAAGGCAGGACGTTTGGGCTGGGCGATACCATTGATATTAACGAAATTGAGGTATCCACCCACCCTACCCACCATACCATCGGGTCAACTGCCTTTTCATGGGAGAACGAGTGCGGGACCAGGATACTGGTCACAGGGGATGTAAAGGATTCGTCGCATCTACCTGATTGTGATTTCCTTGTAACAGAGGCGAATTACGGTGACCCGGCCGATCCTGCCTGTTATTTCGAAGACGATGTGGGTGGGCTTGAGCAGGTGATAGGGGATAATGTAGCTCTCGGGGCCTACGCTTTCGGCAAGGCACAGCGAGCGGTAAGCCTGGTGCGAAATGCGGGCTGGCAGGGCGCAATATCCATGGACAGCAAGGGGTATAACCTGACCAAAGGCCTTATGAGTGACTGTGGACCCCTTAACGAGATACTGGAGTACAATGGCAGGCACGAGGGTATGGTTATCGTGCCGCCATGGGACCTGGGAAAACTGCCTGGAAGCATGAAGAAATATGTACTTACAGGCAGACGGGACTACTACTACCCTGCCATACATATTAGCGACCATATGGATGTGACCGGGCTTGTGGATATGGTAACAGGACTCAAGCCAGAGGCTACACTGGTATATCACCCTGGTGGGGACAGGCCATCAAAGATGGCAGAACACTTAATCAAGGTTGGATGTCCGGCTGTGGCACTGAGTGAATTGGATCGATAACCCAATTTGGAAAATGTAATTTTACTGGGTTTTGAGTTTTAGGCAGCATTTTTAAATCCAATTAGAATAAGCTCCGGGCACCATAAGAATTGGTGTGCCTCAAGTTTTGCTATGCATGAGCTTGTATAACCTTCTGATGTGCTGGGTGGGATGTTTTACCTGGTAGCGCTGGTGTGGGGAAAATGAAACAGTGAATAAAATAGAATACTTGTATCTGGCTCTTCTTTTAGTCTTAGTGTTCATCTGATCTCAAACATTTTTTTCACCATATATGCTGAAAAATTAGCTATAGCTATTGGTTATGGGCTTGTGGGCCTATGATGAACTTTAAAACTTATTTTGCTTGTATAGTTGCAATTTTACTAAATTCACACAGCTGTCTTCAAAACAGTATACCTCATCATCATCGGCATAATGACTAAGATATAATTATATATATTGAAGTCAATATACTAATCATCATAATAATAATAATAATGATGATCGGTGAAAAATGGAATTAAATTATTTAAAAACAGTATGCTTTGAAAAACGGGTTTTGATAAATCATATCAATTTAATTGAAATTATTATGATAGTGATCATTACTCAACTATATCTTCCTCAATTTCATTTATTAGATTTAAAAGGAGGTTCTGGTGAAGTAATTGGATACCCAACAATCCTGGGAATAGTTAATAATTCCTTAAGTATAGATGATTATCCGGAAAATATGGACATACTTATAGAGATGCCAGAATTTGAAACTGAATTAAGGCTAATGGGAAAGTTGAACTGGAATAACCATATTTTATATCCAAAAGATGCATCGTCGTATATTATACCTGAAAATGAAGTGGTAACATGGTATGCAGAAAATACTGTTTTAACAGATGATGCTTTATTGTGGAAACAAAATGGAAGTGCAGTAGTTTTTAATTATCAAACAGATGACAATTTGTTCAATTATCCTCAAGATGGCGATATGTGGCAGAACCCTGATTATTATTTAGCAAACGGTGGTATAGGCGATTGTGAGGATTTTTCAGTGGCATTTGCTTCAATACTGGAGGCTAAAGGAATTTCTGCTGAAGTCGTTGGAGTGACTTTAATAAACGACAGACTGCACTGGGTGGTAAGATATTATTTTAATGACCAGATCAATTACGCTGATATTAATCGAAATAATGTCATAATCTTGCAAAATTCAAATCCTACTATAGATGAAGAGTGGGTTGTAATAGATATAGATGGTATACATCCAATAAAATAAAAAAAAAGGGCTGATACAGCCCTATTTAGTTCTTTTTACGCAATAACTGCACTGCTATCAACAAGACCGACAAGCCTGCAAATAGACTGAAACCAGGGATGCCCTTCTTTTCAGTTGGTGTTGGGATTGGGGTTTTCTCTGCTGTTACTGTTGGCTCAATAACGCCTTCACCCCCGGGTTCTCCCTCTAACTCTTTACCTGTTACAGCAAATGGCGAAAATCCTGGCGTTTCAGCTTCAAATTGTAAGCTATTGGCATCCTCGGCAATCTTTTTGGTCACCAGCTTATGCCATGTATCATCGCTGTAACGATAGAGGGCTATTGATGATTCATCGATATTGTTTTCAGCGATCCACGAATTCTCTACTGTGAAAACAACAGTGGCATCGTCGATATTCCTCTTTGTTGCCCATCCAGCGTTTCCAAGCCATATGTTCAGGTTCTTATACACTATGTCTGACGGGGGATTATCTACCAATGCAGAAGTGTCTTTAAGTATCTCTACCTTCGTGGCAACCTGTCCGGCACTTTTCAGACTAGTGAATTTAACAAACTGCACGATGTTGCATTCCAGTTCAAAACTGTAGATAATATCATAGTTTTGATTTACAAATTGCCGGTCTGTTTCGGAACAAGCTATGTTCTCGTACAATTCGCCAGAAGCGCCGCCGCCGCTACTACTACTACTACTACTACTACTACTACTACTACTACTACTGCCACCGCCTCCGTTACCACCATTGGTATCTTCGTCTCCATCATCTTCAGTTGGCTTAGGTTCTGGAAGTGATACTAAACCAAACATACTAAGATGTTTTACATCTACCCACACATAACCAGGATTATCGCCTGATATTTTCTCCTGACCGTTGTTGAGCACCCACAAAGGATCACCTTTTAAGAGCTTTGTCCAGTTACCGCTCTCGTTCCAGTAGATGAACATATTATCCTCATCCAGTTCACCAGGTTCCAGTATGCCATCACCATCAAGATCTAGGTCATCGAAAGTGTAATAGAATTTTACAAGAACGTGATGGACCTGTGATTCATTCGTAGCATCAAGACCGGTCACGTTTATCTCAACGATCTTGCCCATTGCCACCTCACCAAACACAGATGCAGAACTGTTCAGTTCATCTACTAATGTCTGGTCTGTTTTTGCAGTTACTGTGAATGTGACTGATTCATTAACATTTGAATAAAACTCGATCTCAGTGTCTGTTTCGTTAACAGCGTCAATGTAAACAGGTGCACTATCGTTGACATTATAGTTAGCCTGCATTGTATTGTTGTGAACATTGACTACTACGATATCGGTATTGGAATTGCCTGCTGTGTCAAATACGAGCAGTTCAAGTGTGTTGGACTGATCAGGAGTAAATTCCACACGCTGAGCAAACCTATTGTCAGTGATGGTTAGATCGTAGGTTAATGTACCTGACCCATTACTGACCGTCAGTACAGCAAAATCTAAGTGCTCATCAGTTACATTTCCTTTGATTATATTCTCAAAGTATTTGATCTCAGTATTGCTTTTCGGTGCTGTTATGTTTGCTGCTGGTGCAATGGTATCCAGAACAATAGTAGTTGAGTTTGAACCGACATTACCTGCCTTGTCCACTGCAATGACATCTACCGGATTTGTTCCTTCAGTTAAACCAATGATTGCTGAATAGGTCGCAGCTGAAATCGTTGCTGTAACGCTATTGACAGTAATCGAGGCAATATCAGAACCTGTTTCATCAAAGGTGCCAGTAATGGTCTGAGAGCTTTCATTGGTTGGCGAGTTCACTTGATCGATCGTAATTGCAGGTGCAATAGTATCCAGAACAACGATAGTTGAGTTTGAACCGATATTTCCTGCCTTGTCCATTGCAATTGCATCTATTGAATTTGTTCCTTCGGTTAAACCAATGATTGCTGAATAGGTCGCACCTGAAATAGTTGCGATAACGCCATTGACAGTGATCGAATCGATATCAGAACCTGTTTCATCAAAGGTACCAGTAATGGTCTGAGAGCTGACATTGGTTGGCGAGTTCAATTGAATAATTGTTACTGAAGGCGCAATGGTATCCACAAGGAAGTCCTGTGTTGCAGAACCAACATTTCCGTCTGAATTATTTGCATAAACCGTTACAGTATGCTGACCATCTGAGAGTTCCGGTAATGTAACAGTCAAATTATCGGTATTAGATCCCCCTGTTCCAGCGGCTCCATCTATAACGTACCAGGTTGAGGTAGCTATCTGATCAAATGTTGCATATAATTGGGGCGTGCTGTCGTTAGTTACAGATGGAGGAGAATGTATGGTCACACTTGGCGCAATGTTACCAACTACAACTGTTGTGGAATTTGAATCTGTTGCACCGTCGTTGTCTCTTACTGTCAGGGTGACAGTGTAAATTCCATCCTGTGTATAAGTATGGCTTGGATCTACTCCACTTCCACTATTTTCATCTCCAAAGTCCCAGTCATATGAATCAATGTTTCCATCCGGATCATATGAGCCAGAGCCATTAAAAGTTACTGGAATGCCTTCCGTGCCAGTGTAAGGACCATTCGGATCTGCTACTGGTGTATCGTTAACTGCACTGACTGTTATTGAAACCGTAGCAGTGTTACTATCATCCGTACCATCATTTGCCTTGAAGGTAAAGCTGTCAGCA
>Ga0255421_1004_pt1 | contig 78268 bp, 67 predicted proteins | sample ANMaggSSYBR02G10_FD_182637 | JGI IMG/M metagenome (GOLD analysis project Ga0255421, IMG submission 182637) | Sediment cell enrichment communities from methane seep in Santa Monica Basin, California, United Staets - ANME aggregate JGI... | ecosystem: Environmental > Aquatic > Marine > Cold seeps >... | reverse complement strand
TTATTTGAAGCGTTTCTAAGGTACTAAACTGTGAAACCATACCCATTATACAGCCCTACCCCTGAAAATCGATTCTAGGTACTTTAGAATGCTAAATTTTGCTATCATATTGCTATAGCTTAATTGCTGTATGGCATACAAACTTTAATTTTTGTTCTGATTATTCGTTTTAAGTTTTTGCTTTATTTTTTCCCTTTTGCTTTATAGAACAAAATCCATTTGGTTTTTTTTTTTACGCTAGCAAGATGCCCGAACGTTAGTAGTCATTTGGTTTTTTTGTGTTTAATTTGGTTTTTTTTTTACGCTAGCAAGATGCCCGGACGTTAGTAGTCATTTGGTGTTTGCTATATAGTAAAGGGGGATTAAGGGAAAAAAAATTCTTTCATATCTATATTTCTTATCTATATTAAGACTAGAATTAGAGGTTGCGTCCATCTTGCCATTTTTTTGATTTTTATTTTTTCTTGTTAAGAATTTCATTTATTTCGTCTCTTTTGAATCTATATTTACTTCCTTCGTAATTTTCGTTTTCGAATGTCTTCCGGTTTCGTCCATCTGTTGAAATACTGATAAGACTTACACGAATCATGTCTTTTATAAATTCACTTCTGCTATCGATGCAAAACTCTGGATGTTCTTTTATGATTTTATCTAGTTCATCCTTCGATACATGGACGTATGTTTTGTATCTTATTTTTCCATTTTTCTTTTCTTCAATTTTATGTCTGTTCTTTTCAACATTTATTATTTTCCAAACTGGTTTAAGTAATAAAAATATCGTTCCTTTAATTGCACTTGCTCCACTTAATTTCCTGGCCGAACTTCTTGTTACTTTATCTATTTCACATGATATTAGACATATATTTTTTCTAATATGATCACCACATATTTTTTTCATTTCACTACAAGGGGTTTTTCTACCTTTGTAATATCCTTTTCTCAGGTTAACTGTTATTTCTTTTCTGATGTCTATCTCATCTTTTTTGACTCTTTTCTTATCTTTCTTATTTTCACTTCTTTGTTCATATATTTCTTCGATTATTTCCTGTCTCACTTCTTCAACTTTTACAGTCGATGTGAATCTTTTATAATCTGGATGATTTCTGAAATATTCAACTACCATTTCGTTACTATATCCATCGAATAGAATATTTCTACCTGCTTGAAATTTGAATTTATCTGGTACTAATGATGGGTATAAAGCAAATGAAACATCCACACAATGAAGTTGCTTGGATAGCATTCCACTTAAAGAAGTGTCGTCATATTCTTCTTCTTTTTCTTTTTGTTCTTTCTCCTTTTGCTCTTTCTGGTCTTTTTCTTCGATCTCAGATAATTCGGGTAACTCAGGCAGTTTGACAGGTATAATGTTACCAAAGCATAATGCAAGTTTTTGACTATCTTTTTTTATTCTCTTTTTTCTTATTTTTATTAGTTTTAGATCATCTATTGGATTTTTATGATCCTTAGGCATGTAGAATTGACTTCTATTCTTAGTCGTAGCATGAATTCCACATGGACATTTAATTACAGTTCCATATTTTTCTTTAGTTTCCGATGCCTTGCCTTGTTCTGGTCTTATTTCCACCGTTGTTTTTTGTCCTGATGTTTTTGTGAATCCAACTGATTTTATCACATGATTGCCAAATGCAACAATCTTATCTCCAGGCGTTTCTTCCAAGAATATCCACAGATGATAGCTTTTAGGACTTCCACTCTTTTCAATATAGGATGGCAATTTGTAGTCTTTCCATAGGCGTTTTTGGATCTTACGGATGTTTTTGAAATTATTTTTCTTTTTGTATTCAAGAATTTCCTTTATACGTTTCTTTTCTTCTTTTGTTAGCTTTTTGGTTTTCTTACTCTTATGGCAATCAATATCAAACACTAAGAAAAAACAATTGTCCTTTTCGTTGTGTGGATAGATACCAATTGTTTTTTCGCCGTTAAGATGTTGTATATATGTTTCAATTTCTAAAGGATAATCAGAACCTATATTTTTTTTCTTTCCACTTTTTGTAGTAATCCATTTTGGTTCTTTAGCTGGTCCAATTTTATTCCCTAGTTCATCGGGGTATTGATAATATGCTGTTGTCCTTCCACGAATTTTCTTATATAACTCAACAGCTAACGGATATAGTGTTAGCGTTTTGTCTGACATGATAGTTACTTATTTTTCTTCATAGGTTTCCACATATCACTTTCTTCTAATGCCATTCTGACTATAGTAGAAAAGGATGCATCCTTTCCGTCTGAGTCTGCATGTTTTGTTCTTAATCTACGCAATTGCTTTACTACTGGATTGCTTAATGTTATTATTTCAGCCATTATATATTTCCTCCATTTTGTTTAAAAATTGTTAGTGTAGTGAATATATATAATATGTTATATACTTATTCATTGGCATTTAGTATATAAATGCAGTAGCAACCACTAACGTTTATAATCGACCTGGTAACAAACTTACTTACCTGGTAACAAACCCATATGTTTATAAGCACATTTTAGAAATTTAATTAAGGGACATTAGATAGGAGGGGTTATATGGGTTTGCTACGTGGGCACGTGCAGCAGCATGGCGGTTATGGGTTACATGGTAATAAAATATATCTTTTTAATTAAAAATTATACACTGGTAAAAACACATACAGTAGCGTCCTTATATACACAGCCACTATAGCGGCCTATAGTGCGCTACATATATATGTAAGTAGTTACATACACACGTACAGGTTTTTTACAGCTTATCATAAAAAGATACTATTCTTTTTAGTATAAGTTGTTTAAAATTCAAAAAATATCTACAAATACGCACTAAAAGTAAACTGGGATTGGGTTTTAAAAATGAATTTTCATTTGTCCAGTCCCGTTTACAAAAAAATGGATGTATATTATGTTTTCTTTCACAGAAGAATTGAAAAGAAGAAAAGAACTAGCAATTAAAGAAGACAATCGTATTCATGATTTAAAAAAGAAGCAATTAACTCAGCATAAGTCTAAGCCAGAAAAACGTAGAAAAAACAAGTTCAAGAAACGTAGTTCGGATGATGTTCTTTCGGGTATTAAAGAATTGGATTGGACAATTACATTCAGTAAATCAACATCGTTACGTAATCGTGTTTTGTTTGATGGATATGACGAAGTATTTGATTCTAGATTCTTGTATAGTGGTTGTGCCTCTCGTGAAGGGATTGATATTCCTCTGTTCGAAGATGGGATTGATTATGACAAGGATAAATGGGCTCAATTCGTAAATGCAGTAGCTCGTACTAATAATTATCGTAAAGAACAGATAAGATTAAAGAAAGAAGAGTTAAAAACGCAGTCTAAACACGTTAAAAAATCTAAGAAATATAAGAAATCAAAGAAATAGTTCACATTAATGCTATGCATATGAGTGTCGTTTCAAAATAGGTTTTTGGTTTCATACAACCCACGTTTTTCCTATTTGAAACAAGGTAATTCAATATTCCACTGGCACTTAATATGACATCCGATGATGAAGACTGCGTGTTTTCGTAATTTTCACGCCACAAAGTTCTTCGTCTGACTTTTTTAATTCACAGTCAGTAAGTTTGTTTGTAGAAACAAGCAAGCTTAAAGGTAAGCGCTCTAAGCGTTCTGAGGTACCTACAGACCTTTTTAATTGGCTGTAGGTTAAAGTATAGGTACGTAAAATGAAACTTAAAAATTTGCTTCATGTACTGCTTGATGTGGGTATTGCTTTAAATCGAAGCTTATAAATCAAATCCCATCTTATAATATTATGCGCCTATTCTCCATAGACTCAACCTCTTGGTGTTTTTGGGCGCAGGTGTGCGAACATACCCCTTGATCTTGATTACTATACCCCACATCTCTGCTACAGTTGGGTGTGCCGTCGCAACGTTTGACTTTATCCCTCTCTTTGATCTACCAAATTTCCATTGATATCATACAAACTCGCTGTATCGCCATCATTGTTCCAGATAGACCTGCCACTTCCCCAGTACAGTTCAGTTGCGGTATTCGTTCCTTCTTCAGTATGAACTGTCACTGTTGATCTGGACTCTAAGGAAAATGATGGGAATGTATATGTGAATTTGTCTCCCTCATCTTTGAGTTCCCACCCAGTCAATGAGATAGAAGAATTTCCAGTATTCGTAATCTTCACCCACTCATCATCAAGAGAAAGGTCAGTGATCTGTACTGTAGAGGACATGGTTTGATTGGACTCATTTTCTGCAGGTACATCTGTTGAAGCTGAACTGTTATCATCGTCTCGATCAATCCAAAACACAGCATAAACCGGATAATGGTCTGATACCGCAACCGTTTCAGTATAGTTCAGCCCATATTCAGTGTCGAATCTGAACACCCCGCAATCACCTGCATAATCGGATGTATCTGTGAGTATAATGCGATCGTATGTGTAATTGGTTGATTTTGTTGTAGTGTCCTGGCTGTTATCAATGATCCAGACATATTCAGTGCTACTCATATCAGAGGCAGAGTCCTCATTGAAGTATGATCCGTCAGCATTGAGATCCCCCATTACAATGAAATCCTGCTCGCCAGGATACTCGATCTGTGCGTATTCAACAACATCATCCAGTGTGTTAATTTCTTCAGTAGCTTCGTCTGGGTCTGTGTGGATTGTAATAAGCACTGCATCAAAGTTGCCGTTTGGTGTTCTGAAAGATGTGATGTAAGGCTGTCTATGGAACGGGTCTGTGCCGGTGGGTTCGGGATATGTGTGTGGAGTGCCGGTCAGTTCAATTGTCTGAGTATTGTAGATGTATGCGTATTGTTCCTTGCTGCTCGTTCTACCGAGTCGTTCACTTACTACAAAATCATATTGTGAACTATTTTCGTTCACATACGTGACCAAAAGAGGGAGAGAAGTTTGTGATTGATCCCGGATTTCCTGTACTGCAACCACATCATAGGTACGGATTATTTTAGCAAGTGTATCCATGACTTCAGGTTTTGATGCTTTGGTAATGCCGAATACCTGAATGTTGAAAGCTGCTATTTTAACTGTATTATCTGAAATCGGGGTTACTGTTTCATTGGGAGTAGGTACAGGTGTAATTGTGGGAGTGGGTGTTGGCGTTATTTCCAGAGTTGGTGTAGCTATCCCGGTAGCAGTTGAGGTTGGAGATAATGACACATTGTTTACACTATCTTCAATGCAACCTGAAAATAGTATAATCGCTGCTATAACTAATATGCATGAGATGGTTCTTCCTGTGATCTTATTTTTAATTATTCTCAGATTCATATCTAAATCCCCCTTAATCTATCTAATCTGTTATGATATTAAAGTATAGGCATAACGCTTATAACGGCTTTTAATCGAAAGTACACAGTTTAAGTATCAAACCTAGGACTTTGTGTGCATCATGGTTTTTATTGCTCTTTTATTGCCCTGGATGGAGTGCGAACATTGCCCTTGATTTCAACTGCATCATAACAAAATATCCACAAATTCATAATCTCATGAGTTTTTGATTAATTGTAATTCTTCTTTAAGCCGTTCAATATCAGCTTCTACTAATTCTCTGAAACTTTCATCTATAATGTCAAAGTTAATCCCATCAACCACATAATCCAAATCTACAGATCTTCCTGCAAGTGCTAGTCTGATAAATCTTTCTAGCAAATCTTTTAAATCATCTGATGCTAAATGCTGAAAAGGTACAATTTCATCAATTTGTTTTAAGTCAATATAATATCCTTTTTCATCCCCAGTATAATGCATAACACGTGGATTTCTTAATATATCCATTAAAGGGTAATACAATTTTTCAAGTTGTTTTTCAATCTCGGCTATTTCCTTTGTTTTTCTTTGTTCCTCTAACATCTTATGTGTAGAATAGGCATACCAAATTGTGATTACTATTAAAACTGCTGTGAGAATCTGCAATCCATCAAATTGACTCAAATCAACATCCTGAGCCAGAGCTAGATAAATAGCTGTACTGACTATCCCAAGCAAAAAACCTAAAAAAATAAACAACCACGATTTAAGAAAAACTTCCCAATTCCATGCCATAATTCACACTTTCCTATTTTCACTAAATTCAATAAATCAACCATCATCCAATCCTTCAAAAATAGAAAACCTTAAACCATTATAGATGTTTTTATATTATGCGCCCTTTTTCCATAGACTCAACCACTTGGAATTTTAGGGCGCTTGATGTGCCCAGGACTCACTATTCACCAAATATTGTTAGCTTCTGGGTGCATCTTACAATTATAGGATGTTAAGGGAATAATTGATGTGAAAGAATGTATACCTACAGATATTGAGGTTTTTTAGAAGTTTATTGCCTCGAATGATATCGATTATGGTAATTTTTTGGCTTGGTTTTTGTCAAAGATGGGTTTTAAAATTAAATTCCCTTATGTTTAAGTTCGAAAGGCTCCAATCAGCATTTTGCGTTGAGTCAAGTTTCTCTTTCAAGAGAAAAATGGGGGGGGGACAACGTTCCCCCGCTGAAGGAAAAATTCAATCTCCTACTTAAAGAATTTGAAGTTCGCATTGTGATAGGTGCCATCTTTCAACAGTATTACCAACCGACGGCAACTACCAGCCCATGCTTTGTCTGTCTTCCATACGTAACTGTACTGGTCTAATGTGGCGTTGTAGGAGAGACTGCTTGAACCAGCTGTGACAGTCTCATCGATACCAACGATAACAGCATCTGAATCACAATTAACCTCTTCAGATGCTGGATAACCTGTTGCGAATATATCAAGACCCTGGTCACCGCCCAGGCTGAACTTCAAAGGCACAGCCCTTCCGGATTTCACAGAGTTCCACATTGGGAGATTGTTTATTGGGCGGAAGAAGCCTGCAAAGTTGTAGCTAACGTGATACGAGACCGTTTTTGTAACTGAATTTCCTGCATTATCAACTGCGTCTACTGTAAAGGTCTTTGTTCCGACTGTAGCAGTATCAATAGCTTCACCGTTCTGTTTTGTTCCTGTTATTGATGCGATTCCTGATTCCAAATCTATAGCTGACCAATCGGCTAATATTTCTTGATTTAAAAAATATTCTCCTTCATTAGATGGTACATTGATAGTTATTTGTGGAGAAGCTATATCGGTTTTTTCAATTTTGATTATTTCGCTATTGACAGGTTCAATATTACCTACATTGTCAATTGAGTGATAATATAGTATCACTTCTCCTTGTGTGTCAATATTGAAATCTGTAATATATTTATTCCAATTAATATTATCAAAACTGTATTCAATTTTATTAATACCTACACTATCTGTTGCTGAAAGACTTACTTGGACACCAGGTTTATACCAACCATTATCACCGAGAATTCCAGAAATTGTAGCCGTTGTTATTGGAGGTGCTAAATCTATTCGAATATTTCTAGTTCTACTATCAATTCCTCCGTTAGCATTTTCCACAGTTAAAGTTACGGCGTAATCCCCTTCAGGATATGTGTGGTCAACTGTTTTTTCGTTTGCAGTTGTCCCATCTCCAAGATCCCACTTATATGATACGATATTATTCCATGAAGGTGATGCGTCGAAAATAATATTTTGATTCGTTAAATATGAATATGTAAACAATGCTTTTGGCAATTGCACATTGACATTTTCATCAAATGTCCCATCATTATTTGAATCTACATTTAAAGTAATCATTTTTTCTTCTGGAAAATTGTTCCAATCTGCTGTATATTGATGTACCACATTGGGTAATATTGGGACTTTTGTAAGAGATATTTTATTGTGCTTTGTACCCCTTACAGAAAGTATATCTAATCCATATTCTCCTGTATCAGTGCCTATAACTTCGTATCGGTATGTATCTGTTGCTAACAATATCATGACTGACTTACTTTCGATATCGTATATTGAATTTGGAATTTCTTCTTTTACGTGTCCATTCACCAATCCCGTCACACGCCCTTGAGAGTCATACATTCTAAGTTCTCCTGGACTATGTATTTTGCTCATTTCATAATTATTATCATACTTTATAGGTCCCATTTCCACTATTCTATTACTTAAATATACAGCGCCTTCTTCAGATATGTCTGGTATCGCACTTACTATTAAGTCTAATATGGCTTCTTGTGACCTTGGATCTTTAAGTGCATCTTGTATTTTTGGAAATAGGAAATTACCTGCACTATTTCCAACTTCAGGACTACTTAGATATTGTTCTATAGATATGTCTCCTAAGGCTGGAACTTTCATTGTAAATATTCCCTTAAAAACTAATTTTGTAATAAGCTCTTTTTGTACATCTCCCTTATCAAATATATTTTTATCAATTTCATAATTTACAGCCATAAATCCATAATCTAAAATCTGACCTGCAGGTGGATATATACTACTAACACCGGCTTTAAAGGCAAATTGGCTCAAATCTCTTATTTCCTTAAAGACAAAAGTTCCATGTGTTAAACTGCTTATATAAACATTTCTTGCATTTTCATAACTAGTAGCTGCATTTATTTCGTAATTTCTAGCAGAATTCAAATAATCTTCAGCTTTTTCTACATTTCCTTTTTCAGCATATCTCTTGGCATGCACAAGGCTAGTCATTCTAAGCCCTCTATATATCATACCTTCAGTATAATATGCATCATAGTCATCAGCCACCCCATCAATATTTATCCAAATTGCTCCCACTGCCGTATCAAAATCATCTGGATTGTAAAGATAGGGTTCTTCATACAACTGTCTGTTCATTTCTTTTCTGATTTTTAATAATATATCTGTATTTACAATCCCCGAAGCTGATTTAAGTAATAATGCCCCAAAAAATATATTGTCATCATTTGATGGATTTACAGTATAGACATTTATGGTAGTATCTCCATTGGACACGAAAGGTAGTATATTATATAATTCGTCATCTGTACGAGGGTTAACGGGTAAGGCATTTGGATCGGGATTAGTATTGTCATCATCAAGACCTCCCACTGTTAGAAGAGCTCCATTTGCAGGACTCCCATCATCTTCTCCTCCAGCAGATGAAGTCATACGTATTCCATTAACATCGATTATACTTCGTTGACCCCCAGGTTGATGACCATATGATATACCAAGACTCAAATCAAGCCCTAGATTTGGATCGCTTTTATCTATTGGATTGACCAATCCTATATGGAAAGTATCTCCTAATACATGTTGTGCACCAAAAAGTATTATAACTTCAGTATCAATAGCCTGATTAGGATCATCAAATATTACTGCTAATATTTCTCCATCAATATTATATGACATTGCTGAATTTTCTGTTATACTAACATCTACTCTGCCGGGAGAAGATCCATCAATTATTGGCTTAATAATACTTGTTACATCAGCCCAATAATTCCAAGAACTAATACTGCTCGGTGTTTCTATGTCCCATATAACATTATTTCCAGCAATTTGGATATCGCCTGGGGCTAACTTATAATTTTTAAATCCCGTAGTAGCTGCTGCAAAATATGCTTTTCTCACTGTCGCACCTACGGGTTTTTCTACTTGGATATTTCCAGTATATCCAGGATAAACGCCTAATCCATCTATTGAAAGACTTATTTTTCCTGTTTCTTTTACTTGAGGAACTATTGATCCGAGGAGAACATCTGTAATAGGTGCTCCTGTATCGTTAGTTCCAGGTTCAACTTCTTCTGCCCAAACTATTCCTGGAAACAGCAATAAAATAAATATTCCTAACAATTCAATTTTCTTAAATTTTCTCATTTTCCCACCTTTCTCATTCTAGTTTCAATGCTTTTTATAAACTAATCCCCAAATCCCCCTACAAGTTTCACTAGCAATAGTTGAAGATGGTGATTCTTAACATTAACTCACATTTTTTCCAGTTATTCATCCATATAATAATATATAAATTTTCCGATTTATTTATATGCAATAATCGGATTATTTTAAATAAATATTACAATAAAATTTTATGTTGCTAATAAAAAGCTAAAAAGTCAAAATGATTCCTGAGCATCAACCCAGATGCCCCGCTGTGACAAGAAGCTACATTATGAATTGCAGCAATGCCACTCCTTCCATTCGGAGTGACCTTACTATGGCATGTGCTCTTAGTAATGAGGGCGTGTGAAGCCCATAGGACAATGTGGAGAAGTTCGAGAGTCTAACCCGGATCATCTGCTAAGGTAAAAATGTTATGAAGAAAATGGGAAGTCCACCGATGCAAACAATCTATGTTATTTAATACACTATTCTCTTTTTTTAAAATACCTTTTAACGTGGATTGTAGCTAAAACAAGCTAATTCTAAAGTACCTACAGACAATTTAATACAATTGGTTAGTAATTGGGTATAGTTACATCTTTTTTTGTACTCAATGCGCTTAGAATGCAAATATATTTGTTTCGGAAGTTCCATGAATATCAATTTTATTACACATGTTTTTACTTCTGTTTCTTAACCCATGCATAACTCAGTCCCATTAACGTGATCAGATTGTATTGCTTACCGCTCAGCTTGATGGATTGCCGTCTCTGGATACTCAGCAGCCCACGTATCGATCATCTTCTCGAAATGCCGTCACATCAGCCTCTTCCCGGTCCTTACGTTGATGAAAATGTGCCCCTTCTTCCTGTTGCCCACATAATGCCGAAGCATCTCGCTGGTATTTCTGGTCAGCTTCATGGGCTTCATAGTCTTGGGTGCACCCGGGATATGGCGCCTGGTCCAGCGGTTGTACCTGGCTCTGTCTTGGGGATACACAGGATAGCATATCCTGTGCTCCTGGTAAATCCGAGTATTGAGAGGATTTAGCGGTAGGTGAACTCTCCTGTATTGCAGTTCTACAGCTCCCGGATATTCCTGCCTTGCCAGTAGTTTCTCAGAACATTGAAGCCTGGACTTAAGATCCCTTGCCCGCTGGTAGGCCTCAACTCCCTTTCTCTGGTAATAATGGATCCTGGCCCTGTATGATCTGTAGCTTTTTTTGAATGATGACCCGCCAGGATGGGCTGACCGAATGGGATCACATCAGCCATCTTGTGGGTAGTCTCAAACCTGCTCTCTGCCTCAGCTTTTTCGATGGCCTTTTATAGCCGACCCTGCTGTGCCAGTGCCCGCTGCCGTTTAGCTTTAACCTGTTCCGCATAAGACAGCTTCTCACCTACTGCCTCTCCCTGATCTGCCAGTTCGAAGGCTCTGGCGGGTATAAGATTAATCCTTTGCATACTTGTCCCCTTACCTCTGGACCACCTGAATCTTGCACCCTTCATTTTACTTTGAATATCTTCAGAAGGCCTATGGTTAAACTTGATTTCAATTCTATTATGAGTGTTGTTCACCTGCCAATTCGCCTGGGTTTTGTCATCCGAGTCTGCAATTTTAATAATTTCAAAGTAATTTCAGAAAAAAATGCTATGCTCTAAGGTAATTTCAAAATTTCAGTAATTTCACACCATATTAGCAATAAAAGACTTGGTATTTCAAATAGACTTTGTATTCCAAATATTACTTATCCAACAATATGGTTGAAATTGTGAAATTATGAAATTACTCCGCAAAAACATTGCCAATAGTAATAAAAATTAATTTCAGATTCTCTGAAATTAATAATTATTACTAAAATAACACAATCTTACCTAATCAATTTGAAGGCAACTGTGTTAGGACCATATTTACTCTTCTCATGGTTTGAAATGCCACTAATATCTCTAATGTCTTCTTTATTTACTGCTTTGAGTTCCTGCAAATTCTTGAGTATCCTTGTTAAACCAGCATTGCTTATTTTGAAACTTTCTTTTTCAAGACTATTAAATATTTCTATCCTTGGAACATATCCATCAAGGCCCCAGTTTCTATCTTTGGAATCCAGATTGTACTCTTGTTCCAACATATCGAAAACGAATTGTGCCTCCTTTGATAATTTAGTCTTCATTTGAACCTTGGATAAATTCCAGATCCGTAATGCATTCTTGACATCTTTTTTAGTTGCAATGATTCTATTTTTTTCATCACGCTCACGATTGAACATATTCAATTTTGCATAACAACGAACCATGTCACCAAACAAATCAACATTTCTGGGAGTTGTTTCAATATCCCCATAATCTAAATCTTCAGCAATGACAACATCAGATTCATCTTCCAACAATATTTCATAGATTTTCTTGTGGATCTTAACAGATTTTGATTTCGGGCCTAGTATTTTTTTCTTCAGTCCTGCATGGATTTTACGAATTCGCTCATATATTTTTTCTATCTGTTCCTCCGTCAAATACATGTTGATAATGAACCATCTTGTTTTGAATGGCATATCTCCAGTTTCATCATTATGAGTTATCCACCAGACGAGTCTTTCAGCAGTAGTTAATACTATACCTTCCTGCTCCTTGACTGTGAGATTTTGCTTTATAGTATATTGCCAGCTCCCTATTGTAGTTTTCATTATTCGTAATGTATCTTTGCTCGTGACATCCTTTTCATCCGCAAATAAAATGGATCCTTTCTCAATCGGATTATAGTCGAGTGCTCTTTGGCTGATATTTAAAGCGGAATATTTCATTTCATCTGGAACAAATGGATATTCTACTTCAAATAGGAATGATTTACCTGTTTCGGCTGGACCACTTACATCAATGTGTATGCCATTGGCAGATGGGATACTTGGGCAAATTACTGATAATTTCGTTAATTCATTTGGCCTCGTATCACCAACTGCCATCTTTTTTGACTTCTTTATCATCCAATCCATAGGATTTTTTGAGTGCAGAATTTTCAAAGCTGCCTTATAGTATTCGTCCTTTTCATTCGGTTCTGGTCTATTTTCAATATTTTCTTCTTTCATTTATTATTTCTTCCTTCTATATTTGAGAATCCTATTTTCTTCATCAAGTGCAAATTGCAATTGATTCAAATGGACTCAGATAATCTATTTGCGATATATATAATAAGGTTAAGTTAGTTAACTTAATTATCATGGAATTAAATGAAAAAGAGATGGCAATATGTAAAAAATTAGCTTATAATGACTTAACTTTTACAAAATTATTACATGAATTTGGACCATCCCAAAAAATTAGAATGTCAAGACCCACTTTGGATATTTATCTCAAAAAATTAGAGACAAAGGGTTGTATCGAAAAAACCGATAAAGATCCAAAAGATCGACGAAGCTATAAATGGCATCTTAAAAACTCTGATAAAGTAGCTGTAAAACATGCTGTACCATTTATTCTATATCAATATTTACTGAAATCCTATTTTCAAATACGCGATATAAATGATAATTCACCGCAAAAAGTAATTGAACTTACAGAACAACTTTTAGGCAAACTCATTCTTTATTCTATTATTTCATATGATTCTGCAAATTTTGAAAAAGCAATCAAAACACTATCATATCTTAAAGAATTTTTTAATTCATCTGCTTACTCTGGGATTTTAAGTGACTTACGGAGCTCTTATGATTTAATAGATAGTGATGAATATTTCAAAGATTTTGTCGATATTAAAAAAATTCTCAATTGTCCAGAGATGAAAGATAATGAACAAGTCATGCAATATTTTGATAAAGCTTTAGAATCTGATTTGAACCTCTATCGTGAATGGTTAATGTCAGAATATGGTAAAGAGGATAATATTAAAAATTTATTCAGTGATTATGAAAAACTTGGATTTCCTGCTTACAATAAATTCAAGCAACTAGCTAATGAGATAGAAGATGAAGTGAAATACTCTCTTGAATATAAAGAATTACTTTTAACAAAAGAAAAACGACAAAATGAAATCGATAAAATGCTAAGTGAAATTGAAGAAAATATTAAATAATTTTTAAAAAAGTAAAATGGTATATTACCATTAAAACTACTGCAAAAACACAATGAGCAGCGTTCAAATGGCTTCTATGGGGCAAATTATGCTAAAATGTATCGGCTATTGTAACTATTCAGCCCTATAAAAGAGGGAGGCTGGTAACATTAATTGGGTAAAGAAAGTGTCAGGATGGTGAAATAATTGCTGGCAAATCGAGACCGATAGAAACTTCAACTGATGAATCCATCTCCTGCTATGGGACAATGCCAACCCAAAGCCAGATGCGGGAAATCCGCACTCACGGTTTTATAAAGAGGGGATGGCTGCAAGGCCTTCCCTTTACTCTAACGAGTGAAGGATTATGCTTGAATACGTTATGTAACAAAAATGTATAACATTAAAAGCCATACTTTGGAAATTACATTAAAATTTATAGTAAACCTTATTAATTAATAATATAAATTTACACTGAAAATATTTTTATTGATAAAAATGACAAATTCACCAATATTAGAATCTGCAATTGAATCATTAGTGCATGGAGTGGAACATTATTTCTTAAAATATGGTAAATCAAATAAATTCCCTTTACTTCACATTGATCAAGCTGTTGAATTATTACTTAAAGCAAAAATCCAAAGCACAAAAGGATTGAGTATTTACACAAAAAACGGAAGAACAATAGATTACTTTGAATGTTTTAAAAGATTAAAAAATATTGACATTCCAGAAAGAAGTTTTCTCGAAGAAATTCATGATAAAAGGAATAGTTCACAACATATTGGTACTTCATTTGATAATTATGAAACTGGATTTTATGTTAAATTCGCATATTCCTTTTTCAAAAATTTTATGAAAAAGGAATTCGACGATGAACTTGAAGACTATTTGTCGGAGGATATTAAAAATTACATAGACAACATTATGATCGAACCAAGTAAAATATATGATAGTCAAATAAAGTACATAGAAGACCTCATTAAACATGGCAAATATGAGCAATCTGTAATTTCTTCTTGGAATGCTCTTGAATTTTTAATAAAAGCATATTCTGATGAAAATATTGGGAAATCAATGGATGAAATCATAGAATCCATAAAAGGTAAAGTAAAAATCGAAGCAAATGATATTGAAAAATTAAAAAATGTTCAAAAACTAAAAGATTCTATTTTTTTCAGTGATACAGAAATTGATTTAGAAAAAGCTACTGAAATTTATAGTGACACAGTAGATATAAGTAATAGTAAAATTGTAATAGTCCCAGTAAAAACTCCTGAAAAGATTAGTATAAGAAAAATTTCAACCGACGAGAATGCAGAACCTGTTAGGATTATAGATGACACAACTCCGGTTGAAAATGTGCAAGAATTATATTTTGCGAATTTAAAACTTTATAATTCTGATAATAAATATATTTCCAATTCTGATTCAATTTTAACATTTTATAAAAATCGATATGAATTAAGAATTGAAGATATTGAAGGATATGAGTTTTTAATTCAAAGTGCAATCCATTATAAACTCCCTTGTTGGTTTTGGGCAAAAAAATTAACTGAAGATCAAATTACCGAGCTTATTAAAAGGAATTTAAAATTTTGGAAATATCTGCCGATTTTTTATTCATTAGATGTTTTATTGCTTCTTTCAAATAAAAAAAGTACTGAACTATTACAAGAATTGACTAAAGATACTCGAACAAGGATAAAGTCAAAATCATCTAATTTTTTAAACATGAAAAATAATCTTGTAGAAATTATAGATTATTTTAATATTAACAAATTAAAAAGACTCGAACATATCAGAAAATTAAATTCAAATAGTCCTTTACCAAGATCATTCAATGAAAAAATTACAAACGAAGAATCCAATAAATACTCTACTGTTCTACAAATTTTAAAAGATGATCGTGGTTTTGAAATTCTAAATGAATATTATAATCACGGAGATGAAAATACAAAATCTGTAATAAGGGATGCACTTTCATTTATTAAAGATGAAAAAAGTATTTCATTTTATATGACTAATGACATTTGGAATTATCCAGATTATATAAACATCGTAAAAAAACTAGATGCGGCAGTATATTGTCCAAAGATAAATTAGCATATTTAACTGATGATGTTTACATGGCTTATTTTACATTTCAGTTATTCAAATTGTCTGTTTTTTATTATTAAAATAAATTATCCGATTTTATTAAAACTTTGGAAAAAATCTGATAATTATACAAACAAGCCTCCTCCCGATGCCTTTCGGATTTTAATCCGAGGTCCCTGGTTGGCGTGCCTTGAAGCATAAAAGAAAAAGATAATCAAACAAGACATTGGAATAAAAATAAGCATCCCCACAGATAAAATATAAAAAATATATTACCATATTATTAAATATTAAAACTCTCATAAAACCAATTGTGCAGATTCACGATCCTGAAAAAGCGAGCGAAAAAAAAAGTATTACTGAACATATTCCTTCAGTCATAGGAGCATTTATAGCTCTTACGACTTTAGTAATTGTATTAGCTACTCTAGATTATGATGAAAATATAATAATTGTCCTATTATTTATTATCACAGTTGTTCTTATCATTGGATTTTTTGGTAATTTAATTAAACAAAAAATAACAAGTTATTCACAAAAAAAAGAACAAGATAAATTTGCAAAGCATCATTTTGAAGACTTTAAAAAGCTTGTATTGCGTTTTGAGAAATTCGCTGATCCATATAAAATTAATATACGAAGGGCTGTAGTTGAAATTAAAAGAAATCATGATACATTCTCAAAGATACATATTCCAGATTTTACATTCTTTGAAAATTTTTATGTTCAACATAAAGTCCACCTTAATCAATTCAATGGAACTAAGGTTAGTCTAATAGCTTTAGCCATGGAGTTTGCAAATATTTTAGGTATGTACAATAAGTTATACATATATGAACCGATTGAAGAGATAAGAGATATTGGGTCAGATGAAGTCCAAAGAGATTATAAAAGAGAATATAATCAATGTCGCGATGAATATATAGATTTTCTAAGATCTTATAAAAACTTCGCTGATGATGCAAACAAAGATTTTAAAGCAAATGATTTTAGGGGATATTTTGATATCCCTGATGAATTTTAACTAAGTTAATTAAAGTTGCAATGAACGACTAAATAAGATGATACAGGTATATTTTATTTGGTTTGAAGGGGATAGTCGAGATTATAGCAGGAGATAATGCTGGAAAAACGCTATATTCAGGCTGGGACATTTGTCCGTGGTATACCTGTAACTACGGGAATGGAGGCAATTTTGATGGATAAAGCATTAAAAGAATATTTAAAGAATTTAATAAAAGAAGGTAAAATAATAACGAGGGTCGAATACAGAGATAAATATGGTGAAGTAAACCAGGAAGTCCATGTCAGGGCGATTAATGCACAATATATCAAATATAATTCAAGTGGTCCTGATACAATAGTAATTACAGAATTAGGTTTAGAACAATTAGGAGTTTTGGGATTGATTAAAAATAATTATATGATTTTAGGATTATTGATAGCGTTGATTAGTATTATTGTTACCTGGATTGTGTCCACATGATTTTATTGATAAGGATATATATTCCATATCCATAATATCAAATGCTCTTAAACGAATGTGAACTACCTATCCTTACGGATAATACTTCCTGCTAAGACGGTACTCATGTATCCATCTCCACAAACGTTAATTCGGCCAGTCACGTGGCTTCAAATTGGAGATTTGTAAAAGTATAAAATCAATCACAGGGTATTAGCACCATCCGCTATCGTTTCAGTGTTCTAATAAGAACACATGAGAAACCATAGAGACACTGCTCACTGTGTTTGTTGGTTTAAGGGGTGCTATTACCCTGTGATTAAAATAAGGCTTCATGTATTGCCTGGTCTGGGTATCGCTATAAATCGAAGCTTATAAATCACACCGCATCTTTTCACATTATGCGCTCGATTCTCCATAGACTCAACCTCTTGGTGTTTTTAGGCGCACTGATGTGCCCAGGTTCATATCCCCTCAAAAGATTTGTTTTCTGGGTGCATCTTACAATCATAGGAGGACATAGGGAATACTGCCCTATAATCGCTATATACACGCCTGGTTGCAATAATCTGAAGTCTGTAATTAGGTTAGTATTATGCTGTTTGAAGACCCTGGACTAATAGTACGGGGATAGTTATTCTACTACGACGTACGCGAAGGTCGGGTTGGTTGTGTGGCTGGTGTGTTTTTGTGGGGTGGGTTGGATAACTTAATACAGGAGAATGTTGAACAGTGTAGGTGATGATTGAAGTTCGTCCGGATGGATGTAGATGGACCATGTTCGGATATACAACGTTATCTGAAATAGGTCTAGAAGGTAATAAAAATGGATAAAGAATTTTTAATGGATTACGAGGCAAAAGAAAAAGAAGAAATAGAGAAATTCACAAAAAAATTTCGTGAAGGGAAAATTGGAACTGAAGATGTATATCCTCAAAAATTTCGTTTGAAACTGAATAAACCTTATACCACGTCAATAGCTGGAGAATTGATTTGGACCCAAATTCCATTATATGGAACGACAATTATTCCCCTACAGCCGACAAGAAAGGAGATTTTTAAAAAAATTCATGGATTTGATACTGAGGATATCGATCGACTAATTGATTTCGTAAAGGAGAGCGGAAGAATTCAATTTGCTCTTGATGATTATCCTACTAAGTACATAAAAATGGGTTTTCTTGAACCTCTTTTTAGCGAGCTAAAACCACCAAAATTGACGCATCTAACGTTAGATTGTATTATAACTGATGAAGAAATAGAAGACTATTCTAGTGAAATAAGAGATTTACTAGAAAACCCACAATCACTTAATTTTATTAAAAAATATATTGAAAAAAAGTATCCTGAATCAACGATATCTCAAGATGAGGTTAAACAAGGTATTTTAGATGATTTGATAAGATTGAAAGTATTAGGGCATGAAGATTTAGTTGAAGACTTTATAGGATGGTTAGCGACAGTCGATGCTGTGGAATATATATCACTTCTACAAGCAATTCACGATATATTTCTTTCTCCATATGACCCATTAAAAGGGATACAATCCTTCAAAAGGCAAGAGGTGCATAGATTACATAGACAGTTTTCATCATTCGATTTTACTACCAACAAAGAAATAGAGCTACCGTACGAGGTTGGAATATTTCTAAACGACAAGTTGGATCTCATAAAGCTTCAAAACTTGAAAGGATCAATTGAATTAAGCGATACATATGATTTATACGACCTTAGAAAAGTGATGAATGCACTTAATAAAGCTGTGGAGGAAGAGAAGATTGATAAGATTGCCGGGAAATCGAAAGAAATTTCTTCAATTTTTGAAAATGTATGGAGTGATACTAATAAACTAAGGAAGAGGATAAATAGTAACACATCAAAAATTTCTTTTGGGTTTGGTTTTATGGGCACTGTTGCAGGTCTTTTAACTGCAGGACCTATTGGTGGATTATTAACTGGACTTGGATTTGTAGTTGCTGATAAATATTTGGATATAAAAACTTATCCGGATCTTAGCGAAAAGATTGCGAAGCTTAGAGCGCAAAACCAGATTATACATGTTTATGATTTTAGAAAGAAATACAATAACTTTGACCCAAATCAAAAATAGAACCACTTCAGATAACAAAGTTTAAACGCTACGGGCTAACGCCCTTGCCCTACATATGGCACGTCTAGCTATTTTTACATCCGAAGAACAGCGGCTTTTTGAAGTGGATACAGATTTTCAGTTTTTTCATCTCTCTTGCTTTCGATTATTGGAAGTATTGTACGAGTATTGTAGTGTATTGTAAATCAAAATACCTGTAATAAGTAAAATTTAGGTAAAAGGGTATATTATAGGGATTTCTGAATGATGCTCAAGTATATAAAGAATGTTCCATATTTATATTTTGTTGCAAGCATTACTTGTGTAATGCAAGAAACTATATATATTTCATACAGTATACTCATTATCGATTAATAATGCGAACATCTAAAGTAACCGAAGAAGAGGTTGTGACATTCTTTAAGAAACATCGTTTTGTGACTTGGAAACAGCTAACATCACATTTCGGCATTACGAGACAAGCACTCCAAAAAAAACTCACAAAACATCCCTATCTCACAAGCCTCAATAACAACCATCAATATCTCGCCTTAAAGCAATTTATTGGAAAAACTGATCAATATGGAATTTGGACATACAAAGGGATTGTCTTTTCTATACACGGTAACACTCCAAAAACTCTCATGCATCTAATTCATTCTAGCAATTGCGGCTTGTCAACAAAACAATTGGAACAGATTACGTCCGTAATGTGCAGGGGAATTCTCCTCAAACTTCTAAAACAAGGTGAGATTACTCGAATCAAGGAAGGATTCGACTATATATATTTATCGTCAGAACCTGAGGTAAGGAGAGCTCAATTGGAAAAAAAAGGACTTGTATCCCTGGAAATTTTAGTAGAAGCACAAGTATCCCAGGCATCAGAAAAGAAGGAGGAGATTTGTAATCTCCTTGAACTTGGAGAAGATGATTATTTTCTAAGACGATTGGAAATGGTACGCAGTGTGAAATCAGGGAGAAGCAAAGCCCAAGTAGGAAGGGAACTTGAATGTAGTCCTGATACTGTTCGAAATGCATGCGAAACCTTTGAAAAATATGGTGCAAAAGGACTCATCATATCCCGAGAAAAGTCAAAATATAAGATGACTGATACCGTAGAAAGGGAAATACTCATAATAAAGGCAAAGCATCACAAATGGTCTCCTGAAAAAATCGGGACCGAAGTTCGTGGGCGAAACATCGACATAAGCAATCAATCAATTAGAACATTTCTCGAAGAATTCGGCCTTGTCGGTCAAAAAAAAACTCGCCACAAAGCATGAATATCTCCTGTGGAGGAATGTTCTTGCTGAAGGCCATGCTCCAGTACATTGGATTTGATGATGTTGTAAAAGAAATATTTGATTCCGGACTAAAGTTCTCGCCGCTGAACCTCGCCTATACAATAGCATGGATGACTGTCAATGATGTGGATGCCCCCTATCAACTAAATGATATGGATTTGAATGATCTTGCAGTACTCCTGAACGTTCCTAAATCACCCTTGAAGGATGACATCTATGACTTTTTTAAGCTTCTCACCGAAGATGAATGCGAATGCTTCGTAGACGAGCTAGCCAGATGCTATAAAAAAGCAGGTCTCATTGAAGGATTAGTGGTATTCTTTGACAATCATACCATACCGTACTACGGCGGTGTCCCTATTGGATTCGTATATCATGCAACCAGGAATATGCCAATCAAAGGAATACATCTAGCCCAGATCAACGACTTTAACGGGAACTTCATCTTGTTTAAGCTAATACCATCCACCACCGAATTTGCCAACATACTCGTAGAACTCTTGGAGCGTATGAAGCGTGTTCTCAATATTACGGTCCCTCTGACACTTGTTGTTGACCGGGAAGCTGAGGGTCTTCCGCTTTTCCAGGAGCTATGCCGTCAAAATGTCTATTTCACCGTTGTTATTACGAAGAACTCTAAGACCACTAAGGAAATGGAGAGCATTTCAAAGTCTGATTTCAAAGAAAGATTCAGGGATAAGGAGAAAATAACAGAGACAGAGATTACACTCAAGGGGATTTCATTCAGAGCTGGTGTAATATTGCACGAGAATGGGAAGCGATATGGGTTCAGGACCACTATTCCGAAAGAAAATACACCAGATATCAAGGTGATCGCAGGCTTCATACCAGCAAGGTGGCGTCAAGAGAACAAGTTCGAAGAGTTGAAGAACGGAGAAAATGGGGATAAGATCGCAAGGTATGAGTTCATAAATGCTCCAAATATCCATCTTCGGAATAAATACGATGAATTACAGAATCAACTTCAAAAAGTAGGGGAAAGACGAGAGAAGAAGGAAGGAGAACTGGAGGCTTTAAGGAAACGATACGAGAAAAAGAACCAGACTTACGAAAAAAGATTGAGAATAAAAGATGAGGAGTTAGATAAGCTCGAAAAAAGTCTCCGTAAGGCTGGTGAGAGGACTGTTTTCAAAAGACGATTGGAGAAGAAAATGAAGGAAAGAGATGGCATTGTACAGTACTATTCTGTTGCACTATCAAATATTGAGAATAAAATGGATGACGTTACTGAAAAATTGAAGAAGGACAATACCAAAAAAGAAAAGATGGAAGATGAAATTAAGAACATTGACCTTGATGCAGAATTCTTTCAGTTGAATACCGCGTCTACTACTTTTAATATTGCTGTTAAGGAGGTGGTTGCCAACGTAAACTCCGAGTTGACGAAACGGATATCTCATGATGGCCGACCTATGAAAGTGAATCGTGCGAAGAAGGTCCTTTATGGGCTTCCAGGAAAGATAACGATGGATTCTTCAATAAAGACCTTGGAGCTTGCCCCCATTAGAAATGAAGCAAAACGAATGAGAATTGAAAATCTTTGTGACTGGCTGAATGAAAAAAAGGTCGAAGATACCGATGGGAAGAGGTTGGTTTTTAAAGTAGGAAACACATAATCTAATATTGTGAAAGAAGTGCCATTTCAGAAATCCCTATATTACCATTAAAACCACTGCAAAAACACAATGATTAGCATTCAAATGGCTTCTATGGGGCAAATTATGCTAAAATGTATCGGCTATTGTAACTATTTTTCTCCATTAAAGAGGGAGGCTGACAACATCTATAAGATAAGTAAAGTGTCAGAAATGTAGCTCCTGAAAGAAAGTAAGGAAAAACGCCATCTGGTTAATATATGTGAAGTTGGTGGAACAATTGCTGATTGACTGAGATCGATGATGACATCAACTGATGAAATCATCTCCTACTAAGGGATAATGCCAGACGAAAGCCGAATGTTGGGAATCTGTACGGACAGTTTGATGAGGAGGGGATGGCAGTAAGGCCTCTTCTTTACTCTAGCTGGGATGGAATATCCTGTGCATGATTCATATTGGATGTTATTTTAACAATTAAAACTGAGGAAGAGTGCCAAATTAACTACGATTGATTTAAATTTCTTTCTGACTATGGTTCTTATACGTAGGCCATGAAGGTGAATATGTTTCTGATTCATCTCCCCATTGTTCCCAACCATCACGTTTTCCTCTAGCAAATAATTCTAAATATGGACCTTGGCTACATGATTCAATAAGGTCGTATATTTCATCAGGTTTTCGAGAGTGTTCACGCTTTCTTGTAGCAATTAAATTTACTTGTGTGCGACCTGGTTTAAGTGTTCGTAATTTGCCTCTAACTCCAAATAATATTAGTTCTGTAACATTTCTAAAATAGAATCCAACGCCTCTTCCATCAGGACCTCCATCTTTACGAATTTTATACCATACTAAATTCGTTTTATACGTAAATCCCCATCTTTTCATGGTTTCTAGTCCTTCGGCTATCAACGCATTTGGTACCCATAGATAAAGGTGACTTTGTGGTTCTGCCAATTGCGCTACTGGTAATTCATAGATGTCTTGAAATTCCATTGTTGAATATCTTGATAATCTTTGGTGTTCTGGTGCCATTTTACCAGTTCTATTTTGAAATCTCCAAGGCGGGTCTGCTAAAATTGTGCAAAATGTACCCTTAACGTTTTTAATCAAGTCTTGACCTGCAGTTATATCAGAAGGCATATTGTTCTCTTAATACACAGCTACTTTAAAAACTCATTGTTTTATTAGTTTTTTTGTTATACCAAAAGCTAAAACTGGACAACCACCACTTCTTCCTTCTTCGATTCTTGGAATCAGTTTTCCCCAATGAGTAGTGCTAGCACCGTATTTTGCTTTAATTTTTCTTTCTTGCCCATATCTATCAATATAGTTGCCTAATGATTCAAAATAATCATCTAAATCATTACTTCTTGTTAAAATAATTCCTACGCTTATTTTCCTATATTCATAAAATGTTCTAAAAGCATACAAATCTCTATCAAATGTTTGATCTTTACTATTCCATTCAAGATCGAAAGCTACTTCGTTTTTCAAATAATCTATTTTATGAGTACTTGATGATACTTCCTCTGTTTTATTCACCATTAGGGATGCAGTTAAAATTTTTTCTTCCCAATTTTTAGGACGCAATATACTAGAGATAATTTTAGGTATATCGCTTTCATTTCCACCTGGTTTAATAACATTTTCTCTTGTAAAACGAAATCTATTAAGTGTATCGCATATCTCATCAAATTCTTCTTTAAATTCTGATTTTAAAATTGCTGATGCATGCCTATAATCATATATTTCATAAAGCTCTTGAATCTCAGGTGGAATATGTGGAAAGTCCATTTTAACCTCTTGGTATTATGAAGTTAAAATTAAGATCTTTCTTAAAATATATATTTGTTTACATTTAATTTGAAATCAAAAAATTATTTATTACAGAACCCTTGCTCAATCAGATTTTTCAACCAGGAATTCAAGAAATGATTTAATTCATTCTTAAGTCTGGGATAATATCTGTTATCTTCAAGATATACCTGCTGATAGATTCCCATGTTATCTTGCTGGAATGTCAAGGCTTCAACCATTTTCATCTTTGGAATGATTCTTATCTCCATATCTGGATCGGCCATAACATCACCCTCCTGGATATAATTATGAGCTATTGATATAACTATACTATTTTCAGTATCTTTGTGACTTAGGTGATCAATATTCAAGTCCATGAAACCACTAGATTTAAGTTTTAGGTATTCATCAAATTTCAGACTACCATCCTGATTGATAATACCAAGTTTTACCATCTTATCGAACATATTTTCATATATCGTCTTTTCCATTATATTTATCCTCCTAGAATATTTTTAAATTAATATATTAAATAATTAGAATAGTATATAAAGGTGTTTGCGCCCTTAGCATCCTGTTTTTCAGGTTTAAAAAATACTGTTTTTTTATGCATGTCAGTAATAACCAATAGCAACCGCCTAAAAAATCTTGAAGTAAAGCTTAAATACTATTCATACACTTCACATAATTGTGGTAAGTTGTTAAACTCGGCTACTTTGTAGCCTCGAAGCCTGACGGCTATACTACAATACAGGAGGAAAAGAAATATGACAAGCAACAAGAAACCTGCCTTCGGTGGGTATAGTATAAATTTCGGTCAAGTAGAGGATACTACATTAGGTGAAGTATTTGGTACTGATGATATGCCACCTTCTGAAATGACGAAAAGGATATGGGCATTTGTTAAGGAGAATGAGTTATCCAATAAGCCACCTGCGCCAGTCTACAATAAACTTCTGGAATATTGGGATAATAACGAACTTGAGGATATGAAACTCAAGGAAGTAGTATCCATAATGGAAGAAATGGAAGTTGAAGAAAAAGCATTCGTGGATGTAAAAGCTATTTTCAAGAAGCAGAAGAAAAACATCGATGATTTTGAAACTGAGTTTGATAAATTCATTGATGTGCTTGTGGCAGCTTCAAAAGCGAAGAATGCTAAAACTGGTAAGAAAGGTAAGAAGTCAAAGTGATGGGTTTAATACCCATCCATCTTATTTTTTAATTTTAATATTCTTGCGTCAGCAAGATTATTAATCCATTAGCTTTTTTATATCTTAAACCATAAAACGGGCAATTCTAAGGTACTTAGATTGCCATATCTTTTTTTATTAGTGTTAGTGTGTGCTTGCATCTATTATTGTACTCACGGGCTTTGAAATAGCATTTTAAGTCTTTCTTTATCCTCTTACATAAGTTATATATCTAATAATAACATGTACATTTATACTAAAAATTTTATGTAAGATTTAACAGTTGATAACTATGGGAGTGGAAAAAATATGGATGCTGAAATAGAGGAATTAACAATAGACGATGAATTTAAAGATTTAATACCAAAAATTTCACTGGAGGAATATAATCAACTTGAAGAAAATATATCCGAAGAAGGAGTTCGTGATAAAATTGTTGTATGGGAAACAGATGGTAAAAAAATAATTATTGATGGCCATAATAGATATGATATATGTCGTAAGCATGAAATAGAATTTAAAACTAAAATTAAACAGTTTGAAACTCGTGAAGAAGCCATTGATTATATGATCAAAAACCAATTGGCTAGACGCAATTTAACAGCAGACCAAAAAAGATATTTGATTGGGAAACAATATCTGTTAGAGAAAAAAATGTGGGGTGGAGATAGAAAATCAAATCCCCACAATGGGGACTTGAAGACAAGCGAAAAAATAGCCAATGAACATAAAGTTTCTAAAAATACAGTTGAACGTGCTGCAAAATATACAGAATCTGTTGATAAGTTACATGAAGATGGCCTTGATAGAGAAGAAGTATTATCAGGCAATCTTGAAGCAACACAAAAGATTATCGATAAATTAGGTAATTTAGATACAAATGATAGAAAAGAAATAATCAAACGGAGTAAAGATAAAGATATAAAAATAAAAGACATTCTTAAAGAAATAAAGATTGGAGAGCCAATGAGTAAAAAAGTAGAAGAGTCACCACCTCATATACATAAATTGAAGTATAATAAATGGGTAAAAACCTTGGATGACGAATCAATTGATTTGTTAATTACACAACCTCCAATTAAGAAGGAAGAAGAAGATAAAAAGGAATTTGTAGAAGAATGGATACCTCTTACTTTTTCAAAAATAAAAGACACCGGAAATGCATACATTTTTGTGAGTCCAAGTAATAAAGAACTTAAAATTTATCTCGATGCTTTAACAGATTCAAATTGTGGATTGAATTTTATCGGTATTATAGCATGGACATTTAAAGATACATCTGAAGAGATTCCTATACATGCTAAAAGATTGACTTGGCAGCCAATATTATATTTAAGAGGAGAGAATTCAAAAACTAAAGGTATTCCCACAATAGATAGACAATCGTCTATCCCACATATTGAAATTCCAGAAGATAGTGAAATTAATTCAAGATATAAATTCCAGAAACCTAAAAAATTGATAAAACAATTAATCGAATTTAGTACTAAAAAAGGAGATAGTATTATTGATCCATTTGCTGGTGCTGGTAATTTCTTAATAACTGGAGTGGAATTAGACCGTAAGGCATGTGGATGTGAAAATAATGATGTAATTCTCAAAGTGGCTGAAAATAATGGGTGTAAAATCATTTAACATGGATTATAGTAAAAACGGCTTATTCTAAAGTACCTACGATTAAATAACTACCTTATACTAATACTAATATATGCTTAGGTACTTAAACGCAGTCACGTGCGTCTATGTGCTTATTATGTTTACAGATTTGTAAACTTGATTTGGGACCGCCACTATGGCGTCCCCAAAAGATAACGGGACCACTGTGGGCTCGTTAAAAAATTAATGAAGTTGTAAACTGAATTTGGGGGGACAACAGTTGTCTCCCAAAAGTTAATGGGGCAACATAGATGACTGGATTTGGGGAGGCCACTGTGGCCTCCCCAAAAGTTAAGGGTGCAACAGTTGCACCCTTAAAAGATAAGGGACAATTGTTGTCCCATCGTTTCTATCATCTGGCAAAACTGCAACTATTGCAGTTCTGCCATTTAAATAACAAAGGGGCCATTTTGGCCCTTTTGATTTATCTTCAAGATGCAACTGTTGCATCTTGAATATCTGTTCTTTCTATCCCCTCCCCTATAGGTTAAGATGTTTAAACCACACAACACTTTTAGACACACAAAACTGAAAACATCCATCAGTATAAAAAAGCTACTAAAAAACTTATTTTAGTAATTTAAGGTTTTAACGTTCTATCCCGTACCTAAAAAATAGTTTTTAGGTACGATTTTTTAATTTATATATCTATAGGGGATGGCAGAAACGGAAATGATAAAGATAGCTAAATATGCTTAAGTGACTTCTAACTTGGCTTCATGTACTGCCTGTTCTGGGTATCGCTCTAAATCGAAGCGTTTAAATCACACCTCATCTTTTCACACTATGCGCCCTTTCTCCATAGACTCAACCACTTGGAATTTTAGGGTGCTTGATGTGCCCAGAACTCACTATTCACCAAATATGTTAGCTTCTGGGTGCATCTTGCAATTGTGAGATGATATCGGGAATATGTTCATAAAATCGCTATATTCAGACTTGGTAGCAATAATCGGAGGTCTGTAATTAGGTTAGTATTATGTTGTTTGAAGACCGTGTACTATTAGTATGGGAATAGTTATCCATGCTCGGAATAGGCAATAAATATTCAATTACTGAACTGGAATAAATGAGAAGTCAGTAAAGACAAATTAAGAATTAAGTTTATTTTAAAGGAAAAAACATATGAACAAAAACAATGAATTTAAAAGAACATGGAAAAAGATCGATTTTTTAAAAGCTTTACAGGTATAGCTGCTATTATTTCATTATCCGTTGACTTGGTAACGGTGGGGCTTTTGCTCAAAAATCTGTACTATGGAGTGGTGCCATTTAACATTGAATCAGCGGTTCCTTGGCTTTTTATAATAATTTTAATATTCATATTCTCAATATCATTATACATTATAGCGAACGCGAATAGCAACAATCTAGATGAAATCATTACAATATTCAGTTGGTTTTATGTGATTCTTGCGGCACTCCTGTTCGGAGTGATTTCAAAACAATTCATAACAGAAGCTAATTATACAATATATGATTATTTCGGCTATATCTTTTTAATTATTCTTATCGCAGGACTTGGATTTATTATTTCAAATATAGTTGGAAATTATCTCCGCAACTTTTCAATACCTTTCATGTTGGTGGGCTTGTATCAGATAATGCTCTGGTTATCACTCTGTCTTAATCCCCAAACTTTAGTATTCAATTTGCATTCCCTTGGCAATGCGTTACTTTTAGGAATTGTAGGACTTTTAATTATTTATTGCAGAAATGACTGAAAAGAATTCCGAATCCAACAAAATCGAATGAATTTAAACACCACCGAGCATCCTCATTATACTCAAACCTATGAAAACATTGGATTCTACAAAAAATAGATGACCGAAAACTCATTTGGTGGCAACAATATAATTCAGTGAAACATAACTTATCGCATATTGATAAAGCAACATTAAGAAATTTAATTTATTCATTTAGTTCAGATGGATTATTGACTAGCCTTATAGCTCATCCATATGGTATGGGTGGAGCAAATCGAAGTATATTATTCAATGGACTTTATATTCCATGTTAGATAATTTCAAAAAATATGACTGAAAAAAAGACAAATACACAAGATACTCAAGACTACTTGAGATTTTTGACAATTTAAAATTAAGTGACATTCACGATTGGTTTTGAAAAAATAAGGTAGAATTATGGATTATGAGTGTGAGTAATTATCGGACAGACTTATAAGCGAGAGCGAAGTCCGGGATTCGTTGACTGTGGGAAAAAAGAAATATGCTCGATCAAGTACGGTTGTGCAAAAAAAGCCATTAAATTAGGAGCCGAATCGGATTAGATATTAAAAAAATAGCTTTTTTCATTCAAGACTTGCTCCTTTGCTAAAATAAATTACTTCATTCATAACGTTTATGATAGGATAATCTTCTTTTCCGTTTCTAATATTTTCAACAATGTAATTACCAATTAATTTTCCAAATTCTTTTTTACTTAAGTCTGCGCCAGTTTTACTTCTAAACAAACGTTCAATGTTTTCATTTCGATTACGATATACATTCATTTCATTATCACTTATTTCAAATTCATGACCATATTTCATCCCGTACTCTTTTAGAAGTAAAATTAACTCTTTATTAGATAAATTGTCATATTCAAAACATTTATCCCAAAATTTTATAATAAATATCTCATTTTCAAGTACATCGGAAATCTTTTTCGTTTTTAATTCAGTAGGAAGTGTTTCAAAAATATTTTTCATAATTTTGTCAATAATTTCTTCGGGCTCTTTATGAGCAAATCTCCCTTCTCTATCAAATAAGCCAAAAATTTTAGTTCCATATGGAGAAATATAATATTTATCATTTATTTTTCTTGTTATTGGAGTTCCCTTATACTTAATTAATTCATCAATCTTTTTATCAACGCCTTTGACATTATATAATTCAATTCGATATTCTTCTAAAGAAAAACCATAAGAATTCAAAATAATAGGTATCACTGCTTCTTCAGAATAACCTTCTACAATAAAAAATAAGTCTGGATTTGGATTAATCCCATATTCTGTAAGTAATCTTTGAAGTACATCTATATCTTTATGATTTATTTTTTTCCCATATATTCGAATCTGCCAACTACTTCTTGGAGAATCCAAAATAGAAGCAGTTTCTAATTGTTCTTCCCCAGTCAAATCCTCTATTAGGAGCTTTAACATATCAGAAATTGCATAGTAATCAATTGCCAACAGAGCTTTTCCTTTTAAATTTGCTCTTTTTTCATGTGAAACATATTTAATTAAATGATACCAATTTTCTAAAGGATCAATTGATAAACCATCAACTGCAAATCTTACTCTTATGTTTTTTAAATCATCTATTGAATAAGGTGTTTCCTTAAATATATTGGATAAATCAATTAATGAGTTCAATTGATTTAATTCTTCTATGTCGATATTTGTTAATACCGTATAACGACTATCTTTTACCAAGGGTAAATATTTATTTTGACCATAATTAAGTAGAAAAATTAAATCAGAATTATTAGAATTTAATAATAGATCAATATTATCTTCTCTAAATTTTTTATTTTTTGTAAATATTTCTTTGTCCTCATCTAATTGATTAAATGTAAATTTTAGAGTGATAAAATTCAAAATTCGCTTAAGATAAAATAATTGATATTTAGAATAATATGAATTAATTGAAAGTTCTTTAATTTTAAATTTTTCATTCAATTTATAAAATTCTTCCCATGGAATGAATTCTTCGTTCCTTGGTTCTTTTAATAAATCTGTTGAATATAATTTTTTCAACATTTTTGTATCATGCATTGTCCACTGTTCAGTCCTAAAAATCGGGAAAAACAATTTTTTTTCTTCTAAGAATTCTAAAATTTTTTCATTTATAAGGATATCTCGATCATTACAATATTTTATAAATTCTTTTAATTCAAGGGGGAAGTTTTGTGAAAACGATTCAGATTCAATTAATAATTTTAAGTTCATTAATACCACCACCTATTTTGATTCACGTTTAACTTAATACTAACTACCTATAAGCTAAAAACCCAGTGAACTGGCTTCAAATGCTTTCTATGGGTCTTATTATTTGTAATCTGAGTCTTCAAAACATATATAGTATATTAAATACCCCATAATTTGAACTATCAACAAATCAAAAAGAACAAATCAAACCATTCTGATTAAAGAATTCTGATTAAAGAATAGTTTGACTACCCTGAGAATTCTAAATCAAAAAGGTTAGTAAAAAATAAATATCAACTGGACTTTTTAAAACGCTTTGAAGCAAATCTAAAGCACACTGAATCGATTTTCTTTATTTACTTGTACAATGTACCAATAAATTACAATTCAAATCAAAGAAATGGCTCTATGTGCAAATTTATCAAAACTACATCTGTGTTGGATTGCCATCTGATTAATTTTAATATTTGGAATGCAAGTTTTGGAATGCAGCACGCTTCAACGATACATATATTGGTATATTAATTTTTTTTTTTTGAATGTTGTTCTATATATCCCTTATTTTTTGCAAATATTGTACCATATGTATATGGTTTTATCTTTTTGCAACAATCTTTTCGGCATAGTCTGTATTCGTGTTATCACCTTCTTTTAAGAATTGGTAGTTTTTTAATTTGCTTCTTTAAGAATTGGTAATTTTACCATTTCTATTCTTTAAGAATTACCAGTTTCGATTTTTGAACAGGCGACCAAAAAATGGCTCATTCTAAGTACTATGAAGCCTGCTTCCAATGCTCTTTTTTCTTAAAATGGTTACATAAGTTATATATGTAATAATAACATTCATACTTATACTAAAAATTCTATAAATTAATTAAAAATATAGAATATTGTATAAACAATATAAATATGTATTCTGTGCCAGTATTCAAAATGGGCTGAAAATTAAGTTTATAGATGTGTGGGCTTCTACGAGTATATGCGAGACACTGTCAACGGAACGGTTCTAAGCCCACACAAATCATATGAAATGAACGGTTGCATTGGTGTGTCAATCAAGGGATGGGAGAAGGTGCACTTCTCCCACCTCAACAACTACAAGGTTTGAGTAGAATGAAATATAAATGCTTTGGAAAATATGTATAGTCCCCATGATTTCACATGAATGCCCATGGCACACAAATATATGTCAAGGGCATATTACCATTAAAACCACTGCAAAAACACAATGAGCAGCGTTCAAATGGCTTTCAAATGGGTAATTATGCTAAAATTGTATGGGGCTATTTGCCTAAAATTAGTTTACCCTCGTTTTCATCAAAGAATATGTTGTCAGGTGATCTACCTTGTTTTACAGCATCTACAATAGTATTGAGGATTTCTTCAACATTATCCAACCTATCTCTATATGCATTGTTCTCAGCAATTAAAGTCTCAACTTGTGATCTGTTATGGCAAAGTGCATCGTTGGTATTATTAAGCTGATCCGTAAACTCAGATTTGAGTTTTAGTATATCCTCTGGCATTGAGATATACAATAAATGTTCATATTTGAGATATATTTCACCTATTTGCTTTGTGTTATATCGTCTATATGCATCAGTGAGATACCCTTCATGTCCCATTAGTGCTTCAACAATGTCAAGAGAACAACCTACTGCTAAATGTGACCTGAAAAACTTACGCAAAGCATGTATCCTTACCTTTTTACGTCCTGTGCTTTTATCATATGATAGGTTTTCAGATTTATCCAATGCATTTTTCCACATTTGCTCAGCAACAGAATAACTGAAGGGAAATACCCTATTATCGTTTTCATTTTTTGGTCTTCCCTTGCCACTTTTAACAAGTCCGTTATTGCGGTTTTGTGCAGATACAAGATAAGATTCCCTGACTTTGATCCACTCTTCTAACGTTGTTTTTGCTTCCTTACTGATAAAAGTATCTCTCTGCTTACCATTTTTCGTATAATCACCACGAATATGTATAGAGACTGGCGTGGTTTCCATGTTAATGTCGTCAAGTTCTATTTGCAATGCTTCACCAATACGCATTCCAGAACTGGCCAATATAAGCACAAGAGCCTTTCCCTTAACATCCATATGGTCTAAAATTTGATTAATAATAGTAATATCCAAATCAATTTCCTCAGTCCTAGCGCCACCTCTCGGAAGTTTGTTTTTAATCATTTTTAAGTCACGGTGTGATAATTCTCCACCATTGAATAACAAAAATTCTTTTACACATCCGTAATATGTTTTAGCGGATTTCGGTGGTGTAGAACCATTCATTGATACAACAAAGTTCAGTAAATCTTTAGAAATGTCCCTTTCATCATTGAAATATTTATTAGTCATTTTTTCAAGCTTTACACGTTCATCTTTCGTTAAACGTATATTAGCACGTGGAATCTCATACACAAATTCAATAAACTTGAATATTGCAGATCTATACAATACCATTGTACTCTGATTTGAGTAAATTTTTAGGAAATCATTGAGTATTGCCATAATATATTGATATTGTTTTAAGTGTATTTATAATTTATGTGTTTTTTTGCTGTCTACAATTTATTTGTGGCAGCAAATGTGGCAAGACAGAATGATGAAAACTTAGGAGCTTATTATAATGGGAAAATCGAGAATGGGAAACACCACAAATCAGCATTGAATGCTTTAGCAGCTAAGCTATTAAGAATTGTATATTGGGTGTTGAAGAACGATAAAGAATATAAAGTTCAATCAGTCTAAGCAATAATAACGGGAGTGAACCAAACAAAATCTGTCTTAGCGACATCTGTCGATTTTTATGAAATGTTTATTTCGGTGTATCCGTGTCGGTCGCAGCCCTGCCTATATGTGACGTTAAGAAATCAACAGCCATAATGCTTTCGAGCGAAGCGAACCCCGAAGGGGCGACAGCTTTATGAGCGGTTGATTTTAGTCACGTTGGCAGGGGTGACACGGAATACAGAACAACAACATGTATATTTCGGGCATTTGGGGAGGGAGCGGTCCTGCCTCGTGATGAACAAAACCGAAAGGTATAATAGTACGTTTCTTCGTAGCATTCATTACCCTAGCAGATTATCTGGAATAGACTTCCAGAGTTTTCCACATTGTCCTGTGAGCCTCACACCTCCTCATTACTAAGAACGCATGTCACAGTAGGGTCACTCCAAATGGAGGGAGGGGCATTTCTGCAATTCAAGATATGACTTTCTTGTCACAGCGCCACATCCGGCTCAAGCCTTCCATAACCCTTATCGGGCAGCAGTTATCATTTAGATAATTGCTTTTGTAATTCCGGTCTGCAGCCTATTAACGCATTAAACGTCTGTGAGCCTCTCGCTTTTCAGCGTCGTTGAGTATCTCACATTCATCGGTTTGCCTCCATTCATACAATGGAACACCACTGGCAAGTCTGCACCCTTTCGAGTCAAGGCAAATTTTGAACCTCTATACAACTCATTACAAGTTGCCCTTCGCTTTTTACCAATTCCTTTACCCTCTGAGCCATCATTTCCCCTTGCGAGGTCATTACCCGGATACTCCGGGAGCAAATAGGGCTTACCAAGTTCTACATCACAAATAATTTCAAACACTTTAGGAGCCATCTTTAAGCCGGGAATCGTTTGTCCATCTCCCATAATGTCATCCGAGCCACTATGGTCTGATTCCGTACCTTTTGGTTCAAGCGTTTCAGTCCATTTCGCTTGTTCTGCGTTACGACTCTTACAATGATTCAACTTTCGTTTCTCCATGGTGTTTTTATCCTAACAGATTGTTTGATTTAGACTATCAAATTTCTCCATATTGTCCTAAGAGCCCTACACCCCAGCATTACTACTGACGCATATCTCAGTAGGATTACCCCAAACGGAAGGGGCAGCACAAGGCAATTTATGATGTAACTTCTTGTCGCACCAGAGGGACGCAGAGGTTCGCAGAGGGGCGTTATTTTACTCTGCGTCCCTCCGCGCTCTCTGCGGTTTTTCTAATCGTCCCAGGAAATAATAAAAATTCTCACGGAAACACCCAATAATCTTTCGCAAAATAACGTGTTACTGCATCGATTGCCCATCGAGGAAACTTCCATATTCCCCATATTTTGGTTTTTTAGAAGTTGATTAGCTCGAAAGTGAGGATAATAAAATTATATCAAAAGGTCCCTCAAGACATCACATTTATATAATGATAAACCTACTTAGGTACTCATCACATTACGGTATCCATCATGAGAATGGACCAAAATAAATCAAATATTAAAATGATATTATAATCGGAGGAACAAGTTTGGCAAAAGCGAAGAGAGGTCAAAGAAAAGTCGATGGTTGGAAATCCAAGCAGTGGTACAATATAGTCACACCTGACATGATGGGACAGCAGGAAATCGGTGAAACTTTTTCAAATGAACCTGAACAATTACTTGGCAGGGTTATTGAAGTCACACTGGGAGATCTCACCAATGACATGTCAAAGTATAATGTAAAACTGGTGCTTAAGATCGACCAGATAGGAGGAGACTCAGCCTATACCAAGTTCATTGGCCATGAACTCACCAGGGATTACTTAAGGTCACTTATAAAGAGGCAGACTTCAATGATCACTGCAAATCTGGATGTTATGACCAAAGACGGATATAAGTTCCGTGTCAAGCCCACATGTTTCACAGTCAAGCGGGCCAGGTCCAGCCAGATCAAAGCTATCAGGCAGTATATGACCTCAATAGTCCAGCGAAGGGCCCGTGAATCAGATTTCAACACCTTTGTACAGGATGCTGTCCTGGGCAAACTCTCTGCCCAGATATATAGGGATGTAAAAAGCCTGTATCCGTTAAGACGTGTTGAGATATTAAAGTCCCATGTACTTTCCGAGCCATCTGTAAAGGAAGCAGCGGCATAAGTACTGGCTTTTTTTCCTTTTTTTTCAATGTACAGAAAAGTATATACTGTCCTGTTGGCTTAGATTATTAAAAAGATGTGAGCATTTTATTGAGAGCCTGAATTCCAATTGTGGAAGTAGGGTTGAACAAAAATCTTATGTAGCTGTTTGACCAGTTAAGAACTAGATATAGACACCAGTGGTTTTCCTATGAAGGTAACAATGAAGTTTGGCGGGACATCGGTTGCCGATGGTAAGAAACTGCGGCATGTGGCAGAGTTGGTAAAAAGTTACCATGAAAATGGCAATCAAATAGTTGTAGTAACATCGGCTCTGGGCGGGGTCACTGATGCCATACTTGAGGAGGCGCATGAGGCCTCTAAAGAGGGTAAGGTCTCAAGAGTAAAGGAATTCATAGCTGATCTTACAAAACAGCATCATGCGGCCACCCATGAGTCAGTGGGTGATAATGCCAGTACCGAAGATATCATTGCCGAACTGGACGCCCGTATTGAGGAGATTGAAAAAGCCCTTACAGGTATATGTTACCTGGGAGAGCTTACGTTTAGGTCCATTGATTACCTGTCATCGTACGGTGAACGAATGGCTGCACCTATTCTATCCGGCTTAATCAGGTCACTTGGCATTGAATCAAGTCATTTTACAGGCGGCGAGATCGGGATAATTACTGATAACAATTTCGGCAGTGCCCATCCCCTCGAATCATCATATGAAAAGATTAAAAAGCATCTCTCTCCGTTATTACCGGGCACTATACCAGTAGTGGCTGGATTCATTGGAGAAGATGAGAACGGTATTATCACTACACTTGGCCGCGGCGGATCAGATTTCACTGCATCTATTATCGGGGCATCCCTCAATGCCGATGAGATATGGCTGTGGAAAGAGGTGCCTGGCATCATGACTACGGACCCAAAGCTGGTTCCTGAGGCAAGACCCCTGAAGGTAATATCCTATATAGAGGCAATGGAGATGTCATTTTTCGGGGCTAAGGTACTGCATCCCAAGGCTATAGAACCTGCCATACGCCACGATATACCTGTCAGGGTCAAGAATACGTTTGAGCCTGAATATCCTGGTACCCTTGTGGTGAAGGAGCAGAAGACTGTTCAGAATGTGGTAAAGGCTGTAACCGTAATCGATAAGGTGGCACTGGTAAATATCAGCGGTGCGGGCATGGTAGGTACTATCGGAGTGGCAGCCAGGGTTTTTTCTGCACTGGCCGATGCGGACGTGAACATTATCATGATCAGCCAGGGCTCTTCTGAGGCTAACCTGTCTGTGGTGGTGAATGATGACCACTTGAAACAGGCAGTTAAGGCGTTGAAGCAGGAGTTCAGGAATGGTGTGGTGGGTGAGATCGATCATGATGTCCATATATCTGTGGTGGCGATAGTAGGTGTGGGAATGGCTGGAACTCCGGGTGTTGCCGGTAAGGTGTTCGATGCACTTGGAATAAATAAGGTCAATGTAATTATGATCAGCCAGGGCTCGTCCCAGCATAATATTTCCTTTGTTGTAAAGGAAGGCGATGCTACGAAGGCGGTACAGGTACTTCATAAGGTGTTTTCACTGGAAAAGCTTTGAGGCAGGAAAATCTTACTTTCAGATCGGATTAATTTGGGTATGTGCTTAAATCTTGTTCAGTCACATTTTATCACCCTTTTTTCGTAGTCAACGATATGCCACAAATAAAATGTAACGTGGCCTATATAGCGTTTTTAAGGAATTATCTCCTATCATCGATGTAACTCGTCAGGTTATCTTTCCTCTTTTCCCCCGCATCAGTGAAGTGATTATCCCAACCGAACATATTACCGCAGCCACCATGAATGCATCATGAAAACCGCCAAGGAAGGCTGCTTCATATGCCAATCCCAGAGCCTGATTGGACTGAAGGCCATTTGTGAACACCGCCCCTGATATAGCGATACCCGTAACCATACCAAGATTGCGGACCATCGCAAGCATTCCCCCGGCAATCCCGAGCCTTTCTTTTGGTACAGAACCCATAACAATGCTGTTGTTGGGTGACTGGAACAGTCCCATCCCCAGACCTAACATTCCCATCCTGATCACAATATCAAGGAAAGCGGCATCCTGGTCAAGGTTGCCAAGCAGGAACAGGGCAAGGCAGGAAATAGCCATACCCAGGCTGCTGAGCAAAAATGAATTGGTCTTGTCAGATATCCAGCCGCTAACAGGTGCCACCAGTGCCATGACCAGCGGAACAGCTACAAACGCCATTCCCATATGCTCAGGACTGTATCCCAGTATTTCTTCCATGTAAAAGGGCATAAGAAGGATTACTGCAAACAGGGCAGTGAAGCTTAAAAAACCGCTGGCATTCGACGCCGAGAAAGGGCTGTTCCGAAATAGCGACAACTCCACCATGGGCTGGTCTGCCCTTTTTTCCACCATCACAAACCCAACTAAGAAGACGGCAAACAGTAGGGATAGACCAATTATTGCCGGCGAACCCCAGCCCAGTACTTGTCCACGAGTAATTGCCAGCACCAGTGAAATAATGCTCAGGAACATGAGGATGGCTCCCTTGATGTCAAATTTCTGGCCGCAATGGAGCTGGTCGGATTTCAGGGTCTTCCAGGCATAAACAGTTCCAAACAAGCCAATTGGAATGTTAATGTAGAATATACTTTGCCACCCCACCCAGCCAATCAAAAAACCACCCAGGGCCGGGCCAGTTATATAGCCGATACTGACAACCGTACCCATTAATCCCAGTGCTTTACCCCGCTCGGTATGTGGAAACACATCTGTAATGATGGAAAGACTGTTGGCCATTAACATGGCGGCACCCAGCCCCTGCACTACACGAAACGCAATCAATTGACCTGCTGTTGCGGACAGGCTGCACAGCCCTGACCCCAGTGTAAATATTAACAAACCTGCCATGAACATGGGTTTGCGGCCGTACATATCTGAAAGCCGGCCCAGGGTTAGCAGCAAGGTGGTAATGGTCAGCAGGTATGAGAGCATCACCCATTCTGTGGTGGCTATGTCGGTGTTGAAATAGTTTCTCAGGATAGGTAATGCGAGATTTACGATACTGGCATCAAGGGTAGCCATAAATGTTCCAATGGAGACCACCAACATGGTATGCCATTTGTACCTGGGGTCCGGGTCGTTTTCCATGATATCGGTGTGGTTGGATGTTTTAATAGTTCATTATTGTTATCTTCAAATTGTTTACAATTTATGCGCTAGCAGGCAGAGCTCGGGCAGTTTTTGTCCTCGCAGCACATGTTTATTTATCTCAAGCTCCCCGTCCTAATAACTCTTTATTGACTTTGTCTTAAGCCTATGGATACACTGGCAAATAATTCCATAGCAAACTAATGGGAATCCGTTAATCTTTTAATACATGTAAGCCTTTAAAAGGCCGGATTTAGCCAATGCTAAAATTTTTAATTATTAAAAATAACCAGAATCAATAGAGGGATATATCCAATAACATTTATGAAAAAGGAGGAATTCAATGGATCCATCAACATTGTTATATCTTGCCCCCCTGGCAGGATTATTAAGTCTGGTATTTGCCGGTATTTTCGCTAAGAACGTACTCAAGAACGACCCCGGCACACCAGAAATGCAAAAGATAGCAGGCGCTATACAGGAAGGTGCAATGGCGTACCTGAACCGACAGTACAAGACCATTGCCATTGTGGCAGTGATACTGGCAGTTATCATTTTTATTGCACTGCCAAATGAAAACAGTTTGAACGCAAAGACCACAATAGGGTTCCTGGCCGGAGCTGTAAGTTCGGCACTGGCCGGATATATTGGCATGAACGTCTCGGTCCGGGCAAATGTCAGGACAGCAAACAAGGCCAAAGAGGGAGTAAAAGAGGCCATGGACGTAGCCTTTAAGGGCGGCGCGGTCACAGGTATGGCCGTAGTTGGCCTGGCACTGCTGGGTACCAGCGGCTTCTTTATTCTATTCGGTGCCAAACCCGAAAGTGTGGACATGGTAATAGGCTTCGGGTTCGGGGCCAGTCTCATCAGCCTGTTCGCCAGGGTTGGCGGCGGTATATTTACCAAGGCAGCCGATGTGGGTGCGGACCTGGTAGGTAAGGTCGAAGCCGGTATTCCTGAGGATGACCCGCGAAATGCTGGTGTCATTGCAGATAACGTGGGCGACAATGTAGGCGACTGTGCCGGTATGGGTGCTGACCTGTTCGAGACCTATGTGGTCACCGCACTGGCGGCCATGCTGTTGGGCGGTCTTGTTATCAACCAGTTCCCAAATGCGATTTTATTCCCGCTAATGCTGGGTTCGGCTGCCATCGTGGCATCCATCATTGCAGTGTTCTTTGTTAAGATAGGTGATGACCAGAATATTATGAAAGCGCTGTATAAGGGTGTGGCTGCTGCGGCTGTGATCAGCCTTGTGTCATTCTATTTCATAAACGATATGCTGATGGGCGATATACGGTTCTTTTACTCTGCCCTTATCGGTACTACTATTATGGTAATGATGGTAGTGATCACTGAGTATTACACATCTGTTTCATACAGGCCTGTGAAATCTATCGCAGCTTCCTCACAGACCGGCGCAGGAACCAATATCATCACAGGTCTGTCAGTTGGTCTTGAAAGTACATTCGTACCTGTGCTTGTGATAGCCTTTGGAATTCTGGGGGCGTACTATGTTGGCGGAGGCTTTGTTCCAGGACAGGAAATCATCGGTCTCTATAGTATCGCAATCGCAGCGGCTGCCATGCTCTCCACTACAGGCATAATCGTTGCTCTTGATTCATACGGCCCGATTACGGATAATGCAGGCGGCATCGCTGAGATGGCAAACCTGCCGGAAAAGACCAGGAAGATCACTGACGCCTTAGACAGTGTGGGCAACACCACCAAGGCAGTGACCAAGGGATATGCCATCGGTTCTGCCGGATTAGGCGCAATGGCCTTATTTGCAGATTATACGCATAAAGTAGGATTAATGGAAAATCCACATTTATTGAGTCTTTCCAATCCGCTTGTGGTGGTGGGTTTGTTCATTGGCGGACTGCTGCCATTTTTGTTCAGTGCCGTCACAATGAAAGCAGTGGGTAAGGCCGCATTTGAAGTGGTCAACGAGGTCAGGCGTCAGTTCAGGGAGATACCAGGCATCATGGAAGGCACGGCAAAACCCGAATACGGCAAGTGCGTTGACATCGTGACCAGGGCCGCAATTCGAGAAATGGCACTTCCGGGCGTGATGGCCATTGGTGTACCTCTGGCTGTTGGAATGATACTGGGCAAAGAAGCACTGGCCGGTATGCTTATCGGTATTATCGTAGTGGGCCTGTTGATGGCACTTATGATGTCAAACGGCGGCGGTGCATGGGATAATGCCAAAAAGTACATCGAGGACGGTGCATACGGCGGCAAGGGTTCTGAGGCTCACAAAGCGGCTGTGGTAGGCGATACAGTGGGCGACCCGTTCAAGGATACTTCAGGTCCGGCGCTGAATGCACTGATCAAGGTGGTTAACATGATTGCCATCCTGTTCTCTGCAATGTTCATCAATTCCGGGCTGTTTTGAGTATAGAATGAGATTTAGAGGGGGGGTTAGCTCCCCTTCCTAATAACTTTTTTTCAGGCTGTCCAAAAACTAATCCAAATTAACAAATTTTCACATTTATATCCCATCTTTGACAAAAACCGGTATTTACCTGTTAATTTACTGACGTTTTAAAATGTGAAAACGTCAAAGGTTCCCCCATTGTCCAGATATGATTGGTTTTTCCAGCCGCCATCATTGGTGTTCTCTGGATATACTTTCGATTCGGTATATCTTCATCATCTGGATTGATTTTTAGTTTATACTAAACAGTATCTGTTTTTTGTAACTTTCTGCCACAGAGAGCGCCGAATAAGAGGGAGCGAGTAATCGCTCTTTCTTATTCGGCGGTTTTCCAGATTGTCCAGAAAATAATAAAAAGTCTCACTTTTTTTCAATAGTTAAGTTTATATATTATCAACACTAACAAAAGGTTAGTAACCAAATGTTAATAACTATAAGTTAGTAACCTGATGTTACTAACTATATGTGAATAATCACTCAAATATCAGGATAAAAAGGTCTATGGAGTCAACACAACTGCTGGATTTGCTTGGGAACGAGAACAGGAGGAATATAATCCAACTACTCGCCTCCAGGCCCTACTATGTAAGCGAGATCGCCGAGCGCCTTGGTGTAGGTCCCAAGGCAATACTGGGGCATCTGGAGCAGCTTGAGCAGACCGGACTGATCCGTGCAAAAACCAATAAACAGCGGCGCAAATACTACCACATAACAGAGAACCTGAAACTGGAAGTATTTGTGTCGCCGTACTCCTATACTATGGAAACATGCACGGTCCTGCAGCAGCCACAATCGGAAAAGCCGAAAAGTCCCCACCGGGGTCCCACGGATGATTCAAAATCCATTGAGACTTTGAAAAAACTGAACACGGAATTGTTCGAACTGGAATCCCGGAGGCGGCAGCTTGCAGACCAGGAGCACAAGATCGAAGGGGAAATGACTGATGTTATGGCAGAGTGTGTCAAATGGATCCATGAAGTGGTAGAGAACTACCCTGAAGAGGAGATATTGATGGCGGTCCTGAAAAAACCGCAGGATATGCGCTCCCTTTCCATGAGCATGGGACTGCCCGAATATTTCATGGAAGAACCGATCCAGTCACTGATGGACAGAGGAATAATAAACGAAAGGCAAATAAACAACAGGCAGTTATTGACCCTTATCTAAAGCAACAAGTAATTAATACTAGTCATTAATAGATATAATCTATAAGAATAAGTAAAGGAGGCAAAAAAATGGCTAAGGAACTGACACTCAGGGTTGCGGAATCCCACCACCGTGATGTGGGACGCGACATCGCACGTATCGAGCGGGAAAAGATGGAACTGCTCGGACTGGTAAGCGGTGATTATATAGAGATTGTTGGTAAGGATACCACATATGCCATCGTATGGCCTGCTTATCCTGAAGATCGAGGAAATGACCTGATCAGGATCGATGGTAATATTCGTAATAATGCCGGGACAAGTCTGGATGACAAAGTAAAGATCAAGAAAGCAGAGGCTAAAGAAGCAAAGAGGGTTACACTTGCACCTACCCAGGCCATAAGGCTGGTAGGCGGTGCCCAGTATATTCACAGGCTGCTTGAAGGCAGGCCTATAAATAAGGGACAGCAGATCAGGGTAGAGACTGTCAGCAACCCCCTGAACTTCGTAGTATTATCTACCAGCCCTAACGGCCCTGTATTTGTGGGAAAGAGCACAGCCATCAACCTCAAGGATGAGATTGTGGATGAAAGCAAGCTTAAAGGGTCGACAAAGACAACTTATGAAGATATCGGGGGTTTAAGGCGCGAGATCGAACTTGTCAGGGAGATGATCGAACTCCCACTGCGCCATCCCGAACTTTTCCAGAAACTGGGAATTGACCCGCCCAAAGGCGTACTGCTACATGGTCCGCCTGGAACAGGCAAGACCCTGATAGCTAAGGCAGTGGCTAATGAGACAGATGCTAATTTCGTATCCATCAGCGGTCCCGAGATCATGTCCAAATACTACGGTGAGAGTGAGAAACATCTCAGGGATATGTTTGATGAAGCAGAAAAGAACGCACCTACAATCATATTCATTGATGAGATTGACAGTATCGCACCAAAACGTGGTGAGGTCACAGGTGAGGTCGAACGCCGGGTAGTGGCACAGTTGCTCAGCCTGATGGATGGGTTGAAGAGCAGGGGCGAGGTAATTGTAATTGCGGCTACAAACCGGCCAAATGCCATTGATGAGGCTCTGCGACGTGGCGGACGGTTCGACAGGGAGATCGAGATCGGTATCCCTGACATGAACGGCAGACTGGAGATATTACAGGTACACACCAGGGGCATGCCCCTATCCCCTGAACTTATTGATGAAGGTAACGATGCAGGCAAACTGAAAAGGATTGCGGAGCGTACACATGGGTTTGTGGGTGCCGACATGTCATCACTTTGTAAAGAAGCGGCCATGCACGCACTGCGAAGGTTCCTTCCTGAGATCAATATGGATGAGGAGATCCCTGCCGAAGTCATAGAAAAATTGGAAGTTACTAACAAGGATTTCGATGAGGCGTTTAAGAATATCGAACCCTCTGCATTGAGGGAAGTGTTCTTTGAGATACCCCAGGTGCGGTGGACCGACATCGGTGGACTGGATGCCATCAAACAGGAATTGATAGAGGCAGTGGAATGGCCGCTTAAGTACCCTGAAGCTTTCGAGGCCATCAACACAAAACCACCCAAAGGTATACTGCTTTTCGGGCCTCCGGGTACAGGCAAGACCATGCTCGCCAAGGCAGTAGCCAACGAGAGTGAGGCTAACTTCATCAGCATCAAGGGACCCGAGATGTTGAGTAAGTACGTTGGTGAGAGTGAGAAAGCCGTACGTGAGACTTTCAGGAAGGCTAAACAGGCCAGTCCGGCGATCATATTCTTTGACGAAGTGGACAGCATTGCACCTATCAGGGGAACAAGTTCCGACAGCCATGTCACTGAACGGGTCATCAGCCAGATATTGACTGAAATGGACGGCATGGAGGAACTTAAGGATGTACTGGTAATAGCAGCTACCAACAGGCCTGATATGGTGGATTCGGCATTGCTCAGACCTGGAAGACTGGACCGGTTGATCTATGTAACGCCGCCTTGTGTTGATGCCAGGAAGACCATCTTTGAGATACACCTGGATAGCAAACCGCTGGATGACAAAGTGGACCTGACCGAACTGGCCAGGATGACAGACGGATATGTGGGTTCTGATATCGAGGCCATTTGCCGGGAAGCATCTATTATGGCACTCCGGGAGAAGATCACGCCCGGTATGGACAGGGAAGATGCTAAAAAGATCAAGGATTCCATTGTCATCACAATGGACAATTTCGATAGTGCCATGACCCGGGTTAAGCCCACTACGTCCAGTGGTAAACTCCAGGATTATGAAAAGCTTGCCATTGAATTCGCCAGATATGCTACTGTAGGTTCAAAGGATGAAACTGAGGAAAAATACAAGATATATGCATGAAAATAAATTACGAAGGTGATTGATAATGCGGAATAGACGAAGAAAGGATTTATTTGAGGATATTTTCGGAGATATGGATGACATGATAAGAAGTATGTTCGAATCCAGGATTGATACTGAAGAGATGGGTGAGCCCCTTGTATGGGGTTATTCCATGACCCAGCACGGGAATGAACCACCTGAGATCAGGGAGTTCGGTAATGTAAGCTTGAGGGATGAAATGTTCTCCGGGCTTGGGTTGGAGCACCAGGGTGGTACTGCACATGTGGAACCAGGTGTGCGCAAGCCTCTTGTTGATATCATGGAAGCTGAGGATAGCTTGCATGTGATTGTGGAAATGCCTGGTATTACCAAGGAGGATGTTAGCCTTGAGATTTCCGGGACTGTGCTGAACATTAAGGCAAAGAATGGGGATAGGAAGTATTCCGAACGTGTGGAACTGCCTGCCAGGGTGCTGGCTGATTCGGCAAAGGCCACTTATAAGAATGGAGTGCTGGAAGTGGTGTTCAAGTACGACAGGTCTGATAAAAAATCGATTAAGGTCGATTAGGCATCGCTATTGGATTTATGCCGGTTGAGTGTGTTTTTACCGGCGTTGTTTTCTTTTTTATTCTCTTTGGTATTTTGTTTGATTATCTTTTTTTCTTGTGCTTCAAAGCACTCCGTCGCACTACTCATGAATGAATTCGAAGGCATTTGTGGAATTGACAGTGAGTTCGCTTTTAATAGTTGTATAACGCTATTAGTTCCCTCTAATATACCATTATTAATTCTTGGATCGAAATAATTTAATATTCCATTCCAATGAGCTTTAATGGTCTTTGCAACCTCAATCATCGGTTTTAATCTGCTATGCATAGCCCAAAAATACCACTTTTTAAGATAATCTTCAGCAAGAAGGCGTTCATTGATACTCCAGAATTCCTGAAGACTTAACTTCAGGTTGTAAGCCCTGACAGTCTTCAAATTCATATCTTTGAAGCTACCTAATGTCTCTTTTTGCATTTTGGTTAAGTTATCCGGATTTTTTAGCCAGATATATCTGGTTTTTTTTTGACTTTAGTTTACCACCACTTCTTCTCGCCTGACTTTATCAATTCCCTCATTTACCATCTTCGTTACATGAAATTTATCAAAAGTAATTGCTGCATTAGGAAATTCAGCATGAATACCACTTATAAAAGCAGGGGACATATCACAACAGACAGAGTGAATATTCTCAGGATTTCCACTGTGTATTTTGTAGTCTTTTTTGAAGATAGAAACAGTATTACATGAGTTTCGGCTATATGGGTATATAGTAACGCTTTAAATTAGAGAAGTTTGAAATTATACCTGCGCCCATTCAAATCTGAGACTTTTTATTATTTTCTGATTACTACTTATTACTACTTATGTATTTCGCAAACTATATATGCGGCCCTAGCATTTCCAGAACAAATTAAAAAATCTCATGATTTATTTCAGTCATGAATTAATAAAGGAAGTTACTATATTTAAAAGTTCTCTAATTTAACCCGTTTCTGAGCCGAAAGTCATGTATTAGAGTCTTTTCCTTCACAAACATGAATTACTTTAGATGTGTCGAAATTCACTTCAAGTGTAACATATTTGTGCCCTTTGGCACACGAAGTCTCATCAATTCCAATTACAGTGACATCCGAAAAGTCTTCTTGAGATCTAGCTTCTTTGACATAATGATCCACAACTCTCCAGATACGTGCATTATGTTCACAAATTTGCTCGGCAACTTCTTATATTGTCATACATTGAGACATTGTTACGATTAAGGCATCCATAAGAAGTGTAAATCCATTACGTTTTCGTGCCCATGGGATTTCAATTCGGTGAATTCCGCATTCTGTACATTCTATTCTTGGAACTCTGCAATGCAAATACGCTTTGTACTGAAAGAGATTAAGATGCCTCCACACTCTCTCTTTTGTATCATAAGCAGAGCATTCGGGCTTTTCTTCATGGTGTGCCTGATTTAGCAGGCACCGGATTATTGTAGTGCCGCCGATACATATAAATTATAGATTGCCGTTTGTAGATATATCTCAATCAGCTGATGCAATGAAGCTTATGGTAATCTTTTCAGCCCGGGTGTAACCATACCAAGTAATTCGTGAAGGTAATCAAATGAGTATAGAATACGGCATTAAGACAAAAACAAGACCAAATCTTGTAAAGGACCTGGTACCTGGAGATATTCTCCAGGTAGGGTCAGAGGAAAATGGAGACGTTTTCAAAGTAGTCAAGATTAATAATAAAGAATATCTATTCCAGCAGAAAAACACCGAGGCTGCTTACGCTTACAGCCGGGGTGTAATGAACCAGAAGATCATGGACTTCGATGTACTTTATGATGCATATTATCTCGTCACACATGAAGACATTGAACAATAGGCCCAAGGTTCTTTATCATTTGTTTCATAAATATTACTGTTCAGGCTGTCCCAAAACCCAAATGAATCCACATATTTTCACATTTGCATATAATAGTTCACATGAGTTTTGTTTTTTAGTTTTCAAATGCATTTCCCATTAAATAATCTAAATAACTATACCCCGCAGCAGAGCTGCGGTTGGGTGTGCCGTTGCAACGTTTGACCTTATTCCTGGTTTAGCGTTAGAAATCATTGTGTATCTATTTTACTACTGGTGAAGCTTCTTGGTCAAAGGGATTCCTTCTCATGGCCAGGGAGAACAGGTAAGGGTAATTGCCTTGCAAGTATTTCATATAATCCAGCCAAGAGTGGACCAGCAGGGTATATGCCCGTTTTATGTCGCCACCCAGGTGTGTTCATAATCGGAATCTGGCAGTTGGGTTACATCCTCCCTGCTGGCCAGCTCCTCTGTGAGGTGGAACACTGCCCTGAGTAGTTCTGTGAAGGATTCATGTTCAAGCAGGACAGGATTTTCCAGCAGCCTCACCATGAAATCCCTCCCCCCTATTAAGAAATCGTGCAGTTTAACCAGATCTATTTGTGCCATATCAACATTAAATTCATAATTCCTCAGATGTTTATCGGCACTGGAAAAATCCTGGTCAGACCAATCACCTGTCACTATGAGCCCTTCTTTGATTCCGTCCAGGCCCGGGTCGTGGTCTGAAAAGAGGGTGAGCAGTCTGGTCCCCACCTCGCTGAAGAAAGTTCCTATGACCATGTTCAGTTTTTCCAGTCTGGCATGCTTTTCTTTCCTATCGAGCAGTTGGTGTATTATCAGGGTGACCAGCAGGACTTCGATGGGAACGAATGCGATGTCCCCTATCAGGTAGATTAAGATGTGATGGGCGTCATGGAAGACCAGATAATGTACGAAGTACCAGAGTGCTGATAACAGGACCAATGCCGTGCCGAAGAAGATTTGCCATTTTATGGATTTCATGAATTTTATTTAACACTCAATCAACTTAGATGTTTTGACTTCCGTTACCGCCTTAATTGTGCACATGCTCTCATGCGTTGTGGTGGCAGGCTGTCCCAAAACCCCCATAAGTCCAGCAATTCCCGCTCTCTTATCCTATTTTCATCCAGGCTGTCTAAAATTATATCGCCGCTCGTCATTGATTTGCTTTATGACATGGCGAGTAGAAGCATGTAATATCATAAAATGTTTACGGAATAGTAAAGAAACAAGCTTTCGCTTGTATGCGTTTACAGCCATAGCGGGAATTTCTGCCAGAACTTCAAGGTATCGTGAAAAGTTGTTTTTGAGACAGCCTGTGTTGAATCCTTACCCTGTGCCCTTGTACCGTTATTGTAATAACAATTCTGCAATACTTTATCCTTTGTACACGCTTCCAACCACTTCCCTGATACGCTGTGCTGTTTTCGGGCCGATGGATTCCACTTCCATCAGTTCATCCGGACCAGCCCTCATTACACTTTCCACACTCCCGAAATGCTGCAACAGCTTGCGGGCGGCGACGGGGCCTATATTGGATATGGAAGATATAATATATTTCTGCTGCTCACTCAACGTCATTGCCGTTTTCCTGCCATGGAGACTTGGCGTGCGTTTTTCATCCACCTGCTCACGTTTTGCTATCACCTGGATAAGGGCAGCCGTATCCTGGGCATCTCTGGTGCTTATTATCGGAATACCGAAATCAGTTGCAATGGATGCAAGCACTCCTCTTATGGCGTTGGGATGTATCTGCCTGGTCGTATACAGATTGGCACCTTCGATAATAAGTACGGGCCTGTCATAGGTCCTGGCCAGGTCAGAGAGCTGCCCGAAAATGTTCCTGTCCTTATCAATAATAGAATCCAGAAAGTCCACATCGGTCTTACGCTCGATAGCCACCCTGTCACTTACGATATAATCCCCCACTTCCAGTGTGGTCAGTATGACATCAGTCCCGGCACTCTCAAGAGCCCGGGCCACGCCAGAGCGTATCTCGCGCCGGTCTACATATATCTGCAGTTTTTCACCTGAATAATCGAGCAGTTGTTTTTGTCCTGCTTTTTCTGCAGGCTGTTCCGGCACCCCCTGTACCCCCAGCATCTCCAACTGTTCTGGTACCCCCGTCATCCCCGGCTTCTCCGGCGTACCCGGTACCCCCGACTGCTCTGATGTCCCCATCACCCCTGTATCCAGCGTCCCCAACGTCCCTGGAGTCCTCAGCATTCCAGTACCCGGAATACCTGGTGTTTCACCAAACGTCTGGGCATTTCTGGTATCGCTCAACTGACGCATCTTGCTGTTCATGGTCTTCTCTTTGCGGCGGCTGCTCCAGTAATATGCCTCATCTTTTGTACCCTTGGCCACAAGTACCACCACCTTCCCTGCATGACTGCGTCCCGTCCTGCCCTTACGCTGGATACTGCGAATCTCTGAGGGTACGGGTTCGTAGAACAGTACCAGATCGGTGGCAGGGATATCAAGCCCTTCCTCTGCTACTGAGGTGGCCACCAGGGCATTATATTCTCCCGACCTGAACTTATCCAGTATCTCTACCTGCTGTTTCTGGGTCAGGCCCGTATCCTTGTACTTGCTCGCCTGCCCCACGAACCTGACCGGGCGCACGTTGTCAACACCCTCCAGGTTCCGGGTCACCAGTTCTGACATATCCCTATAATTTGTGAAAATTATCACCCTGGAATCGGGATTGTTACGCAGCTGCCCGGACACAATATCCTTAACGATCTCAAGCTTTGGATGCGTGACATCCATTTCCTTGAGTGCATACATGGCCTGGCGCATATGCACATCCTCCACCAGCCTGCGGGAAGCTTTACTGCCGGATTTTGAGCCTGCCTCATGCTCCAGCCGTTCGAAATATTTAGCAAGGGCCTCAGGTCCCTGGGTCTCAGTTATCTCGATGGCATGGCTTATTTTTAGTATCTCTGCCACCAGGGATATGGCCTTGAACACCTGCTGGTCCGGCCCACTTCTCAATCTGGACTGAAGCCTGGATTGGAGGTCCAGAAGTTCCCGTTTATTCAGATATTTCCTGTTCGGGTCAATAAAATCCAGTTTAGTCAGTTGTTCAATCCTGTTATCTAAAACCCGCTGCATAGAATCTTTCAACCCCTTAATTTCCACTGGAACAGTAATATGCCGCCATTCAAGGTCACGGTAGTGGACATAGGGCTTTACATCAGGGTCGTCATCGGTTCTTACCTGTACTTTTGAAGTGGATAGGTTGCGGCAGACCTCCTCTATCTTCTCGCTGCTGGCACCCGGACTGGCTGTTATGCCCAATACCAGCGGGTCCTTTGCCTGGAACTGGTATTTTTCGGCTATATAGACATAAGCATAGTTACCAACTGACCTGTGTGCTTCGTCAAAGGTAATATGGACCACATCAGACAGATCTATCCTGTGCGATAACAGGTCGTTCTCTATTACCTGGGGTGTGGAAACCACTATGCGGGCATCCTTCCAAAGCGCTATGCGTTTTGCGGATGGTATACTGCCTGTGAACACCACGATCTCATCAGGCGGCAGGGTCATAAACTTTTTCAAAAATGAGGCATGCTGCTCAACCAGGGGTTTGGTAGGAGATAGAATTATGACTTTACCGCTCATTGCCTGGAGCCGGTTGGCTATGACGATCAGGGCCACTATGGTCTTACCAAGGCCCGTAGGCAGCACCACAAGTGTGGACTGTTTAAGTGCGGCTGCGGCCAGGTTGAGCTGGTACAGCCTCTGCTCGATAGCATCCGGTTTAATAAGCGGATGGGTGATAAAATCAGTGGTCTGCTTATCAGTGTCCTGTTGGAGTAGGTGTGTTTCCATCTGGGATATTGTAGTCATTACCACAATAAAACGCTATTTATTTAATGAGCTCCAGCTTTGTATACTGCTAAGGACTCTGCCGGAAAAAATAGCATCGTCAAAAATACTTTTGAATTTATTAGCTTAAGTGATGTAGGTTATTTAAATATATAAGATATTACAAAATAGTACGATGTGACTTTAGAAACTGTTGCAATATTAACCGATTTTGTATTGATCTTCAGCCTGTCAATAGGCATTGTTTTCTTATTTCATAAACTGCGTATCGTCCCTATTGTAGGATATCTTGTCACTGGTGTGATAATCGGTCCTTCCGTAATTGGTCTGGTAAAAGACCAGACAATGATCGAACTATTTGCTGAGATAGGGGTCATACTATTACTGTTCACAATAGGTATCGAGTTTTCACTACAAGAATTGATAAGATCCAGGAGAACTATCGTGATGGGGGGTGGGATGCAGGTGCTCCTGACCATTGTAGTTGTGACTTTGATCGCACTTGCGGCAGGACAATCCATGGGAATTGCGATATTCCTAGGATTTTTAGTATCAATGAGCAGCACAGCCATTGTACTCCGTATACTGTCTGAGAGGGCTGAAATGGAGAGTCCGAACGGAAGAGTTACTATTAGTATTCTGATATTCCAGGACCTGGGCATTATCCTGATGGTCCTGCTTGTACCATTACTTGCAGGTACTGCCGGCACATCGTCATCTGCCATGATATTCTCGATACTAAAAGCTCTTGCAATCGTTTTATTATTAATAGTAGCAGGAAGGTTCATTGTACCCACCGTATTATACCACATTGTCAGGACCCAGAACAGGGAACTGTTCCTCCTGGGTATGATCGTGATATGTCTGGGTACGGCTACATTGACTTCTATGGCAGGATTATCACTTGCCATAGGGGCATTCATAATTGGTTTGATCATCTCGGAATCTGAGTTCTCCCATCAGGCGCTCAGCGAGATACTGCCCCTCAGGGACGTGTTCAATAGCTTGTTCTTTATATCAATAGGCATGCTTCTGGACCTGGGATTTGTACTGGATAATTTTTCAATTATACTGTATGTAGTTATCATAATTATCCTGATCAAGTTCATGCTGACCATGATCACTACCGTTGTATTGAAATATCCCCTACATACCGCCTTCCTTGTAGGACTTTCCCTTGCCCAGATCGGTGAGTTCTCTTTCGTGCTCTCGTTGATAGGTATCCAGCATGGCCTGTTGAATAATGATATTTACCAGGTATTCCTGGCCTCTGCTATACTGACCATGATAGCTACGCCATTCATGATCCAGATGGGGCCAAGGATAGAGGACTTTATAACCCGTCATGGTAAGGAATCTGATCACATCCGGAAAGAAACAATAGGGTCTAAAATTGAAAAACATGTGGTTATCGCTGGCTACGGTATAAACGGAAGAAATCTTTCAAGTGTGCTGTCTGCCGTGAAAATCCCCTTTGTAGTGGTGGAAATGAACCCTGAAATTGTGATATCTGAAAAAAGGAAAGGTTTGCCCATATTCTATGGCGATGCCTCAAAAGAAGATATCCTTAAACTTACTAATATCTCAAAAGCAAAGATACTGGTTGTTGCCATATGTGATCCTGCACATACCCGCATGATGGTCAAGAATGCACGTAAACTAAATCCCGGAATCTATATAATTACCCGTATACGCTATGTCAGCGAACTGGAAGAACTGTACGAACTGGGTGCTGATGAAGTGATACCGGCAGAATTCGAAACCTCTATTGAGATATTTTCCAGGGTGCTATCAAGGTATCTTATCCCAAAAGAAGAGATCCAAAAGAATGTTGAAAGGGTGCGAAAGGATGGATATGAAATGATCAGGGATATATATCACAGACCCAGGTCTCTTGATGATCTGGGGCATCACCTGACAAACATTGAGTTAGAGACTTTCAGGGTGATGGGGGGATCAATTGCCGACGGAAAAACCCTGGCAGAACTGAACTTAAGGAAGCAATGGGGATTCACAGTGCTGGCAATCCAGAGGGGAAATGATGTGCTGAACAATCCTGATGGGGAGGACAAACTCCTGGAAGATGATATTGTTGTCCTTATGGGAAACAGGGAAAGACTTCCTGATGTATCTTCAGTTTTTGCTGCTTCATGAATGTGAATGATCCATATTCAGCCTTGAGTTCTTCGACGTACCTTGTCATCTCATCAAGTTTCGAAAATATGCGCGTCCTGTCTTTTTGTTCTATGCATTACACCCCCATACCTGAATAATACATATCAAGACGCGGCTTGAAATGCTCAAATTCCCTGATAGTTCTTAGAAAAGTGCAGAATAGTTCCCTGTAGCCCTTATAAAAAATAACATTGCCAGACGACACAATGTCTTTCTGGATGTAGAGCGGTAGATCCTGGAAGGTTTGAATATCAAATTCATTGCTGACCCTGCCAAGAACCTTCACCCTGAAATCAAATCTTTCTTTCTTATCACCCTTATAGAACACAGCTAGGTCGATATCAGATAATTCTGTCATTTCCCCTTTTGCTGCAGAACCATATAAAACGATAAACCGTACCTTATCTCCACCAATAGTTTTAATTTTCTCGACCACACCCGATATACTAGATACCAGATTGCTCTTTGATGCCAATACTGCCATAAATTACCTTTTCTGATGCTTATTACAAGATTTACCTGATTATTATCATCTATTTCATTCCATAAATTTGTTTGCTCGTAGCACCTAATAATATCCCTGTCTCATACATGTTATACATTTTACGCTACCTATTGCATACATGGAAAGGCTCAATACATCGTGAATCTTTTTATTTGACAACTAATGGGACTAAATGGCAGCAACAATGAGTTTTGAGTGCATCGTTTCAGTCAGGTGGTGTAGGATGATGAGGGAAACCAGGAGAATGGTTGGGAGGGGTAAAGGAATGCTGTTGGATTGGTGGAATGTTTGAGTTTTTACCAAGAACTTATGTTGAAGCTATTAATCATTTCAACCTGGAAGTGAATTGCCCTAGATAATATCAGTCCGGTATGAACCAGCAAAGGAATAGGGTAAATGCAACCAACATAAACTAATTTATACTGGTACTGCTTGTTATAGTGATGAGGTTAAATAATGGAACTGAGTCACAAAAAACTTGGAATAAGCATTATTGGAAACAAAATGACTCCTGAGATAATGCTTCTTGAAAGTTTTTGCGAATATCTTGAGCGTTTACCTGAAAACATTCGGATATCTATCAGTGAGGTCAGCTCATTCAAATCCCTTATGTTATATGTTGAATTGTACAGGAACAATCAAATAACTCTTGGTAAATTTGCTGAACTTGCAGGAGTGCCCATCCATGATGCTGCAAAAATTCTGGAAAGCCAGGGCATTACACCCGAACTTGGAAGCAGCACAAAAAAAGAATTGGATGAAGAGATAAAGATTGCCAGAAGGATCGGGTAGCCTGTATGGTAGTGTTGAACAACACTATACTAAGTGTATTCAAACGACTTGATGAAACCAATCTGTTAAAAGAGCTACTGATAGGCGAGGTTTTACTTCCAACAGCAGTCGTGGAAGAATACCTTGAGATTGGAAAAGAAAGTGATCTGAAAGGATTTACGAAGATAAAAGTTGAAGGCGATCTTGGATATAAACTTGGAAAAGGAGAATCATACGCAATACTCCTTGCCAAAGAAAATAGCTGTATTTTTGTGACAGACGATAAAAGAGCGAGACGATTTGCAAATGATCTGGGTATCGCAACTACTGGTACTTTAGGTATTATTATTACAGCTGTCGAAAATGATAGACTTTCAAAGAAAAAAGCGCTTGAACTTTTGGACAGGATCAAGCACGAAAAACTGCTTTATTTAAGTGAAGAACTTGTCAGATATGCGCAAAGTATGATTGAAGATGTTTGAAGATGTTTGAAGATGTTTGAATCTATTTCTCCTCTTATTTATTTTGCGGATTTACCCACCCATTTCTTTATTAAATAGATCATTGATACAGCGAGCAGTATCATCACCGCCACTATTAAGGAATTTATGATTGTTTTTGATGATTTATTCTCTGTTATGCCTAGGTTCCAGTCATAGAGGAAGACTTCAGTATAGTATGCTGCAAGCTCGGGATTTTCGATTATGATGCCGATCTCTCTGTTATAGGTAGGGCTATGTTTGTTCCAGTTTATCGAAGAGATCAGTACCCTTTGGCCGTCAACGATCACACCTTTATTGTGAATTTTTGTAATTCCATCCCGTTTCACAAGCCGTGCTTCAAGGTTCAGGTTCTCTTGCGAAGCGAGATCGTTCAGGTAGTTGCAGAGTTCATCATTATCATTCTCTTCGTTTGTGTTGTACCACATTGAATCAAGGAGGACTTTCACTTCCACACCCTGCATTGCAGCATTGATCGCAGATTGAAGGTAAGGGCTCTCATCGTTTCTCCAGTCCCTTCTTATATACGCCTGCTCGATATAGAGCGTCTTTTCAGCAGAGTTTATCGTTTCGATGATCGTTTCATAATGGAGGGTATTGTCAGGTCCGATAATTATGCTCGCAGTGAACTCACCGTTTATATCCTTTGCTTCAAAAACCGTATGCCCGATACGATCACCTGGCTCATCCGAATCTGATTTAGATCCCTGCGGCAGGTCATTTGGACTAACCTTTGTTCCATGTGCCCAGTCATGCTCAAACACGGAAGACATATCATGGAATATCTCCCTGTCGCTTATGACAACACCCCAGCCGCGATTTCCGATGGAGCCATCAGGCGGATAACCACCAATGTTCCAGTTCTCAGAACCGAGAATAAGGGTATCACTGTCTATCAGTGCGTACTTTGCATGGTTCAGCCGGTAAAGCGAATCATTACTGAAACGAACCTCTCCCCCTTTTTCTATGATGTGCCTGAGTATTTTGACTTCAGAATCGCTGATACCGCCAACAGGGCTGCCCTCTATGAGAATATACACCGTTCCATCTCGACTGAGCAGATCTATCACCTCACGTTCAATATCCTGGCTTTCAAAGAGATAGACATTCACTCTGAGAACGGATGCACTCCGGATCTCCTTTTGGAGAATCGCAAGACTGCAATCCGGCGACACAAATACTGTGACCTCGCCTGAAAATGATTTCAAATATGGCATAAACTCTGACTGCCCACGGTAAAACTCTTTAAGAGGCAGCCACTCATATGCAGTATCAGTGTCCTTATCAAGATAGAACCGCCTGAATATGCGCTCTTCGGAAGCGCTTCCAAGCATAGATCCCTGCCAGCCCTTCCCCTCATATTCTGAGCCTCCGTAAATTGCACAATCCACAATGTGTGACGTACTATCGAGAAGTATCACCTCGTCTCCACTGTTACTGAGCTGGATCCGGTTTGCCGGAAGTTCGATCCTGTAGTTCGATCCCGGATCAAGGATTGTTCCACCAGGAATTTCGAACTCTCCCTCAAGATCTGTTAGAATGAATCCTGATATATCAATTCCCTGACCTGCCGGGTTGTAGATAACCACATACTCGCCCTTATCCATCAGGGCCTCTGGATTTGGAAGGAACTCGAGTATTACCGGATGTGTGATACTGGATGCTGACGATGTATTTATGGCAGATGATGCGAGAAGAAGAGCGCATAGAAATATAACCAAATTAAATCTAATAATGTATACCTTCCTTAACTACCAGGAGTTGACTATTTCTATTTGCATGTGGACACATCGTCTAAGAACTTGATTATTGATTTATTAGCTTTCCCATAGCAATCTCTTATCTGCTCAGTTAGGGCACAGAATTGATATTGCCAAAAATATATTCACGTTCCATACTGCCTTTGATAAGATGGTGGTCATTTTTTCACCGGACTACATCGAACATGTTAGACACTTCTGCGAACAGGGCAGGTGTTAGATTGATATGAGCACCTATGCCTGCCCCGGACTTCTACAATGAACTGATTGTGTATATTGTATACACTCTAAACATGTATGAATACAAGTTATACCCATTACTCAACAGAGGTTGTAGCATGGAATCGATAATGAAAGTTGGTCCAAAAGGACAGGTAGTGATTCCCCATGAATTCAGGCATGTTTTGCATATTTATCCAGGGTCAAGGGTACTCTTCAAGCTAAAAGACAATAAACTGGAAATAGAAAAACCACCGATAGATGCGGTTTCTGTTTTCAGGGAGACCGCAAAAGGCATGGGTAAACTTAAATTCGAGCCTCACGAAGCATATGAAGAAGAACTGGAAGAAAGGGTAAATTGAACTATCTGGATTCCAATCTTATCATCTACGCCATTCTTGATGATACAGAACCTGGTGAATGGTCGAGAGGGGGATTGGAAAGTGTGCAGAATGCACAAATGCCAGCCCGCACGTCTTTTTTAACATTTGATGAGGTTTTTTACAAGGTAAACAAGATCAAAGGCATAGACATTGCAATTAAAAACCTTGAAGCGTTTCTATCTATGCCAAATATAAGATTCATTGGTGTCTCCGATATCATAATATGGAAAGCTCTCGAACTTATCAAAGAATATAAGTTTCTCCCAAGGGATGGCATCCACGCAGCAACTGCTTTTATTGCAGGTGCTGAGACCATAATTTCACAGGATGCGGATTTTGATACTATTAAAGGCCTGAAAAGAAAGTGGATGATTTAAGTGACCAATTATGTAAAATGATATGTTAGCGACGTCACAGCAGTGAATTGGTAAAGCATATAGTGGAAGATGAATTTGCATCTATAACAGCTTCACAAGTGCTAAATATAATCTTTTTAATCTGACTGTTATGAAAATAACATACTTCGGCCATTCGGCTTTTTTGATCGAAGACCTGCTAACAGACCCGTTTTTAAGCGGCAATCCCAAGTGCAGGACAACACCTGATGAGGTCAGTTGTAACATTATCTGCCTGACCCATGACCATGATGACCATCTGGGAGATGCCTTTGAGATAGGAAAACGCAATAATGCAGTGATTGTTGCCATTCATGAAATTGCGAAATATGCTGATTCAGAAGGGTTGAGAACCGAAGGGATGAATATCGGCGGCACAATAACTGTCGGTGACTGGCATATCAAGATGGTGGAGGCACTGCATTCTTCAAACATGGGTCATCCGGCAGGATTCATTCTGAAGCACAGGGAGTTCAACAAGACCATATACCATGCAGGGGATACGGGGCTGTTCAGTGATATGAGATTGATAGGGGACGAGGGGATTGATATTGCCATGCTCCCGATCGGGGATCGGTACACTATGGGAATCAAAGATGCGCTGCGTGCGGTTGAACTGATAAGGCCCGAACTTGTGATTCCCATGCATTATGGGTCATTTCCTGCGATATCAGTGAATCCCCTGGAGTTCAAGCAGGATTGCCCGGTCGAGGTTGAGATATTCAAGCCGGGTGAGGAAAAGAAATTATAACTCATCTCTAAGGTGCAAAAATTGAAAAACGCCCGGACCGGGATTCGAACCCGGGTCGGAGGCTCGACAGGCCTTCATGATAGTCCCCTACACTATCCGGACGCTGTGAAACCCGTGTATATACACGATGTTTTGGGTACTTCTGAATGCGATTCATTACATTTAAGCCTTACGTTGGATCAATGATATCCAACCGGGTGAAAAATATCAGGGAAAAATATGAGCTGTTGATAAGCGAAAATAAAGTGATCGAACTGGAAATAAATCCGAAAGAACCGGAGTTGATAGAAAGACTTAATAAAGGTTTTTATATATTAAACAGGTGGGATATTCGTGGTCCGGATGGACGATCTGTACATCCGCAACTCATATACTTGCACATTATCCTAAAAAGTGGGTGCTAATCAAAATGAATTACAAAATACTACCAGTCATAATACTTCTCATTGCTGTTGTTTTAGGTAATGCATGTATAGAAAAGGCCCAAACACAAAACAGTCAGGAAAAGTTAATTGTTGTGGTCAGCATCCTGCCGCAAGCTGATTTTGTGGAGCAGGTCGGCGGCGATAAAGTAGAGGTCATTGTCATGATATCACCCGGGGCCAGTCCGGCTACCTATGAACCCACTGCAAGTCAGCTAAAGGCAGTCAGCAGTGCCAAAATGTATGCCAAAGTCGGATCAGGGCTTCCGTTCGAAGAAGTCTGGTTGGATAAGATCAGGTCCCTCAACCCGGATATGCTGCTGGTTGACACATCAGAAGGTATCACACTAATAGCAATGGAAGAACACCATCATGATGAAGAAATTTCCGGGTATGATGGTGATAAACGTGGTATGGATACACATATCTGGTTATCTCCTGAGAATGCAAAGATCCTGGTGCAAAATATTTGTGATGGCCTGGTCCGTGTCGATCCAGCCAATAAAACGTATTACGAACAGAATAAAGAGCATTATATCCATGATCTTGAGGCCCTTGACTTAGATATCAACAAGTCCCTATCAGGTTTAAAGAACCGTACCTTCATGGTTTTCCATCCCTCCTGGGGCTATTTCGCACGCGACTACAACCTGACAATGATAGCGGTTGAGGTCGAAGGCAAAGAACCAAGTGTCAGTGACCTGGAACATTTGATTAAAACCGCTAAAGAGAATAATATCAGGGTTATCTTTGTCCAGCCCCAGTTCAGTACAAAGAGTGCAGAAGTAATAGCAAAGGAAATTGGAGGTAATGTTGTACCTGTAGATCCTCTGGCAAAAGACTATATAACAAATCTGCGCAAAGTTTCTAATACAATTGCTCAAGGTCTTACATGAACATGATTGCCGATGTTGTCGTTATCAAGGATGTCTGGGTGCATTATGACAGTATACCAGTACTCGAAGAGATAAATCTTGTTATAAAAGAGCACGATTTTTTAGGCATCATAGGAGTGAACGGGGGAGGAAAGAGCACTCTACTTAAGGTTATATTAGGATTGATCAAACCCAGTAAAGGGACAGTCAGGGTGTTTGGTGATACCCCTCAAATATCCAGGAAATACATTGGATATGTGCCTCAATACAGCCTTTTTGATCTGGAATTCCCTGTGAGCGTCTGGGAAGTTGTTTTAATGGGACGTCTGGGTCATACCGGTTTGTTCAAACGATACAGTGAAGAAGATAAAAAGGCGGCTTTGGATGCACTTGCAAAAATGGATATGCTTGAGTATAAAGACAGACAGGTAGGAAAACTATCAGGTGGGCAGCAGCATAGAGTTTTCATAGCAAGAGCACTGGCTGCCAATCCGAAATTGCTTCTGCTGGATGAACCTGCAGCAGGTATAGATACGATCATACAGGAAGAATTTTATGAATTGTTAGAAAAACTAAAAACTAAAATGGCGATTGTCCTGGTATCGCACGATATCAGTGCGGTTTCTGTTTATGTGGATAAGATTGCCTGCCTGAACCACAGGCTGTATTACCACGACTCAAAAGAACTGACTGCTGAGGATCTGGAAGCTACGTATCATTGCCCTGTCGAGCTGATCGCTCACGGTGTTCCGCACAGGGTACTGAAAAAACATTGAAGGGTTTTACATGATGGAACTGCTGCAGTACGAATTTATAAGAAATGCCATCATGGCCGGCATACTTGCCAGTATTTCCTGCGGGATTATCGGAGTTTATGTGGTGGTGAAGCGGATCGTCTTTATCAGCGGCGGGATCGCCCATGCATCGTTCGGGGGAATCGGACTTGGCTACTATCTCGGGATCAACCCTATTCTTGGAGTGCTGCCGTTCAGCATTGCTTCTGCACTGAGCATGGGGTGGGTGAGTAAACGATCCAGGCTCCCGGAAGATACTGCTATTGGGATATTGTGGGCAATGGGAATGTCTATAGGGATCATCCTTGTCAGCTTGACACCGGGCTATGCTCCGGACCTGATGACATATCTGTTCGGGAATATCCTGACAGTGCCGTTCTCTGATATCGTCCTGATGCTGGTACTCGATGCGATAATTATCCTGGTGGTGTATTCGTTTTACAAGGAATTCCTTGCACTGTGTTTTGATGAGGAGTTTGCAACTGTGCGCGGCGTTCACGCAGAGCGCCTGTACCTTATCCTGTTATGCCTTATTGCTCTTACCATTGTGGTACTGATACGTGTGGTTGGTATAATCCTGGTCATTGCCCTGTTGACGATCCCTGCGGCTATGAGCCGGCAGTTTACCTCAAATCTTAAAAAGATGATGCTGCTTTCTATCATTTTCGGTGCGGTTTTCAGCAGTGGCGGGATATGGCTGTCGTATCTGTTCGATGTGCCGTCTGGGGCTACGATCGTTCTGGTCATGTCTGTGGTTTACCTGCTGTATTCACTTGTGAAAGGTATTAGCAGTTGAGCTGCTGTCCGGTTGTAACACCCGCCGCTTTGGATGGTAGTAATAGCGTCATCTTCCCCAGGACACATAAATATCACTATGTCCTACCCTTGCGCCTCGTCTTAATCTCAATAATACCCTTTGCCCGTCTCATAATTACTTCTCCCAGGAAGACCAGCAGCGCAGTGATCAGGAACAGCCAGCTCAAGCTCACATGTTCCTCACTTGCCATGATCGAGTTCTTACGGATATCGCTAAACAGCAGTGACCTTGCCTGGTCAACATTGTAGACCCTGCCGCTGTTACGCTTCACAGCTTCAAGGAATTCAGGATCGTTGCCCACATCCCTGTATTCCAGGGGATAGTTCACTGCGGCCGTATCTTCCAGCGTAACACCACTGGCCGATACTTCCAGGTTGAACAGACCTATGTGGTCGGGTTCTATCACTCCTTCGTAAGTACGTTCCCCGGTCTGGCTGACAGGCACGTCCTGTCCACCAAACACCACGACAGGCATTTCATTACTACGGATTATAACGGTTCCGGGGGAGCCAAGGTTCATGTCGCCTGAATAGACCACAATACCGTCTTCGGGCCTGGGGTCACCAACCGCCCAGTTGATCATACTTGGCAGCAGGCGGGCATTCTCTCCTGAGTACAGTACACCAGCCCACTGGTAGCCGTTATCCGAGCTAAGGCTTACCACCCGCCCCAGGCCGAACTCCCATACTGTGACCACGGGTTTGCCCATACTTGTGGTGACCAGCCGACGGGCGCCCACTTTCTGGGTCACGTCATTGTAACCAGATATGCTGCCCGAAATATTCAGGTAACGGGTAATGAAATGCTCCTCGTCCAGCCGGACGATGGCATAAGCATCGGGTCCGCCCTCTGGCAGGTCAGGGGCTTCCTGGCCGAACGTTAGGTCAAGCCGCCCGATCAGTTCAAGCTGTATAAAATCGCCTCCGGCCTGGTCGGCAAGCACTTTCAGGAAATAATCACCCCTGTTATTATCGGTCTTTACCTCACGTTCCTTTACCACATTGGTCTTTAGCATCACAAAGATCATTTCAGTTTCAGTGGTATCCATACTTGAGATCTCTATTTTGCTATCCTCAAAACTATCCTTCACAGCCCCGTCAGAGAACACAAGCATATATTTCTTGCCGCTGGTATTATCCAGCATCCTGGCAGCAGTGATAATACCTTCATCCATGGATGTGCCGCCATACCCGGTCTTTAGCTTTGACACCCTGTCCACCAATGCATCACGGTTGGCATGGCTGGACATGGGCAGCACTCCGTCGCTTACCGAGATGGCATCTCCGCCATAAGCCACCACTCCCACATTGGTATCCCCGCCCATATCCCCCAGCAGGTTAATGGCCATGGCCTTCTCATCGTCCAGTGCCTCATGGGCGCTGATACTGCCACTGATATCCAGTACAAGCACCACATTTACGCTGCCTGCATAGGCACTGGAATACGATTCCACAGGCAGTATAGCCTCAATAGACGAATCCAGGTAGTCACCGTAATCATAACTGTTATCGCCACCAACCACAAGCAGCCCGCCGCCGCTGGCAGTATATTCCCGCAATTTCCCGATGGAACTGCCGGATAACCGGCCACCATTGATATTGTCCAGCACCACGGCCTTGTAATCTGTCAGGTTGGCATCATCAAGGGAGGAAACAGTGTTCGTTTCGTACAGGTTCCTGAGTACCTTGTAAAGAGGTGAATCTACATCAGGAGAGACCAGTAATAACCTGGGTTTGGGTACAACATAGATGGTCTTATTGAACACATTGTTCCCGGAGCGCATATCGTCACCAGAGGATATCCTGGCAGTTATCAAATGTGGTCCCAGCAACTGGAAAGTACTTGAAAAACCTACAATCTTTATGGGATTTGTCTGGGTCACAGTCTGGCTGGACACAGGGCTACCGTCCACCTCTATGGAGAGCTTGTAAGTAGTATTGCTCTCTGCCTGCCTGATCTCCACACCCCACGTGTTCTCGTTACCAAGCACTGCTGTCCTGGCACCAGTTATCTCAACACTCAGGTCGTTCTTATCTGGTGTCTGGATCACGGCATATACAACTGTGCCGGTGCCAGAAACAAAATCAATGGTCTCGGCCAGGTCGCTGCCAAAGTTGTTACTCCCGTCAGAAACCACAATAATATGGTCGTCGCCTGTAGACGATGCAAGTATCTCATCACCAATATCAGACCGTAAACCTCCCATCTTTTCCATCCTGGCAGGAGTGGTATCCTGTAGTTTATCGAATATCCCCTGTGCTGTACCGCTTTCGAATATATCCATGCTTGCAGTCTCGTCAGAAAGCACCGTAATGGTAGGTGTTTCATCGATCTCAGTCACAGTCACCGGATAATACGGCCCGGCCAGGGCAATTACCAGCAGGGATACAATGATCATACGGCTCAGTATCAGGCTGCGCCTGGCTCCTTCATGTATCATGACCCAGCCTATGACAATAACAGGTATCAAACCCACCAGGTATTCAATATTATCAAAGGCTATCGGGACAGAGTCTGTCATGACAGCTCCCTCCTACGCTTGATAATGATAAGTTCAAGTATGATCAGTCCCAGCACTGCCCAGATAAGATATGGAGTAATATCTTTTTTCACGTCCTCACGGACCACTTCCGGTCGTTCAATGTACCTGCTGGTGACAGTACTTGCATCCAGGAAAATTTCATTCACATCAGATTCACGGGCATCGTACAGGTTTGCAGCTATCACCTGCGGCCCGATATGGTATAACCCTGCCTGGTCCACCCAAAGGTTGGGCGAAGTAAGAGTGCTGCCGTCGGGATAGGTAATTGTTTGCGTGGAAGGCATCCTGATAACAGTGCCTGTCCTGACATTGTGCTCGCTTCTTTCAGTGCCTCCCAGCCAGTTAATCATCTGCTTCCAGAAGATAGGGAATTGCGGCATGGCTGCAAACCCTGACCAGGCATCATCGCCTGTGACATCGTTTAGCCCCAGGTAAACAACGGTTCCCTCACCCTGCCTGCAGTAGGAGAGCATGGGCGAATCGTCAGAAGCCTTCATCAATACTGTAACATCTTCGGGTGCACTTCCCCTGATATGCCGTACTACCTCCAGGTCCACCTTCGGGTCATCCTCCTTGTCCTTCATCGGGATTCCGGCAGTTACCGGGTTTTCTCGGACCACCTTCAGGTCGGTCTCATTTGATATGCCTGTAATGTTAATTGGCAGCAAGCTGCCTCCTATAAGTGTCAGGCCAGGTGATGCAGTGGCGATCATCACCCCCCCACTGTCCACGAATCCGGTAAGTATGGCCGCAGGGTCAGGACCAAGGGAATTATTATCCACCATTCCCAGGATAACAATGCCGTAACCGGACAGGTCCGGCGGCAGGGATGAACTGTATTCAACACTTCCTGCAGGTAGTAACAACTCCAGGGCAGTCATGGTGGGAGTCCTGGTACGAGTCCCGGTGACAGTCTGCTCCCTGGTATCCACCAGTAAAACACGTCCCTCTGCGGCCACCGGGATATAAACGTAAGCAGTATCATCTATCTTCAACTCACCGCCGCCAGTGATGGTAATTTCGGTTATTCCGGTTTTCAGGTTGGGCACAATGTATGCACGGGTGCTGCCTGCAGGGATGCTGAGGGTACCGCTTCTTTTTTCATTCCCTGTCCTGATATCCAGTGACACCGTAGCCTTGCGGTCGTTGAAGTTCTTGACAGCCAGGTTCAGGTTGTATGCCCCATCCTTCACTTCAAGCCAGCCATTCACAATGCCTATATTATTACTCTTCCCGCCCACCTGTACGAACTCCACCCTTACTCCGTTTTTTTCTGCCAGACCCTTTGCCACCAGCAGGTCATTCCCGCTCCATGTAGCAAAGTCCGAGAATACTATAGCGGTCCCACCCGGTCCTGCCAGCCGCTGACTATAGGTTATGGCGGCGGCGATATCAGCCGATATCGCCCGCTGGGGTGTAAGGGCGATGACCTCCTTTGTCCGGGTTTTGTCGCCTTCTTTTAATGCAAGTATAGGTACATTCTGTGCCCATACCACACTGTTCACAGCCGAGAGCCTCTCTGCTGCCATGGCTTTTACCTCATCCAGCCTGCCGCCTGCCTGCATACTGGCCGAGTTGTCTATCACGATAACCGTATGCTGCCCCGATACTTTCTCCTCCATTATATAGGGGGCGGCAGCGGCAAGACTTAACAGTATCAGTACAAGCAGCTGGATTATAAACAGCGGGTCGCGGATGAGCTTTCTTAACAGCAGTGATAATTTATTGCGCTGATGCTCACGTTTTAAGAAGAACAGCAGGGATGGTATATCAAGATCAATGGTCCTTGGGCGCAGCAGGTAGAGGATTATCAGCGGGATTATACTGGCCAGGGCCAGCAGTGCCAGCGGACTGGAGAACAGGATATCAGATATGGCAGCCAACAATATCATCTCCCGTGGATAGTCCTGTAGATGGCCTCAAGGATTGACAGGTCGGTTTTAAACGAAAAAAAATCCGCACCCAGCCTGTCACACTCGTATTTCAGGGCCGCAATGTGGGACTGCAGTTCACTGCTATATTCCAAAACAAGGCCGGTATTGATATCTGTGAACATCTGCTCATGGGTCTCAAGGTCACGTAGTTTAACAGCTCCCAGTTCTTCCAGTTCAATTTCTCCCGGGTCCAACACCTGGATAACGATCAGGTCATGTCGTCCCAGTCTGTACAGGGCAGGCTTGATATCATCAAGTGGTGCAAGAAAATCAGAAATGACAATGACCCTGGATTTTGATTTTATTACACTGCTGTACTGCTGCACTGGCTCATTAAGTCCTGTGGAACCGCCGGGTTTGGTGGCATTTAACTGATCGATTGCGGCCAGCAGGTTCACCCTCCCCCTGCCTGGTTTGGATATATCGATATTGTCGGTGAATGTGGATATGGCAAACTTCTCGTTATCCTTCATGACCAGGTAGGCAAATCCCAGTGCCAGCATGGCACCATATTCATATTTGTTCAACCCTACTGCAGGATAATCCATGCTGCCACTGGTATCAAGCAGGATATGGGTGACCAGGTCCCGGTATTCCTCGAACTGCCTGACATACAGTTTCTCGGTTCGCGCATATACCCTCCAGTCTATTGTCCTGAAATCGTCTCCCCGTTCATATTCACGGAAACCATAGGCATCTGTACCCCTTCCCACCTTTGTGGAACGCCGGGCTCCTGTATACTGGCTGGATACCCTTTTTTGTGCCACAAAAGAGAAACGTTCAAGTTCGCGGAGGAAATCGGTCGATATCATGCTGGTCAAAGGATCCGAACCTTATTCATTAGAGTATTTTGGCGTGTTTAATGATACCATCGATCACATGTTCAAGGGTTACGCCCTTACGCTGGGATTCGAAGTTCAGGATGATCCTGTGTTTTAATACAGGATAGGCCATTTTCACCACATCCTCCTCACTGACAAAGTTGCGCCCGTTGATCAGTGCCCTTGCCTTGGCTGCCAGGATAAGCCCTATACTGGCCCTGGGTGAGGCACCGAATTCAATAAATTCAGCATCATTCCTTGTCTGGATAACAATATTGATGGCTCTCTTTTTCATTTCATCTGAAATGGGCACGTCCCTCACCAGGGTCTGGAGTTCAAGTAGTTTATCCCTGGTCAATATCCTGCCGACGCTGGGAGTTACATTCCTGGTGTATCTCTCCACGATCTCATCTTCTTCCTCAGATGTTGGATAGTCCAGGTTGATCTTCAGTAAAAAGCGGTCCAATTGGGCCTCAGGCAGGGGGAAGGTTCCTTCCATCTCAATTGGGTTCTGGGTGGCCAGTACAAAGAACGGTCTGTCAAGCGTAAAGGTCTCATTGCCAACTGTAACCTGTTTTTCCTGCATACTTTCCAGCAGTGCGCTCTGGGTCTTTGGTGATGCCCTGTTAATTTCATCGGCAAGTACGATATTGGCAAATACAGGCCCGGGTTCGAACCTGAATTCCTTGCCGCCGCCCTTTTCCTCCACTACATAAGTACCTGTAATGTCGGACGGCATCAGGTCAGGAGTACACTGTATTCTTTTAAATTTAAGATCAAGTACCTGTGACATGGTACTGACTGTAAGTGTCTTACCAAGCCCGGGATTGCTCTCGATAAGGGCATGCCCGTCGCACAGGATGGCGATCAATATCTGGGTCACTGCCTCCTGCTGCCCCACGATCACTTTCCCTATCTCGTCAAAGATCGACTGGAATATGTCGCTGGAACGCCGGTATGTATCTGACAGGTCTTCGGTGTTTTTGTTCATTCAATACCTCGCTACATTCTTTATTTATTCATTCAAGATATTAATTAAATTATTCATTTATATATCAGTTCTATTTTTCATTTGATGTATCAGTTCTATCATTCACTTGATGTATCAATTCTATTACTCATTTAATGTATCAATTCTATTATTGTTGGCTCAACCGGATGGCATATTCCCTTATCAGGTCCCGATCCAGGATGGACAATTGCTGGAGCAACTGGTAGCTCTCATCAGCAGCAGTTGAGGATTCCACATCAACGGGATAGGTCTGGGACGGTACGAACCGGATATCATCATCCTGGCCGGCATGCCGTATGGTGACAGAGGTTCCTATACCCGGAATTATGACCAACTCCACATTTTCCCCTTCGATGCTGGCAATTGATGTTTCCCCGTATATCTCTTCATCCAGTCCTCCGTCAGTGGAAGTTGTCTGGTTGTCTTTGAACGCAGGAGTACTGTCAGTTAGTTTACCTCCCAGTTCATCCACCAGACCGGTAATATCTTCAGGGGTAATGTCCACATGGGTCTGGGTGGTAAATAGTCCGGCTGACACTATCGTTAGCATGACAGATGCTATTATCATAGTGAGCAGATGCCGCTTGTTAAGAAATGAGCCTGCATCCACGGCCTTTAATTTTGAAGTTACCTGGTTCCTGAGGTCGACCGCCACCAAATTATCGTCGTTTCTTGTGTCGTAGGCAGCCTTGAGCCTTTCCTGCATCCATTCATACCTGGATTCGATCATCCCGATAGTGTCAATAGCAGGCTTTCTTATGTATAGTATAATGACCAACACCGCCGAGATCAGGATAGATGATGCCATTACCAGTATCTCGTCAAGGGAAATTGCATCTACAATATAGTATTCAATATATTGTGAAAAGAGTGAAACGGCATTGAAGTAATATGACAGGGTGTAGAGTATCAGGGTGAGGGCTATAAAATCTACCAATTTGTAATAGAACCTTTGCCTGTGGAATGCCTGGGATATTTTTTCAATATCATCGTACATAGGACCCTCGAATGTTGATATAAACTTAATGTGTTATTATTTCTATATGTTGTAAGTAACATCATAAAGGTTTATCTTTAAGTACGGATGAGCTTGTAGTTTGCACCAACAGCATCAATACCAAAGGTTATATTCTGTTTGCAGTTTATGTGCTATGGAATTAATAAATGGTATTACTTATGTAGCAAGAAACAATTTAATATGGAAAAATATACTCATAATGGGAAATATTATTATAAAGGAATATATTTAAATAATTTGTTAACATATATATTTCATGTTTGTGTAATAAATTGTATCGCGATTATGTAACTAATTATTTATTACAATATGATAAAAAGTATAGGTGATATAAAAATGAAAATAAGAGTAGTAAGTGCAAAAGACGAGATAAGTACTATCGGAGAAGAGGAGATTGTCCACTTGGCATTCAGGCCGTCTAACAAGGATATTTTCACCCTTGTCCAGACATGCAATAACCTAAAGGCCATTCATATACCAAGCTCGTATAACAAGACAATATCCAAATCCATCCAGATGTTCCTTGATATGCAGAACATTGCCCTTCTTGAAGGCGATGTATGGGGTCACAGGAAGGACATCAATGAATACTATGAGATCAAACCACAGATATTTGACCGCATAGAGGATCTCAGGAAGGAAGGAAACTCCAATGATGAGATACTGGACCGTCTTGGTATGGAGACCAGGCTCAGTAAAGATCTTATCAGATTCTTAATCTAAAGTACAAAGCAACAAACTGATATTCCGGTGTTTACCAGAATTATCATTTTTTATATTTTTTATATTTTTATTTTACCAGGAACGAGCCGAAGGCATAATCCTCAAGTTCAACCACTTTTTCCCATAAAGAGTAACATTCACATTCAAGCCATGACAATGCCTCAATATCCTGGGTAATTGAAAAATCACGCAGTGCCTGGGCCACATCCCTGTCACACTCCCTGCAATTATGGGGTCCCCTTTTCGTACCGGCAGCTACCGGGTCAGATACTAATGTAAGTCCAGGGAATTTCTCCTTTGCAGTTCTAAGAACAAATACAGCACTCCAGAGCCATGGAGGCCGGTAATCCCTGCGGTCGTACAGTTCTTCGACCAGTGTACCTTTCTGGATATTGGTCAGGTTCAGGGAGATCATAGTGGCATACGGCGCAGCATCTGATATTGATGCCAGGGCATCCTCGATTGCTGTTTTCTCAGACAAAAACGGGGGTTTTTGCAACAGGTATGCTTTGGTGGATACTCCCATTTTCGAAGCTATCTCCGAGGCCCTGGTAAAGTCATTAAAAGTAAAACCCTTGTTTATACAGTCCTTGCGTATGGTATCACTGCTGGTCTCAAGTCCTATTGCGACCTCGAACTTTATGTCATATTTTTCAAGTATGTCAAGAATGTTGCCAAGAATTTTTTCATTTACAAACTCAGGCCTGGTCTCTGCCATGATCTTTTTTATAGAACCGGTTTTACCAATTCTTTCCATCATCGCATTTCTTACCTCTTGGGATACCTCCCTCTCATCAAGAAAACTACCTGATGTAAAGATCTTTAACAGGGATGTTCCTGTTCCCATTTTCTCCAGGGCATGTTCAAGCTGGGACAGCAGTTCACCTTCTAAGGGGGGTTCATCTGCAGCATCATTGAAATATCCGCACATTGTGCACCCGCTTTTACGGCTCCAGTAGCACCCGATGGTACGGAAAATCACAGTCAATGAATCAACTGCCGTTCCTTCCTGCGGGTCGTGTCCGGTCCAGACTGCTACTGGCATACCAGGAGAATATCGCTTTTTTTTCATGGTAAAACACTCAGAATGTTATTTTTCATGGAATATACATATCAGCTATGGTTTTTAGTTATGGTTTTTAGCTATGGTTTTTAGCTATGGTTTTGGCCTAACTTAACCTGGTACCACATTTGGGGCAGACCTTCCAGGATGTATCCAGTTTATTACCGCATTTTGTGCAGTAAATCTGTTGTAGATCCTGCCCGCATCCGGGACAGTGTTTCCAGCCCGGTTGAATGGCACCCTGGCAATTCTTGCACACGAGGTAACCTGATACGATCGGTTCCTGCGTAGTTATATGTGATTCGATCAGTTCAAGAGACCGTACTGCTTCACTGATCATCACACCATCCTTTTCCTTTTTTATTACCAGGCGCAGTTTTCCTGCCACATCCTTAAGGAAATCATTGTGGTTATCAATTAGCCAGCACAGCAGGTTAGCATCGCCATTTATTGAACCACTTATCTGCCTGATAGCCAGATATCGTCTGATCAGGTTTTTGTTATCAATATTTCCTGATGCCCGTTTCAGGATTTCAATTTTTGATGTTTTATCCTTTTCCTGATTAAATGATTTTTGTATTTCCATACGGGTCACCATAAATTATTGTAATCCAGTTGTTCAATATCATCTTCATTCAATAAGATAATATTTCAGTGCTTCCTGGTTTTATTCTGTCACAATAGATTTATCAGGTTGCTTATTCAAATTCGATAGTAGCCGGAGGTTTTGGTGAAATATCATAAACAACCCTGGCAACACCCGGAATCTCACTGGTTATTAGTGATTCAATTTTTTTCAATGTATCCCACGGAAGTTCCATAGGTACGGCAGTCATACCATCCCTGGATTCCACTGCACGCACTGCTATGATCCAGCCATGGATACGCTGGTCACCTTTCACTCCGGTCCCTTTTCCAAGCAGGGCTGCAAAGGTCTGCCAGGGTTTGAACTTCTCTAGCAGTTCATTTTCAACAATGGCATTTGCTTCCCTGACAGCGGCTATTTTTTCTTTTGTAACTTCCCCGATTATCCTAACAGACAGACCCGGCCCAGGGAAGGGCATTCTCTTTGATATCTCGTCGGGAAGTCCAAGGGCATGGGCCACTTCCCTTACCTCATCTTTATACAATTCAGATACGGGTTCAATTATTTCATCAAAATCTATGACTGACGGTAATCCACCAACGTTATGGTGCGATTTGATCCCGCCTTCGGATTCGATCCTGTCCGGGTAGATAGTACCCTGGATAAGGTATCTTGCATTGAGTTCCCTGGCCTCTTCTTCAAATACCCTGATGAACGTCTCACCTACAGCCATGCGCTTCTCTTCGGGGTCGGTAAGTCCTTTCAATGCTTCTATAAACCTATCACCGGCGTCTATCACCTGGAGGTTCATACCTGAAAAGACTTCCTTGATCTGCTGTGTTTCCCCTTTTCGCATCAGGCCGGTGTCAATGTAGATCGGTGTCAGCATGTCCCCTATGGCTCTATGAGCAAGGACGGCACATACTGAACTGTCCACACCACCAGAAAGTCCGATAATGGTCGGTCCGTCGATACTTGTTTTTAATTGTTTTACTGCGTTTTCAATAAACTTATCCACTTTAACCATTGGATATTTTCCCCGGATATAAATTTTTATTAATAATATCTTGTAGATATTACAATACTTCTCAGTTAATATTTAATTTCATTTACTCAATCAAATTCTTATGTAATTTATGATATTTAAACGATAACTCGATTAATAACACAATAACTAAATACTATCCTTTTTTTTACTAATTTATGAGGTTGGTTCATGCTGAGTGATGGTGTAGAATCCGAACTTGAACTGTTGGAACGCCATATTATCATACTAAAGGTTGTTATTAAAAATGGACCTATCGGAATTATGAAAATGTCTGAGGAAACTGGTATACCAAATCACAGGGTTCGTTATTCTTTGAGGGTGCTTGAACATGAAAGTTTGATAATTCCATCCACATCCGGTGCTGTAGCCACTGACGAGGCCAGAGAATATATTATGGGTTTTGAATCGGTCATTACACGTTTAACAGAAAAAATGAACGATATCAAGAATATAAAGCAATAGATATTCTGTGATGGATTCTGTAAGGGATTATGCAGTACTAAATACCCCCCCGGAATTGTACGTCTGTTTTAACCACTTTGCGCTCTTTGCGTACTTTGCGGTGATAAATAATTGTAGTGGTAAGACATTGTTTTCAAACATATTGCCACCGCAAAGGTCGCAAAGAGTAAGTTTTATTTGTTTAGTTTTTAACTATAAAATAACAAACCTTTTTGCATGTAACACAAAATTAAGATAACATGCAAGTACTGGTTGTAACAGGGCGTAAGGCCGCAGGGATAGTACGTAAGTCAGTTGGAAATCTGGCCGAGGTTTTGGTACTTGATATTAATGTTGCTGCCTTTACAACGCCGACCCGTCTTGAAAGATCCCTTTCCGGGCAAGAATTTGACCTTATTATCATACCAGGGCTCGTCTCTGCCGATTTTTCAGGGCTCGAAAGGCAACTGGAAACTCCAATTCGGCTGGGTCCCAAACATGCTGTTGACCTGGGATTCGTGTTGTCGAGTTATGGTGATGTTGAATTATCGACTACTGTACCCGCCTGTGAACTACTAATGCAGCAGCGATGGGATATTGCGTTATCAAGTCTTGCAAAAATGGAAAATGCCGCATCACCAGCTTTAGTGTTAAGCCACCTCAAGATCGGCGGGGATTCGACCATAAAAGTGATGGCAGAAATAGTGGATGCTACTGCCCTGCCCGGTGATGAACTTATTGAGAGGATACATATTTTCCAGTCCAAAGGTGCAGATATCATTGACCTTGGTGTGGGCATGGCCGCTACTGCAGGTGATGTTCGGCGCACGGTCAAGGCGGCCAGGGAAGTTGTTTCGGTACCCTTAAGTATTGACACACTGGAGCCCGAACTGATCGTCACAGCAGTGGGATCTGGCGTTGATATGATATTGAGCCTGAATTCTGGCAATATCCCGCAGGTTGCACCCGTTATTTCCCAAATGGATATTGCTGCAGTTATTATTCCTGACAGCGATGGTGGCATGGACAGCCTGGAGGCCAACATCAAGTCTGCAAAGGATGCAGGCATCTCGAAGATCATAGCAGACCCGGTGCTGGACCCACCAGGGCAGGGCATGGTTGAATCCATGACACGGTATAAACAATTCAGGCGATCACACCCCCGCATCCCCACCTTCTTCGGTGTCGGTAATATCACTGAACTCATTGATGCCGATTCGGTGGGAGTGAATGCGATGCTCGCTTCTATTGCAGGTGATGTGGGTGCAGATATTTTGTTTACGCCCGAATACAGCGACAAGGCCAGGGGCAGTATAGCCGAACTTAAAACTGCGGCCGGGATGACGGCACTGGCCGGGCGGCGCAGCACTCCCCCCAAGGACCTGGGACTTGACCTGCTTGTGCTGAAAGAAAAACGGTTCAGGCCTTTTGACAGCTTGCCTGAAGATTTCATAGAGGGTGAAAAAAGCTACCAGTTCATGCGAGATCCTGCAGGGAGTTTCAGGATAAGTATCTCTGACCAATGTTTCAGGGACGGCGAGTTCGGGCAGGGCAGGATCATTGCCAGGCATGCAAAATATACTATCGTGGGGGATAATGCAAAGGAGGTGCTGGATACTGCCCTTGACTTGGGGTTGGTATCAAGGCTGGACCATACTGCCTACCTGGGCTCGGAATTGATGAAGGCTGAACTGGCTATTAAACTGGGGCGTAGTTATTCCCAGGATGATGATTTTTAGACGAGCTATAGTTTCCCGTCATATATCAGTTCAATGTTAACCGCAGAGTTCGCCGAGGTACGCAGAGAGGGGTAAAAATGCACTGCGCAGTCCGGTACTTGGCGGTTCAAAGTTCACACATATCCACAAGGTTGACTGCCACCTGCCGCCCTGTCGGGTTGCGGTGGCAGGGGTAGAGGGTTTAGGGGAAAAAATCACAAAAGATTAACAAATTCATCGATTGTTAAACCAGCATCTTTAATCAATCTGCTTAGAGTACCTTTCTTCATTGGATTATGTAATGGAACTGTAAGTCTAATTATGTCATTACCTTCAATATTTTCCAATCTTAGATGGCTCCCACGCTGCCTGACTTTTACAAAACCAGCATTTAAAAATGCCTTAATTGCCTTCTCGCCTGAAACGACTGGTAACTTCATTTGATATACCTGGCTAGACAGCAACTTCAGCGACTTCGGCACTATTAGTTAAAACAGGATTTTCGATTGGTTCCAAATATAATTCTATAGCTTCTTTGATGTTCTTCAGTGCTTCTTCTTTACTGTCACCTTCAGAAATACATCCGGGAAGAGAAGGTACATACACTACATAGCCACCTTCTTCAGCTAATTCCAGAACTACCTTAAAAATCAATAATTTCACCTTGTAATTGATTAGTTGTTTTTAGATATAAATATGGCGACATCTACCCCATTAGCAACCAACAGAACATGAATCCCCATAGTTCTAAAGTAGAATATGGGATCAGGGCACTGACACCCTTGCATCCATGTGGCACCACAAAAGTGCCTGTTAGCCCCCACGCCAAAAGGGCGCCAGGGTGAGTGGAGTGAGATGGACACCCGACAAGAGTGAAGCGATTTAGGGCGGCGGAAGAGTGTGGAAATGGATGGGGGCTGGAATCAGTTAGTATTTTATTGATTGTTATGCAGCAGACTATAATATGAATCTGGTAATTCAACCTCTGCAATATTCAATTAAAAAGAGACTTTTTCTCAGGTACATCCATTGCACTCATCGGTCCATATCCTTCATCCAGCATGAACAACGTAAGTGTCTTACGTCCCTCTTTTTTTTGAGTATATATTATCTGTCCGCCCACATCCATGTACTGCGAATAAACGTCATCGAACTGTTTTCGCTCATGTTCCTTAAGCTCAATGAAAAGGGTTTTATCGCGCAACTGGTCATACGCCACTACCACATCAGCCTCACGCAGGCGCTTAAGTTCAGTGATAAGCTCAGGGTCTGTGGATTCGTCAATATACACACTTTTTTTATGTTCCCGGGACCATCCAATCCTGCGTTTTTCAATATCCATGACAGTAATAGCGGTCCATTCACCCTGTTTCTGACGGCAGGCAGATCTGTTCACGATGTCACCAGTGCTAAGTACAGCGCCCATAAATAAATAATCTTTTAAACACCAAAGTACATTTAAAATCACGACCGGAGCCATTTAAATGCACCTGAACGACCCTTATGTTGTAACATATGAAGGAATATATGCCATTTGCGACCGCGAGAACCGGTTTGTTGAAATAATAGAGAACTCCAGATGTTTTGGCGGCTCTGCCTGGACCATGCATCACTATGCCAGCAGTCCGTTGATAATTGATGTCAGGTCTGTGGGTAATATGATACGCTACCACACCAGGGTTGGTACGTCAGAACTCACACTGGAAGCCTCAGTTGCCGCCGCAGGTATTGAATCGGTCATAGTAAAAGGTGATGAAGTAGAGATCACCTATGCCGGTCTTGGCGGCGGGGGCGTGGGTGCCACTGTGTGCCGTGCTAACAGCCGGGGTGTGCTAAGGTCCAACATTTCCGAATCGGGCGGAGGCAGGGCAGCCAAAGGCACGATAGTCGTGCCGAGAATGGAGCGTGTACTTATAGGAATCGATGATACCGATAACAAGGAAGAAGGGGCCACATGGTCCCTGGCACACAACATCGCAAGCGAACTTGACAGTGAAGATGCCAGGTACTTGTCCCATTCCCTTATCCAGTTGTTCCCCGCACCTTCCAAGACCCAGAACTGCGTGTCCACAGTGCTGGAATTCGGGTGCAGGGACAGCAAGGCAAAACAGTCATTGCTGCAGGATATTAAAGCTGCACTGGAACAGTACAGCGTATCCAGTGAGACCGGGATGGTGGTCCTTGACAGTTTTGATGCTTCACATCTTGAGGAATACAGCAAGGAATGCAGGACCCGGATACTCACAAAAGAATTTGCCGAGCAGACCGCCCGGGCCAATGATGTCCAGGTATGGATGGACGGCAACGGCATTATAGGGGCACTGGCAGCCCTGCCCTGGTTTGACAGGCCCAATGAGTCAGTAAAGATCGATAGAACTCATCTATGACGTCTTACCATCACCACGACAGATGCGACCACCAGTAATAATGCAACGAATGACAGACCTAAAAGGGTAGGAATATCCTTGTTTTCATCCGTTGGTACACCGCCAGTACCATTGTAATATGGACTACCTGTTTTGTTAACGGTATCTGTATAACTGACACCTGCTTCCATTGCTGCTGATCTCATGCCCCAACCTGTGATACTGTTCAGGTTGCTGATGAGTATTGTACCTGATTTTTCATCATAAGTGGTATCCCTGGATGCATCTGCATATTCAGGTGCTACCATTTCAGATTCGTAATAATCCGCTGCAACCACGCGCCTGTATTCAAGGCGTTCGTATTTGCCACCAGTGGTCTTTGATATCTCTTTGAACACGTCTGTGCCATGGTTATAGTCCTTTATGCCGCTACAGCCAAGAGTATGTATAGTAATACCCAATTCGGCAGCAAGTTCACTCTCTTCCAGATGATCATAACCCAGCGGGCAGCCCTGCTTAAACGAACTGTCACCGTTCCCCTCAAGACCATGAGGTGGTGCATCACCTATCAGGAATATGACCTTCATTGCATCACCGGACCAGTCCATATCATGTACTGCAACATGCAGCCCATCTACCACAGCTTCGGGACCATCACCTCCGCCCATGGCATTAATATCACGAAGGTCATCCATCACCTGGCATATATCAGTGGTCAGGTCGAACATTTTGTAAATATATGTTTCATCCTCAGGAGAATGGTCGCGGTATGTAACGATCCCTATCCTGACATTGGGCCTGGGGTTGCCGCTCATGGTATCTTCTACAATGTTCTGTATATGGCTTTTGACAGAAAGTATTTCATCACTCATGCTGCCAGTGGAATCGAGCAGGAATACAACTTCAATGAGGGGAATATCCAAATCATTGGGTGAAGCTGGACTATCACCATTGGGATCATCTGGTAATTCGGCTGTAATGGCAGGAATTAATGACAGGACCGATATTGTTAAAGCGACTATTATGTATGTAAATAAAGCGTTTATTCGTGGTTTATCAACAATTAATTTGTAAATTTCACTCATCATGAGATATACACCTCTATTTCAATATATTTGACGCAAAAACACTTAAAAATTGCTTTAACTACGAATCAATTCGTAGTTACCTGTGATATTAATAAAATATACTACATTATATGTATAATCCAGAACTATAGATAACAGCCACAGAGGTCACCGATTAAGAAAGGAGTGGTTAAATTATAATTATACTACTCCGCAAGTATAATTTGGAACTATATATGACTGCCACAGAGCTCACAGAGAGCACAGAGAGGGGAGTTTGGGGCGGAAAAAGCATCTCTGTGTTCTCTGTGTTCTCTGTGCTCTCTGTGGCAGAAAGTTACAAAAAACAGATACAGTTTAGTATATATAAAGATTAAAATGTTAAGACATTAGTA
>Ga0255421_1003_pt1 | contig 81267 bp, 68 predicted proteins | sample ANMaggSSYBR02G10_FD_182637 | JGI IMG/M metagenome (GOLD analysis project Ga0255421, IMG submission 182637) | Sediment cell enrichment communities from methane seep in Santa Monica Basin, California, United Staets - ANME aggregate JGI... | ecosystem: Environmental > Aquatic > Marine > Cold seeps >... | reverse complement strand
TCCTGTCATAGCAGCATGAATAACGATGTACTATTATTATGATGAGTATTACTATAATATTATTTTTTAATGTTTCAGAAATATTTAAGTACTTGTAACTAATTAAATAACAATGGTAAAAGGATGATATTTAAGAGAGTTGAATGTGGTTATTGTCACAAGGAAATACTCATTCTTGAGGAATATGTTAAGTAAACGATATTCTGTACGCTGGGTTATATGGATAAAAGTGAAAATTATAAGAATATGACTCGATCTGTCAAAAAAATGGTCTGAATAATTATGATAAAATTTAAAACGATGCGTGGCTTTAGGACATATGAATTATATCAGCAAGTTAAATCTGAGAAGTTTGAAGATTATACCTATAATTCTTTTTTGAAAGGGGTGTTATTATGAAAAAAAAACAAGCTATTAATACTCATATTTTATTTGTAATATTATGTGTTTTTATTATGTTTATTGGCTTTAGCGCTGTAGTTAGTGCTTCAGACGAACTGACAAGCTGGACTCATCTTTCCAGCAAGAATGGAGACATTCCTGAACCAGGTTCGTTCGCTGAGCAGACATCCAGTCTTATATTTGATGTAGATCTGGATGGTACAAATGATTTTATTATTACCAGACGAGGTACGGCCCCAAATATTGTATGGTATCAGCGCGATACAATAGGTTGGAATAAATACGTAATAGACAACACTTTCATGCACATTGAGGCTGGAGGAGCGTTCTATGACATCGATGATGACGGTGATCTGGATATTGTCTTTGGAGGTGACTGGCAAAGTAACCAGGTATATTGGTGGGAAAACCCTTATCCAAACTATGATTCGACAACACCATGGACGCGCTATGAAATTAAAAACGATGCCAAAAATAAACATCATGATCAAATCTTCGGTGATTTTGATGGTGATGGGGACGCTGAGTTAGTATTTTGGAACCAGGGTTCGTTGTGGTTAGGTGATGAAACGAAACTCTTCATTGCTGATATTCCTTCAGATCCAAAAAATACTCAGCCATGGCCCTATACAGAGATATGGTCAAGTGATATCCATGCCGAAGGTCTTAGCAAGGGTGATATAAACAACGATGGAAAGATCGACATTTTAGCGGGGGGCCGTTGGTTCAAACACAATGGTGGAACAGATTATATTCCTTATTTAATTGATGATAGTCAAAGAGACTCAAGAATTGCCGTGGGTGATCTAAATGAGGACGGACTTTTAGAAGTTGTAATGGTACCTGGAGATGAAGTTGGTCCATTAAAATGGTATGAATGTACAGATGACCCTACTGAGCCAAATGATTGGACAAGTCATGACATTTTAGGTTATGATGTGGATCATGGACACAGCCTTGCAATTGCTGACTTTGATATTGATGGAAAGCTTGATATTTTCGTTGGGGAGATGTGTTTAAATAATGGCAATCCAGATGCTAAAATGTGGGTATTTTTAGGTAACGGGAATGGTTATTTTCAAACACAGTTGATTTCTGAAGGTATTGGGAATCATGAGTCAAAAATAGGAGACCTTGATGGTGATGGAGATGTGGATATCTTGGGTAAACCATTTAATTGGGACGTTCCAAGGATAGACATCTGGCTGAATAATGGTTCAAAATTTAGGCTCGATCTCTGGGAAAGGCATGTTATTGACCCCGCAAAACCCTGGACATCGTTATTTATTACATCCGAGGATATAAATGGCGACGACAGGAAGGATATAATTACCGGAGGATGGTGGTATACGAACCCCGGAAGTGCCGATGGTGACTGGGTACGTCATAATATTGGCTTACCTCTAAGAAATATGGCCTCATCCTATGACTTTGATGGTGATGGAAACATCGATATATTGGGAACTGAAGGAATTGGGGATGAAAACAACTCAAATTTCGTTTGGGCACAAAATAACGGGGCCGGATCATTTACCATACTTGACAACATTGAAAGTATTAACGGAAATTTTTTGCAGGGAGTAGCAGTAGAACATTTCCAGGATGGTAATCCTATTGAGGTTGCTCTTTCATGGCATGACGAAAACATAAGTGTTCAGATGCTAACCGTTCCAACAAATCCGTCGACTGACACATGGAACTGTGATCCGATTTCTGAAACTTCGCAGGGCGAGGCTTTAACTGCAGACGATATTGATAATGATGGCGACCTTGATATGCTTATTGGAACCAAATGGTTGCGTAATGATGGTTCTGCATGGAATGAAATTATTATTGATCCAACCACTGAATTACCAGATAGAAACAGTCTTGCAGATATCAATGGTGATGGACTACTCGATGCAATCGTTTGTTTCGAAGGAGCAAGCGAATTAAAAGATGTAGTCTGGTATGAACAAACAGCTAGTACTGATTGGATTAAGCACGTAATTTCAAATGTAATAGGGCCAATGAGCCTTGACGTGGCAGATATGGATGGAGATGAAGATTATGATATAGTTGTTGGAGAACATAATATAGTCGATCCAGCAAGTGCAAGATTATTCATTTTTGAAAATCTGGATGGTATAGGAGAAAGCTGGGGAGAACATATAATTTATACTGGAGATGAGCATCATGACGGGACCCAACTGGTGGATATCGATGATGATGGTGATCTCGATATTATCTCGATAGGCTGGGATCATGGAAGAGTGCTCCTTTATGAGAACAAAGCTATACAAGTTACATCTTCTAATCCCCCGGTTATTACTAACCATCCTGTGAGCCAGACTGTTGCAGAGAGAAATACAGCAACATTCAGTGTAGTGGCAACGGGCACAGTGCCATTATCATATCAGTGGCAGCAGGATGGAGTGGACATTTCAGGTGCAACAAGTACATCCTATACAACACCTGCAACAATACTTTCTGATGATGGAACGACATTTTGCTGTATTGTTACAAATGACTTCGGAACCGTTACCAGTAATCAAGCAGTACTTAACGTGCAGATTGTTTTAGCTGTTATTTCAGATGATTTCTGTTCATCTACATTTAACGAATCTATCTGGACCTTTATTGATCCTCTTTATGATGCAACACTTATCATGACAGGCACTCAGGCATCAATTACTGTCCCTGCAGGTACATCTCATGATGTATGGGCAAGTGGTAACAATGCACCCCGCATCATGCAATATGTCAGCGATACGGACTTTGAGATTGAAGTCAAGTTTGAGTCTCAACTGACCTCAAAATACCAAATGCAGGGAGTTATTGTTCAACAGGATGATTCCAACTACATACGTTTTGATTTTATCAGGGATGCGACAAATACAAGGGCATTTGCTGCAAGTTTTACAGATGGAACTCCCACTGTAGAGAGTGATGTTACCATTTCCCCAGGCAATCCCTTATATCTTAAATTAAATCGACAGGGAGATCAGTGGACGCAATCCTATTCCTACGATGGCACAAGCTGGATTGAAGCTGCTACCTTCAACCATGCATTAACAGTAACTTCGGTAGGGCCTTTCGTGGGGAACCATGGCGACCCAGAGAGTAGCGATTCACCTGCCTTCACGGGTTTAATAGATTACTTCTTTAATACTTCCTCTCCTATAGTCCCTGAAGATGAGGACACATCCCCTCCCCAGATCGACCTCTGGTACGGAAATTTCCAAAGGTTCGGAGACATTGGTGTCCCCCAGCGGTGTGCAAATATCCTGGGCAATGTACATGACTCTTCAGGTATTGCCTCTTTGAACTATTCCTTGAATGGAGGTAGCGCTCAGCCCCTCTCCATAGGACCTGATGGTCTCCGACTTCAGTCCAATGGCGATTTCAACATCGAGATCAACGTCACTGACCTGACATGTGACAATAATAATTCGGTTGTGATCAGAGCGACAAATTACGCCGGAAACACCACGAATGAAGAAGTGATTGTTCATTACTCCTGCAACAATATCTGGCCGGAAACCTACTCCATCAACTGGAACAGTGTGACTAACATACAGGATCCTGTCCAGGTCGTTGATGGCATGTGGATCAAAGAGACAAACAGTATCCGTCCCTCAATAATCGGGTATGATCGTGCAGTTGCAATGGGGGATAATACATGGGACGATTATGAAGTGACTGTGCCGATCACCATCAATACCCCCATGGATTCTTCTGTGATACATGGTCCAAATGTTGGTATTATTATGAGGTGGCAGGGGTACTATGACGTGGGTGGCGAACAGCCAAGTAGCGAATGGTGGCCGCTCGGGGCGCTTGGAGTATACATATGGGTTCCCCAACTGAACGACTACAGGCTGCAAATTATAGGGAATAACATGCAGCTAATTGCAAATGATGAGAGTGCAAAGCACCTGGAAGTGGGTGTTCCCTATATGTTCAAGATGAGGGCAGAAACGATTGGTACTAACACGCTCTATTCCCTCAAAGTGTGGGAACAGGTTGAAGATGAGCCCTCAGAATGGACAATCAGCGGTGATGGTGTTCCTGGAGAATTAAAACATGGGTCTATCATGCTTGCTTCCTATTATGTTGATGCAAGCTTTGGAGATGTTACAATTAGACCTGAGCCGTTTGAAGATTCTCTTGTAATTAGTTATGTGGAGACTATAGTAGATGCATCTTCTGCGACCATCAGATGGGACACTAATAAGTTAGCGACGAGCGAAGTTGCATACGGTCCGAGCACAGGATATGAGCATGGAAGTATAGTAAATGAAACACTGGTAACTTCTCATGAAATTACTCTGCCGGATCTGACACCTGGGATCAATTATCATTATCAGATCACTTCTGAAGACGAAGGAGGAAATTCCACAAGTACATCAGACCTGAGCTTTAATACTTTAGAAGACTTACCTATAATCTCAGATGATTTCAATTCCGCAACTCTGAATACAACATTATGGACAGAATTTAATCCAAAAAATGACGCGATATTTGAGATGGCAGGTACCGGTACCTCTGATGCATGGTTAAACATTACGGTTCCTGCAGGAATATCCCATGATGTATGGGCAAGTGGTAACTATGCACCCCGCATTATGCAGGCCGCAAAGAATACAGATTTTGAGATTGAAGTCAAGTTTGAATCTCAACTGACCTCTCAATACCAAATGCAGGGAGTTATTATTCAACAGGATGATTCCAACTACTTGCGTTTTGATTTTATCAGGGATGCGACACATACAAAGGTATTTGCTGCAAGTATTACAGATGGAACTGCCACTAAAAAGAGTGATGATATAATTTCCCCTGCTGATAATCCCTTATATCTTAGAGTAAAACGACAGGGAGATCAGTGGACACAGTCTTATTCATTCGATGGTACAAGCTGGATAGAAGCTACAAACTTCAACCATGCATTAACAGTAACTTCGCTAGGACCTTTTGTGGGGAACCAGGGCGTACCAGAGATCAGTTCACCGGCCTTCACGGGTTTAATTGATTATTTCTTCAATACCAGTTCTCCTATTATTCCTGAGGATGGAGGGGATACCAAACCTCCAACAGTTACTGGGAATGAACCCACAGGAACTAATGTTCCCGTCACCACGCAAATAAATGTGACTTTCAGCGAGGCAATGAATCAAACATCTGCCGAGTCAGCCTTCAATACGTCTCCTGAAACTGCGGGGAGCTTTAGCTGGAACGGTAACAACATGACCTATACTCCGGATTCTGATCTAACATCTGATACAACATATACGGTTACTATTGGTACAGGTGCCAAGGACCTGGCAGATAATAATATGGAAACCGAGCATACCTGGCCGTTTACAACGGAAGTTTCTGATACCACACTACCTACAGTTACTGGGAATGAACCCACAGGAACTAATGTCCCCGTCACCACGCAAATAAATGTGACTTTCAGCGAGGCAATGAATCAAACATCTGCCGAGTCAGCCTTCAATACGTCTCCTGAAACTGCGGGGAGCTTTAGCTGGAACGGTAACAACATGACCTATACTCCGGATTCTGATCTAACATCTGATACAACATATACGGTTACTATTGGTACAGGTGCCAAGGACCTGGCAGATAATAATATGGAAACCGAGCATACCTGGAATTTCACAACGGAAGTTTCCGATAACACACCACCTATAGCTGCGATAACAGAACCAGATGATGGAGCATGCATTAAAGGAATCATAAATATCATCGGAACGGCAAATGATACGAATTTCAAGAGTTATTCAGTAGAATGGAAGAATACTACAGTAGATTGGATAGAGATACAAAACTTGAACGAATCTGTATCAGGTGGAATACTTGCTACATGGGATACAACCGAACTGGAAGACGGTGACTACATGATCAGACTAACTGTTACAGATAACGCATCCAACTCTAATACAACCACAGTTAATCTTACAGTCGATAGCATTCAACCTGAAGTTAACATTACCGAGCCTGGAAATGAATCAGACTTAAAATTCTTTGAGAACATAGTTCGAGGAGAAGTCAATGATGATAACCTATATTCTGCCCAATTGACTGTAATTAATGAAGCAGGTGAAAATGTAAGCTCCTATAATCTAAACATCAGAGATGGTGAGTTTAGTAAGCGTGTAGAATTTGCGCCTGATCAGATTAACAGATTAGAACTTGTTGCTTTTGACAAGGCAAATAACTCAAATAGTACAAATATAATAGTATCTGTTGGGAACAATACATTAATTAACCAGACGAATGTCAACAGAAGTGAACCAGTAATAATTGACGCTAAGAATGAAACAGATACCTTAATAGAATTCGTTTCAAATGTTACTGAATCCAATCTAACTTTTACAGTAACCGCCATAACAAACGAGACCGAGATAAATAATTTTAACAATTCAGTTTTTACTTTATCTGGTGAGATGGCAGTAGGAAAAATCGTTGAAATAAACGTGACTGGGCTTCTTAATGCTACTAATGAATCTGAAGTTCAAAGTGTTACAATAAATCTATATTATACAATAGGCGACCTGGACCTTGATGGCGACGGCACTATAGAAACTGAAGAATTGGATGAGGATAACTTGTACATTTACTGGCATAATGGTACTAACTGGACAAAGTTAACAAAAGAAGACAATTCTGATATGGTTATTGACAACGGTCAAGTGAAAATTACAGGAGATGTTCCTGGTTATGTATGGGCAAAAGTAAATCATCTCAGTATGTTCGCTTTAGCAGCACTTCCAGTACCTGAACCCACTGAACATAAAGATAATAACGGCGGCGGTAGCAGTGGCGGAGGCGGAGGCGGCGGCACCTCAGGAGAAAACTATTATAACATTGTCCTATCAGAAACCGACAGGCAGAGCATATTCAAGAACTCAGACGTCTCATTTATTTTCGATCTGGAGGATAACATAGTCAGGCATATCAATTTCACAGCCCTGAAAAGCGCTGGTACGGTGGCCGCTAAAGTTGAAATATTGAATAATACCTCTACGCTGGTGAGTACACCGCCACCAAATAAAGTATATAAAAACCTGAACATGTGGGTTGGAAACGCTGGATGGGCAACAGAGAGGAATATTGCCGATACCACTGTTGTTTTCACTGTAGATAAATCATGGATCACTGAAAACAATATCGATGAAACATCAATTGTTCTCTATCGTTATAGCGATGATACATGGCATAAGCTGGTGACCAGAAAGATTGCCGAGAATGCCGATAGCTTGCAATTTGAAGCTGAAACACCAGGATTTTCACCATTTGCTGTAACAGGTAAAGAGGAAGAAGGAGACCCAGACAGAGAAGGTATTATTGCAGAGCCTACAGTAACAGTAGATAAAACCCCTGTCCCGACACCAACTGAAGAGAATGGGATGCCTGGATTTGGTATATTTGCAGGCTTGTCAATCTTGTTGATAGCAGTGCAGTTATTGCGTAAAAAGAACTAAATAGGGCTGCGTAAGCCCTATTTTTTTTATGGTATATAAAGTATAATTTTCTCCTCAAATCTTGATATATTGAAATGCATTGCGTGAATAATTGTATAGTCTCATAATGATGCATATTACTACAATTATATTTTTTAAAGTCATTAGAAATATTTAAGTATTTTCAACTAATAAAATAAAAGTGGTAAAAGGATGATATTTAAGAGAGTTGAATGTGGTTATTGTCACAAGGAAATACTCATTCTTGAGGAATATGTTACAGAACCATTGTTCTGTACGCTGGGTTGTATCTCACTTTCCGCACGTCTTTCATCAAACATAGTATTTTTCGCATTTTTTACCCATCAGACTCAAAATATCCCACAATTCATCAGTCATATTTGCTACACTTTTCTCAACAGTTCCATCAAGTGGAATTGCCAATTCCGTAATCCTCCTAAACAAGAAAAATACCCACTTCATTGTTGGACTCTGTGTAGGCTTCTTAACCTGATTCCGTACAAATTTACCAGTCTCTTTTAACCCACTCCTTAACTTCCATTGAGCAATCGAATAAAGGAACAAGCACAATACCATTATCATTGACAATGCTTCAATCCTACTTTCTTTCTTTAAGTAGACCTCTGAAACATGAAAGCTCTTATCTTTCAGAAACATGAACCCACGCTCAACATTACCCTGACTTTTATAATACGATAGTATTTCATCAACTGTAAGATCAAGATTGTTTGTTGCCAGAACAAATCTCCCAAGTTTTTTACGTTTCTGTGCAATTGTCTGTTTATCAACTTTGATTTTTGCTTTAATTAAATATAAAGTTTCAAGTTCTTCCCCCTTCTTTGGCCTTCCTCTTTTACCACCTATCCGGCGTGACTTTGATTCAATTTATAGTTGTTTAAGTTAGTCGATTATTACAAACTACGTTTTCAGATTGAGTTTAACTTCCGAGATGCAAAACAATATTGGGGTCTGGAAGATTTTATGAATGTTAAGGAGGTTCCAGTAACTAACGCTGCAAACTTAGCTTTTTTCATGGTGAATGTTTCTCAGGCACTAATTCACAATGTTCAGAAGGATGATCCCGATATTGGTATCCAAGACCTCAAGGCATATTTCAGCGGTAGCAAATATGTCAATGAAACATTAAAATTGCCCCAGCAAAAACCGATAGTGTCCTAATTTAGACCGCATAATTAAAATAAAAAAATTGGTCCCAATTCCATTGATGGTTCGCCAAACCTTCCAACATTGCAGGGGTATCAGTTTTGGTCAACTTATCCATAAAGTTCCAATAAGAATGAAATATTTCGAAAGAATTTATGAGTTTTGGCTTCTTTTTCGAAAAGCATTTTGTATCTCTAACTAATCTGCCCTGCCTTTCACGACAAATACCATTCATATTTTCGATATCTGTAGTCTCGATTTCATTTATGTTGGGAGTTCCATAAATGACTTTTTTGATTTTATCAACAATTTTCCCACCTTCCCTTATTTTTATAACTTGCCCATAATCAACACATGTCTCTGCAGGCTGTCCCAAAACTAAAAGCATATGTACAAATCAAATGATGTTTATCCAATTTGGGAAATTAGTTTTTAATTTCAATTGATAATTATCTGTTTGGGCTAAAATATGGCCGAATTGTATAATATGGAATAGTTTTGGGACAGCCTGCCTGCATGATATTCAGGAATAGTATTTGTATAGTCATCATGTCCATCAGAAAATATCTCAATTTTAATATCTGGAAAAGGTAATTGTACTCGATCAAAAACTTTTTCAAATAATTTTTCGCATGTTTTTTTTGTCCGTTTCCCAATCTCATAAGCAACAATGAAATACGACCCTCTCGTCATGAATGTGAATATCCAGGTATCACCTTCGATATCTGAATTAGGGCTTCCTGGCTCAACTTTTTTTTGTTTTTTTTTACGAATGTCCACATTTCATAAACTTCAAATTGTCCAAGTTTTACATCATGAAGAAGTATAGAATTTACTAACTCAGCATGCAAGGCAAGATCTTCTATTAAATTTCCTATTCTATCCCTGTGGTGGCCTGTTATTCTTTCAATTGATCTGATACCATTTTTCTCAACAAGGTGTTTGCAGATGTTGATTATCTCAGATTTCGAAAGATGTTTATGATACAGCGGTGTATTCGCGGTTTCAACAAACCAACGACAGCAGTGATTACAATAATATTGTTGATGCCCTGCTCTATTTTTTCCACGCTTTAGTATATCTTTCCCGGATTCTACAAAAAAATATTTGCATTCTGGATTCTGACATGTAATATCAATTTTACTTCGAGGTCTAGCCATGTAATATCACAAAAATAATAATGGATATTATAGGAAATAAATTATGCGGTCTATTCTAGGACATTACCCAAAAACCAGACCAAATTTTAATTCAGCAGATATTTACATAAATAACGAAAATCGGAAGTATTAATGGTGGTTAGTACAGGTTAATTGACGAAGGTATTGATATATATATGATAAAATCCAAATAAACAAATCTAATGGATAAAAAACATGTATTTTACTTTATTGTATTATTGATAGGTATATTCTGTATTACAGGAGGAATATTACATAATTATACAATGGGGCTAATAATACCAGATAAAGTACTATTTTCAAATTATTACTGGATGATCATAATCGGATTTATCCTGGTTCTCATATATCCAACATTTTTATTATTCAATAAATATAAAATATACAAGAAAGATATTAAAGTTAACTTTATTGACTCATTTTTAATTCTTATTGTAATTATTTTATTTGCATGTGTCAGTGGATGGCTATTTGCGCAATATAGTAATACATTATTTATAAGTACAGTAAATATTCAGAAATTGGATGACCAAGTTAAAATGATGGACCAAATGGAAATATACAATCCATTTTATAATAAAAAAGTCATTTTAAGGGATGATGACATTGGTTGTTCTCATAATCTTCCAAGCCTTATATGGATGTCTAACCTCGTTATAGAGAAAAACATTAAAATTACATATGCTGTAATTCCTTCTGCTCTCATCAATAATTCTGAAATAATAGAATATCTGAATAATTTGGACAGAAATAATTTTGAATTTGCAACACACGGATTAGAACATATTCATTTTAGAGGATTATCAGAGAATAAACAATATATTTTAATTGAAAAAGGAACACGGATTATTGAAGATAATCTACAATATACACCTTATACCTTTGTCCCGCCCTGGGGCAGTAGTGATTCAAATACTACAAAAGTCTGCAGAATTATCGGGTATCATAGTATAACTGATTTCATAGGTTATCCTTCTTATCTGCAAGTTTTTTTAAGTGATTTTGAATATGAAACAGATTATGATCCACCTGAACACCATAGTTTTAAAGAATTTAAATTAAATTTTGATACATTTTATAATTCATCTGATGAATATTACATGTTTCAATTACACGACTGGACTTTCTTAAATGAAGAAGGAAAAATCGATGAAAAAAAATGTAATGAATTTGAGAAGATAATTAATTATATACAATGTACAAATACTCAATTCATGACGATAGAAGAAGCTTATGAATGGTATGTCGATGAAAGACTAATAAGAACAGGAATGATAAATGAGAGTGCATATTTCATAGATTTGAATGACTGCTTTTATAATCATACTATAAAGTTCAATTCTCCATCTAAATCGAATATGACTATAGTCGTTAAAGATATTTTCACTGAAGAGGAAATGATTTATGAGAAAAAAGTATTTGAATTCGACGGAACAAAAGGGCATTTCTATCAAATATATTTAATAGAATAATTTTCTTATTGAGAATATCTGAATTACTTTCTTGTGGTATATAGAGGCGGTCCAACAATTCAAAAAAGGATGACAAAAAGTGCAAATAGATGTTTAAATTCAAAAAGAAGAGATAATTTGAGGTTAAACATAATTTTTGGACAGCCACTGAAATAATCAAATCAATAAACTCCTGTGCTTTATACTACCCTTTATAAGATAATAAACGCTTGCAAAATCTATGATGAAATATCTCCAAAAAAACAATATTCTTACAAACATCATTATATAATTTCTATCAATAAAAACTCTGGTAACAAAAAAGGCAAAAATGGTAATAAATAATGGAATTGACACATCTAAATTCAATAAGTAAATAATAAATGTTCCGATTGCAAAAATAATGTACACATGAGATGGTACGAATATTTTAAGAAATAATCTATCTCTAAATTCTGGATGTTTCTTGAAAAATAGTGGGATTGATTCGTTTCGTTTTAATCTTTTAAATGCATACTTAATAATGTTTAAATATCTCACTTCATGATAAACTATCATATTTTGGTTTAAATGAATCTTATACCCTTTTTTTATAAGGCGAAATGCTAAATCATCATCTTCTGATATAGATCCCATTTTTTCATCGAAACCTGATACTTGAATAAGATTTTTTTTCCTGTAAAAGATATTACAAGTTGGATACGTGTCATATTTCTCTTTTCCGGTGTGAGTTACAACGTCTGAATAATAAAATATTTTATTTTGTATTTTTATTTCCTTTTCAGGAAGGGTTATTCCCTGAATACCGCAAAACTCAATATCTTTAAATGATTCAATAGCCAATTCCACCCATGTAGAACTTAAAATACAGTCATCATCTGTGAAACCGATGATATCTCCTTTTGCATTGAAAATTCCAAGATTTCGGGCAGACGCTGCACCTTTATTTTTTTGTTTAAGATAACATAGATTTTGATGACTTTTTTTTATTTCATGGATCAATTTCTTTGTATCATCTGTAGAACCGTCATCAACAATAATAATTTCAAAATTTTCCTGAGGACAGGTTTGATTAAATAGTGAATCCAGTGTCCTTACTAATGACTCTTGTCGATTGAAAGTCGGAATTACTATACTTACTTCGATTCTATTGGTATTGTTTTGAGAAGCCATTGTTTAATTCACCTCAGATAAAGCTTTAAAGTGATTCCATGAGAATATTCTTATTGGTCAATCATCTATATGCAGAGGTCATTACCTTTCATGTTGGTTTATAATAACAAACCTTATAAGCCAATTTCATAATACGAGAACCAATTGAGTAGATAATCCTAAACGATTTAAAGTTTGTTGAATTTCATTTTTATATATTGAGTTCATTACTATTACAATGTCGGGTCTATATTCTCGCAGGAACTCTGGTGATAAAATTTTATGTCCAGTTCCTGGAATATATTTTCCAATTTTACGTGGATTGATATCAATAACATATTCAATTTGATTTTTATTCCCAACCATATTTAAGAATGTTACGCCTTTTGAACCTCCCCCCCACAATACAGCTTTTTTACCAGATTGTTCAATCATCTTAACTTTCTTCTGCCATGTTTCAATTTTATCCCAAAATATTTCAGAAAACTTCTTAATATTGTATCTCATTTTCATATTAGATAAGCATTCAGTATTTAGATTCGAGGGGAAGTTATCTGGTACTGCTTCAATACATAGAAATTGGCCTTTGTAAGTTTCAGTTAAATTGCATATCGAGAATCCACATGAATTAAATAAGCAAGCAAGTGAATTCCTATTGAAGAACGATCTATGTTCATATATTAAATCCCAGATTCCAAGATCCTTTAAAGTATAATTAACATTAGGTACCTCAAAAAAAACAATTGTATCATTGTTCCCTATCATTTTGCGAATATCTGTTATAAAATCACAGGGGTATTGGATATGCTCTAAAACATGGCGACAACAAATGAAATCAGATTTATAATTCAAATAGCGCTCTGAATAAAAATCCTTAATGAAAGTAATTGTTGCCGAATCCGGGCTAATTGTATTCCCAATATTTTCATAACTAGGATCAAATCCAACTCCTTGATTTCCACCTATTTCACATAGCAATTTTAAAAACTCCCCTTTTCCACATCCGATCTCAATGATACTTTTTCCGTGTAAATTGTAGGTTTCAATCAATCGATCTGCTAATTCATTAGCATAACCCTGGAAAAACGGAGAGAAATGTAATGAATTTTCATATTGTTGAGTATACTCCATGAGGTCGAGATCAAAAGCACAATTGAATATATGTTCACAATCTTCACAAAATACTAAAATAATATCGGATATTGGGGCACTCAAAGCATCGTCACTTGTTTCCCAGAGAAGGTTGCAATGAACAGGGACCTTTGGAATCTCAAGAAACACATTGGTATTTGATGATCTACAGACAGGACATATACTTTCTTTCTGTGTATTATTTTTGTTCACTAATACATGCTCCTTCAAATTATATTCATTTACCTCTTTTTTCAAAATATTAAAACTGATTTAAGCTCTGTAATAATACCCATTTTATCAATAGTCTCTTGAATTTCATTACAATAAATTGGATTCATAACTATGACTGTATCAGGTTTGTACTGTATTAAAAACTCTGGGGCAACGATCTTCTGCCCAGTCCCAGCCATATATGTTCCATGTTTATTTGGATTAATATCAACTACATATTCTATCTCTTTAAGAATATTGAGAGTGGTGAGAAACGCAACTCCTTTGGACCCTCCTCCCCATAGGACAACTTTCTGATCGTTTTTCCTTGCCTTTTCCAAATCGCTTTTCCAGGTATTTAAATGATTTTTACAGTTTTTAAGGAAAAAATCAACCTGACTTTTTAGCTGTACTATATCCTCTTCAACAGGTAATGAATTGAATATCCCTCCATGTCCCAATCGTGCTCCTAACATTATATACTGATCGTCATAATCTATCCACATATCTATAACTTCAAAGCCATTATTTCTAAATAATTGAGCCAGAGATCCAGGACTGAAATACGAGCAGTGTTCATAATATATATCCCAAAATGCCTGATCATTCAGGATTCGGATAACATCGGGAACCTGGAAAAATACGATGGTATCAGGTTTGTTCTGAATGGTTTTTTTTATAGTTCTAATAAAATCGGCTGTTTCATATATATGTTCAAGTGTCATTCTGCAGCAAAGGAAGTCGCATTGAATATCTGAGTATTTTTCTGAAAAAAAGTCTTTTTTGATAGATACTTGATATTTTTCCAAATTTTCATTCCGTTCCGGGATATAAGCCGGATCAAAACCCATACCACGATTCTTCCCGATTTCACAAAGCATTTTTAAAAACTCTCCCTGCCCACATCCTATTTCAATGATGTCTTTTCCATGCAGATCATACATATCAATTAAACTTTGGGCTAATCTCCTGGCAAATACATTGAATGTTGTTGAGTAAATTTGTGTTGATTCATATCCATCTGAATATTCATGGAGGCTGGAGTCAAATGAAAAATTTGAAATAAAACCACATTTATTACAAAATCCCAATTTTATATCTCTTTTAGGATATTTTATAGCTTCTTCTTTAGTTTGAAATAATAACACACTATGTATGGGTATATTATCAATTTCATAAATAAATGATATTTCCACTGAACCACAACTTTGGCAAGAACTTTTTTTCCAACATTTTCACTTCCTTATATTAATTTCACATAATTTTATTAATTGGTGATTTTATTTTATTTTATTTTTCTATTTGGACTTTTGTTTAAAATAAAAAAATTTATTCATCGAAATATGATCTATTTTACATTATACATTTCATCATGATTTAAGATTTGAGCATAAAATTCGAATCTCTTCTATTATTCTTCCTTTTGTTAAAACAATTAGGAAGAGTGAATATATAATAATTCCTGAAAATAATAAAAATAATAGATATATTAGGGGATTGTCTAAAAAAATATTGACCATATGCGTATATTGTTTAATCATAAAAATAATTATTGTCATTGCACATGCAGAAAAAGTTGGAGGAATTAAAATTTTAATAAACCTACTTATCTCAATTTTCAGGAATCTTCCTACAAAAACAAAATTAATAGGAGTAATAATGATCATTAATAGAGAAACAAGAGCTGCAGCTCCGTTTATTCCAAAAAGCTTCGCAGCCGGGAGAACAAGTATAATCATCAAAAATAATTGTACTCCAGTCAAGATAGTTGCGATTTTAGGCACACCAATGGAGTAATATATACCAGATGTTGTTGAATTGAGCGAAAGAAGTAGCCCTAAAATACATAATATCTGTAAAGGTAGAATGGAAGGACCCCATTTTTCTCCAAGAACTATATTTACGAATTCCGGAGCGAGTGCAAAAATTCCAAAATTCATTGGTATTGATATAATGGAGGTATATTTTAATGTCTTTAGATACGCATTTCCTACCCTTCCAATATCAGATTTGATGGTAGAATATGTCGGAAACAAGACCCTGTCAACTATCGCCATAACTTCTCTCGATGAAAAGGTGGCCCAACTATAAGCGATGAAGTAGTAGCCCAAAACGGTCGGTCCGAGTATCTTTCCCAAGACTATATAATTTGCATTGTCAATTAATAAAACCATCAATCCTGTTGCAAATACATATTTTCCATAGCCATAAAGTTCTTTTGCAATTTTTTTATCGAAATATAACTGAAGTTTCACTGGACTTTTGATCCAATAATAGATAGTAGATATTAAGCTCTGTGCTATCCTGCCATATATGATACTCCAAAAAGAATAGCCAGAGTATGCCAGAGCAATTGCTACTGCTGAATATGAAATATAGCCTAAAAGATTGGATTCAACTATCGTTTTAAACCTGAGTGTTTTTGTTAATTTTATTTCTGGTAAAAATCGGAAATTTTCAAGGATAAGAATAATAGCAAGAATTCTCAAAACAGAGGTAATTGCCTGATCGTTGAAAAAAATTGCCCAATAGGGAGCAATAATAAAGATTATAATAAAAAGAAAAATACCTGTAGCCGATCTCATTATGAAACCAGTCTGTAATGATTCTTCAAACTTGTCCTGTTTTTGAATAATTGCATTAGATATGCCAAAATCTTTGAACCGATCCACTATAGTGATCAAAATTCCAGCCATTGCAACAATGCCAAAATCAGAGGGCAGGAGTAATCTGGCTAAAATTATTAGAGTGACCGAGTTGAGTATCTTGGCAAGGATTTGCAATAAACCAACTGCACTTAGATTTATTATTGTTTTTTTTGTTAAGGACATAACTGGACTTTACTTTTAAATGATGAGTTATTTAACTTGATATTTTCAGATTAATATTTAATCTTTCTGAACTTTCATTTTTAATGTCATATCAATCCTCTTTAAGAGAAAAAAACACTCAATACAATTAGCTTTTTCCGATTTGGATTACATCAATTGTTTCAACCGCCATTAACTCGAATTTAATTAATGTGTAACTCCGCACATTTTACAAAAGGGACACATGTTTTATACTACACTTGCAATTCACATACCAGTGATGACTATGTCCCAATGCCCCAAATGAATTATACAATTTTTGGATAGGGGATTGGAATGATAAACTTACCACCCTTTTCTCTATATGCTCTCTGCTGCTTTAAAATCTCATCAGCAAAATTCCATGCTAGGAGCAAAACATAATCTGGCATCTCCTCAATTAATTTTGATGTTGGTAGTATAGGAAGGTGGTTGCCACCCATATAGCGACCATGTTTGAACTGGTTCATGTCAACTATATAATCTATTAGATCCTTCCCCATTCCACAATAACTAAAAAATGTTGCAGCTTTAGCGGCTGCTCCATATGCTATTATCGTCTTACCATCCTGCTTCAGATCATGTAAAAGCATTACCAGAGAATCTTTAATTTCATGAGCTTGATCTGCAAAATTCAAATAATAATCGATCTGATCGACTCCTTTATTTGACTCTTCTGCCATTAGTGATCGTACAGACTCACCCACATTTTCATTGCGTTCTACAAACAAACGCAATGATCCACCGTATGTGGGAATACGCTCAACCTTATTTAAGAAAAGGCTATGCTTTCTAAACAGATTGTCTAATGCAGTAACTGAAAAATAACATAGATGCTGGTGATACACTGTGTCGAATTCCCGGTTGTCAACCAGGTCAGCGATATAATGTACCTCCATTATAGCAATGCCAGTATCCTTTAATAGCGTTCTTATTCCTTCTACAAAACCATTGAGATCCGGAACATGAGCAAGAACATTATTAGCAAGGAAAACGTCTGCCGTGCGACCTTCTTTCTTTAGTTGGCCTGCTAAATCCCTGTCAAAGAAAGTGCAAAGGGTCGGGATTCCAGCTTTCTGAGCAGTTTCGACTGGCCCTTGAGCGGGATCGATGCCAAGCACCGGAATACCCATTTCAACAAAATTTTTCAGCATATAGCCATCATTACTTGCTGCTTCAATAACCAGGTTATTAGATTTGAGTTTTTGTGATTGAATAATTGCCATTGCACTCTTACGAAAGTGTTCGAGTAATGCCGGTGAAACTGAAGAGAAATATGGATAATCTTTAGAAAATAGAATTTCCGGAGATACAGATTCAGTTATTTGCACTAACCTACACTCAGGGCAAAAAACCAGCTCAAGGGGAGCAGTCAATTCAGGTTCGTTTAATTGTTCTTTAGTAAGTAGACGATCCGCAAGAGGTGTTTGACCATAATTCAAGATAGATCTAAGTTCACTATTTCCGCAGGAAAAGCATGTTGATATTGAGCTCATAATTTGATTCTCCTGACTTCATGCCTTTGTTGTCCAGCGAAGGGTATTATCTAAACGACCACTACTTAACAATTGCTTAATATGGTCTATGCGGCGGTATCGTGGCCCTTCAAAATCCTCCTGACGTAGTCCAGTTCTTTTATAAGTTTCATACAATTCTTTTGCTCCCTGTCTTGCAGTCCATCGAGGTTTATATTCTGGGAGCGTCTGAGATATTTTATCACATAACACACGATAATTACGCTTATCTGGCTCTGCCCCTTGAGAGTACTCGATTTGACTGCCAGGCACGGTTTCTGCAACAATTTCTGCAAGATCACGTACGCGATAATTTTCCTCAGTGCGACCTACATTGAACGCCTCATTATGGACCAGATCGCGAGGAGCACCTAGAACAGATAGAAAAGCAAGGGACATATCTTGGATATGTACAATAGGACGCCATGCAGAACCATCGCTTTTCAGAAAAACTTTTCCTGTGGTAAATGCCCATGCTATCAGGTTGTTCAATACCAGATCAAAACGCAGGCGAGGTGAGACACCATATGCAGTGCCGCTTCGCAAGAAAGTCGGGCTGAAATCATCATCTGCCAGTTTAGCTACTTCCTGTTCAACCAGAACCTTAGATGTGCCATAAGGTGTAACCGGATTAAAGGATGATTTTTCATCCAGCCAATCTTGAACACCTGCCCCATAATTACTGCACGAGGATGAAAAAATAAAGCGTTCTACGCCTACTTTTTTAGCTAAATTAGCAATTTGCAGAGATGCTTTATAGTTGATTTCTAGCGTTAGATCCGGATTCAGGTCACCCAACGGGTCATTCGATAGACCGGCTAAGTGGATTATAGCATCAAATCCTTTTAGATCATTAGCTTCAATTTCTCGTATATCTTTTTTCACTTCAGGAAAATCCAGCTTTTCATTTTCCAGACCATAGGTTGACTCTTCATACAGGTTGGAATCAAGTCCTGCAACATCATATCCTGCTTTTACTAACATGGGCATCATGATCGAACCCACATATCCATTATGTCCTGTTACTAATACTCGCATTTTCTCACTCCCATGTTTTCCATGGCGCATTTCCACTTTGCCAGAGTTTCTCCAGTATATATTTCTCACGTAATGTATCCATACATTGCCAAAATGATGTATGTCGATATGCCATCAATTGTCCGTCTTTGGTCAATCGTTCCAGCGGTTCTTTCTCCCATACTATATCATCACCATCAATATAATCGAAAACACCTGGCTCAAGGACGAAAAAAGCTCCATTTATCCAGCCTTCACCTGTTTGAGGTTTTTCGGTGAATTCCATTACCCTATCTTCGTCAAATCTAAGGTGACCGTAACGCGCCGGAGGTCTTACTGCTGTCAGAGTAGCTAACTTTCCATGGGAGCGATGAAATGCCAGAAGCTTTTTAAGATCCACATCAGAAACGCCATCTCCCCATGTTAACATGAATGTCTCATTACCCAGGTGCTGCGCCAGTCTTTTAATCCTGCCCCCGGTTTGAGTATTCGTCCCTGTATCAATAAGTTTGACCTTCCAATCCGGTTTATATCCATCTTCAACTTCTATTTTACCTGACTTAAGATCAATGGAGAGATTACTATTCAAAGAACAGAAGTCTACCATGTACTTCTTTATAGCTTCACCTTTGTATCCAAGGGCGATAACAAATTCATTAAAGCCATAGTGAGCATAGTGCATCATAATATGCCATAGGATCGGTTTTCCTCCGATTTCTACCAGGGGCTTTGGTCTTATTTCTGTCTCTTCTGCTAAGCGTGTGCCGTATCCACCGGCAAGAATTGCTACTTTCATTAAAATCATCTCATGGTATAATTATTTTTTATTTTTTATTTTTTTCTACTTTCTTATATCTTATTGTAGAGTTAAACATGTATTCAATTGTTATTAAAAGTTCCTTCACCATTTTTTTGGAATAAAACCGGAGCCAATTACCCATATGTCCGTAGCAACATATCATATCATACAATCCTAAAGAAAATCGATTAATTGACTTCAAATATTCGAAAAATATCCTACAGATTGGTAGTACGATTTTCCCATCTTTTGACGGATCGAACCAACCAGCGCGTGAGTAGATGTCCGAAAGTGCCCTGATTGATCGTTCTGAATGGTCCCGGTTAAAGAAAAGATATTGGGGGATTTCATAAAATCGACCGATTAGACCCAGTTCTACTAACAAAGCCCTATCTGATCCTGGGTATGCTTTTATTAGTGATGTTTTTCTAAGAGCTTCAGACCTTATCAATCCGAAAACATCGAAACACCAGTGATCAAATAAAATAAGGTAGCCAAATCGGTCCTGCGGCTTTTGTGAATTAGTTTTATCTGATGAAATATTGTAGTCTTCGATAATTTTTCCATAGTTATTAATAAATTTTACCTTTGAATTACATAAAACAATGGATTCATCTTTATCAAGCACTTCGACACATTTCGAAATGTAATCTGAGGCTATAATATCATCATGTGCAGCCCATTTAAAATATCCTCCTAAAGACAGTTCGAAAACACGATTAAAGTTCCTGGCAGCACCCTGATTTTGTTCAATTCGATAATAACGTATTCGTGGGTCTTTAACAGCATATACCTGGCAGATATCTGGTGTTCGGTCTGTGGAGGCATTATCAGAAATAATTAATTCAAAATCAGTAAATGTTTGAGACAAGATCGAGTCTATTGCATCTTTCAGGTAATTTTCCCCATTATAGACGGGCAACCCTATACTCACTCGAGGTTTGTTGTTTTTCATATGATTTTCCTTCATCTAATCTCCAGACCCATTTTGCAGAAATATCAAATAATTTATCATATCTACTATTCAAAAAGTCAATAAGATAATATTGAATCAGATATTTTAAAGTTTCCTAGATCCTTTAAAAAATGGTGTTACCTTTTTATATGTAAGCATCGCATAAAAGTATAATAAATACTCGAAAACTGGAAAAACTAAAGCAACCCATCCATATTTTAACCATTTGCTGTTTGCATCAACTCTGTATAACGCGAGAGGTTTAATAGCACTTAATAGAATTAGAAGTGAAAAATAGCTGAACCATACTTTCAAAAAGATAAATGAGCCTTCTTTGCCTACTATATAGTAGAGAAAAAACCAGACAGGTATACCCAACGTGAAATAGGTTGCATTTAATAAAGAGAAAATAACATTTATTCTTCTATTATTAGAAAGTAATGTCGTATGCAATAATATCCGAACCCATCTTACTCCAGTGATCAAAAAATTAGTCAAAGTGCTTGGAATATCTGTCATTAATATACTTTCTTTAACGAACTTTATTTTATATTTTTCTCCACAGAGAATACTTAAATAATAATCATCTGCAATGACTCTATCATCCAGTACTATTCCATTATCAAAAACAGCCTTTTCAAATGCCGTCGAACCACCAAAAAAACCTTTATTATCCGCCACGTTTCTTAAATAACTATGATATAAAGAATACCATATTGTTACCCAGTTTTCTATAGAAGGTTTGAAATCTGCTATTGTAATGTTGGCTTCTCTATTAATTATTGGCTTAACTAAGTATTTTAGCCAGTTTTCATCAACCAAGCTATCAGCATCCAGAAACACGACTATTTCGCCAGTTACCTCCTTCAAACCTTTATTTAAAGCAGCACTTTTCCCCAGAGGTTCCTGTTTGATTACTTTAATTCTATTATCTATCTTAGTAATGTTATTCGAAAGTTGAAATGTTTTATCTTCTCCACCAGCTACAACGATTAATTCGAAATTAGTATATGTCGATTTCAATACGTTTGTTATGTTTCTCCTTATTATACCCTCTTCATTCCATGCAGGGATTATTATAGAAACAAGCGGAAATGTCGTGAGGTCTTTAATATCATCAACAATTGCAAGAGGTTTTAGATGTAAAATGTTTATGAAAATATAAATAAATAGAGTTAATAATATCAATTCTTTCCACACGATATCAAATATAGTAAGTACTATGTACATCAATATCATAGAATACAATAGATAATTATTTAATTTCATTGACATTATCTATCCCATGGACTTGCTTTAGGTATATGTAAAGATGTATGTTGTTTTCACAGCAGAATTTCGTTTCAGTCCAATTATCATACTACAGATGTTTTATTAGTTTGAATCGAGCATTAATAAGTGCTTTAATAATTATATATTTCGTTTTGTTGGTAATTATTTGATACTCATAAATATCTCTATAATCTCCACCGAATTTCTTCTTGAATACAGTTGGTCCTTTGTCTGTTCCACTATTTATACAATTTCCTGCATCATCATAACGAAGAGGTAATGCACCACCCATATCGTAATATAAGAATCCTTGTTCTTTTGCCCACTCGATCATCTTCCAGGTAAGATAATCACTTGCTCTATATTTGGAAAATTTTATATCTGTGGCACATACCCATTGAAGAACTGTGTTATCTCCACAATGTAATATGCACCCGCTAGCGATTTCATCATCGACCTCTGCCAAACATAATTTAGACAAGTTCTCATGCAATAGTACATCTCTTGCTAAGTCATAATTTTCATAAGTAAAATTTTTGCGTTTAGCAGTGGATGTGTATAGATCCCACCATCTATCAAGGTCTTTGATAGTGGTTACTATCTTTACATGGACGCCTTTTTTTGGACTTTTTTGAATATTTTGTCTAGTTTTTCTTTTTATACGGGAGAATAAGATATCTTTATTGTCATGAAGGTCTATTACATAAGTACCTCTTTGTTTGCATGGAAATCGCGTGAAAACGTCATTTTCAATTGATGTACGTATTTCAAAATGGGGAATATTTTTTTCCTTGGAAATGCGGTAACACTCATTAATCAATTCAATTGCATCACCTTCACAAAAATATATATTTGCTTTGACTATACCAAAGAGTGGTCTTTTAATTAAAAAACAGGGATTTCCCAAGATATTCATTACTGTATACTTCCGGTGCTTTGCATATAAATTGGCGTATGCATCATTTTGGAACAAGTCTCCATTTTTCCATTCTGCAATATTTTCATCATTCATTAAACATCATATCCTTTCTGACAAAGTTCTTCACAACTTTAGCAGGAACCCCGGCCACTACAGTAAAAGACGGAACATCTTTTGTAACCACTGCTCCAGCCCCCACAACTGACATCTCATGAACTGTAACACCTGGTAGAATAATTGCACCAGTCCCGATATAGACATTGTCTTCAATAATAACAGGTTTCGTAAAAGATGTATAAAATTTATTTAATTTATTGATCTCTAATCTGGGATTTTGATTTGTAATTATCTTTACAAAAGGTGAAATTGCAGTATTCTTGCCAATTTTTATCATATCATGTGCATGAAAATAAACACCCTGTGCAATCTCTACATTCTCTTTAAGGTATATATTTTCAAAACTACCATTTATTTGTACACCATACTCAATTGAAACTCCATTTTCCATCTTTAATCCCGCCAATCTATAGAAAAGCATTCTGATTTTTCCAAACGGCACTGGAATATATTCTGCAATATACAATAACATCCTCTTTATATTTCTTAGAACTCTCATATTATTATTTCCCTGCCTGCTTCCCTTGCAGTGAGAAACCTAAAAGGGACATCATACTTTTTTGATGCTTCAGACATTAATCTTAAATTATTCTCGAAGTTGGTCGATACATTTAACCTTTTTCCTAATAATTCGTCTGCATGGAAATAAGAAACCAAAAGCACAGTGCAATTATTTTCTTTACTTTCCAAGAATTTTTTTAAAATATATTTTTTAAAAATTTTTGGATGGTTTACTATTTTGGCAGGATTCCTTTTTCCGATTGGATATCCTTTACTAGGTCTAAATAACTTTTTTAGAACTCTTTTAATTTGCCATTGTAATGAAATCTCAAAATTTGTAAGAGGTATTTCTAATACGTTCAGCGATTGCTCATTTATATCTGCTTCTCTACGATAATCCGACTGTGATGGAAAATATGGTTGCTCCCGGGTAACTTCCCAATCATATGAGAGATAATTTGCTGATTCATATGCAGGTTTAATAGATCTTTGCCCCGGCATCCCTGAAATATCTACTTTTAATCCAAGTTCATCTATCTTATTCATTGTAATATTGTTATGAAAGTTCCAGCACATTCTACTACTGGTTAGTTTGAACTCTTTAGGAAATCTATTATATCCTTCTTCCATACAATTTTCAATCCATGTTTTATTTTCCAGTTCAGGATACCAGCTTTCAATGCGTTCATTCCATCTCCACAAATGAGGATGCCAGCCAATTTCATCCCCTTCGGATTCAAGTTCTTTCCAAAGACTCATGAAATTTCTTACCATCCATGCCGGATCCCCGTATAATTCATTCATCTGATCATCTGATCTGAGAAACCATGTTATTTTGGCATTACGCCCTTCGGCATCCTCAATAGATTTGATAATTTCTTTCACTTTGGGAATACCTTTCTTTATACCCCTCCATGTATGCCTTCCAAAATGCACATTATAATCTAAACCACCATATTGTGGTTGATCCGGTTCCGTATCACAGCAAATAATAACAATTACTTCTTTTGTGGATCCTTCAATCATTTCTATTGCACACCTGACACTGCCCCCGACAAAAGTCGAGAGATTCTTGATATTCTTGGCTGAATTGTAGTATCTTAGTATAACAAAGCTACAATAAGGACTTGATGTATAATTTATGAAAGGTCTTTTGATAATAAATAATTACTGCATTTTCAGTTTTACATGTTATCTAGCTTAATCTTATTTTACATTTTCTTTTTTTCAAATACAATCAAAAAAAGTAGAATTCACAGATTTAATTATGACGAGATTGTCGGAAAAGTCTAATTTTCGAATATTTTAGCTTTACTGTCTAAACTTGACCGGGTGCAGCATAGTGATTTAGTTTTAACGATATTTCAGGAAGTTTCAATTTAGACGTTTTTCAGGTACTTTTCCGACAATCTCATGACATGTTATTTCATACCAAAGTTATCAAAAATATCAACATATCCATCATAGTTTAGATAAAGGAATGTCGTAATTTCACCCATGTGGGCAGATACTATCGATAAATCGTTAGTATCCACACCACCATCATTGTTTTTTTAATCATGGATGCTAGTTACATCGACCTTCTCCAATCCGACATCATCAATGTAATAGTTGTCTCCAGATGCCGCAAATGGTGCAAGCCAGAACTGTAAACGTCCATCGTTCACTGTACTTGTGAAACCACTTGTGGTAAATTCAGTTGTGAAGGTCTGCCAGTTCGTACCGAGATTCGCTGTAAAGACCGGTGCATAGGCAGTATATGGAGAAACATGCTTTAACAGCCTTGCAGTCATATCGTGTCCCGTCGTTGAATATGCTGCAAAACTCAACCGATAGCGGGTGTCTGGTTCCAGGGTTATCCCTGCCTGATACAACTGGATGTTCGAACCTCCACTGCTCAAAGCAAGCTGGGCCGTATTACTTCCTTCATAGCCAGGAGATGCTGTACTGAAAATCCCTGTACCATTCGTATAGAACAGCCATGAAGTAGTCCCGGATTCAAAACCCGGGTTCACAATTGAAGGTTGAACAGATGCTATTGTGCCAACAGTGCATGTTGCTGCATTGCTCATGATGCTGCCTGCTGGATTTGTCACCTGTACGCAAAACGTCGAACCACTATCTGCTAAGATGGTTGTCGGGGTTGTGTATGATGGATTGGTTGCACCAGGGATATCCACACTGTTCTTCTGCCACTGATATGTTAATAGTGCAGCCCCGGTAGCTACTACGCTGAATGTTGCGGTCTGACCTATTGCAACGGTTTGATTCGCAGGATGAGTTGATATGATGGGCAACTCAAGTGCACTCACCTTCTCCAATCTGACGTCATCAATGTAATAGTTGTCTCCAGATGCTGCAAATGGTGCAAGCCAGAACTGTAAACGTCCATTGTTCACTGTACTTGTGAAACCACTTGTGGTAAATTCAGTTGTGAAGGTCTGCCAGTTCGTACTGAGATTCGCTCTAAAGTCCGGCGCATAGGCAGTATATGGCGAAACATGGTTTAACAGCTTTACAGTCGCATCATGTCCCGTCGTTGAATATGCTGCAAAAATCAGCCGATAGCGGGTATTTGGTTCCAGGTTTATCCCTGCTTGATACAACTGGATGTTCGAACCGCCACTGCTCAAAGCAAGGTGGGCCGTATTGCTTCCTTCATAGCCAGGAGATGCTGTACTGAAAGTCCCTGTACCACTTGTATAGAACAGCCATGGAGTAGTTCCTGATTCAAAACCTGGGTTTTTGATCAAAGATAGGACTGGTGCTGGTGTTGGTGTTGGTGTTGGTGTTGGTGTTGGTGTTGGTGTTGGTGTTGGTGTTGGTGTTGGTGTTGGTGTTGGTGTTGGTGTTGGTGTTGGAGTTGGTGATACTACTCCACATGACGAAGGTGGCATGTTGTGCAAGGTATCCATTATGTTCTGACCGTCTATGTGCCCGCCGTTATATTCCTCTAGCCAATGCCAGGCAAACATAGCCACACCATCTGCGCCGTAGTCGCATGCGTATCTAACTTCATCAAAAAATGCAGGATTCGGTGGTTTGGCAAAGTTTGTATTTTCGTTATAATACATGAATGCTACTGGTATTATTGGAATGGATGTAATTGCATTTGTAGCATATTCTACTTTATACCTGAAATAATTCAAATCATTACCGCCGATCTGAGGTACAAAAAAGTCGATCAGATAATTATCAGCTAAATATTGTGGGTCTAATCCATAAGGTCTATTTGGATTGTACATGACTGACCAATGATTTGCAGAAACATGAAAATTCGGATTAGCTTTATTGGCGTTTATAGAAGATCTTAGCCTTGTAAAAAATTCATTCCATGAATCTTTTTGTACATTTGTAATATCCTGTCTTACCTGAGTTACTGTTCTGCTTCCCGGATTCAGTATATCATAACCGAACTTGGCTTGGACTTTCTGGCGTACTGGGGGAGAATATGAATACTCAAATAAAAGCGGTTCTTCAATATGCAGACCATCCAGCATTGGATAGTTTTTTGCCACCCATGTACATAAACCTATTTCATAATCCTGTAATCCACTGAATGAAATGTCCTGACGGTAGGGTATAGTTGTATATTTTGTTCCGTACGGATCAACTGTATTAAAAAGGTATCCGGCAGATGGTCCAAAAAGCCTGTGTTCTGCTTTGCGTTCAGAATTTACTATGTTAATACCAGTCCATATATGAACTTGTATTCCTTCCGCATGGGCTTGTTGGATAATGTATTCAAGCATTGACATACCATTATAAACATCACCAGCTCTATAATCCCAGCTTCTTTTAGTAGGGTCTCTGGCTGATTCAAAATATTGGCTCGGTACTGAAACCATAATCATATCGGCATTTATATAAGCTGCATCGTTTATGATTTTGTCTATGCTTGAGGTTGTACTTAACATACCTTCCCAATCATTCACGAAAAGCATTCGTTCGAAAGTCAATTCTTCGGAAGCGCTTGCCATATCTATTCCAGCAAATACCAATATAAACAATAGCATAAAATTGATAATTGATTTCATTTTTAGTCATATCTCCTTAGAAATATCAATGGATATATCGAGAATGGATATATATCTTTATATATTAACAGTATTATATGTCTTTCTACATTAACAGTATTATATGTCTTTCTACATTAACAGTATTATATGTCTTTCTACATTAACAGTATTATATGTCTTTCTACATTAACACTATCTCTGTATAGTCTCGAAAAGAGTTCAATGCGAAATCTTTTTGGGGTTACACTAAATACAACGCATCGATAATTTTATATACCGATGTTGTATTCATTAGAATGATGGTAGTTTGAACAGATGTGACTTCTAGTTACTGATTTATTTGACTTATTGAGGATAATGTAACTAAAGAGAAAGAAAATGATAAACAAAATTGCGTTTATAACAATTTTAGGAATTGTTTTATTGGGATCAGGTTATTATTTCATATCTTCATCTAATCCAATAACAAAAACATCATCAACATTAGAATGGAATTACTTGTCAAGTATAAAAGGTGACATACCTAAGCCTGGTCCTTCAACTGAGCAAACGGCTTCTCTTATTTTAGATATTGACAAAGATGGTCTAAATGATTTTATTATCGGCAGCAGGGTGACCGGGCCGTCGTTACTATGGTATCGTCAGAGTAATAATACTTGGAAAAAATATATTATAGACAACACTTTCCTGCCCATTGAGGCAGGTGGAGCGTATCATGACATCGATAGAGACGGAGACTTAGATATAGTCTTCGGAGGAGATTGGCAGAGTAATAAAGTATGGTGGTGGGAAAATCCTTTTCCAAAGTATGATTCGACTACACCATGGACGCGCCATGAAATTAAAAACTCTGGTGCAAATAAGCATCATGACCAAATCTTCGGTGACTTTGATAGCGATGGAGAAGATGAATTAGTTTTTTGGAATCAAAATGCAAACAAGCTTTTCATAGTTGATATACCCTCAGACCCAATAACTACTCAGCCATGGTCCTACACAGAGATATGGTCGGGTGGTACCCATGCGGAGGGACTTAGCAAGGGTGATATAGACAACGATGGAAAGATTGATTTGCTTGGTGGAGGTCGTTGGTTCAAGCATATTAGCGGAACTGATTATACTGCTTATTTGATTGATGATCAACAAAAAGAGTCTCGGATCGCCGTTGGTGACCTGAAAATGGGAGGGCTTCTCGAAGTTGTTATGGTACCTGGAGATGGAGTTGGTCGATTAAAATGGTATGAATGTACAGGTGAACCTACAGAGCCAAGTTGTTGGGAAGGTCATGACCTTTTAGGTTTTGATGTGGATCATGGGCACAGCCTTGCAATTGCTGACTTTAATAGTGATGGAAATCTTGATATTTTTGTTGGGGAAATGCGTTTAGATAGTGGCAATCCGGATGCTAAAATGTGGATATTTTTAGGTAACGGGAATGGTAATTTTCAAACACAGTTGATTTCAGAAGGTATTGGGAATCATGAGTCAAAAGTAGGAGACCTTAATGGTGATGGACACATTGACATTTTGAGCAAGCCTTATAACTGGAATACGCCAAGTATCGATATCTGGCAAAACAATGGTATTAGTATTGACTTCCCGATAGATAGTTGGGAACGACATATAATTGATCAAAATAAGCCCTGGAAAACAATTTTTATTACAGCAGCTGATATTGATAATGATGGAAAAAAGGACATCATAACAGGTGCTTGGTGGTACAAGAACCCTGGGTTTCCTGGAGGCAATTGGGAGCGCCATACTATTGGATCCACTTTTAATAACATGGCTTCTATTTATGACTTTGACAGTGATGGTGATAACGATATTTTAGGCACAACAGGGAAAGGGTCAGACCCCAGTTCGGTTTTCGTATGGGCAAAAAATGATGGAAAAGGAACATTCACAATTCTAAACAACATAGAACAAGGTGATGGTGACTTCCTGCAGGGAGTAGCAGTTGAATATTTTAAGAGTGAAGATTCTATAGAAGTAGCACTCTCATGGCATGTTGCCGAAAAAGGAATACAGATGCTCACAGTACCTTCAGATTCTTCAAATGAAACGTGGTCATGGCGCCGGATATCTTTAACCTCGCAGGATGAAGCTTTAAGTCCTGGTGATATTGATCAAGATGGCGACCCTGACTTGTTGCTTGGGACTGAATGGTTGCGTAATGATGGTGGATCGTGGAAAAGATTTACCCTCGATCCAACCAGTGAATCGCCTGATCGGAACAGGCTCGTCGATATCAATGGTGACGGACGGCTGGACGCAATTGTAGGCTTCGAAGCAATCAACAAACCTGGAAAACTAGCATGGTATGAGCAGGGAAATCAGGCGACTTCAACATGGACAGAACATGTGATTGCAACTATAATAGGGCCTATGAGCTTGGATATTGCAGATATGGACAATGATGGTAATCCGGACATCGTGGCAGGTGAGCACAACATGGCGAATCCTTCGAGCGCGAATCTCTATATATTTAAAAATGGTGATGGTCAAGGAACTATTTGGACCAGGCATGTAGTCTATACCGGAGATGAGCATCATGACGGGGCTGTAGTAGTGGATATAGATGGGGATGAGGACAATGATATAATCTCTATAGGTTGGGGCCATGATCAGGTAATTCTTTATGAGAATAAAGCCAAATAATATTATTCTTGTATCCATACTTTATGGTACACTGATCTATTCACAAAAATAAAATCAAATTTCGAGACCAGTTTTTTAAATTCAAGTGTAAATTGATACTTCTCAATTGAGCGGTTTTCAATGGAAAGCCATTTTTTCCATTTATGGATAGTGTATAAGTGAATATTTTAGTTTCAGAACTGAAGAGGCTGTCCAATAATTACTGTTCGTAACAAATTTCTTGCTTTTTTTTCTATTTAAAGCTCCAATTCGTCTCCTTTTTATTTGGATTTGGAATTACTGGACAGCCTTTGAAGAAACTGAATGAGTTAGGCGAAATAAGAGAAGGGCTGAATAGTTACCAACTGATTAAAACAAAAAGTGGTGGCAAATTGGTCAAAATAAATCGCCAATGGATTGTGGGCGAAGGTAATATTAATGATATTCAGACGTAACAGATTGAAAATATTAATGGGATTGCAAGAGATTCCCAAAGCATTTTGATGAAGAAAACAAAATCTTTTACAAAAAAGATCGATCGAGTAGATATGATATATGAGCTTTTCCAAGTATATAGGAACTTCATGGAGGCTGTCCAACAATCACTGTTAGTAAGAATTCTCTTGCTTACTTTTCGATTTAAGGGCCTAATCCATCTTCCTTTTCTTTGGAGTTTGAATTACAGGACAGCCTCCATGAAGCAGGATAAAAATAAAACGACTCTATCAATTAAAGAAGACATTCAAGATACCCCTTTAAATTGGGTAGATTTTTTAAAACCACATTATCAGACATAAAGTAGTACATTACCGATAGAACCGGTGCTGGTGCGCCCACAGTGCATGTTGCTGCATTGCTCATGATGCTGCCTGCTGGTTTTGTCACCTGTACGCAAAACGTTGAACCACTATCTTCTAAGATGGTTGCTGGGTTTGTGTATGATGGATTGGTTGCACCATGGATATCCACACTATTCTTCTGCCACTGATAGGTTAATGGTGCAGTCCCGGTAGCTACTACGCTGAATGTTGCGGTTTGACCTGTTACAACGGTTTGGTCCGCAGGATGAGTTGATATGGTTGGTAATTCAAGTGCACTTACCTTCTCCAATCTGATGTCATCAATGTAGTAGTTGTCTCCAGATGCCGCAAATGGTGCAAGCCAGAACTGTAAACGTCCATCGCTCACTGTACTTGTGAAACCACTTGTGGCAAATTCAGTTGTAAAGGTCTGCCAGTTCGTATCGAGATTTGCTGTAAAGTCTGCACATAGGCAGTATATGGCGAAACATGCTCTAACAGTTTCACAGTCACGTCATGTCCCGTCGTTGAATATGCTGCAAAACTCAGCCGATAGCGGGTGTTTGGTTCCAGGGCTATACCTTCCTGATACATCTGGATGTTCAAACTGCCACTGCTCAAAGCAAGCTGGGCCGTATTGCTTCCTTCATAGCCAGGAGATACTGTACTGGAAGTCCCTGTACCACTCGTATAGAACAGCCATGAAGCAGTCCCCGATTCAAAACATGGGTCTTGATCGAAGATAGGACTGGTGTTGGTGTTGGTGATACTCCACATGACGAAGGTGGCATGTTGTGCAAGGTATCCATTATGTTCTGACCGTCTATGTACCCGCCGTTGAATTCCTTTAGCCAGTGCCAAGCGAACATAGCCACACCATTTGTGCCGTAGTCGCCGAATAAGAAAGAGCGATTACTCGCTCTCTATACTCTCTTTAATGGCTTCGCAACATACTTTTTATCGGTTAGTTCAAGAGCGGCTTTCATTTTTACTAATTAGGCTCCTTCGTTGGCGTTTGGATATGAAACATCATGAAATAAGTGCATTTTTCAATACAAAAGGCATATACCTCTCAACAGGGACTATATCGAACCGGAGCCTTGACTTCCTTTTGCTTTTCAAATAACTTCATAAGAATAAGTTGAAAGAAATACAGGCATCGATTGAACGCAAGGGATGTATGATTCTCCACATGGATGGAACTCATAGGGCAGGCGGGAGAGTAGTTTTCGTGTTACAAGAAGGACTGGATAACATAGTGATCGATGCAGATTTAATACCTTCTGAAGCTGAAGATCATGTAAATCCGCTTCTATAAGAATTCAAAATAACATATGGGTCACCCCTTGTCATAGTTCGAGATATGGAAAAGGTCTTGCGGGTTGGAAAGCAGTCATCTCAAAACAAGAAAAGCTATACACGAGCATACTGGTAGGTCGGAAATTAATCGTGAAATGGAACAATTTGGAGATTTGTTGGCAATTCTCTCGAACTTATGGAATGAGACCTACCTGAAAGAAATTTTACTTGACATAGAAGATCTTGGACGTTCTCTGAGCCCCTTTGTGAAGGATCTTCCAATATTCCGAAAAGAATACCATGAAATTAGAAGGGGGCTGGCTATACCAATTGCTGATATGAAGAGAATAAGTATTCTGGAAGATTTTATTGAAGTTTTGGAGTCGACTAAACAATCTGGTGAATTGATCTTTACTCTTCAAGCTATTTTAAGGGCAGAAATGAGCATGGGAGCAGTTTGCTGATGCATATAATGGTAAATCCAAGCCAATATTAACGCTATAGATATTTTAATTGTGTGATCAACCGATAATATTTATATGAGGGAAGCTAATGTGACATAGTCAAGTTAACTAGTCGTCTGGAATTGGGGGGTGCACTCCAAACAATATTTAATGTGAAGAACTATAGTGTCCAATAACATACTATAAAGTTTTTTTTATACAGATTATAGCTTAAAAATAGGTGAGTGGAAGTATCAAATAAATGTGAAAACGTATCTGTAGACACCACAGCTAGGTGATGAAAATAGAAGACGAAAATTGTAGCTTACTTAAGCAGAAATGCGAAAAAGTTGAGTATGATGAAATTAATGAACAAGGTGATGGATTGAAAATACTTATAATTCTTAATCAGCTGATAGGCGTCTTGGGAGGTGGTGCTAAACATATACTTGACGTTTCGAATTATTGGATTCCGGCAAATGAAGTAATATTTTTAATGTCTAAAGCTGGATATGAAGTGGCGAAAGAATCCATAGTTCCTCGTTCAGGTAAACGTGTTATAACATATTATACATTATTAGATCATAGAACAGAACGATTTATTGTGAAAGTGTCGAGGATTCTAAAAAGCACAATATTATCTCTGAAATTAAGGACGCAAAAATATGATGCTGTTATAGCCCCTAATTTCATGGCAGAAAATATGGTACCTACATTAATATTTATAGGCAAGGCGAAGCTTGTTGTATTTTTTCATGGTGGCCCTCCTTTTTTAAGAATAGAAGAGTTGAAAAAAAGAGGCAAACTCAGAAGAATTATTTCTGAGTTTGGTTGGGAATTTTCTATAGTTCTTGCTAGGTTTTACGACCTCATATTTGTTGTAGAAAAATCCACGGAAAAATATTTCATTGAAAGAGGATTTGATCCCAAAAAAGTAGTAGTAATTGGCAATGGTGTTCATTTTAAAAAAATATTAGAAATAAATGTCGATAATAAAAAATATGACGGTGTATTTCTCGGACAATTAATTCCAAGGAAAATAAATGATTTAATAGAAGTATGGAAAGAAGTGGTTAAAATAATTCCTGGCGCAAGATTGTGCTTAATTGGGGATGGTCCAAAAAGAAAAGAGTTAGAGAGATCAGCCAAGATGAATAATTTGGATATAATATCAAAAGGCTGGACATCAGAGGAAGATAAATATAAACTTATGAAAAGCTCTAAAGTATTTGTTTTTCCAAGTTATTATGAGAGTTGGGGGATTGCGATAGCAGAATCTATGGCATGCGGATTACCAGTGGTTGCGTATGACCAGCCAGTGTATGATGAGATATTTGGAAATGCTATTATCAAAGTTAATATCGGAGATGTTAAAGAAATGGCAAAAAGAGTAGCCGATATCATTAAAAATTACCCTAATTATAGTAATTTAATTAATAATGGGATTCAAGTAGCATCAAGATACGACTGGGAAGATATTGCACACAATGAATTGTTAAATATAGGAAATATTACAAAAAAATAGGCAGTGAAAAGAGATTGGCTAACGGGCTATCCTAAAACTAGTATTTCGATTCCAAAATAACATAACAATCAATATATGGTATCCACTTCAAATTAGGGCAGTGTACCAGATTAGACCGCATAATAAACTGTTTTGTTAAATCAAACAGCTATTTCTGGCTACTAATGCCGATTTTAATTTTTTTATGAATATTTGATCGATGGAATCATCCGACAGCGATTTGCTCTAAAATACGATATAATTAAGTTATGCGGTCTATCGTAGGACACTGCCCAAATTAGAGGGTAACTGGCACTATTTTAAATCGAAAAGCAACACTATAAGTAGATTGGTAATAATTTCAAGATAAATATAATTGTCCACATTTAACCAGCATCGTAATTAATCTTAGTCGTTATACCCCGGTGCTTTGCTGCGGTTGGGTGTGCCGGCGTAACGTTTGACTTTGGACCTCGTGCTCCCATATTAATCACCAATGATAATATTGTTTAAATAGTATTTAAAAAATCAGTGGATTAAAGGGTCAATACCTGGTTTTGGACATACAGCGTTATTTTGGGTCCTTGAACTGGACATGTTATTCACCATATCCTTATATTGTCAAAGGACTATTTATTATCTGCCGTTAAGTAGTTCACCACCTAAAATTCCATATGCTAATATCTCCATTATCAAATACCTTATCATTGTCTTGAATTTCAGATGAACTTGAAAATGCAGAAACAATTTTCTCATTCTTGATAAAATAGTTTATGTCAAAAGCTTTAGCAAGCCACCCCCATCTACCTTCTAAACCCTCATCTCTTAGTTTGTACCAAACCCATTGATTAAATCCACTTTGATTATCAACATGATAAGGGCCCTCGCTATAGAATAAAGTCGAAAATGGTGATCGCTTCGACAGATTAAAATCTTCCAGATTATCCTGAATAGGATATACGACATTACTATTACTCAGCATAGTTGCTCCCGAATAAGCAAGTATTCTTAGGCTAAGTAAAGCACTATCAGCATATACTAATTTATTTGTATATGATTTTATCCACAGACCAGCATTTACAGTACTTTCTTCTGCCCAAAACTGGCTATATTGATTTTCATCCTCAATATTAGTTCTACCGAACTGATAAAACTCTGCTATACCAATCGAAAGTATAATAAAGATAACCATAACAAAAAGTGCACCTTTCCTGTTTTGAGATATTCTGACCAGGTTTGCAATACCATAGCTTATTAGCAATGCTGCAAAAGGCAATATGAAAAATTTGGAATACACTAAAATACTCAGAAGAGGCACAAAGAATAATAAAATCAGTATGATAAAACTTTCTTCAAAAGTTTTATTTTTTTTGAAAAGAATGAAGATGAAACCTCCTATTACGAAAATACCCAATACTCCTATATATCGTGCATAACTATAAATCAATGTATCCATTGCAACCTTTTCGACGGAAAGCTGCATATATAAAACTATGAATAATATTGATAATACAATACCTACATAATAATTTGATAACTTAATTTGAATATTACTAATTATTAGAGCGATCACAAAGCTTAAAAAAATCGGAATCAAGAAATAAAAGAGATTATGGGTTGCTAAGAGAAATATAAATAAAACAACTGTAAATAGAATATATTTCAATTTAGAAAAGCGAGATTTTATTAAGAAATAGATGAATAATGGTAAAAATACCAGAAGTAATCCTCTTCCTGATGCACTCCATGTTGTTAGAATTAGTATTCCCGTTGATGTTGAATAAACAAGAGCTGTAATGAATTTAAAAATTTTATCATCTTTTATTGCTCCAGCCATTAAATATGCAGTAAATGAACTGTAAATCCCTATTGCCGTCATAGCAACCCACATTGCTTGCTCCATTGCCAGAGGCAGGACCTGAGATATCCCAGATAAATAAAAAGGCAGGGCACTTGCCATAGAAAATGGATATAAACCTACTATTGAAAGTGGATGGATCCACCATTTTGCATGACCATATGTTGATATTGAATCTGCAACAAAGTGTATCAAGAATGAATCGTAACCAATTTCATGGGGTGTCAATGGAATTCGCATTATCACATTAAGTAAGATTAAGCAAATCCAGAGTAAAATCCATGTACGTTTTGAAAAAACTGCATTCATTTTTATTATTACCTCTATTAACTTGACTTTTTCAGATTACATACCTCGTTTAAGACGAAATACTAATAATTAATCCTTTACAAATATTTGCCTTTTTTCTTTTATGCTTCTGAGAGCACTTTCTATCACCATCGCCGTCATTCTTGCTTCTTCTCCAGTTATAGGTGGTTTCGTGTTATTTTCAATGCTATTAATGAATTGCTTTATTAGTTCAAGATAATTGCTTTTTGCTCCATGAAAATAACTGCCACTTATCGCTCCTTTTGCTATTTTATTTAATTTATTATATGTAAAAATCAAATCATCAATTGGAGTGCTGTACTGGTGTATCTCTTGAATATTGTCATTTCTAACATCTAGATGAAGTAGACCTCCTGTACCTTGAACATATCCTGCTATTTCCTTAGTACCAGCTAATCCAGATATGTCCAGGGCTGCAGAAGAACCATTTTCGAATTCAATCATTATCTGCGACTGCAGGATCAAATCATTATGCCCCCCGAAATTCCCTCCGGTTGCATAGATGCTTTTTATCTTCTCAAAATTATTTAGATAAAGAACAATATCTATTAGATGACAACCTGCGTCTTCAATAACCCCTGCGCTATCTTCTCTAATGAGCCATGCAGCAGATCTTGACCCAAATGATATAAATACATGGCTATGTCCATGAATTGTTATAATCTCACCAATCCTTCCATTTTCTATCTTATTCTTTGCTTCTTTCAAAGAAGGGAACAATCTATAATTTTGCACTACACACAACTTAACTCCCCCATCTTTAGCAGCTTCTATGATAGCATTCGCGTCATTTACTGTTGTTGCCATCGGTTTTTCGATTAAGACATGTTTTCCAGCAAGAGCACATTCTACTGACATTTGTTTATGCAGGTGGTGCGGTGTGCAGATAGATATTAAATCGATACTTGAGTCATCAAGCATATCATGATAATCAGTATATATAAGAGGGACTCCAAATTTTTCTGCAAGTGATTCAGCTGCATTTTCATCAATATCTGCAATGCCTGCTACTTTTACATTTTGAAGACTGCAAAAAGCAGGTAAGTGAGCAGCTTTAGCTTGAATTCCAGCCCCGATAATACCAATTTTCATATTTTTTCTTATACCTCATATACGCAATTTTTTATAATAACTGATCACACTATGCCTGTTTTGAATATAATGACCCAGACTGATCATAGCATCTTTATAAAATGGAAATTCTCTGTTGATTTGAACTTCTTTGGGGTCTTTAATATCCCCTGCTAATATATATTTGTCTTTTCCAACTTTTAACATTCTACATTTTTGAATATATTCTATCTTTCGTGGATTATAACCAAGTATTTTAGCACAAACTGCATCTACGCTAACAGGATCCTTACCTGCAATCAAAATGTCTGATTTTATTGGCACTCCGAATATTGCCCCTCCCCCCACCATAGATATTATCCCATCTACGAGACAAAGATCAGGGGTCATTGCCAGATTTGCATCAGCAATGATACTGTGAATGTTTTTATGGAATATCACCTTTCTTTTATATGGTATACATCCGAATTGATTTTTCAATGCAGCAGTCAATTTTGTAATTGAATGCGTTTTAAGTTTTGATACAGAGATAAAATAATCGTAATGACCAAATATTTCAGATATCTCCATTTCTTCTGAATATAATCCCTTTATTTTTTTGTTAATCGTGGGATTGCGACTCAGATTATACCATTTAACGTTCCATTTTTCTAAGATCTTATCAAAACCAAACCACTTTAAGGTTACATCCGGTAGTGATCCTGTTGCATCGCTTTCTATTACAGTAATATCAAGATCATTGAATTCACTTCTAAAATAACAAAGAAGAGCATCGAGAAATAATGGGTGGGTTATCGCTCCAGAACTGGGAGCTCTAAAACTGCATAAATTAATTTTGATTAAAACCCTGGAACCATCTGGTAATTTTAATTTACCAATATTCTCTATTGCTTTAGAAATTATTGGCTTCATATCATTATAACCATTTGTTCTTAGTATAGTGACTGAATTTTCCATAATTATTCCAACTCCTTATTTTTATAACTAATATTTATGAAACTATATTGTTTATATCATATATTTCATCTTAATTATTAAAATAATATTGCCATATTTCTCGAAATTTATACCAATAATAATAATTCTTTATTTCCTCATCATTTATTTTATCTTTTCTTCGTATCCAACAGTTAAAATATCCAGATAAATATGATATACCTGTATAATGTGGTTTTCTAAGAGAATCTATTAATCCCTTTATGATAACAATAAATGGATTGTAGTTCAGGTAATATACATAAGTACCTGCTAGATAATAACCTTTTTTAGATCCTTCAGCAGTATATGTGGCTCTTGTTTGTATTATTTTTATTTCATTAAATCGTCTTATTTCCCATCCTTTTAGTATTGCTTTGACCCTCGTTACGCTATCCCAGAAATAAGTTATGGGGATTCCACCAATATCCTCAACACACTGTCTTCTACACATCATTTCACCACCCGAAATGGTGTCGGTCCGACGCTTCCCATCTCTTAAATTCCCTGAAAGATCCATAATTTGAATCGCGCCACTTGCTATACCCAGCAGCTTATTTTTTTCAAATTCGATAATTAATTTGTCAAAAAAATTAGTATCATATATTAACATATCAGCATCTAAAAATACAATAAAGTCGTATTTAATAGAATGTTCTTCACAATAATCTTTCGCCAAATCAAAACCTGTTTGAATTACATTAGCTATATGAATTCCTAAATCTCTTGGACTTTCTTTCAAACAAATACTCTGAATCCATTTATATTCTTTTTTAATTTCATTTATTATTTCTGGTGTTTTATCGGTACTCCCATCATCTACAATTATCCATAATACTGGAGTTATCGACTGTTTTACTAGGGATTGTATAAGATCAGACAAATTATCGTCTTCATTTTTACATGGTGTAATGACTATATATTGCTTCATAAAAAATCATCATATTTCTTAACTAAATCAATCATAAATTGTGTAACATCGATATTATCATTAAGCAATCTTTCTCTTTTTTTCACCCATTCATTTTTCAAATCCGGTTTTTCAAGCAACTGAATTGCTTTTTCAAAAGCTCTTTCTTGATCTTGTTTTTGGGTGGAGAATCTATAAATTAATCCATATTTTTCTTCTTCTTCATCTGTATATCCCCTGCCTTCAAAGTCAATAAATATTGATGGAACTCCCATGACCGCACATTCGGAGGACATAGTTGCGCTTTCTCCAAATAATAATGTCGCATGGTACATAAAATTGTGCATGTCTTTTGCAGGTAAACGAATTCTATACTTTTCCAGATCTGGCGGAAGTTCTTTTTCCGAACTAATGAAGATTTGTCCATACTTTTCCATATTTTCCACAAGTTTTATCTTTGTGTCAAAATCAAGACCCTGCTCCCCTATATCATGTATTGCTTCCCACGAAACAAATCGCAGAAGAATATATCTATTTTTATAGTCTAATCCTAATTTCTGTAATATGCCAGGGTTAGGTTGGAAATAGTTGGGATGAAGATATGCAAGTTCAAAATAACCATCGAATCGTATTTGTTTTTTCCCCAAATCATTTCTATAACAATTTGGAGTAACTACTGCATCTGCAAAAGGCAAAACTATTTTATGTAAATTTCGAACATGTTCAGTATCTTCAAAAACAATGAATGGTTTTCTCATGATAGCGCTAACATGCGCTAAATTAGGCAAAGCTTGTCCTATGAAAATATCAGGCTTGAATTTGCTGGCGATCATCAGGGTCTTGTACTCCCATATTGGAAGATTTAATATTTTCTTAAGTAGTGTATTTTGATTTATTCCAATAAGCTCATAAGGTATTTGGAACTGTTTTAACAAATATTCCGTTATTTCTTTTTCTACTGCAACCACTTTGATTTCATGACCCTCCTCTTCCATTTTTTGGATAAGATTTTTAAACATATACACATGCTTAGGATGCGATATTCCAATCAATATTCTCATCTTCTTATCTCCTTAAAAATGGAATGAGTAAGCTTTCCTTCAAGTAGTTTTTTATTTCTTCATTAACAATTTCAAATGGATTCGATGTTTCAAATATAGGATAATTACTTTTTTTGGCAATTTCAAAGTATTCATTTCTTTCGCTCTGTAACTGTGCAGCAGTATATATTATATGATCACCGCGTTCGTGTATTGTTTCTATTGATTTTTCCAGAGGCGCATCAAGCACAATGCCAATATCAGTTCTAAAATTCCGCCATAAAGGACGCAACCAACCAACATGATAATTTAAAGCTTTTGATTTAATCATTGTTGCACAGATGAACCGGTCGAAAATAATTACATCATAATTCTTGTATTTCCATTTGTAAAAATAAAACATCAAAATATTATCTATAAAAGCCACTGGCGGTTTAATCAAACCTGCCATTGAATATCTTTTTGGAATGTACGGTTTTAAAGATGTATTGACCCTTCCTTTATCTACATAATTTCCAAATATTTTCTTGAATATGCCTGCAAACATCCACTTATGAAATGGAATTATTATACATTTGATTCCTTTTTCTTGAAGCCATGAGTTAATCTTTTCTGCATGTGTAGATTTTCCAGTGCCATCTATCCCAAGAAAAGCAATTGTAATATTTGTTTTCATTTATTGCCTGCTTTAGTCATTTCATTTATCGCATTAATTATTATCATTTCAAAAATGAAGTGATATTATTATATAAATCATTATATATAAAGTCGTCATAGTTAATAGGTATTTCTATCGCGTAGATCGGTACAATTTTCAAAATATGCATAAGTTTTTTTTTCATACTATCCCAACGTGTCGCTACAAGACCATCGGGAAAAATAAACGAATAAGCATGAGTATAGTCAAAATATGGATTTGATGATGAACCCATAAGATTGGGCATATAAACATGGTTCATTTCTATCTTATTATTTATAATTAACTTATCAACGGCTTTTTCCAGGTCATATTCGTTTATTGTTATTGATTTTATTGTAGATTGTTTGACGATAAAAAACAATGCACTCAATTCAGAAATCTCGGGAATATTCACATTCAATTTATCCAAATTATTATAATTGATAAAATTGTATTTTACCAGATTAATCTTATCCAAAAAATTACGCTTTTTTTCTGTTGGTAAATATTTACACCTGTAATCAAATGAAACAAGACCTATTGGATAACTCCATATTTGCCCATCATGAAATATGACTCTTTCATCTCCAAAAAAACTGAACCCTGCTTTTCGGATAAAATCCATTGCTAAAGTTGTCTTGAATGCTCCTCCCATTCCGGCTAACAAAAACGCTTTATTATTTTTTCCAAGTCCTGCTGAATGGAGTAAGAAATATCCTTTATTTGATAATTTATAATCAATGACAGAACTCAAAAAGAGATTGTGAGCGCTTAGGATAGGCAGCAAACTCCGTACTCCTAATATCTGGATATCAAAATTTATTATCATATCTCCGGATTCGAAACCAAATATCTCTATTTCCCATCTTGTTCTATCTTCTGAATCCTTACAATAAAAATAATTTTTTTTTATATAATATTTATCATTTACAATATAGCAATCTTCATTTGAAGGAATGAACTTACCAATGTTGAGTATTATATCTGGTTTGTCAATATCATTAACTTCAAAAAATCGGTGCTCAATGTTTAAATAATTAATCAAATTAAATTTTTTATTTATTATAATCTGAAATTTTAATAAATCATGGACATTATAATTTAATACTTGTTTCATCGTCTTTGTTCCTGTCGAAGAGATATTTCTTTTCGCTCTTACAAATTTTGTCTTTCATTTATATTTGCTGTTAAGGACTTCCTTTACACCTTTAAAAGCCAACAATACAGCTGGCAACATATCATCAATTGAAAAAGTATCATAATACAATCCTTTTTCATATAACTTAAAAAATTCCTTTAAAGTTATAGAGCGATGTCCTGAATTCTTGAAATGGCTAATAAGAGAACGATAGTCATTTAATAAAAATCTGGTCTTTACGCCGACCTTATAATTACAAACCGGTTTGACATCTCCATTTATTGCCATTTCATACAGAAGATATGGGAAATTAACTCCCGCCGCAATTGCCTGGTATATTGAGCCCCAAAAACGTGGATTAACCTCTATAAGGAATGGCTTGTTGGTACGCTCATCGAGTTTAAATTCGACCATTGCAATGCCATGCCAACTGACATGATCTAATAGCTTCTTAGCAGCTTTTTCCATTTCCGGATGCCTGACACTCACTCGTAAAGTACTCGGTCCACCCGTTATAGGATATTCCCTCAATCGCTTGTGGGTGAATATTGCTCTGATGTCTCCATTATTGTAAAGCATAGACACACCATATCCAGTTCCAGGTATATACTCCTGTACGATGGGATATTCTGAAATTTTAAGGTTGAATTTTTGAATTGTTTGTTTATATTTTGAAATAAATTCATGGGCGGAATATGCATAGGATACACCCACACTGCTTGTTGCATTTCTCAATTTAATAACTATTGGGTATTTGATTTCTTTTGAGCATGTTTCTAAGTTTATAGCATTATCTATCACATACGTTTTAGGTATGCGTATATCGAGTTCTGAAGCCATCTTCATAACTTCGTTTTTGTCATCAAGTTGCATCATTTTGTGGAAGTCCACAAAAGGTACTTTAGTATGTGGTGTAAATTTATCTTTATATTTAGAAATAAGTTTTGTCTCAGTGCTATTGATTGGCATTAATACATCTATTTTATTTCTTTTTATATAATTTTGAATAGAACTTATAAATTCAAGAGGGGTTTTTTTAGGAGAAGCACATTGGAAGTGATATTTAGAGTATTTAGAAAAAAATGCGGCTGAAAAATATTCACTATCTGTGGTTGTAATTTCTACTCCTTGTTTGCCCAGGTTCTGTGTAATCACAAGGCCTTTTGCATTTGATGCATTAGTTAAAAGTACACTCATTGTTATTTGATCACCGCAATAAGACCTTATGTAAACCAGCCTTAACCAAGCCTGTTATTCCAGCTTTATTATATTTTCCAATACCTGTGCTTAACATACGAATATGAAACGAAGACTCATTTCCCCATATATTTACATTTCCATTGAGTAAATATTTTTTAACATCTTCACTACCACTGAAGGTTTTGATGTCAGTTAAGATCGATTGCACACGTCCTACCTCAAAAGAGGTATGAGCATCACTCCCTGCAACAATGCCTTTTCCAAATCTTTTTGATAAAATACTGGCTTTGTCATTCAACTTCTTTGAAATTCGTGCATTCATTACTTCTACCATATCAACATTTTTTATCAACTCAACAGGATCCGCTAACTTATTTTTATATGGATGCGGTAAGATTGAGATTCCCCCCTGATCATTTATAGCATCAATTACATCAATAAATCTTCTTGGTTTTATATTTTCATTTAAAAATAATCCAATTACATCCCCTTTATCGGTTGTTATTTCTGATCCGAGGATTACCATAAAATCATCGCTCTCAAGAGATTTTATCTTTATTGCACCAGCTATTGTATTATGATCAGTTATCGCTATCCCTGAAAGACCTTTTTTTTTAGAAATTTTGATGATTCGTTCTGGCTTCAAAGTTGAATCCTTGGAGTAGATGGAATGTACATGTAAATCAAGATTATACATTAAAATCTCCTATTTCATAGTACTTTCTTACACTACCAATTATTTTTCCGATACCATACGATTCCTGCTTTTCCAATATTTTTAATGTTTTGTAATATCGATTCCCCGATCCAATTAATAATATGGTCATGCCATCTGTTAGGGTGCACCAGCAAACATATTTGAGGAAATCGTTCTTCTTTTATCAGATTTATGATATCATCCGTTGTTGATATATTTCCAATTAATAAGTTATTTTTTTGATTATCCTCATTTCTGATAACATCTTTCACTCTGATGTTCTTATTGGCCCAGGTACGACCTGTATCTGTAAGGTAAATAACGTTTTTATAATCAAGGGATATATATGGTTCACCAATTATCCCAAACTCCTTAAAATCATACTTATTCCAAATATTTGAGTTTAACCATGGAGACAAAGGATTTCCATGCATACATGCTGTCTTTATTTCGATGAACTCCCGAAATGCATTTAGTTCTTGCTCAAAGATCTTGATCGCTTCGACATCATTGCCTTTTGCTTTATCAAGTGTTTCATAGTGGTAACCGATTTCGTGTCCCATAGAGGCTATTTTTTGGAAATATTCCGGTTTGAATACTTGTTTTGTCTTTCTACAATAATAAGTAGATACCAAATTAAATCTATGTTCGATATCGGCCATTTTAAGTGCATTTTCAATATTTCTATCTATATCATGCCGAAGGAGGATGCAATTTTTTGGTATATCTTTTTGGCTAAAATATTGCTCAAACGTTACTGTAGCGTATGAAAGGTTTGAAATGGTTTCACACAACGACTCATATTTTTTTAATGTAAAATCTATTCTCAATTTACTCAGCTCTCATTTTATATATATCTAATCCAAAATTTTAGTATTTTTAAAATATTTTTCGTTTAATTGCATCAATCATCTACTTCAAATTTAAAGCTCACGCTTCCCGCGTCCCTCTTATCATCCTCGATTTCGAGTCAATTCGGTTTAATTTTCAAGTATAGAGGCAATATACCTCTCAGATACATTGCAATAATTCTTAACAATTCTTATAAATATTTCGTTTTGACTATCTCGTGTCATCGAATAAACATCTTCAAAGTTCTTGATACTCTCAAGTTCCTTCACGATTAGCCGTATCTGGACTTTTGTCAATTTGAAGATTTGTCTATCAATTTTTGATAATAAATTGATGTAATAAGCAGCTTTTTTAGGTTTATCTGTGGAAATATTCTTCACAGCCCCACAATGAATGCAATAAGGATGTGGTTTTAATCCATTAATCCTCTCATCAATCACAAACGGCAGCCATACTTTATCAATACTGCCACAACTCTCATGAATACAATCCATGTTTTCTTATTCCTTCATTTTTTATAGTATAAAATTTATAAGATTATCTACTCAAGTTAATCCGACCGAATAGAGGATTTTCTTGTAACAACATTTAAATTTATAGTACTTCATTATATATTTATACTATATTATAGTTTCCCGATTAATATATATAATTATCTGAATAAAAACGATTGATCTATATGGAGAAGTAAAAATGTATAAACAAAACGTCCGAATTTTCCTGCTGATACTGGCCCTTTTTCTCGGTGGTACCGTAGAGATCAGTGAGGGATCAAAAACCATTGGGATATTCCTTTTATTACTGGCATTAATGGCAATATCAAGAATCAGATTAGACAGTTCAGATAACAACTTTACAAATAGTCATAAAATCATCATGTTCATAGGCGTGGGCATTGTAATAAGTGATATCATTTATAATTTTCCAAGTAACAGCAAACTGGGCACCATCGACATTATGACATTCCTCTTTGGCCTTTCCCTTATAACCTTTGGCTTTAATAACAACGAATTGCGCAGAATGGGAACATTTACAGCCTACATGTCTGGCACATTTCTCGTATTATTTATAATATTATTTAGCCTGTTCACTCACTTAAATATCAATTTTACCCACCTGTTTGACCACTATTTTGTCCTGCTACCTGTTGTATTTATCCTGCATATCCTGCAGATACCTGTTGAAATAATCGGTACAGAGACCATACGCATAACCGGCGTAGAAGAGATGAGTGTTGTAATTGGCGGACCGTGTTCAGGTCTCTATTCTATGTTCATGCTCATCGGGATTATCGTTGGTTACACCAGGCTTGAGGGATTTGAGAAAAAGAAAATATATATGATGCTATTGATCACAGTGATCGTCGCATACATTTCCAATCTATTCAGGATCACAGTACTCTATTTAGTGGGATATTCTTATGGTAGTAACACTATGATGTTCGTTCATACCCACCTGGGCTGGATCATCTTTACCGTTGTAGCCGGGATATTATTGTATATGTTAAATAAAATGACAATGCGTTAGATGTTGGTAATTGTTATCATTGTTCAAATTCAAGCAGTAATCTTACTTTTTGTCATTGCAGAATTATTTCTGTATAAGGGGTTGCAGTAGTGCCGCTAACATCGAACTTGATCCAGTTATCCAGTATCGAATCCTCATCACTAATAATAATTGGTTCTGTATTCTCAAGGACTATCCTGCTATCAGTAATTTCAGAAATCTTAAATTCGCCGTAACGCTCCCCCAAAGCAAGCTGTAAAGGAGTTCTGGAATATTGCCTGATGTTTCTCAATATGATAGTTTCACCTATCAGTGTCTCGATCTCACATTTAAAGAAAGTAATTTCATCGTTACCATAAGCAGTTTTAAAGACAATAAGTTCTCCTTCAGAAAAAATATTTGAATCCACCAACACCCCGTTTTTGGTAAGTTCCACCAATATATTTTCACCGGTAATGTCACCGCATGTGAGTATGTATCCATTTCTAAGTAAATATGGTTCCTGGACCCGTATCGAAATCTCGCTTTCATTTACAAGTACCTGGCTTAGCAGATTTAAATTATCGCTGCCGATAGGTGCATATACCTGTCCAAAGAAACCTATCTGGCCGCTTTTTAGAGTCGCTGTATACGTTGCATCGCCCTCTTTTACCTTATTATCACTTGAGAAGTACATGTTCAGAGTTTCGTACGATGTTCCGGAATCCAGATCATAACTAAAGGATCTGAAATTACTACCAGTCACTTTCATCCATTGCCCAGAGCCGATATTATATGATGAGCCCTTGATCATGTATGTCCCGGGTTTTGTCTTAATGACATAAGGATATGCACGCTCACGATTTTCTGCCACCCTGAACATTACCCTTTCGTTCAAAAGACTGGTAGGGTTGTTGAACTGGATATTTGCTATATTTGTAAAGATAATACGATCAGATTTAATCTCATCCACCTGGAACTCTTCATATCTATCACCAATATTGATCTGGGTGGGAGAGTCTGAATGTAAGTAAAGGCTTGTGATCTTAACACTGTCAGTTGATATACTCCCTACCCTAAAGTTAAGTATTTTGAAATTATCAATATTTGAGACCTTTGTTTCATATTCGAAATATTCATCAGTGGATAATACATCTGTTGCTATAACAAGGTCATTTCTGCTCAACTCCAGCATAGCTAAATCGTTCTGGTAATCTATGTTTATTACAGTCAGGCTATATCCATTCCCAAGCACCCAGATATCATTCAAGCCCATCGTCCTTGATCCGCTGTTAATGATAATACTGGTTAACATATCAGCTTTTGATGGATCAACTGAGTGGTACTTTACATCTTTATACCAGATATTACCATATTTGGTACGAGTAGTATAAACTGCATCCCCTCCTGCCACAACTCCATCTCCATTGAAATATAATGTAAGATCTTCAGTGGAACGAAGTTCAGAATAATCTCTGGATATTGTAACTGTTTTACCCGATTTGATCGAGAGAATATTCCCCCTGAGTTCAAGCTCGGCAGCATATCCCGGAGTGCTGCCCACACCCGAATCCTGGTCTGAGAAAGGACTAAACACGATATCGTCCCACCATACCAGGACTTCATCAGAACCCACCTGCAGTTCCTGCACCCGCATTTCAAGCCGGTTGTTCCTGGATAACATTACCGGGACCTCGACATGCTGCCACCCCTCATCCCCGGCAATATCATCCTCCCATACCACCCTGTCATTAAGCAACACCTGCTTTTTATGATAACCGGGCATGTTGGATTTGATAGAATCCTTCACATCAAATGTCAGCATCACAAGACCGTTTGGTGAATCTTCGATATATTGATGGATCGCTCCAAAATCCCCTACAGCTGAGTAATTTTTCGGAACCAGCCCCATCTCATACGAAAGCACTGGTGAATGTGACGTATAATCTGTATAATTCCCGGTATAATTGACCCCAGTGAAATACCATAATGATGAATATTCCATGTCGCTGTTAAGAATTTCAGGAGGCGTGATAACATATCCAAGTGCAGTAGCAAGATCATCATAATCTATTGAAGATGATACCAGCACCTCATCGCTGCGGTAAGGCTTTTCATCCCATTCCTTATACAATACAGCTTCAAGTTTGATGTTCGGACCGACCGCTTCAGGAATAAAAGTAATATCCCCTATCCAATCTTCACGACCGGCAAGCCATAACCTCTGGTTACTGATCGGGATATTGTCCATCCTGATCTCAAGGTTGTACTCAGTATGATCTGGTTCATAATTTTCTACTGCCACAGTGATATCTGCAGGCACTCCCAGGGTTAAATTCGAATTCCAGTCACGGATGCTCACATCAGTGAGGGTCCTAAACTCGATATCATCCCACCAGACCTTCATACTCTGGTTCTCAAGGTTCTTTTGTGCATATACCCTCAGCATTACACGGTTAGTTTCAGACAGCCTTACAAGGGACTCAACATGCTGCCACCCCTCATCACCGGCCGTATCATCCTCCCAGACAACCCTATCATTGAACAGCATTTGCTTCAGGTAATTTCCTTCTGTGTTGGAAGTAATAGAATCTTTAACATTAAATGTCAGTATTGCCAGTCCTTTCTGTGTAGCACTTATATCCTGATACACTGCACCGAAATACCCGCTCCTTACATATTGTCCAGGTTCACTACCTGAAATATCGATCTCATACGAGTGGGATTTTGATACACAAGTATAATTACTATAATTCCCTGAAAAAATATCTCTTCCTGAAAATATCCAGCCACCTTCTCCTTCCATATTTCCATTGATTAGCTGGGGAACGGATATCAGGTAACTCTCAAGACCACCCGGATCATCAGTATCAAATATCGTATTGACCCATAGGTGTACTGAACGATAATTCGCCACCCCTCCATCTTTGGATAATAGAAATTCCAGTTTTATCTTCTGGCCCATGACATCAGGTATGTATGTTACATTCTCTTCCCATTTATCATTATGATCAAGTTGGATTTCCTTTTCTGTCAGAACCACTCCATCAAGCACCACCTGTAAGGTATAGTTAACAGGTGCATGTTCATAATTCTCAATTCCTACTATAGTAGTAGCTGGCTCACCAAAGGATAAGTTCGTCTGGTAACCTTCCGCTTTCCCGTCAGGTCCAAGTATATACAGGGCCGTGAATTTCTCTTCCTCAAAAGTGAGCTTTGCATAGATAAGCATCCCGCTTGCAATGATGATCGACCCGACCATTGCTATGATCAGTGCTTTTTCGATATCGGTCATCTTTTCTTTTGTCTTCAATGATTCAATAAATGGTTTGGCATCAGGTACAAAACGCTGCTCAAGGGGCAGCCGCTTTCTCATGAAATATGTAATTATCACAAAGAACAGGATGATTAACGTAAGTGAGATCACGATGGATGTGGGCCTGAAACGCCAGACTGTTACACTGATCGCAAAACCGTCAAAGACCGTTATAGCAATACTGAGGCCCACGCTCAGGGTGAACCGTTCGATACCGCTGATATCCCGTCCCGGGAACATTGCCGCTATGAACACATATCCAGGTAGGAACAACAAAAGTACCAGTGCAAGCGGGATTCTGATAAAAATCTCGCTAAAGGGTGGAATAAGTATGAACAGAATAGCTAAAAAATTAATTACAATAACTAAATACAGGTCTACCCATGGTGATCGAACCAATGATCGAAGTAGTGTTTTTTTCATTCTATCACAAACCTGTTACTAGTTACTAATATCGTCTTGATCAATATATCTTAGCCCAATTTGTTTTTGAATATCAGGTACATCATACTGTGTGTGATAACCAGCATACCCACATAAGCTCCTGTGATCATGAGGGAATCCATTGCTCTGAAATCCTTATTGTAGAATGAATAGACCACGATAATCCCAAACAGGATCAGCATATGGGTGATGGTGCTGTACAGCAGTGTCTTTTTCCATCGCGTGATGCTTTCATATTTATCAACGATTTTTTCATTCATCACGGTTGCATATTCCAATAGCTTCATACTTGCCGACCTGCTATTTGTTCTGGTACGTATGGCTTCTATTCGCTCATCCAGACCAGGGTGTGTATTGAAAAGTGTATAAAAATCATCTTCGACATCATTGCTCCGGGACAGTGGATCGATAATGTTCAGCAGTCCATGTGCAGGATTTATCTCCTCATGTCTGGTCTCACTGAAATGTCTCCCCATCTTTTCAAGCATCTGGATATATACTTCTGGTTCTTTGTATATTCCCACTGCTGTTGCATCTGCAATATATTCCCTGCTTGCCGGTGTTGTCAGCAGTACTAATGAAGCTGCAGGCGGGGCAACAAGTGCCATGGCAAGAAATTTAATGATCCTGGGTGCAGGGTCGTTTTCCTGGCCAAAGCCTGTGAGTAGTGCACCCCACAGCGCAGCGTTGGCGAACATGGTCAATATACCTGCCACAAATGCTACCAGGGTTTGCCTGTGTATCTGGTTCAGCTTTATGTGTGACATCTCATGGATTAGCACACATGTTAATTCCTCTGAAGACAGGATATCCAATAATTTATCAGTGAATATAATTGAAGCTGAATTGCAGTCCCGTCCAACCGTGAATATTAATGGAATATCTTTATTTGATAAATAGAACCGTGGGACTGGAATATTTACGATATCTGCAAATTCTTCTATAGTAGCCATGAAGTCAGGAGAATCTTCTTTGGTCACTTCCCTGCTGCTGTAGAGTTTTACAATAATAAAAGCCGGCAGATAATATAAACAACCTGCAGCAATCCCGGAAATAATAAGACCTGCAGTCACACCATAGATTGCACCTGAAGCATCATTAATAAAATAACCTGCAACTCCGCCTATGCTGCAGATGACCAGTGCCATTCCAATAAAGAACAGATCTATTTTTTGTTTATCTTGCATGATATAGGGTCATCCGATCCGTGCCCTGATTTCCAGAGAATATATTATTGTGGAGAGTAACTGTTCTTATCTCCCCTCATTATAGGGAGTGACTGTTCTTATCTCCCCTCCCGATTCCTTTGTATACAAATCCTTCACTGATAAATTCATTGGGATCTATAACATTCCGCCCATCTACGATCACCGGATGTTCCTGCCCCATCAACCCTTTCAACACTCTGGCATCAAGTTTGAAATACTCATTATGTCCTGTCAATATTGCCACCACATCAGCACCCTTCACAACATCGGATAACTCATGGGAAATATCCACACCTGGATAATCCATCACATGGGGATCATGAACATCCACCCTGCACCCGGAATCTATCAACTGGTCCCTGTACGGCTCAGACGGCGGGTTCCTTGCATCATCCGAATTACTGATAAACGCCCAGCCCAATATGGCCACCTTAGAACCTGCCGGGGTCTTGTCTATCCTTGAAAGAGCATCCACTGTCAGGTTATACATATGCACAGGCATGAAATCATTCACCTTGCGTGCCAGTACGAAAATTGAATCAAGCCCTTCAGGATAATCGAGCGTTCCCGAAGATATCTTCACGCCCCGCTCCAGGTGGTAGGTATCCTTGGTCAGGCAGTGCCCGCCTACCCCTGCACCGGGATAAAGCATAGCCCTGGTAATACCCTCTCCCTTCAGGCTGTCCACGCCTGTGCGCACATCATATACATTGATACCCATAGCCTCGCAATACAGGGCCAGCTGGTTGATGGCCGCTATTTGCAGGTCCCTGAACGTATTCTCAGCTGTCTTGGTCACCTCGGCGGCTGTGGCGGTCATGGGGATGACTTTGCCCGTGGTCATTACCGGAGTGTATAGTTCCACAGCCCGGTCAGTACTGGCCTGGTCGATACCGCCCACTATCCTGTCATGTTCCTGGATATTGCGGATCAATCTGCCGACCATCACCCGCTCCGGTGCATGGGCCAGTACGAAATCCTTACCTGCCGTGAGGCCCGATTCCTCTTCCAGAACCTGTTTGGCAATACCTTCTGTGGTGCCTGGTGTGATAGTGGATTCCAGTACTACCAGAGTCCCTTTAGTAAGGAACTTGCCCACCTGCCGTATTCCCTCAATAAGGGCACCGAAATCCGGTTCCAGGCTTTCTGCACTTAAAAAAGGGGTCTGGATCGCCAAGGTCACTGCATCTACCTCAGATATCTTGCTGAAATCTGAAGTACATCTGAACTTATCCGCTTTAACAACCTTTTTGATAAGGTATTCCAGGTCTGGTTCGTCACCTTTTAACGGGCACTCCCCCCTGTTCAACATGTCTATCTTGAATCCAGAAGTAGGAGAGTCGCGCTGGAAACCCCATACGAAATCAAATGATTGGGAATCTGCAAATAATACAGCAGCCGGGATCCCCACATATCCCATACCTACAACACCGATATTCTTTATCGGTCCATTTCTATCCGGCAGCCGGGTCAGTGAATCTGTCATATTTATACCTAATGTTTTTATTTAATATACAGGAAACTTTATTATTCGTTGTTACAACTTTATTGCTCAGTTATTATAGCTTTATTATTCGGTTATTTTAGCTTTATTGCTCGAGCTTCGCTATATGATCTAATAGCAGCCTTTGCCACTTCCAGAACATACAGACCATCGCTACCGGAAGGGTATGGATCCATCCCATTGGATATGGATCTAATGAAATATTCCAGTTCATTCTTCAAGGGCTCTGACTTTTCTATCTTTGCCTGGCGGATCCATTCTCCATCATGCAGTTCCACGGTCTGGTCTATGTAGTCCAGGTATGCAACTCCATCGGTACCTATTGCCGTAAGCTTCCTGATCTTGTGGGGAGTAAGCCAGTTTGTTTCTACTATTCCTGAAAATTCATGTTCAAAACGAAGGAGAATAGCGGCATGATCTTCAAATGAATGGATATTGGAACCTGCTATTGCATAGATCTCGTTCACCTGCTTGCCATACAGGTAAGAAATTATATCGATATCATGGACCCCTATATCGAGGATCACACCCACATCTCGTATTCTGGGGTTATATGGTCCCACCCGCTTGGTAGAAATGGAGACAATCTTTCCAAGCAACCCTGAATCCATTATATGTTTGAGTTTCATTACAGCCGGATTGAACCTTTCGATATGCCCGACCATGAGTTTTACTCCTGCATCACAAGCAGCATCAACCAGGTATTTTGCGTTTTCAATGGTATCAGATAAGGGTTTTTCCATCAATATATTGGTCCCGCATGCAATGGCATCCAGTCCGATCTGTTTATGTAACGTTGTTGGCACGGCTATACTAACAGCATCAAGATCCTGTTTAAGCAATGCTGTATGATCAATAAAGCCAGGGACTCCATATTGACTGGAAAGTTCATTTACCCTGCTTTCTGAAACATCGGATATGCCTATAAGATCAACATTAGTCATCTCATTATATATCCTCACATGATGCTGGCCCATAGCCCCGACGCCAATAACTCCTACTTTCATGCTATAACCTCACGAATTGTTTTAATTATATAAGATAATTCCTTTTGTGATACTACAGGATGAATAGGCAATGAGATGACTTGCTTTGCAGCGAGTTCTGTTTCCAGCAAGACATCATCATATCCCAGTTTCCTGTAGAAAGGTTGTTTGTGTATCGGTATTGGATAATATATACCGGTCCCGATGTCATGATATCGTAATCTCTCAACAAGAGTGTCTCGTTCTATTGGATAATCTTCCGTGATCCTGATTGTATATTGATGGAATACATGTGTACACCCTTTCCTTATGGGAGGAATTTCAATTCCAGGGATATTCTTCAGTCCCTCGGATAAATATTTTGCATTTTCAATCCTTTTATTATTAAACTCGGTAAGTTTTGTTAGCTGAATCAATCCTATGGCAGCAGAAATATCTGTCATTCTAAAGTTATATCCCAACATTTCATGAAGATACCGCTGTTTTGAACCATGAGAACGTATCATACGTGCACTGATATCAATGTCAGGATTGTTAGTCGTGATCATACCACCTTCACCGGTAGTCATATTTTTAGTCGGGTAGAAGCTGAACGTCCCGATACCGAAAGAGCCCACATTTTTTCCGTGATACTGTGCACCATGGGCCTGGCAAGCATCCTCGATCAGTACCAGGTCATAGTCCCTGGCAATTTCCATTAAAGCTTTCATCTCGGCAGGATGTCCATAAAGATGTACTGGCAGGATTGCTTTTGTTCTGTTTGTGATCTTGTTAAGGACATCATCCGGATCGATGTTGAATGTATCACGGGATATATCCGCAAATATAGGCTTTGCATTTGTATACAGTATGGAATTTGCAGTAGCAATAAAAGAAAAGGAAGTTGTAATCACCTCATCGTCCTTTCCTATCCCTGCTGCCTGAAGTGCAATTTGTAAGGCTGAGGTTCCTGAATTCACGGCAATTGCATGCTTGACGCCAATCAATTCTTTGAAGTTTTGTTCAAATAACGAAACTTTGGTGCCTTCGGCAATATTACCTGATCTTAATACCTCAACAGCGGCATTGATCTCATCTTCATCTAATAGTGGTTTTGCAATGGGTATCATAATATAATTAATATTAAATCGAATTTACTGTCAATAATTCATCACTCAACATTGTAATCTTCGCAGGAACTCCTATGGCCAGTTTTCGCGGAGGTACATCTTTTGTTACAAGAGCTCCGGCTGCTACCATAGCGCTTTCACCGACCTCAACACCTGGAAGTATTGTTGAATTAGCTCCAATAGATGCATTGAACCGTAAAATTGGTCCTTTCAATTTATATTTCTTGCGAACCGGATATTTATCATTTGTCAGGACAGCACAGGGACCAATAAAAACATTATCTTCAATAGTCGTATTAGTTGGAATATATGCATTGCTCTGGATACTTACATTATTCCCGATTGTTGTGTTTCCATCTACTACGACATTGGTACCAATCAAAACATTGTCTCCAATAGTGGTATGTTCCCTTATTAGGATATTATGTCCGGATCTGAAATTATTCCCTATCTCAACGTCAGAATATATGATCGATCCGGATCGTATTACTGCATTTTCTCCTATTGTCGTGCCTTTGAACTCGTATTCAGAGATAGGGATTGTTGAATTCGATAATTCCTGGATTATTTTATTTGTTGGATAACCGATAATAACATTTTCAAGAATAATACAATCATTATCGATTGAATTTTTTCCATACATCTGTGCAGATTCATGGATTCTATTATTCTGATGTAAATAAGAATTCAAATTCATTCACCGTCTTTCTTTCATGAGGCTGTAGTTTTAGTCCGTATTTTTCACACAGTCAAGCTTAATTCACTACATGTTTCCGTCTTTACAAAAACATTTTGCTGATTTTTACACTATTTACTCAATTTCAGCTATATATTTACCCTTTACCCATATTCTTCCTTTATTCCTTTCGGCCCTCTACATATAGCACATTTTTAGAAAGCATACGCTCACAAAAATATCCCACTATTCATCATATTTCAGTTTTTCCGGCGCTGGAAGATAAATGCCAGACAAAGCATTGCAATTATTGGGATTGCAAGTGTTGGGAACTCTGGGATCTCTTCAATGTCCACTTCTATTGTGAAACTATCGACCGGTTCACCAGCATCCAATACTCCATCATGATCCACGTCTACAATGATGTCATAGTTTCCGGCTGTAAGTGGTGCAATCCAGATCAGAGTAACATCAATGATTCCAGAACCATCTGTGGATACTGTTTCAACACCATCACCAACATCAGGTCCGATCTGGTCATTCACAGACCATTCCCTGTTTGGAACTACATATATGTCCACAGCCTGGTAGTTATCCGGAAGATCTCCCGCATAGCAGTAGACGTTCTCCCCCAGAGCAAATACATTCTTTTCAGCTCCAGTATCATTGGAAGAATGGACATAAGCTTCTGCAGCATATGGCACTGTATTAGTGCTTAACGTTTGTTCTTCAGTATTAGGATATATCACATAGACTCGGATGGTTCCTGTTTTAGTTCCACCGTTGGAATTTATAGTTATGGTTCCAGTATGTTCCGTATTACGTGTTAGTCCTTTGGTGTCAATGGTTACAGTAACAGTATCTATTTCTGTGGTTGTTGTTCCACTGGTTGGATCCATGCTTATCCATGTTTGGTCATCGCTAACATTCCATTCCAGAATTCCTTCACCACAGTTAGTTATATTGAATGTCCAGGTTCTTGTTCCACCTAAAAAAACATTTCCAAAGTCATGCGATGGTGGGTCCGGATCAGTGCAGTAATGGTATGACCCTGCTACAGGCATTTCGGGCTTATCTGAGATTGTTGGTGTTGCGAATAGTATATACACAGCAAGCACTATAATCGCCAAAATAACAATCTGAATTTTGTTGATTCGTTTTTTCATTTTTGCACCACTATTCAATTTTTTTATGACGTTTGCATTATTATATGGAATCAACACGTTACTACGCCGCCAGATGCCAGCAAATATGGTGTAAATCCAAACCCTTCACGTTTTATGCAACATTATAAATTTTAGCATTTCCTTGAAAATCCTGAACGTTAGTATGCAACTTTATATATATAAGGTATTTATATATAAATGTATGTATGAAAATAATATTTCAATCTATGACGTCAATATAGCATCTGTCTTGATGTGAGATAACTACACTTCTAATATTTTCATCCGACACATCACCAAACTTATCATTAATATGTGTAACAAATTCCGTGTGTATCCCATGTTTTTTTGTATCAGATTTAGCAAGTGGACATTCTGGAAACTTCCTTACCCGGGTTTACATCTATCCTAAAAAAACTCACATCGCTTTGAAGGCATCTATTCTCATCTCACCAGCACAGTCCCACATATTCGATATCTTCACATTGTATCATATTACGACCATCGACCACAAGTGGACGGCGCATAACCTTGAACTCTGAACAGAGTCCTTTAAACTCATCCCATTCAGTCATGACCAGGCAGCCGTTGGCCCCTTTTAGTGCATGGATAGCTGAATCGCAATATTCAATGTCAGGATAAATAGCCTTCATATTATCAGCTGCCATGGGGTCATATGAAGATACCTTTGCCCCCTTATCCAGCAATGCCCTGATAACAGGTATGGACCTGGACTCCCTGATATCATCGGTATCATTCTTAAATGCAAGACCCAGCACAGCGATTCTTTTTCCTCCCAGATCACCTGTGCAGGACTCCAGCAGGTCTATCATCATTAAGGGCTGCACTTCATTGACATTGATAACTGACTCAAGCAATCCAGGTTCATATCCAAGTTCTTTTGCCTTTCCGATAAGAGCCTTAACATCCTTTGGGAAACATGAACCACCAAAACCCGCACCCGAGTTGAGGAAATTTGGCGATATCCTGGAGTCCTTGCCAACTGCTTCCATGACTTTGTATGTATCTATTCCCATTTTTTTACATATATTGCCGATCTCGTTGGAGAAAGATATCTTTGTAGCAAGGAACGAATTGTTGACATATTTTATCATCTCGGCAGTCCCGGGGTCTGTATGCGTGATCTGGCACGTATGTTTGATCTGGCACTTAAGACCTGCATACAGGGCAGATATGGTATCATCCGACCTCTGGTCTATAGCCCCGATGACGATCTTATCCGGGTGCATGAAATCATGGACCGCCTTACCTTCCCTCAAAAACTCAGGATTCATGCCAGCCCCGAAATCCACACCGGGTTTACGGCCGGATGCCTGTTCTATTATCGGGACCACTACCTTCTCAGTGGTCTCTGGTACTACTGTGCTCTTGACCACGACCACATGGTAGCCATCCTTTTTCCCTATTGCACTGCCCAGGCTCTGGCTTGCAGCCTTCACTATCCCGAGGTCGATGTTTCCGTTATCGTCAGATGGTGTTCCCACGCAGATGAAGGAAATATCAGTATTTGTAACCGCATCATCATAATCGGTAGTGGCCCTGATATTTTTACCGACATGTTTGTTAAGGAGTTCCTCAAGTCCCTCTTCATAAATAGGTGGTTTGCCCCTGTTTATCATATCCACTTTTTCAGGGTCAATGTCTATACATACTACATTGTGTCCCAGTTCAGCAAAACATGCTGCTGTCACGGTGCCCACATAACCTGAACCTATGACTGAAACCTTCAATTACAATTCTCCTTTTTTGATTATGTATAATTGTCAGATAATTATTCTATTTTACAAATTCACCAGGATGGATATTAGTGTCAGGTTCTATCACCGAACCCACGTTCAGCATGCTGTTGATACCTGTATGCACATTATCGCCCATAATGGTACCAAGTTTCCTGCGTCCGGAATCAACCATTATGCCCTTTATCTTCACCTTGATATTGGCACCATCATGCCGCAGGTTCGCCACCTTTGTCCCGGCACCGAAATTGCAGTCTGAGCCAATTATACTATCGCCCACGTATGAAAGATGTCCGACATGGGTCCGGTCCATGATAATGGAAGCCTTGATCTCTACAGCGTTGCCAATGCGCACGCCCCTGCCCAGGCTTGTGTAAGGCCTGATATAGCAATTTGGCCCGATATCACAATCAGGCCCGATAATTACCGGCCCTTCAATGTAAGCACCGCTCCTAACCCTGGCACCCTCACCCACTATCACAGGGCCGTGGATATGCACATCATCCTCAACCTCGCCCATAATAGCTTTTGAAATAGTTTTCAGATACTCCATGTTCGCATCCAGCATATCCCACGGCCTGCCAATATCCAGCCATGTACCGTCCAGTACCTGGTATCCCATGTGAATACCGCTATCGATCATGTCCTGTATCGTCCTGGTGATCTCGTATTCATCCCTTGTTGAGACAGGCGTACTATCTATGGCCCCGAAGACTTCTGGCTCGAACACATAGATACCTGCATTAGCAAGGTCGGTGGGCGGATTTTCAGGTTTTTCATGCAGTCGCACCACATAACCACCATCTACCTCAAGTACACCGAACTGGGATGGATCATCCACCTCCATAGCAGCCATAACAGCTACTTCATCCCGCGCAAGCAAAGTCCTTACCTGGGCAGATGTAATCATAACATCGCCATTCAACACAAGGAACCTGTCATCAATAAGAGACCTGGCAGTCCCAATGGCATGGGCCGTACCCAGCCGTTCTTCCTGGATAATATAATCGATCTTGACCCCTAAAGCCGAACCACCCCCGAAATATTCAACAATAGTATCACCATAGTACCCTACCACAAGCACGAACTCGCTTATTCCGGCATCCCTAACCTGCTCGATGACATGCTGTAAAAGTGGGCGGTTGCCTATGGGGAGCATGACCTTGGGGCGGTTCCTTGTAAGCGGACGCATTCGCGTCCCTTCTCCAGCTGCAAGGATAACGGCTTTCATGAAATGTTATTTTGGTGTTGTTACAATAAAAAGATGTTTACTTTAACCTCAGGAAGAACCAATCGCCGATTCTACTGTACGGCAGGTCTTTATGAACAGTTCGTCCACTCCAAGGCGTGCCTCGGCAGTCACCCGTATCTTGGGCTCTGTACCCGATGGCCTGACCAGCACCCATCCGTTCCCGGTAGCTACCCTGATCCCATCAATGGTACTAACCTCTCCAAGGGAAGATAATTCAACTGCGATCTCTGCCATTGCCCCCTCTTTTTGCTGGTCAGGACAGGCTATACCGATCCTCCTGGTCTGGTACACAGGTAGTTCATCTACCATTTCTGAAAGTTTCCGGGTGCCCACGATCTCTATTAATCTCACAGCAGCATATATGCCGTCCGGGCAGAAGGAAATACGTGGGAATATCCAGCTTCCTGAGGGCTCGCCTCCGAAAGCAGCCCCTTCCTTTTTCATTGCCTCGGCCACGTAAACATCACCAACCCTGCTTCGAATGATACGGGTATCAGGCAGGGCATCATCCACTATCATGGAAGTATCCACAGGAACAACTATACTGTCAGCCTCTTCATGAGCGGCAAAGATCGCAAGTAACTGGTCGCCGCCCACGAACCTGCCCTTATCATCTACAGCCATCATCCGGTCTGCATCACCATCATGGGCTATACCCAGATCCGCACCCCAATCTTTTACAGTCTGCATTAGAAGCCCTAAATTCTCCTCTTTTGGTTCCGGATTCCTGGCACGGAAATGACCGTCCGGGTTGGAGTTCAATGCAAGCACCCGGCACCCCAACCTTCGAAGCAGGAAAGGTGTTATCACGGAAGCAGCCCCGTTACCGCAGTCAACTACGACCCTTAGACCCTGCAGTTCGCCTGAATGTTTCATTATAGCTTTAATATGGTCCTCAACAGCATTCCCGTAGATGTTTATATCACCGATCCCATCCCATTTCGCAAGTAAATACTTGGATGATGCTACAGCCTCTTCGATCCCTTCCTGCTGCCGGCTGTCAAAGGCCATTCCATCAGGATTCCATAGTTTCATCCCCACATATTCTGCAGTATTATGTGATGCAGTTATCATAACCCCCAAACTATAGTTCCTGGCAGCGTATGCAAGGGTGGGCGTGGGTAGCATACCTAACCGGGTAACATCACACCCGGCAGACATCAAGCCGGCTGCAAAAGCTTCTTCTATCATCATCCCGGCCACCCTTGGATCCCGTGCTATAACAGCACACGAGCAACCCTTTCCTACAGCTTTTGCTACATTGAGTGCCAGTTCCGGCGTGACATCAACATTGGTAATTCCCCTTATTCCCGAAGAACCGAACAATCTCATTACATCACCTATTCTACTGTAACGCTCTTGGCAAGGTTCCTGGGCTTATCAATGGAACATTTCAGTTCCAGCGCCGTATAATAAGCCAGTAGCTGGACAACCACAGAAGAAAGTAGTGGAGTCAGCATTTCATCAGTCTTTGGGATGGGAATTACAAAATCAGCAAATTTCTCAATCTCACAATAGTCGTCGCAATCTACTATAGCAATTACTGAAGCATCCCTTGCCGTTACCTCTTTGATATTACTGAGTATTTTATCATATGTATGACCCTGTGGGGCAATGGCCACCACTGGTACGTCCTTTGAAATCAGGGCAAGTGGCCCGTGTTTTAACTCTCCGGCTGCATACCCCTCGGCATGGATATATGAAATCTCCTTTAGTTTAAGTGCGCCTTCTAGTGCCACAGGATAATTGATATTGCGGCCGATAAAGAAATAATTTTTAGCTTTGACAAACATTGATGCACATTCATGAATAGTCCCGGCATCTTCAAGTATACGGCTTACATGTCCGGGAATCTTGCGAAGTTCTGACAGCAGCATCCTTGCCCTGTCAACATCCATTCTGGATCTTGCTCTTGCAAAATGGATAGCCAGCAAGTACAGCACCACCAGTTGTGAAGTGAATGACTTTGTGGCAGCCACACCGATCTCAGGTCCGGCCCTGGTGTAGATAGTATGGGATGTATCCCTGGAAATAGTACTGCCTATCACGTTTGTGATTGCCAGCGTCATACAGCCGTATGATTCGGCCTCGCGTATGGCCGCAAGCGTATCTGCGGTCTCGCCGGACTGGGTGATCGCAATTACCAGGGTAGACGGGGCAAGTACAGGGCTGGAATACCTGAACTCAGAACCTGTATCCACATCAGTATGTATGCCAGCCAGTCCTTCAAACAGGTACTTGCCCAGCAACCCGGCATTATATGACGTACCGCATGCAATGATCTCGATCCTCTGGAACTGCATGATCTCATTACGGTTAAGTTCCAGTTCCTCGAAGTTGACATCTCCTTCAAGTTCATGTAGCCGCCCTGCCATGGTCTCATGTATGGACCTTGTCTGTTCGTGTATCTCCTTTAACATAAAGTGGGGATAACCGGCCTTTTCAGCAGCTTCCAGGTCCCATTCGATGATGTGTTCCTCTTTTTCTACCGGGTTACCTTCCATGTTAAAAATCCGGACCGAACCCTGTTTTACTGAAATGAGTTCCAGGTTGTCAATATATATGATCCGGTTAGTGTATTTCAGGATAGCGGGAATATCAGAGGCTATAAAATTCTCATCCTTGCCCAGTCCTATGATCAATGGGCTGTCCTTCCTTGCAGCTATCAGTTCATCGGGATGTTCATTGCTCAGTACTCCGATCGCATAGGAACCACGGACATGTCCCAGTGCAGTACCAACAGCCAGACGCAGGTCGTCTGTATAATACTTATTGATCAGGTGGGCAAGTACTTCAGTATCAGTATCAGAAATGAAAACAAATCCCTCTGAGATCAATTTATCTTTCAGTTCCTGGTAATTCTCTATGATCCCATTGTGCACCACGCAGATATTCCCTGAGCAATGTGGATGTGCATTTTCTGTTGTTGGTCTTCCGTGGGTGGCCCATCTGGTATGACCTATACCCACACGGGATGAAATTCCGGGAATGATTGATTCAAGTTTTGATATCTCTCCTTCTATCTTGAATATTCTGGCTTTTCCTTCATCATCAATAATAGCAATACCAGCAGAATCATATCCCCTATATTCCAGCTTCCTGAGGGATTCTAAAAGGATTTTTACAGTATCCCCATCCCCTATATATCCTATGATTCCGCACATTATTTGCTCAGTCCATTTAGAATTCAGAATACTTTTGAGTTCCTGGGTATATACCTGGAAACATTTACCCCGGATGCAATACTGCATCCAGTGGATATCATTTTTCCAGGTTCGGTTAAAACCTTGTGTTTGATGTTGTTTCCGTCACCGATTACAGTACCAAGTTTGGCAGCTATGTGAAGAATGCCTTTCATTTCGATAAAAAAATTCTCTTTTGTCTCAGTAATGAAATGTGAACCTATACTGTTGTGGGCACCGAGTATTGAATTAGATATATATGAAAATGCACCCACCCTGACATCGTGCATTATTATGCTGTTCTTTATCAAGGCTGACGGCTCAACAATTGAATAATTACCAATGGTAGTTGAAGGAAGTACTACTGCATTCGGACCGATCTCGCAATTTTTTCCTATTACTACAGGCCCAAGGATAAACGAACCTGGATGAATGACTGTATCCTGACCGATGTTTACTCTACCCCTGACCACGGCTCCTTCTTCGATTGTGCAGTCATTTACTGTCGGTTCGAATCGATCAAGCAGATAAGCATTTGCCTTTAGTAAATCCCAGGAATGTACGGCATCCAGCCACATAGCTTCTGAATGGACCATGTTAACGTTCTTACCGTCGTCGATCATCTGCTGGATAGTATCAGTGATAGCATACTCACCAGTCTCGGAAATAGAGGTTGCTTCTATGTAATCAAAAATATCAGGATTAAAGATATATGTCCCGGTATTCACATTATGGCTCAGGTCTTCTGTTGTCTTTTCGATGATATTCATCACTTTGTTTTTTTCAGAGACCACTACACCATATCCTTCAGTATGCTCTCTGACAACGGTCAGTATAGTCACATCACCAGATCTACCGGCAAGGATATCAGATATAGTACCAGCTTCTATAATATTATCACCATTTAGGACTATGAACGCATCATCCACATGGGACGACACCTGTTTTATGGCATGTGCAGTGCCGATCTGGCCTTTTTGCTCTACATAAGTAATATTTACCCCAAAATCCACCCCATCCCGAAAATGATCCATTATTCGCTCTTTCTTGTATCCTACGACCATAATTATGTCATTAATACTACATTTGAAAAGAGCATCAATAATATGTTCCAGAATTGGCTTGTTTGCCACAGGCAACATTACCTTTGATCTGGTGAGTGTAAGGGGACGGCATCTTAATCCTTCTCCCGCTCCAAGTATTACGGCTTTCATATAAATTCATATCTATTATACATTTGAACAATATAAATCATTGGTAGAATAGTCATATTTTTTGGTATGAAATAGTATGGTATGTTGAAAGTAGCTTACAATCCAGTATCTCCGGGCAATATCCCTTATTATGTCCAACTCAAGGAAATGCTCACATCGTTCGCATTTTTCAAATCTGCCGGAAAGTATATACTTTCCGATACGAAAATAAAATTAAAAAATTATTAAGAGATACGATATTAGCCGATAGATTAATCAACCTTATCTGCATAATGAAAGCCCCTATAATAATCTTGATTTCAATAATAATCTTGATTTGTAATAAATTACTAATATCATCTCATGAATATGGAGGATAATAATGACAACAGTGTATGATATTCCTGCAGATATACTGATTAAGAATGTAGCACAGAAACTTAAAGATGAAAATTTCGTACAAGCCCCTGATTGGGGATCACAGGTTAAGACCGGTGTCCACAAGGAACTGTCTCCAATGGACCAGGATTGGTGGTACACCAGGTGTGCATCAATAGTACGCCGGATTTACATTGATGGTCCTACCGGTGTTTCAAGGCTCAGGAGCTTTTACGGCGGAAAGATGCGCAGGGGTTCGGCATCCCCACATCATGCAAGAGGTAGCGGTTCTGTTGTAAGGGCAGCACTTCAACAGCTTGAAAGTGCGGGTTTTGTCAAATCTGTGAAGAAAGGCCGGGTAATTACTCCAAAGGGTCAGTCTTTACTTGATAATATTGCATATGAGGCAAAGTCAGGATTGCTGGAGCAATACCCTGGTATTGATAAATATTAAGTAATCCCGAATAGAATTATTTTTAGGAGGTTGTGTGATGGCTGAAGATGAACTGGAAGCTATCAGACGTCGAAAAATGGAATTGTTAAAGCAGCAGCAACAGGCACAAATGCCAGATGCACAGGCTGCTGCCCAGCAAGAACAGGCAATGGCCGAAATGGAAGCAAGGAAGCAGGCCATCTTACGCTCAATCCTGACGCCTGAAGCCAGGGAGAGATTGAATACATTAAGGATGACAAAGCCCGAACTTGTGCAAAGTGTGGAGGCACAGCTTGTAGGACTGGGACAATCGGGCAGGCTGCAAGATAAGATCGATGATGCTAAATTGAAAAATCTCTTATTTCAATTACAACCCAAAAAACGTGAGATGAGCATAACCCGGAAATGAAGTCCTATGTATTGTTCAGTAGCGGAAAGGACAGTTCTCTTGCAGCGATCCTGCTGGAACCATTTTTCGATGTGGAACTTGTAACTATCAATTTCGGTATTGTACCCACGCATGAATTCGCACGTCAATCTGCATCCAGGCTTGGATTCCCCCACAATGTGATAATGTTGCGGCCTTCCCTGATCGAAGAAGCTGCCGCAATGTTGGTGGAAGACGGGTTTCCCGGACGTGCGATCAACTATCTTCACCAGAGCGCACTTGAAGCCGTATGTTCAACACCGGACACTACTATTGTCGCCGACGGCACGCGCCGGGATGACAGGGTGCCTATGCTTTCCCCTGCAGAGGTAAGAAGCTTAGAAGACAGACACAACGTCAAGTATATCCGTCCGCTTTCAGGTTACGGCCGATCTGCAGTTGATGTTTTGGTGGACGCCTATCTACAGGTTGTGCAGGGAGAAAGTGACAGTGTAGAAAAGGCTGATTATGAAGTAGAACTCAGGTCATTTATACGAAAACAATATAACGAAGGTGATAGTATGGTGGAGCGTTTATTTCCAGGACATATACAATCACGCGTAACAGACAGGAAACATTTATAATATCTCAATAATCAATGAAGGTGTGTTAATATGAGTAAAAAATCAAAAGGTAAGAAGATAAGGCTGGCTAAAGCCCATAACCAAAATCATAGGGTCCCCTCATGGGCCATAATCAAGACTAACAGGGCTGTAGTGACTCATCCTAAACGCCGGCACTGGAGACGCAGCAGTCTGAATATCGGATAAAGGGTGAACAACATGGTAGATACAGGTGAAGAGCAGGTTTATACGATCCCCCTCAGGGCAGTAAAGTATGTGCCCCGCTGGCAGCGCAGCAAGAAAGCAGTGAGTGAGGTTTTCAGGTACCTTGAGCGGCATACGAAAACTGACAGAAAATTGATCCGGATGAATCCTGAAATCAGTGAAAAAATATGGGATCGCGGAGCAGAGAAACCACCATCGAGGATTAGGGTCAAGGCTATGAAGTTCGAAGATGGGGTCGTGGAAGCCGAACTCGCAGCCGAGTAAAATTGACAAAGTCCTTTTTTTAAAGGATCTTATCATTTTTTTTATAAATGGCTAACCAGACCAATTTTGAAGGTAATTCGGTCCTTGGTGTATATGCCAGATGCACCGAGGATTTTGTCTTATTACCCAGGGAAGCAGACAAGCAGTTCAAACAGGTAATAGAGGATGCTTTGGATGTGGATGTGATTCCCACATCTATAGACGGGAGCAGCATTATAGGTTGTATGTGTTGTGGAAACAGTAACGGGCACCTAATATCTGAAAGAGTTAATGATGCTGAACTAAAAGAGATCGGGAAATATATACGTATTAAACGGCTGGAGGGTATTCTCACGGCAACAGGTAATAATATACTTGTTAATGATACTGCAGCCATTGTAAATCCTAATATGCCAGACCGGGCCGTGGAAGAGATAGGTGAATTTTTGGACGTGGAAGTGTACAGGGGCACCATCGGCGGGCTCAAGACGGTGGGGATGGCCGCTACTGTAACCAATAAAGGGGTACTGGTACATCCCAGGGCCAGCAAATTCGAACTGGATCGGCTGGATGAGATATTTTCACTTCATGTGGATATCGGTACAGTGAATCTGGGTTCTCCGCTGGTCGGGTCGGGACTGCTGGCTAATTCAAAAGGATATGTTGTAGGCAGGGAAACCACTGGGCATGAGATGGGGCGCATTGAGGATGCGCTGGGATATCTCTGAAAACTATTGTTTCATTTCGTTTATTATTTTGATGATCTGTTTGATATCAGTAATGATGATATCGCCCTCCGAAGAAAGCTTTTCCATGCACGTACCTGTCTGCTGGATGGATAAAATACCCAGGTCTGAAGCTCTCAGCGCCAGTATGTCGTTGATTCCGTCACCCACCATGACCACTTTATCGTATTTCTTTTTTAGAGATTTTATTACCCATTCTTTCTTCTGCGGTGTGGCCACATCATAAACACGCTCAATTGGTATTTCGACCAACCTAGCCAGGTTCTCCAGGTTACGCATGCTGTCCCCCGAGGCAATATATGTATCAATATTCATGTTCTGTAGAGTATCAAGTACAGCCGGAGTATTGGTAAATGGCCTGCCACCTGTGCTCACAGTATATAATATGCTCTGGGATTCAGTTTCAACAATAAATCCTATACCCAGGTAAAATACATCAGGGCATTTTAGCTTGGTGACATTTACGACATCATGGATGTCCTTCATACTGGTCCGGGTATCGTTCTTGATACATTGATCAACATCTTCAAGTGTGATGGGGCTGCTTGAACAGCTAAGGTCGATCCTGATATTATTGTCAGTTAAAAATTCGTAGATTCGTTTTGTGGACCGGCAGCTCATGATCTTACCAGGGTCAGTATGCATGATCACTAATCCACAGTTTGGTTTTTTGCTTACCAGGTCAGTTGTTATGATGTCATCGATGTATCTGCCTGTGATCGTATCCTTTGCCACCCTGTACATTTGCAGTAATGTACCTGCACTATCAAATACAACAGCAATACTTTCATGCATTGCAGTGAAAGACCATTTAGTTCTATAACTAATTTTCTACAACTAAAAAAAGAGGGGATGAATACCTGCAATAAATTTTGTATTGAGGGATAGTTAATGGACATGACATGAAATCTGGTAGGTATATTGATAACTATCTTGGGTGATGCAAGTATTCACATTTTATCATTATTATTCATGGTATATATAATATATGGTCAATTCAGGAAAGTGAAGTGGAAATAAAGAAAAAACGGGCGCAGAGGGATTTGAACCCTCGATCTTCAGCTTAGGAGGCTGCTGCCATATCCAGGCTTGGCCACGCGCCCGCGGTGATTGTGGACTTACTCTAAACTGGTTATTATGTATTAAATATTACCCATGAAACAAGAAAATCCTCCCATCGGTCGGATTTACCTGGAGTACAAAAAGTTATACTTTATGCACAATGAAAAAAACTCACCGGGTGAACAGGGTGAATTGTGTGCGATATGTTTATTATTGTTAAAGATATTTAAGGATAAAAAATATCAATGTAATCATAAAGGAGTAATTAAATGCAGTATCAAGGTAGGTCTAAACGTAAATTCACAGGTGGACGGCGCATCGCCTCAAAGGGTAAGAGAAAATTAGAATTGGGTCGGGAAGCCGCTGAACCCCACCTGGATGAAACCAGGCGAAAAAATGTGGATACCCTGGGCGGCAACAGGAAGGTTCGCCTGCTCAGGTGCAATATGGCAAATGTGACTGATCCATCAAACAATACAACCAGGCAAGTGTCCATCGAGAATGTGGTGGATAATGAAAGCAACAAGCACTACATAAGAAGGAACATCTTATCCAGGGGCGGCATTGTCAGTACTGAGATCGGAAATGCCCGGATAACCAGCCGCCCAGGTCAGGATGGTGTGGTGAATGCAGTATTGATAAAGGAGTAAATCTTTGTCCGGCCGGTATAATATCTGTCGAAATGATATCGGTCGGAATGATTCTTTAGGGTTGTAATTTTTTTTGAGTGTTTTTATCGAAATCTTCTATCGAAACAAAATCCAAAAATATATGTCTTTTGGCATCACAGCACTTTTTATTGTATATCAGGGGTGAGCACTCTGGCATTTGAGGATATTGGTGAGATATTAAAAAAAGAACCGGACGATGCTGCTAAAGCCGTACTGAAAGAAGTTGAATCTATTTACGGTGAGGTACCTTATATACTTCAGTTCATGGAAGATAAACCTGATCTGCTGATACCTAAGGTGCTATATGACAATTCCATAATGAGGGAGTTCAAGCGGCTTGACCATCGGACCATTGAGCTTATCAGTATTGGTGTCTCGGCCGCACTTCGCTGTACCCATTGCCTGGACATGCACCTCAGGGTGGCAAAGAGGATGGGCATACCCCGTGATGAGATATTCGATGCAATTCTTATAGCAGGAACCTTATCCAACGCTTCTGTACTTGCCTATGGTACCAGGGCATTGGACACTGAAGTACCGGCAACTGACAGACCAGCCCCAAAGCGCAATAATGATGAATGTGACGTGTGTGAGATTCCAACGATGGAAGACGATTAGAATAGTCATTATTCAGGCAGAGTGCCCAGCGCATTTACATGATTGATAAGTTCTGTGAATGCCTCTATCTCCCGCTGTATTACTTCATCCTGTGTCATGGAGATACTCATTTCCCCATCTACTGTCAGCTTATCCGGGCCCCTGCGCACAAGCCGGTCCACACCGTCCTTGCATAGAACTTCCTTGATCTCAGAGTCGTAGACAAAGGCTCGCCCAGGGAAGAACACTGTTTCCTTAACTTCTGACAGGTCCAGCTTTTGTATGTCTTCGATGGTGATCAGGCATCCCACATCTTTTTCCACACCTATAACATTTACAGGCGAGTCCAGTCGCTCAAAGATGGCTCCAATTAGCGGCGCTGATATGCGGCTGGTTAGTATGGTAGCTTCCATATTGACTTTGGGTAGTTTTGCTAAAGCCTCTTCGTGATTCAGGATAGCGAATGGTGAGCCGATCTTTGGGTCCCCCAGCGGGGTCCCTGTCACCCTGAATGAATAATCGCGGGCAATCCCCTCCACAATTGACTGGAACTCTTCCACTGAATGAGCCTCAATACCCGGTATTATCGGGGCATTGTTCAGGATAAGTCCCTGGTCAAAGGTATTTGCGAACCTCATTAGTATCAGGCCTTTTGCACCCATGGCTTCCAGGTCGTCACAGGTCTTTCTGAGTACATCTCCGTCATTGACGCCGGGTATCAGCACAGCTGCGGCATAAACCTCTGAGCGGCCGCAGAATAGTTCCAGATTGGTAAGAGCAGCTTCAGGGGTTTTGTCGTGCATATATTCCCTGCGTAGTGCCGGGTCAGTGGCAAATACGGTGAAGGATACTTCTGTTACACCACTATCCAGGTAGTACTCTGCTTCATCACCTCTTGTGAATCCCTTTCCACTGGTATATCCAAGGTGTATAGGTGCTTCAAGCTGTGTCAGCATCTGTGTCAGTACCTCAAGGTCAGGATAACAGCTTACATCCCCGCCACCGCTAATTGTGATTCGTTCTATTTCTCCCTTGTTGAACCGGAGTGTCTGGTTTATACTCTGGACAACCATCTGGACTGGTTTGAAACCAGGATAGGATTCCTTTACACTTTCAGTGCAATATTGACATCCTTTCTGGTAGGGAGGGCAATGTTGACATCCGAATGCAGGGACCTCTTTTACACCTTTGAAATAACAGTATTTACAAAAACCCATACAATCGTATCCGGGGCGACCCCCGACATCAGCAAGTAGTTCCATCTGAATCATCTCATTTTTTTGGTAATTCAGACCATATAACCATATATTACTTGAAGCCTTCTTTGGCGAAAGTATTCTAGTTGATATAGTTTTCTATATACACTATGTAAGTACATTTTTGGTCAAGTGTTTGGTTGAATTTTGTTCCATATATACAAAATTTTTAATTAATATAATGATTAATCCGTAACCATCCGTAACCTTTAAATATTGTCGTAGAATACAAGAGTAGTACAGTAAACTGTAGTGGTTGGTTGATACGATGTTGGAGTATAATTGAACAAACAACAAAACTTTTGGATATTTTTAAACTCTCTATTATACCTTTTTGAGTTTAAATTCAACAAGCTTCTGTTTGTTTTTCTCATTGTATCGGACAACAACGGTTTTCTGAAAAAGTATAGGAGGAAAAATAAACGTGGCTGACAAAATAGACCTATATAGCGACAGAGGAGCTAAACTCAAAGCCGGAGTAGATATTGGAGCAATTAGTCCCCTCAGGAATAAAGCTATTAAGAAAATTATTCACGACACAAAGCGGACAGCAGCCGTGGATTTGGCCGGAATCGAGAAGGCACTTGCAGCAGGAAGGTTTGGCGGCAAAGGCCGACACGTTCCTAAAAAGGCAATGAATTTCGACGTGGTCAAGAACGCAGACAAGATCGTAGCTAAAGTAGCTGATCTTATAAAAGTAGACGCCGGTGATGACACCAATGTGAAATCACTCAATGGCGGCAAACAGATGCTGGTACAGGTACCATCCGCCCGTATCGAGGCAGGCGCAGAATATGTGTCTTCCCTGACATGTGCATCAATGGGAACCATACAGGCAATGATCGATACTTTCGACCTGAACATGTTCAATGTTCCGGAAGTCAAGGCAGCGATCATGGGCCAGTATCCTCAGACAATGGATCTGGCTGGCGGTAACGTCAAATCAATCCTCGAGATCCCCCAGAAGGATGAGGGTCTTGGCCATTCACTGAGGAACATCATGGCAAACCACCTGGCAGCTGTGACAAAGAAGAACGCAATGAACACAGCAGCCCTGGCTGGAATATATGAGCAGGCCGGTGTGTTTGAGATGGGTAATGCTCTCGGAATGTTCGAGAGGAACCAGCTTCTCGGTCTGGCATACCAGAACCTGAATGCAAACAACCTTGTCTATGGTACAACCAAGGCAAACGGCGCAACAGGAACCATCGGTACAGTTGTGCACTCAATCGTTGAGCGCGGAATTGAAGATGGTGTAATTGCACCTGATAAGAAAATGGGCTCAGGATACCAGATGTATAAAGCAAATGATGTATCCATGTGGAACGCATATTGCGCAGCCGGAACCCTTGCAGCAAACTTGGTTAACTGCGGTGCAGGAAGATCACCACAGCACACTTCCTCAACATTGTTGTATTTCAACGACATAATTGAGAAAGAGACAGGTCTGCCAGGATGCGACTGGGGTAAAGTCCAGGGTACTGCAGTAGGATTCTCCTTCTTCAGTCACTCTATCTATGGCGGCGGCGGTCCTGGTGTGTTCAACGGTAACCACGTAGTTACCAGGCACTCCCGAGGCTTTGCTATCCCATGCGTAGCAGCATCAGTATCACTTGACGCTGGTGTCCAGATGTTCACACCTGAAATGACATCCGGACTTGTCGGTGAAACATTCGGATCGGTTGACGAATTCAGAGAGCCAATCAAGGCAGTCGCAGGAGCGGTGTAAGAACATTAGAGGATTAAATTTATGGTCAGAAACGCTTCAGTCACCAAAAAACCAATTCAGGTTGAAATTTTTCCACAACAGATGTTGATGCCACATACAGCTGAAAAGCTGCTGAACGGTATTGATAAGGTACCCGGAGTAATTCGTATGTTGATCCAGGGTCCAAGCCTGCCAATGCGGGTATCATGCGGACCCGGAACAGGCGCTCCGGTAGACCACCCGGACCGGCGAATAATCAATGTTTCAGGTCATGCATTTGAACTGAACGTTCGAGTGGGCCGGATCCAGGTAGAAATTGAGGATCGGTCTGTCAAGGATAAAATACGCAAAGTTGCAGATGAGAACTTACCTTTCCCGTTTGAATTCAGGGAAGGATTCTTCATTCGCAGAAAAGCAACCTTGGTAGACTATGCCAAATACGGTTTCAAGAGCAGAGAAGACGAGTCCATCAATCTTGATGATGAGCGGCTTCTCGGATTGGTCGATCCAAAGGCAAATCCCAAAGACCGTATTTGTATGTTGGAATCAGAAGATGAGTGATCATGTTCGGAAGAGAAACACAGTGTGTCGATTGTAGGGAAAGCATGGGTCTTGGCAGAGGCGGTGGTCTCGCACAGCGAGGCACATTATCCGAAACCGGCAGGCCTGATGTTATTGCAATTGCCATGACTCCCGGACGGCGTCATATCACAAAACCGGTATGTGAGATCACATACGGGCTCAGGAGAGAAGGTATTCAGGTAAGTGTGCTTGTGTTAAATTCAGGTGCTGGTGTTCCAGAGGATCTCTCGGGACATAGCATCATGGGGTACGGACCAAAATTCGGTATGTCCTCAAAGGAATTTGCACAGATAGAAAGGCATAAACTCCTATTACTGCATCTGGGCAATATTGATTCCCATGTAATTAGTAAGACACAATTTGTCCTCAAGCAAGTGGACATTCCAACCGTAATTGCCTGCCAGAATCCAATCGATTTTGAGCAGTTCGCTGAAGCAGGAATTAAAACCAGGCTTGTTAAACCAAGGACTGAGAATATTCAGACCAAAGGAACAGTCATGGAAATCGTAAGCGGAATCACAAGAGGCGAAACCTGTTCAAGGGAGAACCTCAATAAAATTGTGAAATACGTAAAGACCATTAATCCACTAAATAATTAAGGAGATGAAATATTATGGCATATAAACCACAATATTACGCTGGCAACACTTCTGTTGCTCAGAATAGAAGAAACCACATGTCAAACAACGTTCAAAAAGTCAGAGAGATCTCTGATGAAGATTTGACCGCTTGTCTTGGCCACAGAGCACCAGGTAGTGACTACCCAAGTACACATCCGCCTCTTGCAGAGATGGGTGAACCTGATTGCCCGATCAGACAGATCGTAACACCAACACCCGGTACAGCAGCAGGCGACCGAGTAAGGTATGTCCAGTGGGCAGACTCCATGTATAATGCACCAGCAGTGCCATACTGGAGATCATACCACGCTGCAATGAACCACAGAGGTGTGGACCCCGGTACACTGTCCGGCAGGCAGGTTGTCGAGGCACGAGAAAGAGATATGGAAGCAGTTGCCAAAGAACAGATGGAAACTGATATGACATGTCCGGGTCTTGCTGGCCTTAGAGGCGCAACCGTGCACGGTCACTCTTGCAGATTGCAGGAAGATGGTGTCATGTTTGACATGATCGACAGGCGCAGACTTGAGGGTGATGTTATCATCCAGGATAAGGATCAGGTAGGTGTTCCTCTTGACAGGAAGGTCAATCTGGGCAAGCCCATGACCACTGCCGAGGCGAATAAGAAAACCACATTCTACAGAGTTGGTAATGTGGCCTATAGAGACGATCCTGAAGCCATTGAATGGTGCCAGAAAGTCTGGGAACTGAGAACCATATATGGGTATCAGCCCAAATAATAGAGGTGATATAAAATGGCACACTACAATTTTGATACCGAAGTTAACGCCAAAAAGCACTTCGTAACTGCAATGGAAGTAAAATACGGTAAGGAATGGGGCAGCAACCAGCAGGCTGACGACATCCAGCAAACCACAGCAAAGTACCTGAGACTGGGTACTGCGCAGAACCCCAGGAAGATGGAGATGGCCAAGATCGGTGCAGAGATCACAAAGAAGCGTGGTCTGCAGGCATATGATCCCCTGCTTCACCTGGCTGGTATCCCGCTGGGTCAGAGACAGTTGACCCCGTATACCCTTGGCGGAACAGATATCGTATGCGATGGTGACGACCTCCACTATGTCAACAATGCTGCCATGCAGCAGGAATGGGATGATATCAGGAGGACCTGCGTCGTAGGTCTGGACCTGGCCCATGAGACTCTGGAGAAGAGGCTGGGCAAGGAAGTCACACCTGAGAGCATCAACTACTATCTGGAAGTACTGAACCACGCAATGCCTGGTGCAGCTATTGTCCAGGAACACATGGTCGAGACCCACCCCGCAATGGTGGATGACTGCTATGTGAAGGTCTTCACAGGTGACGATGCCCTGAAAGACGAACTGGATCCCCAGTTCGTAATCGACGTCGACAAGATGTTCAGACCAGACCATGCAGCCCAGATCAAAGCCTCAATGGGCAAAGCATCATTCCAGGCAGTGCATATCCCAACAGTGGTCTCAAGGACTGCTGATGGTGGCCAGACATCCAGGTGGATGGCAATGCAGGTCGGTATGTCATTCATTAGTGCATATCATATGTGCGCTGGTGAGGCAGCAGTCGCTGATCTGGCATTCACAGCCAAGCACGCTGGCCTGATAGAGATGTCAGAGATGCTTCCCGCAAGGCGGGCAAGAGGACCTAACGAGCCCGGTGGTCTTTCCTTCGGTCACATGTGCGATATCGTACAGACTTCAAGGAAGTTCAGGGACGATCCATGTAAGATCGCTCTTGAGACCTGTGCAGCAGCAATGATGCTGTACGACCAGATTTGGCTCGGTGGTTACATGAGCGGTGGTGTCGGTTTCACTATGTATGCAACAGCAGCATATACCAACAACACTGTTGATGACAACCTGTATGCAGACACCGAGCACGGCTGGGATACATTTGGTACAAGCATTGGCAACTGCAAAGAGCCAACCATTGATATCATAAGGGATATCGGTACCTGGGGTGCACTGTACGGTCTTGAACTGTACGAGAACTACCCGACAGCCCTGGAAGATCACTTCGGTGGTTCCCAGAGAGCAACTGTAATCTCAACTGCAACCGGAGCAGCCTGCGCAATCACAACAGGTAACTCCAATGCCGGTCTGTCCGCCTGGTATCTGTCCATGTACCTCCATAAAGAGGCACACGGTAGACTGGGCTTCTTCGGATACGATCTGCAGGATCAGTGCGGTGCAACCAACGTGTTCTCCTATCAGTCCGACGAGGGTCTGTTAGCTGAGATGAGAGGAGCAAACTACCCCAACTACGCCATGAATGTGGGTCACCAGGGCGGTTATACAACCGTTTGTACAGGTGGTTATACAGGCAGGGGAGACGGCTTCGCAATCAACCCACTGGTTAAGACATGCTTCGCCGATGACCTCATGAACTTCGACTTTGTCGAGGTCAGGGAGTGCTTCGGTAAGGGTGCACTCAGAGAGTACGACAGGTGCGCTGGCGAGCGAGCATTCGTCATTCCAGCAAAATAAATACCAACAATTCAACGTAGGTGTGATTCCACACCTACAACCTTTATTTTTTTAAAAGTTTATGCACTGAGTGGATAACTTCTTTGTTCAATTCGACAGCTATTTTTTGTTATGAACTACTGCCGCTTCCTCTGGGATTCTGCGAAAGGGGAGAAGATATTAGTTTCCCTTCAACATTGTGTGGGTACATCACTATTCAAGATCTATTCTTAAACATGGAATCGCATTGCCTGAATTAATGGACAGGATTAACTAGTGTCGTGTCAACTTTCAAGTGTTAGATTGTAAAGGGCATAGGTCATATGGCACAATTTTAAAATAAAATTATTTCAATAATCTCAATAGACGCAGATTTACGCTGATTTACGCAGATGCAACCTTAAATCGGCGTTAATCTGTGTAAATCTGCGTCTTGAAAATAACTGAAACAATGATTTCATACGATTCTCAAATTTAATTTAAATCGAACACGGATGATACGGATTTGACGGATTTTCACGGATTTATTTATTTATTATCCGTGCACATCCGTGTCATCCGTTCAATCCGTGTTCCATTACAATATTACTCTTAACCGATGACACATGACTCGACACTAGATTGACAGGATATGAACATGGCTTGTACCATCCTGTAAATCCTGTCTAATATTTTACTCACTCGATGGGGGGATATCCAGAGATTACATATTTGTTTTTAAGTACGATCCTATGTAGGTGAAGTTACCACTCTTAAATCAAAAACCTTATCCACGACCTCTTCAACATTCCCAACCGCATCAGGCATTTGCAGCATCTTTATAAAGTTATCGTGAAGCATATAAAATGGCCCTGCACCAATATCATGTACGATCAAAACATTAACATCCCGGCTTACCAGGAACTCCGCAGCCTTCACACCCTTTTTCCGTTCCAGATCTACAGCCGGGTTCTCAAAGACATCCCAGTCTTTTATATTATTATCTTCAATATCCATAATGATAAAAAATGGAGCTTTGCCAAGATGCGGGGATAGCTTTGAGTGCAAACCATCTTGTGCCTCTACAGGAACTGCAATCCTCACGACTGCCATCTCCCCCGGCCTGGCATTGACCACTATATGTTCCAGGTTCTTTATTTCTTTTTTTACAGCTCTTTTAATCTCTCCTGAAAGCATCTCCACTCTTTTCAGATCGGCGTCGCCTTCTGTTTCAATCACAATTTCCCCGAACACAACCAGCCCTGATTTTCTGAGTCTGATATCCTCCACCATATTCACACCCGGGATATCACCAACAGCCTGACGGATATTTGTGATCGATCCCTTATCAAGCCATGCGTCCATCAGTACTAATGCCGAGTCCCTGGCAATCCCAATTCCGAGCCTGAATATCATCAGGGAGATTACCAGCACTCCGATACTATCAAGCCAGGGCATACCTAACATTGAGCCGGCAATAGCAACAACAACGACAAGGGAGCTGAAAACATCGGTATATGAATGCATTGCATCTGCAATCAGGGCCTGTGAATCGATCTGCCTTCCAATTCTGGCTTTGTACTTATAGATAGCATAAATTGCAAAAACCGAAAAAACGGCTGTGCCAAGCGCAATTCCATGCAGCCCTATTTCGGCAGGATCTTTAATGCTTACAAGTGCCTCGCGTACAAGTTCTACTCCTGAGACGAGGATTATTACTGATACGAAAAGTGCAACCAGGTTTTCTGCTTTATAGTAGCCATATGGAAACTTCTCCCCGCTGCTTTTCAGGCTGAGCTTGAATCCAACCCACACGGCAAGTGATGTAAAAATATCCAATGATGTATGAACCGCATCAGCAATCAGGGCAGTGCTTCCCGAATATAAGCCAACGGTACCTTTTAAAGCTGCAAGAAAGACTAATGCAAGGGTTGAATTCTTTGAAGCATTTACCCCACTACACAAGTTCTTTTCGATGGTCATTCTTTTACACACCCTGTATTCTATTCTTTAATGATTGGACTTAAAATATGAATAATATAAAACACTTAAGCAGAATGCCAGAAAAAAAAGAAGCAATTAATCTTCTATTTTCTGTTGCTTCCCAAACCTATATCACTATATATATTAATATTCCTTAACTATATCCATTACTTTTATCAAATTCATTCTGAAGATCCAGTATGTGATCTTTAAGCTTGAGAGGCATGAATTATTGGATAAACAAGAAAATCCCCTCCATTCGGATTTACATGAGATAATAAAATGGTAAAGAACGAACAAAAAGAACTCAAGAGCAAATCGCAGGATAAGAGGGAACGAACGGAACACATAGATTTGCAGGACATTGTTGAATACAACAGGACGGTACGGGTCAAAAAAGATATTCTTGTGACAGATTGGTTCAATGTCTCCCTGATATGCCTTGAAGAGGGACAGGAAATTCCACCCCACCCTGAACCATACGCGGTACTGTTCCATATAATCGAGGGGGAAGGAACTATAACCGTCGGCTCAAAACGGCATGATGCCATGCCAGGTCACATAATATTTGTTCCAAGCAACAGTATAAGGGGAATAGCACCGCGCACGCGTATGAGCCTGCTCGGGATACAACAGCCACATTAAACAGGTCAAGTATGTTACAATGATTGGATCAATGAATGCTATTGAAGTCAATAATCTGACGAAACACTTCGATGATTTTACTGCGGTAGACCACCTGGATTTCGAAGTGAAGAATGGCGAGATATTTGGCTTTTTAGGACCGAATGGTGCAGGCAAAACAACAACTGTCCGGATGCTCACAGGAATTATTAAACCGGATCTTGGTCAGGTCAGCATCATGGGTCTTGATATCAGGCAGGATCCGATCAAAGCCAAACAGATAATGGGGGTTGTTCCTGAACTTTCGAACGCATATACCGAACTTACTGCCTGGAATAACCTGCAGTTCATGGCAGAATTGTATGGCGTACCAAAGAAGGATGGCAGACAAAGAGCAGAAGAACTCCTGGGAAAGTTCGATCTCTATGAACGTAAAGATCATAAAGTCAGGACTTTTTCCAAAGGAATGAAACAGAAACTCATCATCGCCATGTCTCTCATGAACGACCCGGAAATACTTTTTCTAGATGAGCCAACATCGGGTCTGGATGTTATGAGTGCACGGTTGATCAAGGATATGTTGCTTGAGTTGAATAAAGAAGGGAAAACCATTTTTCTCACCACTCACTACATGGAAGAGGCAAACCAGCTGTGCAGCAGAGTTGCGATTATCAACCATGGAAAGATAGCAGCCATAGACGCCCCAGAGAAGCTTAAAATGAGAATTGGGGGGTTAGAATGGGTGGAAGTCAGTTTTGACATGCCTGTAGATGCCTCTGATTTCTCAGACTTATCAGGAGTCATCGATGTCCGGATGAGTGGCGATAAACTACGGTTGTATACGAACGAACCCGGCAGGACGATATATCAACTTGTGGATTATTCCCTGTCAAATGATCTGGAGATCGTGATGCTGAACACGCTGACACCAACACTTGAAGATGTCTTCATCAAACTTACAGAGGGGATGGAATGATCGATCAGCTAAAACGTGCCTGTGCAATTGCCAAAAAAGATATCAGGATATATTATCTGAAGGGACCCGTGGTAATATTCGGTATTCTCTTCCCCGTATTCCTATTTCTGGCATTCGTGATAGGAAGAGATCTCCCTGTTGATTTTCTTATCGCCGGACTGCTGAGCATGACGATCTTCTTCACATCAATGTCGATCACTCCTGTGATCGCGCCCACCGAGACACAGACCAGAAACCTGGAGCGACTTGCAGCAGCCCCGGTTTCCATCACTACGGTCCTGATGGGAGATATGCTGGCATCCGTGCTCTTCGGGATCGGGATATCTCTCGTCCCGATAATAGTTGGAATGGCAATCGGTGTGACAGTCGAACATCCGTTTATCCTTGCCGCGGGTATTGTACTGGCTGCATTCTGCTTCTCAGCTATGGGGCTGATATTCTCATCCACACCGACCAGCATGACATCCACGGTGATGATGATATCCACAATGGTAAAATTTCCACTGGTCTTTATAAGCGGTGTATTCATCCCGATCAGTGAACTGCCGTCGTGGGGACAGGTGCTGGCATCGGCATCCCCCTTGACCTACATAACTGACCTGTGCAGATATTCGTTCCAGGGGACCAATTACTATCCGATCTGGATGGATATCGCAGCCCTTGTAATATTCCTGGTTATCTTCATGACGGCTGCGGTGAAGCTTCATGAGAAGAGTCTGCCAAAACGGTTATGAATATGATGGAACATGCTTAAATCACTGGGCTTTTTACTGCAATGTATAGTAGGCAAGTGTGAGTGGTTGCCATGTACGCTTCTGTGAAGGTGGTAAAGTGGTTGATATAAGAGATGAAATAACAAACAGTGGCTAAAATAACTGTGAAATGATATTGTG
>Ga0255421_1001_pt1 | contig 105737 bp, 97 predicted proteins | sample ANMaggSSYBR02G10_FD_182637 | JGI IMG/M metagenome (GOLD analysis project Ga0255421, IMG submission 182637) | Sediment cell enrichment communities from methane seep in Santa Monica Basin, California, United Staets - ANME aggregate JGI... | ecosystem: Environmental > Aquatic > Marine > Cold seeps >... | reverse complement strand
GCGTGTTGGTGTGAGCGCGGACAGATGTGGGGTGGGCGGGCGTATATTTGCCGATGGCGGCGCAGAGTTTGGTTATCATGTTTGGTATATCTGAAGTTTTTGCGATAGCAAAAGTTTGGGCGGGGCGTAGTGAAGCCGGATATACCATACCATGTTATACGCTGTCGGTCGCTTATCATGTTCAGCTTTTCTCCATCTTGATCTTCTCTAAAGCCTCTTTTGCAGCATTTTGAACATTATTATTTCCATCCGTCAGAGCCTGAATAAGTGGTTCTACCGCTCTTTCATCTCCTATCGCTCCAAGAATTTCTGCTGCCCCCCACTGAACATTATTATTTCCATCCGTCAGAGCCTGAATAAGAGGTTCTACCGCTGGTTTTCCTATCTTTTTAAGAGCTTCGGCTGTTGCTATTAGAACATCCTGATGCTCATCTTTCAAAGTCTGAATAAGTGGTTCTACCGCTCTTACATTCCCCATTTCTCCAAGAATACATGCTGATCTCTCCCGAACATCCCTATCCTCATCCTTCAAAGCCTGAATAAGAGGTTCGATTGCCGAGTTCCCTATGTTCGAAATCTCATCCCATTCCTTTTTCGCGATTAGATAATAAGCCCTTTCACTTTTACTTGAGGGTATCCATCCCAACTTATCAAGGGCCCCTGCCACTTCACTCGAAACCCACCACTTATTTTCATCCTTCAAAGCCTGAACAAGAGCGTCTATTGCTTTTTTATCTCCTATTTTTCCAAGAGCTTCTGCTGCTTTCTGTCGAACTTCACTATTTTCATTTTTCAGTGAGAGAAGGATAAATTGTGTGGCTCGTTTATTACCTATATCCCCTAAAATATTGATGGCCGTTGTGTATTTACTATGATTTTCACCTTTGCAAATACTGATAACAGAATCCACAACCACATCCTCACCCTCCTTCGATCTCAGGACCTCTAGCTTATGGTTATAAACTTTTGATGCGATTATTTTTGATATTTCAGCTAAAGAAGCTAACAACACACCCAAAAACATTACAGGTGGTGCAAGTAGGGTAAAAATAAAAGAAATTGAAGGAAAATACATGAGTACTATTCCAAGTATAAGACCTATCACTCCAAGGAATAAAATTCCCAGCCCCCACATTACCGATTCAGAGAAACGCTCCACCCAAACCTTCTGTTGAATTAAGGTTTTAATGTCGCTTTCTATTAGTTCTTTACTATATTCTTCCATTTTTACCCCCATTAAGCCACAACCATTCTTCTAAGCACCATTTCACGCCTCATTAACAATTATAGTCCTCCATCGTATTATAACCTTAAAAACATAGATTCTTATTTTTTTATATATGTATTTATAAGTTTTTATATGTTTAGTAGATCACGACTGCAACCGATTGTTGCTCGAATAACTATCCCCGTACTAACAGTACAGGGTCTTCGTATACTTAAATTGGTTTATTTCCTCTTTCTCCTGGGTTTGGGATATTTCTTATGTAGCTCATCCACTTTACGGTACAGGTCTTTAGCAATACCGTCTTCAAATGTCCCGGAATAATAATCAATACGCACGGCAATTGATATTTTAGCAGCCAGCGCCCTTGAGATCTTACCACGCAACCACCAGGGTGACTCCTTAACCAAGGGATGCTGGAATATTACACCGTGTTTGGGTGATGTGGCATTCCCCCTAAGGTGTTTGAACAGTGCTTTTTCAGCCCCCAGTACCTGGATGGCACTTGAAGGCATACTGGCAAGTTTTTTTGAACTCCCGACAATGCCCAGCAGCCTGGCACCGATATGGGCACCGGCTACGGCTGAAAGGTTGGGAAGGTGATTGTTCATGTATTCTTCGATGTCCAGCGATATCCGGTTCTTGTTGTCATATAACCCGGCAATACTGGCAGCCAGTTCAATTATACTTGTTCCCCATGGTTCCGGCAATTCCATTCCTGATGAGTTCCTGGCCCGCTCCAGGACTTTTTCATCTTCGATGTTCCAGTTTGAAATATCGTTCCTGAGACCATGCCTTGATATGAACCTGGCAAGTGGCTCGCCCTTTAACCTGAGTTCCGGAAAATGCAGGTCATACAGTTCCTTTAACCTCTCAGACAGTGCATTGGTATTTTTGTCAAGGTCATCCAGGGCATCAATGAACCGAATAAGGATATGTTCATCTGATCCGGATGCAGTGACCTGCATCATGGCATATTCTATGTTCACCTCACGGAACAGTTCATCATACTCGTTTTCCGATGCGATAAAACCCCAATCCTTTGCCAGGCTGCATATATCGATCCCGCAGACCTCATTGCATTCCAGCGCCTCAGGTATCTCTTGTAACCGGCCTGCAAGGCTCTTAACATCTTTTTGGTAAAGATCACAGGAATTTATTGTTCCGTCATCAAATGAAAAAATTCCAAACCATGTCCTGACTGAATGCATCAAATATAGAATTATACGGATTATATATATGTATTATCTGTTTCAAGTGGGTCAGAGGAGGTCAAAATCTTCGTCGTCATCGAACTCGATATCCAGGACATCCAACACCCTGGAATGGCCGTTCGCATTATAGCAGCGCCATGAACGCATATTATACGGTGCACCAACAATGATGTGGTAATCTCCTATCCTGGCAAAAAGTGCAAGGTCGGCCCTTGAAGGGTTGGTGTTGGATGATGGGTGGCTGTGGACAGAACCTGCGATACTGAGATTGGGCATCATGTATAATCTCAAAACGGCGCTGACCTGGGATGATTCTGTGCCGGGCAGGAATATCACATCCTTAATGACACCTTCCTCAGCCCGCATCAACCCTGCAAACTCATTAGGTGCCGATGAACGGGAAACCTCAATAATGAACTCCAGGGTCGACCTGGCTATACCTCTAATATCAGTAATTGCCGGCACCTCCTGTAAAGCTACAGAGTAATACCTGTGATAATATCCTTGTTGAAATCAAACAACTGGCAGGTGTCTTTCTTGTGTATCATTGTCAGGCGTTTATCATTAGTGATCTCACCAATTATGCAGGCGGTAATACCCACTTCTTCGAACAGTTCGATACAACGACTGGCATTTTCAGGGGCGGCTGTCACAATATATCCGGTGGCAGGATATATCTTGAGCCACTGGATAAAATCCACTCCTTCAGGCACTGGTATCTTTTCCAGGTCCACTGCCGCACCCTTATGACTGGTCTCAAGCAGCATTCCCAGTGTACCAAGGGTACCCGGGTTGCTGATGTCCTTGCCTGAATTGACGACATGCGCCTCACCTATGGTCTGCATTACCAGGTATTTCTCCCTGACTTCGGCAGGGCTCTTCATTGTGGTGGTGTCCCAGCTGTACGGAGAATTTGGCCCCACCCGGCCTTCCATGTCGTATGCTGCAATGATAGCATCCCCGGTCTTTGCGGTATCGCTGCGTATAATGCAGTCCTTTTTGGCTGTGCCCACAATGGCTACAGATAGCGATGTATGTGGTGTGTCCGGATGAAGGTGTCCGCCCACCATAGGGACGCCGAACTTGGAGATGCCTGACTTGATGCCGTTTAATAGCTCAATACATGCTTTTTTCTTGCTGCTGGCGAGCACATTGACCATACCCAGCGGCCTGCCGCCCATGGCAGAGATGTCATTGACGTTGACCAGTACCGAACTGTACCCTGCCCACCAGGGACTGGCATCCAGGAGCCGGCCCCATATCCCGTCGGCTGCGAACAGTACGACATCATCGGTGCCCATATCCAGGACTGCTGCATCGTCCCCGAAGTCTACGATACAGTCACCGTATTCTTCGCGTACTGTCTCAAAGATGTTGACAATATCTGCTATGGGTTTCTTTCGTGTGATTCCTTCAAAGGTGCGGAGTTCGTGTGCGATCTTTTCAAGGTCCAGTAGTCATTCCTCCTGGCAGTGATGTTGAGAATATTGTTTATGCTACAAATACATAATGGAGTGTGTTTCAAGAAAATGGAAATTTCGGACAGGATAAACGGGATTTACAGGATACGACTCAATCCCGTATGTCCTGAAAATCCTGTCAGAAGATTTGATTGAAACTAAGAAAATTACCTATATCGTTATCGAAATGCGTTTATAATTTCCTATATGTAAAGTTCATGCTACTCAAATGTTGAAAGAGGGATCATGTCAAAATATAAAAAGATATTTTTGGTAACTGACGGGGGATCAAGGGGCAATCCCGGCCCGTCCGCTATTGGATACGGCATCTATGACCAGGACTGGAATGCTATCGAGGAGAAGTCTGAATATATCGGGAAGGGCACTAACAATGAGGCTGAATACCAGGCGCTGGTCACTGCACTGGAGCGGGCGGTGCGCTACTGTAAGGATGATGTGGAGCATTATAGTGACAGCGAACTGCTGGTCAGGCAGTTGAACGGGCAGTACCGTGTAAAGGCCGTGAATTTGAAGCCGCTGTTCGGTAAGGTATCAACGCTTAGTAAGAAATTTGGCTCGGTAAGACACCATCATGTCCGAAGGACCGATAAGCGGCTGGCGAGGATTGACGGGCTGGTGAATGAGGCGCTGGATGGGGCAGGGTATTGACGTAAATCAGGTATATACCCTATCAGTCATTTTTTCGCAATATTTGCATTACAATCAACAAGAACAAAACGCCTGCAAATAGACTAAATCCAGGAATTCCCTTCTTTTCAGTTGGTGCCTGAACCGGTTGTTTCTCTACAGTCTCTGTTGGCTCTACAATAATACCTTCACCCCCGGATTCTCCCATATCCTTCTTACCTGTTACTGCAAATGGTGAGAATCCAGGCACTTTTGCCTCAAAGTACAAATACTCTGCATCTTCTCCTATTTTATATGTCTCAAGTGGATTCCATATTCCATCACTGTACCGATTCAATGAAATCGTGGACTTACTGATCTTGTTATCAATGATCCAGGACTTCTCTACTTTGAAATTTATAATGGGGTTAGCAATGTTCTCTGAGGTCGCCCAGTCGAGATTTCCAACCCAGATATTCAGGTTCTTATACACTATATCCAATGGTGCACTATCTACCAATGTAGAGGTGTTGTTTAATATCTCGACCTTTGCAGCAATTTTGCCTGAATTTTTTAGACCAGTGAAATTGAGGTATTGTACTATATTACCTTCAAAATCAAAATTGTAGCTCACTACTGAACCCTTATTCACATATTCCCTTTCGGTTTCTGAAATTAATATATTCTCAAAAGCTTCACCAGAGCCTCCACTTCCCCCGCCTCCCCCTCCTCCTTTGTTAGGGGTTTGAGCAATTTGAGTTATAACTTTTAATGAATATGTCCCGGATTCAAATGTTGTATAATCCTGTGATTTCATATTTATCTGCGAAGTTCCAGTATTCATAATAACTGGAATATCTTCCGGAACGGCTTCAACATTCCAATCCATACGAACAACACAAACAGATGGAACTATAAGTTCCATATTCCAACTAACACCTTTTAAATCAGGCTTTATATCTGTTGCTAAGCGATTAACTACTTCATGGCTGCATGGAAAATACACGTCAAGGGCATCAGCCTGGGGGGGAGGGGGAGCCAGAACATCCAGGTCCCTATCAAACCCATCTGAGGCATTAATGTTGACCCCTAAAATACGTATATAAGTAGCAGGTGGTGGCGGTGGAGAATTATCATTATCATTTGAGGACAGCGAAGTTACATATATGGGCAAAGTCCACTCTGCACCCGATGAACCAATGAAAAAGATCGACAATAATACAAGAGCGACGAAGCGCATTGTGTTTGACATATCCTGCTCCTATCCAAAATATGGAGTTCCGCTGAATATGACCTGAGTATCATTCAATGCAAGAACCCAATAGCCTTTCCCCAGTTCAATTTCGCTAACTTCATAATATTGCTTATTGGTAGTACTCCAGGTATATACAGGAATTAGCACATCTTCATTGCTACCGAAAATCGTATCCACATCTGGATAATCTGGTATAATTGGAGTTGAAACAAGATTCCAGCCCTGAAGTAGTGTCATCGTGTAGGAATATGGGGGGGGACCAGAAGTGTAATATTGTGCATTTGAAACTCCTCCACTCACATATTTTTCATATTCTACTGTGAAACCGGATGCGGCAAGATCAAAAATTGCATATTGTGAAGTTAAGTTCTTTTCTAACACAAAAATTTTAATTAAGCCATTCTGGTATTTTACACGTCTTTTATCATCAAATAGGATTGTTGAAGTAGTTAATTCATCATATGAACCATCTGAATTTAATTGATACATTTTAATTAAAAAAAGTAGGTCGCCATCAAATGATATAATATCAGTAACTTCAACAAAATAGTTATTTATCTGATATCCATCTCCCTCATAAATCTTTTCATCTTTAATGATATATTTAATTGGTGACACATATTCGTCAACTTCCACTTCTTTTACCAGTGCACCGAGATTACCTGCTTCATTTACTTTAACTGCGAAGAAATTGCCAATAATATTTATTACGTTACCTTTTGAAAGTCCGATGTCAACATCGTTTGTTATACAAAGCTGGTCTGGGTACGTCTTAACGATATAACCATCATATAGTGTAGCATCGTTATTATTCAGATTCAGTACATCTGTAGATATAAGATCCATATTATTGATTTTTACAAGATTGGTGTTCATACCAGCAAATACTGTCTCAACAGTGAAATTCATGACTTCAATTATTTGACCACCGAGGTTTGTCTTGTATATAAAATAACCATCTACCGACACGACCTCATTATAAACTTCTTCTCCATCTTTGCTAATTGACATCCATGCCCCTTCTCCGTCGACATCAATCTCAACAGCTGTAATACTCCATCCATCTGGTAAAACCAGAGTTTCATCAACTCTCAATAAATGATCATCATCCTGATCTCCATCAATAATTTTTTTTGTAATGATCCACTCAGATGAAGTGCTATATACAACAGCATACTTACTGTTGCCCCATGCAATATTTTGTCCCCATGATATTGTAGTATAATTGAGGCTCTGGCATTCCAGAGTATATTCGTTATTTTTTGATTTATGAGGTATTTAAGGCGTGTATTTATAAAAAAATTCATTTACAAATCCTTCAATTGAAATTCTAAGTAAATTCTAACTATTACAGTTGTTTAGGTACATATTATTGCTAAAAATCCAAAAATAACAAAAAATAGGATCTAATCGTAACGTATTCATTAGCACCTATCATAAATACATTTCGATACAGTTGAATTAATTCTATTGAGTTTGTGCATATATTGTATCAAAAATTGCCTGAAATACCCTCAATCCAAACCCATATAATGAAATTTTAGAAAAACTGACACTTTCTAGGTGTTTATTGGCATTTCAAAGCTGTTATATCCATTTTGCCAGAGGCTCAATTCATTTCTCCTACTGGGACGGATAAATTTGAGTACATTGGGAGTCTGATGGATTCGTATCCAACCTTATCTTCAAGGTCATAGTAAAGAACTGCCGGGTTGTCTGCTGACATTGCCTTTAAGATGGTCCCTGTTGATGCATTAGTAGCACCTACTATCTCATGTATACCTGGTTCTGTTATTTTTTTGATCAGGCCTGCCATATCCTCAGCTTCATTGACCCTGACTGAAAAGAGATCACTAATAATATTCTTTGCATTTCCTTTTGAAAGGGATATATCAATGTCATTCAGTATACTTATTTGATTGTTGGATGTCTTGATAACATAGCCATCATACAGGTTTGTGTCGTTATTTTTGATTTCCAGTGTGTCTGTTGATATTAGATCGATGTTATTTATCTTTATGAATTTAGAATTAGAGCTACCTTCAAATACCGATACCGTTTCAACAGTTAGATTTAAAATCTCTGTCTTGTCAGGTGCACCCAGGTTTGCATTATATACAAAATTATTGCTTTCATTAACAGTTGCATTGTAAATTACCCAATCGTCTTTCGTCAGCGACAGCCAGACTATATTATTATTGGAGTCAATCTCTTTAGCATTAATTCCCCAGCCCCCAGGGAGAGAAAGAGTTTGATTATTAAAAATTAGATGATAATCCTTGGTTTTTTCATCAACAAGCTTTTCAGCAATTATCCAATTGGTTGCATTGTGTTCAATAACTAAATATTTTTTACTACCCCATCCAATATAATCCCCCCAGAGTATAGTGGTATAGTTCAATTTTCCATTGGGTATGGATAAGTTATAATACAATGGAAATGTAATTGAACTGTTTCCATCTTTATCCTCCAGATCATAGTAGAGAACTGCCGGATTATCTATGGATGTAGCCTTAAAAGTAGTTCCGGTTTCGTTAATTGCACCTAACACCTCATATAGTGTTAATGGCTGGGCTGGTGATGATATCGGCACTGAAATTACCGTTATATTCATTTTTATCTCCTCTCTACCTTTAAGGTAGAAGGTATACATGCCCGGTTGATTGAAAGTGTAGCTAACAAATTCCATATATGCCAGATATTGTTCTTCTTCCCATATGCCATTCTCATTAACCAGTGTACGAGGCTGTTCTGAAGTCTCGAAATTTCTCCATTTTACGGTGTCACCTACGTTTATTGTCACACCTCCAACAGGTATGAACATGTAATTGGCGATTCTGATTAGGTATTCTTGAGATTCCACAGTTTCAGTAGGTGTTGGTGTTACCGTAGGTGTAGCCTCTTCAGTGGGCTGGGCTGTAGCAATAGAAGTTGCGGTTCCCACATCCACAGTCTCTGTTTCGGCATAACTTATTGCAAGAGCCGGGACTGTTAATATAGTAAGCACCAGGAAAAAAAACAATGTTGACAATGTTATTTTCTTATTCATGTTATGTCACCCTAAGATTTAAATGTTAATGTGAACTTTCACCAATTGATACAATTAAATATTTATCAATGACTTCTATATTAATCTCATCATATATATTTAATAATTCTAAATGTAATATTTATATAGAATTTTATTCCGTATAAATATGTCGGAACACCACAGTATTTGTGATATATATTACAGATTGGGGTATTGTTGGGGAAAAGGTAGAATATTTGTAACGGCGACAAACAATGAGGCTGTATACCGAGCCCTGGTGGCAGCACTGGATGTGGCAGGGTATTGAATTTCTTATAGTAAAACACACGATATCTATTGTATATATCGTATATCTACGATAAAATCTGTAAAATTTATCGACTATAAACGATAAATTTATTACCATCCAGAGTCCATATAACTTAACATGGACACAAAAAGCAAACTGAAACACGTATTTGTCGAATGGCAGGAACGTGAACTGCCAAAGTTCCAGAAACGGCGGCGCGATATAAACCTTAACAGCCCGCATATTGTAGACATAATAGGCGTAAGGCGCTGCGGCAAGACCTATTACATGTTCCAACTGATATCCGAACTGCTGGACTTAAACATACCCAGATCAAACATATTATACATCAATCTTGATGACGACAGGCTCCAGCCCTTAAACGGCGATGAACTACATTTACTGATCGAAACGTTCTACGAGTATTATGAGGTCTCTGACAATCATAAATTATATCTGTTCCTGGATGAGATCCAGAACATGCCGGACTGGGAAAAGTGGGTCAAGAGCACCTATGACAAACATCAAAATATAAAGATCATAATAAGCGGTTCCAATGCATCATTGTTATCAAGTGACATATCCACCCTGTTAACCGGAAGGCACATCACAACCCGGATGTTCCCGTTCAGTTTCACTGAATTCTTGGATTACCATGAAATAAAGTTCCAGCTAAAAACCCTGCAATATTCGAAAAAAAAGACATTGATAAAAAAGAAATTCAACGAATACCTGGAAAATGGCGGGTTTCCTGAAGTAATATATTATCCAGGGGTGGGGCAAAGGGAATTACTCCAATCTTACTTTGACGACATCATTTACCGGGACATCATCTCCCGTTTCAACATACGCAATCCACAGGTCTTCAAGCAGTTGAGCTTGTTCTGCATTTCAAACATCTCAAAACCCCATTCATTCAATTCACTAAGAAGATTATTCGCAAATTATTCCCCCCTCAGTACAGATGCCATAATAAATTACCTGGCATATCTGGAAGACGCATTCTTGCTGTTTACCATGCCGCATTATGATCATTCGATCAAGAAACAGATAAATAAACCCAAAAAATTATACTGTATAGATACCGGCATGGTCAATGCTGTATCATTTCGTTTTTCAGATAACATGGGGCAGTTGTATGAAAATCTGGTATTCCTGCAGCTTAAGCGGACAAAACGTGAAACATATTACTGGCAAAGTTCAAAAAGCCATGAGGTGGATTTTGTTATAAAAGAGGGTCTAAAAGCCAGTTACCTGATACAGGTATGTGTTGATATTTCAGATGCAAAGACAAAATCCCGTGAGGTCAATGGTCTACTTGAAGGTCTGGACTATTTTGACCTTCCGGAAGGTACGATCATAACTTCAGACCTGTTCAATGAGGAAACTGTTGATGAGAAAGTAATACGGTATGTACCGCTCTGGTACTGGTTGCTTGAAAATGAGATCCGTCATTGATAACATTCACAGCCTTTAAACTTAAAACCCAATAGGTTATAAGAATATTGAATACATTATACAAATCATTACACAAATGAATAAATTCTCAAAAAAAGCCGCAAGGATACCGCCGTTCTATGTAATGGAAGTACTGGAAAGGGCAGAGGAACTGGAACGCACAGGAAGGGATATCATCCATCTCGAAGTAGGCATACCCGACTTCCCCACTGCTTCCCATATCAGCGAAGCTGCCTATGAGGCAATAAAGGCAGGTGAGACCAGGTACACCCACAGCATGGGACTGCTCCAGCTCAGGGAATCGGTTGCCGGATACTACAACCGGAAGTTCAACCTCGACTTGAGTAGCGGGCAGATCATCATCACATCAGGCACCAGCCCGGCCATGTTAATGCTGTTCATGGGCCTGCTGGATAAAGGAGATGAGGTTGTAATGTCCAACCCTTATTATTCAGCCTATCCCAATTTCGTGGAATACATGGACGGCAGGCCTGTTTTTGCATATACCAGAGAAGACGAAGGGTTCAGCCTGACACCTGATACAGTAGCTAGGAAGATAACCCCCCGGACCAGGGCATTATTGATAAATTCTCCTGCCAACCCCACCGGGCACGTCATGTACCCAAAAACCATGCAGGGCCTGGCCGAAATCGCAGGGGATATTCCTGTAATATCTGATGAGATATACCAGGGCCTGATCTACAAAGGCAAAGACCATTCTATCCTTGAATACACAGACAATGCCTTTGTGCTGAACGGCTTCTCCAAACTCTTTGCCATGACAGGATGGCGTCTTGGCTACCTTATCGCACCGCCCGAATACACTAGGCCCCTACAGAAGATACACCAGAACTTCTTTATATGTGCCAACAGCTTTGTCCAGCATGCAGGCATTGCGGCACTAAAAGGACCGCAGGACTATGTACAGGAGATGGTGGCAACGTACGATAAACGCAGGAAGTACATCCTGCAGCGGCTAAAAGGTATGGGGTTTGGGATTGGCAGTGAACCTACCGGGGCGTTTTATGTGCTTGCCAATGCAAAGAAGTTCAGCGAGGACTCACTTGAACTCAGCCGCCGTATACTTGAAGAAGCAGGGGTGGCGGTGGCTCCGGGCATTGACTTCGGGGAGGGGGCAGAAGGATACTTGCGGTTCTCATATGCCAACAGCCTTGAGAACATCAGGGAAGGTCTGGACAGGATAGAAGAATATCTTAACACCTGAAAGATAATTAGCAAATATTATTTATGGTAAGTACTTATTGCTTTTCATGATCGACCCGATTGAGGAACTTATATCATTAAGTGATAAAAAAGGATTCATAGCACACAAGATCGTTCTTGAATGCCAGGATTGTGGTTACATTAAAGAATCTACTTATTACGACCTGTTAAAGGATAAGCAGTACGAATTGCTGGAACCCACAACAGTACCCAATCCCTATATCCAGGAGTCGTATTACGAGGAAGATGTAACTGCTACTCCAATAAAATTCAAGATAGAATGTCCTGAATGCAAGGGAGAAATGGTAGGTTTTTCTCCTGTGCCCATGGAATACATACTGAATCATCTCAGTTCCCCACCATCAGATGATATGATATATGGCTGATATTTTATTTTAATTTGAAAATTGTAAAAATAATAACCAAATTAAGTATCCACTTCAAATCTAAGGGTAATTTACTCTGTTTTGAAATCGAAAGCCTACTTAAGTACTTGATTTTGAAAATCCGAATATACATTTTACCCTGCTTTTTAAAATAGATACTTCATATCGAATATTGCCACGGAAGAATGAAGAATCGTATCTGGAAGTTTACATTTATATATCATTGTAAACGACTGTTTAACATGCGAGTTATAACAACAAGAGTTCCGGATGAAATGTTTGACAGGATAACGGAGCTGGAGGAGAGCGAGAATATAGACCGAGCTGAGGCAACGAGAAAGTTGCTTTTTATCGGTATAAAAGAGATAAAAAAGGAAAATGCGATAAAACTTCTAAGGGCGTATAAAATAACATACAGGAAAGCAGCAGAGATGATGGGAGTGGCGATTTATGAATTATTGGATATAATGGAAAAAGAAGGGATTGAAGTTGGATATTCGATGAGGGATCTGGAAAAAGATCTAGAGGAAATGAAGTGATTGCCATAGACTCCACCCCTCTCATTCATCTATCAAAGATTGGAAGACTGGATATTCTGGAGAATTGTTCACTAATCACAACGGAGTCCGTTAGAGGAGAAGTGATTATAAAAGGAAAAACCGGAGTGAGTGAATTAAAAGAATTCTTTAAGCCAGTGGAGGTGGTTAAATTATCAAAAAGGGATATAGACACTGCATCGTCTATTGCGAAGAGTGAAGATATACATCAGGCAGATGCAGAGCTTCTATTGCTTGCAAAGAAGAAAAAATGCACGCTCTTGACGAATGATCGGGCATTGGTATTATTAGCAAGGAGTATGGGACTAAAAGTATGGTGGGTCACGACTCTAATCCTGAACTTTATAAATGCGGGGAGGTTGAGCAAAGAGGAGGGAAAATATATTTTTAATGACCTGATAATGAGTGGAATGCATATAGAAACGGGTGTGTATATAAGGATACTCAGAGAGATAGAGATGATAGGGCGGTGAGTCAATCAAACGAAGAATGTTTTTACGAATCGCTGCAAAAAGTAGCCGAAGGAACGGGGATAGGTATCCACTTCAAATCTAAGGGTAAATGACTCTATTTTTAAATAGAAAGCCTGCCTGGGCACTTGATTTAGACAATCAGAATTTGCATTTTACCCTGCATTATGGAGTGGATACCGAATTAACGCTATTAACAGTATGAACAACCATAATCCCAGTCTCAGTAAGATCGAGAAGATCATAGGATACCAGTTCAATGATAAGCAGTTGGGCACGTCAGCAATAACTACCCGCGCCTATTCCAACGAACACCCACAATGTCCGGAGAACCAGGCCCTTGAATTTTTAGGAGATGCTATTTTATCTTTCGTGACCGCTGAACTTTTATACGAAAAATGGTCCCAGCTTAAAGATAATAAAGTATTCCATGAAATGACACCCGAATCTGTGATGACAAAGATACGGCAGGAAGTAGTAAATAACCAGTTCCTGGCAGACTGCGCTAATTCTTATAACCTCTGTGATTTTATTTTCGATTCCACAGATAATCCAAATGCTGGATATAATAGCTCAGGTACCGGTCCGGGTGACGATATAATTGAGGCCTTGGTTGCGGCAATTTATTTTGATAATGAACGATCCATTGTCCGGGCAAAGAAATTCATCATTGATTTTCTCAACCTATCCGATCTTCTTGAAGATGAAAAACGATTGATCGAACTGGTTACCCAAAAGAATCCAAAGGATAGGCTTATCCATAAATACCAGGAATTGAAAAAAGTCACACCTTCCATCGAATATCCTGTTATAGAGGATAAGTTAGTAGGAAATACACACCATTTTGTATTGGGTCTGCTCATCGATGGCAAATTGCTGCCCGGGATAACTGGCAGTGGATCCAACAAGGCTCTGGCAGAATATGAAGCAGTTGATAAGGCCTATCTGTTCCTGGAAAAAATTAAATGGGACCTGACAAGCATCCGGTGATAATGCCCTATTATGTTACTTATTTCATTTTGCAACTTTCCAGATAACTAAAGTAGTAGCTGTTCAAACTGAAATCCTATAATTTATTCCAGTGTAATATCCCCGCCAAGTGATTTCATAGCTTCAAAGAAGCCAGGATAAGAAATATCAACAGATTCGGCCGTATCGATTACTGTATCCCCGGCAAGCATTCCTGCCACACTCAGCGCCATTACGATCCGGTGGTCATGCCAGCCGCTCACACGGGCACCATGCAGGCCACCGCCCCTTATTACCAGCCGGTCAGGCTCCTCTGTTATATCCACTCCCATCCTGGTCAGTTCCACTGTCATGGCGTGCAAACGGTCTGTCTCCTTATACCTGACATGTTCGGCATTCTCGATCACCATCTCGCCTCCGGACAGCGCACCCAGTACCGCCAGAGTGGGCACCAGGTCAGGTGTCATCCCAACGTCAACAGTTACACCTGTCAACTGGCTTTTATTCACCCTCACCTCGCCTTGCTCCTGGTTCCATTCCAGGTTCGCACCCATATCCTGCAGGATTGGGATTATAGCAGCATCGCCCTGCTTATTCGGATATAGCCCGCCCACAGTAATACCGTCGCCTGCACCGCCGCCTGCCAGGGCACCGGCTGCCAGCAGGTATGATGCGGAAGAAAAATCACCTGGCACCGTATACACCGTGTATTCGGTTAATTCGTATGACTGCTTCGGGGGAATGATAAATGACAGGTGCCCCTTGTCGTCTTCAACCAGTTCTATCTCAATGCCTGCACTTTCCAGCATCTCAATCGTGATCTCCACATACGGCCTGGACTTTAATTCACCATCCACCTTGACCACGGTCCTGGTCCGGCACAGAGGGCAGGCCATGAGCAGGGCCGAAAAGAACTGGCTGCTGATACTTCCGTCCATCACCGCCTCACCTCCGGTCATGGGACCTTTCACTTCAATAGGTGCCATACCATTATCCCTGGTAGAAATAACACTAGCCCCAAGCTGGTTCAGTACATCTATCAATGGTGTGTTAGGTCGCTTACGGATGGAGTCGTCCCCGGTCAGTACTGTTGTACCGTCACACAGGGCACTGACAGCCATCAACAACCTCAGTGTGGTACCGCTGTTGGCAACATCGATAATGCTATCAGGCACGGAAGGTTTCCCCTTCAGACCATCTACAATGAGACTGTCACCTTTCTCCCGTATCACGGCACCCAGTGCCCTGCATGCACGTATGGTGGCAGCAGTATCGGCAGATAGCAGGGGACGCTTTACAATGGTCTGCTCTGCCAGGGATGCCATGACCACAGCCCTGTGGGTATAACTCTTGGACGGGGGTGCAAGCACCTCACCTTTAAAGACAGATATGCCAACTTTTGCTTTTATATTGGTCATAATATCTTAACACTTTGATTTTTAGACAATTATAATCTAACCACAGAGGACACATAGAGCACAGAGAAACACAGAGTCTGCATCTGATTTTACTCTCCATGTCCTTTGTGCTCTCTGTGGTTTATTACTTATCACTTGTCTGGTGTGCGTCAGTTGTTTTTCTCGAACATGGCCTTGACAAAACCCAAAAATGGTGGTGAAGGCCTGTTGGGTCTGCTCTTGAATTCGGGATGGAACTGGCTGGAAAAAAAGAAAGTATGTTCAGGGATCTCGGCAATCTCCATCCTGTTCTCGTTACGTCCTGTGAATTTCATACCTGCCTTTTCCATCTCATCGATGTACTTTGGATTCACTTCATACCTGTGCCGGTGCCGCTCTATTATCGCGTCAGAGCCATATAGTTTATTGGCAAGGCTTCCCGGTGTCAGTTCAGCAAAATAATCACCAAGCCTCATTGTGGCACCCATGTCCACATTTATCACGCCTTCCTGCTCAGGTAGCAGGTCTATCACAGGATGGTCAGTAGCAGCCAGTTCCGAACTGTTTGCATCCTCATACCCCAACACATTCCTGGCAAACTCAATAACCGCAGTCTGCATGCCCAGACACAGTCCCAGGTACGGTTTATCGTTCTCCCTGGCATATTTTACAGCAGATATCTTACCCTCAGTGCCGCGTACCCCGAAACCTCCGGGCACAAGTATTCCGTCATACTTTGCGAGCTGGCTGATGGATTCCGGTTCATTCTCAAAATCCTCGGCATCCACCCATGAAGCATTCACCTTGCATCCCACCTCAATACCCGCATGCTTCAGGCTCTCCCTGATGCTCAGATATGAGTCTTCCAGGTCAGTGTACTTACCCACCACGGCCACTTCTACTGAACCAGTGGTCGAGCGCATTTTTTCCACCATCCGGGCCCACTCTTTATTGTCATCCTTAGAGTTTAGTCCCAGTTTGGTCAACAGGTAATCGGCTGCACCTTCATTTTCCAACTGCTGGGGCACCATATAAATATCCTCGGCATCATGGGCGCTTATCACCGCCTTTGCCGGCACATCACAGAACAGGGCGATCTTTTCCTTGGTACCGGGCAGTATAGGCTTTACACATCTCGTAACTATCAAATCCGGGTGAAGACCTAACTCCCGCAGTTCTTTAACCGAATGCTGGGTCGGTTTTGTCTTCTGCTCTCCCTGGGCATCCATAGGCACCAGGGTTACATGGATGAAAACCACATCATCCACATCTTCTTCATTATGCAGCTGCCTGACAGCTTCCAAAAACGGCATACTCTCGATATCGCCCACTGTACCGCCAACTTCAATGAGACATATCTGGGCACCGCTGTGTTTGGCTACATTTCTCAACCGTTCCTTTATCTCGTTGGTAATATGAGGAATTATCTGTACGGTCTTGCCCAGGTAATCGCCCCTGCGCTCCTTATTGATGACTGCCTGGTATACCTTACCTGTGGTTATATTGTGCTCCCGGGTCAGTTCTATATCCAGGAACCTTTCATAGTTACCCAGGTCCAGGTCAACTTCCCCGCCGTCCTTTAAGACGAATACTTCGCCGTGCTGGAAAGGACTCATGGTCCCGGCATCGATATTGATGTAAGGGTCGATCTTGATGGCCGTTACATCGTAACCTTTGTTCTTCAATATCCTTCCCATCGATGCGGCTGTTATTCCCTTACCAAGTCCGCTCATCACACCCCCGGTTACGATGACATATTTCATGTTCTCTAATACCTCATATTTTTCAATTATTTTTTGCCAGCAAATGCATTACAGCATACACCATAAGTATTATTATTAAAATGGAAACTGCCAGGGCTCCATACAGCACATGTATCAAATTAAAGGCAAATGTGACCAGCAGAATAACCACCACAAGCAGTATCATAAGCAAAGGCAGGATGAACGTATCCGGAAAACTAAATGATATCTCTTTTTTTCGGTTCTTATCCGGATTTTTACTTGGATCAATATCCCAATCAGCCCTGGATGATGTCCGGTCCTGCTTATAATTCGGGAATGCCAGTCTTTCATCAACATCGATAACTGACCTGGGTTTGGACACTACCGGTATTTCACCTATGATAACCCTGAATGATTCTGTGAGGGACCCATATCCGGTTGTAACTTTCATCTCGCCTTCCAATGTGGTGAGATCAGCAGGAAGTTTGACCACAACAGGTACATATTCCTGGTTGGCTACATAGACATTATCAGACAGGAACCTGACGTTTTTTCTAAGTGTATCGCTGACGGACAGATACACATGGGTAGGACTCCCGTAATTAATAATTGGCAGTTCAATGCTGCATTCATTCCCTGGATCAAGCGGTATAGTAATATCAGATTTATCGAACTCGATCGAGTTTATCCTGTTCCTGTTTATATGTATCTGCTGCACTTGCAAGTACCTATGTAGTTATTCCCTTAAATCGGGAGGTAGCATGTTGGGAATGCCATCCTCGATTGGGTAATGTTCATTGCATTTCCCGCAGAAAAGAGATCCTTTGATTATCTCTTTATCGTCCTCTTCATCTACTGTAAGCACTAAATCACCCTTGCACATTGGACAGCATAAGATTTCCATTAATTCATGTTTCATATAGTTCAATCCAGAAAACTTTTTTTATTGTTCAACATTTACGACATAGTTATTCATCAAATTATCGGTATTTGACGGGATGAGTATTCGATGAGAAGTATATTCAATGAGAAGTGTATTCGATGAAAAGTGTATTCGGTGAGAAGTATATTCGATGAGAAGTATATTTGATGAGAAGTATATTCGATGAGAAGTGTATTCGATGAGAAGTGTATTCGATGAGAAGTATATTCGATGAGAAGTATATTTGATGAGAAGTATATTCGATGAGAAGTGTATTCGATGAGAAGTATATTTGGTGGAAAGGACATGCACACTATAAAATCGAGAAAATCCAGGGACATCCTTAACGAGATCAAATGGAAAGGATTGGATATCGACCATTGTACCATATACTATATACACAGAGGCGCACCAGGCGACACAAAAGCAATATCAGGGTCATCCCTTCGAATCATTGGCAGGTCTTTTTTCGAGACCACGGACGGTACATCAATCCCATATCACAGGATATTAAGGATCGATCATGACGGGATAAGAGTGTACGAGAAAAAATGAATCAGTCAATCTAATAAAGTATCATCTCATGGAGTACATCAGTCTTACTGATGATCCCTATATGTTTGCCGCCATCGGTGACCATGATTCTTCCCACCTTATTTTCATCAAAGACCTTGACAACGTCATAGAGTGGTGTGTTGCCATCCACTGAAATAATCTTCCGGGTCATGATCTCCCTGACCTTTAGATTCATCTTTCCGCTGGCAAGTGTTCTACCGATATCGGAATATGTGATTACACCAACTATATTGCCCTTATCATCCACTGGTGCACCATGAATATCATTCCTGGTGAATATCCTTGCTGCCTCCTGGATAGTGGAATTGGCAGGAACGATTATGGTCTTATCAGGTACGAAATCCTTTATAGGGCTTTTTGGCAGCGACACCATCTCTGTGATAGAGAACAGCAACGCATTGGATGAATCGTCCCGCCCCATTATTTTTCCGCGTATAATAAGTTTATTAACAGGAGTGGGGCCCACCTGTATGATATCACCTGTATCGAAATCACGGATATCCCCGAGTATGCGGATAATACCATTACAGGTGTCGGGATGGCGGACAGTAGTAAAACTAATCTCTGCAGCAGTTAAATTGTCCATATGCTGCTGGTTTTTAAAAATAGGTACCACTACCTCTTTATCCATTTCAGCAATACTTAACGCCTGGTAGGTAGCACCTGTGGCTTTATAACCACCTTTCGGGCCGGGTACACCTTCAACAAGTCCTAATGCCTTTAGCGATTGCATCTGGTTCCTGACCGTGCCAGGGTTACGGTTGATGATCTCTGCTATTTTTTCCCCTTTAACAGCTGTTTTTTGCTTGCGATAAAGATTAATTAAAGCAGTTAAAATTTCCTTCTGAATAGGTGTAAGTTCCATATTAACATGCCCCTAATAATTATAAATATTAATCATAAATATTAATCATAAATATTAATCATAAATATTAATTATATTTACTAAATATACATGATATTTATTTTACTTAAATTCATGCATCCGATATTCCATATTAATTTTTTTTGTAAACGTATAGAAAAGTATATACTTTCCTGTAGGCTTAGAAAATGCAAACGAAGTAAGCATTTTTCTGACAATTGATATGCCAATCTGATATGTGTTTTAATTGTATGTTATTAACCATTAATGTTTCCGCACACACTTTTTAAAATTATATTTACGTAAACTGTACAAAATTTGAGGAGAACTTTATACATTATATGAGATTGTCGGAAAAGCCTTATTTTCGAATATTTCAGCTTTACTGTATAAACTTGACCGGGCGCAGCATAGTGATTTAGGTTAAACAATATTTCTGGAAGTTTCAATTTAGACGCTTTACAGGTACTTTTCCGACAATCTCTATATACCATGAAAAACTATAAACTTATTATAAGCTGACCATCCTTTTGATATTCCAGGAACATTTCAGCCACTTCATATGACTCCACAATTTCAATCCCCTCTATCAGATCATAATTGCATATCCCCATCATTGAACATGCCAGGTCACAACATTTGAACCTGACTCCCATATCTATGCAGTCATTAACAGATTTATCATACGCCTGGGCCCCATACTTATCCTTCTTACCCAGCAGCACACCCATAGGCCCCCACAATACCACCATAACATCAAGCCCTTTTTTTCGATAGTATTTTGCGAACCTGACGGTCTCCTGGGGACTGGTGCTCTCATAGACCATATTTTTCAAGAGCAGCAAGACACGATTAATCTCTGTCATTTCACGACCTCCTCATATCAGATGCTCGGCTATGTTTTCAATAATAATATTCTCACAATAAATGCATCTCAATTGTATAGGGTCTTTTTTTACTTTGAACTTTGAGGTAACGGGTTCATTTGTGTTCGATATACAATTGGGATTGATGCACTTCACCATACTTTCCACCATTTCCGGCAGTTCTACCTGGTATTTATCTGCCACTTCGAAATCCCGGATAATATTGATAGTGGCACCGGGAGATATCAAGGATATCTTGTCCAATTCTTTTTCTTCCAGTTCCCTGTTCTCTATCTTAACTATATCCTTATGTCCAAGTGCCTTGCTGGGAACATTCATAGCCATGGTTACGACTTCACTATATGCACCTTTTATCCCCAGTATCTTAAGTACGTTCATGGCCTGTCCAGCCAATATGCGGTCAATGACAGTACCGTTGTGAATGGGTCGCACCCTCAATTCTTTTTCAGCACTCATACTCATACCTCTACCCCCATTACGATAGTAAGCAGGGCCATCCTGATGGGTACGCCATAGAAAGACTGCTCAAAATAACGGGCATGAGAAGAAGTATCCACTGAACTATCAATCTCATACACCCTTGGGAGCGGATGCATTATTATCATACTATCCCTTACGTTCGCGAGATGTTCGGTAGTGATCTTATAGGCACCTGCCACCTTTTTATATTCAGTAGGATCAGGAAAACGTTCTTTCTGGATGCGGGTCATGTACAGCACATCAATGCTGTCCAGTATCTCCCCAAGGTTCTCTGTCTCACGGACCCTGGCACCCCTGGCCTTCAGGTCAGCCTTGATCTGGTCAGGCATCTTTAACTGTGGGGGTGAGACAAGAGTGATGTTTGCGCCATATAATGACAGGGCATAAGTCAGGGAATGGACAGTTCGACCATATTTCAAGTCCCCTACAATCGCAATATCCAGATTGTCAAGATGGCTCTCCTTTCTGATCGTGTACAGGTCCAGTAGTGTTTGCGTGGGATGATGCCCGGCACCATCGCCGCCGTTAATAATGGGAACGGATGAGAATTCGGCAGCCATTAGCGCCGAACCTTCACTGGGATGCCGCTGTACTATGGCATCGGAATAAGTACTGACCACCCTGATCATATCTGCAAGTGTCTCACCTTTTACAATACTGGTAGCCTCTTTGGAGCCAAGGTTCAGGACATGCCCGCCAAGCCTGAGCATAGCGGTCTCAAAGGACATCCTGGTCCTGGTACTTGGTTCGTAGAATAATAGTGCAAGTATCTTACCGACCAGAAGATCAGACCTGCCGCCCCTTGCCAACGGTTCAAGTTTAGCGGCCCGATCCAGGATATAATCCATCTCGTCCCTGGTAAAATCCTTCATTGAGATTATATGGCGGCGCTCAAACCTCATCGGAAGTAATATGGCGATGTCCTGATTTAAACTTATTGAAATGAAGCATGACCTTTATCAGATCTTCATCAGGCATCTACGCCTATCCCAAGTATATGTCCTGCTCCATTAAACACATCTTCTGCAATGCAGGCACACCCTTTTGCAGCACTCCATATCCCAAGAGACTTTACCTTGCAGCTAATATGATCCTCAATTTTCTCTTTTATATATTGTATCTCACTGACCGAACCTGAGATGAAAACTTCCGGGCTATGCACACCCATTTCTTTTAAGGGAAGGGTCATTGATACGATCTCCATTGATGCGAACAATGCAAGAGTATCAACTGCCAGGACAGCATTTTCATCACCGTTGTTGAAATCGTCCAAAAGCTCATCAATGCCGGAGTGTCCGGTCATACTGGTCACACCCGCTCGCGTGAATGCCTCATTGGCAGTATACAGACCCGCATTCACGTCCCTGATAGCTGCAAGGTCCAGTGGTCCATGGTGTATTCCGGGTGCAAAGATACAGGCATCGATAGCACCCAATAGCCGTCCATGTGCTGCTGCCAGCGTTACCGTGTTAGAACTTATATCAGAGACTATGAAATTATCATATCCCATTTTATGGGCATGGTAGGCAATACCCAGCTTTTCGGGACTGGCCCCGTGGGAGAATACATTGAACCTGGCATCCGGTGTGTTGTCCCTGTGTAGCCCGGGGATCACAACGGCAGGTATGCCTGAATCCTTTATGGTATCATAGACATGGGTTCCCCCGCCCACGTGAAGCCCTGCACCGTCACGGCTTGTAATACCCCTGTCAGGCACCCGGTCAATCGGTGTGATGCGGTCTATGCCATCACCCATGGAATAAGTAACTGCAATCATCCGGATATCGTTCTTTGACACTTCCAGGCCCTGCAGGATATTATGCAGCAGTTCAGGCCCTGGCATTGCTGCAGCATCCTGTCTCAAGATACTGAATACTTTGTCATCCGATGATGCAAACCGCATGAATGTGGTACCGTGGTCAATCCCTACGAACATATTAATCTGGAATTTCTAATGCGTATTAAGTTAATTGATTTTAACATTTAGTTACAGAAATTATATGCAAATTTCCTTGTTGTGGTGTATAAACTTCATGTATTTTGTTAACGTATAGGAAAATATATACTTTCCTATACATTTAAAAGGAAGAAGATCAAATGTCATATATATTGGTATGCCGTTGAAATAGCAGGAGTTTATGGCAAGCCCAAGCAAGTATGGCAAAAATACCTCGGAACTGCAGAAAAAATTGTAGAACTTAAAGAAAAGGCAGCAGAATTGCTACACATCCAATCATAAACCGCACCTGAAAAAATTCACCGAAGGCTTTATGACTAATAATCGCTTATCTAAGCCCTTACCCTTACCTAATTCAGTACCATAAAAGCGGGGTGGGGTAGTCAGGAAATCCCGACGGGCTCATAACCCGTAGATCCATGGTTCGAATCCATGCCCCGCTATCTTATTTATCAGAAAAATTTTTAAGTATACGAACCAAATACCAATTAAAGTTAATAAAAGTGGGTTAATAAAGCAGTGATTGATCTAATAGCATTAATTGAGGTTTTATCAGTTATAATACTGATAGGACTATCGGCTTTTTTTTCATCTTCCGAGACCGCTTTTATTTCAGTAAACCGAATTAAGATGCTCCACCTGGCTGAGAAAGGGGATAAGAATGCAAATATTATCCATAAGGAACTGCAGCATCCTGAAAAATTCATTACCACAATTCTTGTGGGTAACAACATCGTGAATGTGACTGCTTCCGTGCTTGTCACTGCCCTGACATTGAATTATTTTGGTAATATGGGTATTGCCATAGCTACCGGTGTAATGACAGTGGTTATCCTGGTATTCGGGGAGATCGTCCCAAAGACCTTTGCCACCCGGCATGCTGATACATATTCCCTGAAGATTGCAGGGCTGCTGGAATTACTTACCAGGATACTATACCCAGTTGTGTTTATTTTCACCCAGATCACCCGCATAGTACTGAGAATTTTAGGGGTAAAGGAAAAGATCAAGAACCCCTTTATCACAGAAGACCAGATAAAACTCTTACTCAAGGTCGGGGTGGAAGAAGGCGTATTCGAGCGTCATGAGCAGGACTATATCCATAAGGTGTTCAAGTTCACTGACAAGAAAGCAAAGACGGCCATGACCTATAAAGCCGATATGGTAACGGTTGAAAATACCATAACCCTTGATACGTCACTTGAAAAGATCAATGAGTCCGGTCATTCAAGGCTTCCTGTCTGGAAGGATGATTTTGACAATATCATAGGCATGATATATGCCAAAGACCTGCTGAAATACCGGGATGAAGAACTTGAAAGAATGAGTGTTGAAGAGATATTGAGACCCATATTGACGGTCAGGAGTGACCGCAAGATCGCTTCCATATTCAAGGAACTCCAGTTCAGGAAGATCCAGATAACAGTAGTGGTTGATGAGAAACAGAATGTGGTGGGGTTGTTATCCATGGAAGATATCATTGAAGAGATCGTAGGGGAGATCCTTGATGAATATGATATCGAAGAAATGGGTAATGGTATATTGCCTAAACCAAAGAACAGGATACGTTAGTATTAACTGGAATGGCTCAATACATCGTGAACCATTTCATTTGACCTTCGAGACTTTTTATTATTTCCTGAAACGGTTTATTCTACATCGTCGGGGCAGGATATGAAGCGTCCGGTGCTGTTGTGCGGTACGTGCGAAATTAGCAAATAATTATGTGGTACCAGTACATCTTGAACTCTATATGAAAACAGATATCGAACTTCTTGTTAAGAAATACGCTCTCCAGAATGCTGTTAAATACGGCAAAGCCCCGCAGCAGGGCGCAGTCATGGGAAAACTCATGGGAGAGCATCCGGAGCTGAGGCAGAAGGCAAAGGAAATCTCGCCGTTGATCGGCACATTTTTAAAGGATATCGCATCAGGTACGCCGGAAGAATGGCAGGCTGAACTGCAAGCAGTAGCGCCTGAACTGATTGAAGAACTCACGCAGCGCAAGGAGCCGGACAAGGGGCTGAAGGAACTTCCCGATGCAAAAGGCGGTGTGGTCATGAGGTTCGCACCCAATCCCAACGGCCCGCCCACACTGGGCAGCACCCGTGGAATTGTGGTCAACAGCGAATACGTGAAAAAATACGGGGGCCGGTTCATAATCAGGTTCGATGATACCGATCCAGTGACCAAGCGGCCCATGCTGGAAGCTTATGACTGGTACCTGGAGGATTGCAAATGGCTGGGTGCCGAACCTGATGAAGTGGTAATGGCATCAGACAGGCTGCCCATCTATTACGAATATGTCGAGAAACTTATCAAGGCAGGGCATGCCTATGTATGCACCTGCACCCGGGAGGAGTTCAAGAAATTAAAGGACAACAAGCAGGCATGTCCACACAGGGATACCTCGCCCGAGGATCACCTGCATGAGTGGAAGCGGATGCTTGCAGGGGAGTATGAGGAGCGTACGGTGGTGCTGCGTATCAAGACCGATATCAAGCACAAGGACCCGGCGATGCGTGATTGGGGAGCGTTTCGGGTGGTCAGGACACCGCACCCCCGCCCGGAAGTGGGTGATAAGTATGTGGTCTGGCCGCTGCTGGATTTTGAGGGTGCGCTTGAGGACCACCTGCTGGGTATGACACATATCATCAGGGGCAAGGACCTGATGGACAGCGAACTGCGGCAGAAATATGTTTACAATTACCTGGGCTGGACCTATCCCCATACCTCACACTGGGGCAGGGTGAAAATGCACGAGTTCGGCAAGTTCAGTACCAGCGGCCTGGGAAAAGCCATTGAGGCTGGCGAATATTCCGGTTGGGATGACCCCAGGTTACCCACGCTTAGGGCACTGCGCCGCCGGGGGATTCGCCCTGAAGCATTGCGCAAGTTCTTTATTGACATGGGTGTGGGCGAGACCGATGTGAGCCTGAGCCTGGATAACCTGTATGCTGAGAACCGCAAGCTGATCGATGCTGATGCTAACCGTTATTTCTTTGTGTGGGACCCGGTCAGGCTGGATATATCAGGATCACAGGTCACAGAGGCGAAACTGCCGCTGCATCCATCTGTGGATAAGGGCTTCAGGGAGATCACTGTGGAAAGTAGCGTACTGGTGTGCAACCAGGATATCAGTAATGCAAAACCCGGCGACCTGTTCAGGTTGAAAGACCTGTACAATATCAGGATCACGGGGCAGGGCACAGCCGAGTTTGCAGGTCGTGACATTGAGACCATGAAGAAGGACGGTGGGCGCATCATACACTGGGCACCTGTGGACGGCATACCTGTGAAGGTGCTGACCCCGGATGGCGATGTCACAGGCATCGGCGAGGCTGGTATTGCAATCGAAGTGAACAGGGTGGTGCAGTTCGAGCGGTTCGGGTATGTGAGAATAGATAGTGCAAACGGCGAAGTTATCGCTTATTTCACGCACAAGTAAGCAATTAAGTAAGATAGAGCAATGGAACGAACAAGAAGTCCAAAGTTCAGCAAACCGGTGTTTACCTGCGGCGATGGACTGCGGTTTTCCACTCCAGAGATTGTGGGGCGCTATAGGACTAAGCGGCTTAAGTGCAGTGTGCTTGCTGATATTAGCTGCGGGATCGGGGGGCAGGCCGTTTGCTTTGCAAAGGAATGCAGTAGCGTTTACGGAATTGACATCGACGGTGAAAGACTGGAGTGTGCCCGCCGCAATGCAGTGGTGTATGGGGTTGACAATATTACTTTTATTGAGGGGGATGCCCTGTCGCCGCAGGTGGCGGAGCAGGTTGCCGATGCAGATGTAGATGTAGATGTTATCTTCAGCGATCCGGCCCGGCCCGCAGAGGAGGATGTGCGGCAGACTGACAGCCTGCGGCCAGGAATTCCGATGGTGATGGAGGCATACAGGGATGTGACAGGCAGTTTTGCTTTCGAGGCCCCGCCACAGATGCCGCCAGGACGCATAGATTTTGATTGCGAACGCGAGTACCTGAGCGTGGACGGACAGTTGAACAGGCTGACGCTGTACTTCGGGCCGCTGAAAAGTTGCGAGAGGTCGGCTGTGGTGTTGAAAGGGGACAGGCATTACAGGCTGGAGTCGGGCGTATCCATGCCGGCTGGAATACCTGGGACTGATGAAATTCTGCCTTATGCTTTTGAGCCCGACCCTGCTGTGGTGAAGGCGGAGCTGCTGGGGGAGCTTGCAGCCGAATTGAACATAAATATGGGCCTCGTTAAGATTGATGCCAGACGGAGCCTGTTAACCTCTTTATCGAACATTGATTCACCATTTTTCAAGAATAGATATCGTGTGCTTGACAAGGTCACATTTGACTGTAATAAGATCAAACGATCATTAAAAGAGCATAGTATAGGTAAGGCACTGATTCGGTTCAATGTACTGCCTGATAGATACTGGGATGTGAGGAACAAAATTGAGTCCGGCCTTGTAGGAGAAACGACAGTTCACATTTACCAAATATCTGGTATGATCTACATTATGGAAATGCTTAAAAGTGAACCTTCCAACCATTCTGTGACAGGATAATCAAAACTACGAGCAATATCAATAGAAAAGTCCATAGGACAATAGCTATCTGTGTCGCCTTTTTGGCCCTATCTGCATCTCCGTACTTACGAGGACGTATTCCTTGTGCCAGGAAGGTCACTACACCTGAAAGATTTATGCAGATAAGGTTCGTGAGTACAAGAAGCATTGCTCCCATTGCCAATTGCCATTCACCTTGTCCCATCAACATCCCGAAAACAACAAGTGGTGGGAGCAGTGCTACAGCAACCATAACACCAATAAGGGCACTTGCAACTCCTGTGGTTAATGATAATGCAGCCGCACTGCCTGCAGCCATAGCGAGAATAACATCACCAAGACTAACTTTTGTTCTGGATATAAGTTCAGGAATGTTTGGGTCCACTTTAAACATATATCCTACAAGAGCAGCAAATGAAAGGACAGTGAGGATACCCGTCATATTGGCTTTCAGGGCCCGTTTGGCCAGGTCAATATCCCCCAAGGTGGTGGCAAGGGATAACGCCACATTCGGACCCAGCAGGGGTGCAATGACCATGGCGCCAATAATCACTGCCACATTATTTTGCATAATTCCGATGGCAGCGACCACTGAAGATAACAATGACAATATAACGAAGACATATGAAAGGCTTGTAATCTCTTCAACATTAGCATATAGTTCATCACGGCTGATTCTACCTTTCTTTGCTTTTGAATTGTTTTCAGGTTGGGATTCTCCATTGTCAAGCATTTCCTCATTTACTATTTCAGGTCTGGGAAGTGATGCCACAACCGGAAGAAGAATTATCCTATGTCCTTCAACCATTGATATATGTTTATTCAGTATGTCCAGCACTGTTTCGGTATCTTCTGAAGTGATAAGGATTTTTATGTGTATGAACTCTTTTGAGAACCTTTCCTGCCAGATATCCAACACTTCGAAGTCTTTTAATGCCTGTTGTACACGATATTCATCCTTTGGAGGAAGAAATACTTCAATTAGCCGCAGAGCCATAATTTATCCTTTTATTATTTTTTACTAAACTCCAAAATGAACGATCGGTCTCTACACTTGCCGAAATTTGTTTAATTCATAAATCTCCCTCCTCATTTAAAATTCTTATGTATTCATTAGTATCTCCGAACAACTTAATAACTTTCTTTAGTTTCATTTATTTCTCACCCGAACTCAATTTTCCATCAATCTAGGCCACATTCTTAATTTCATCATAACCTTTAAATATATAGGATATCCATAGGATATCCTATGGGGGAAGTAGAAATACAACCACAAAATCATCTAGAAATAGAAGGTATCGAAGGATTTTTTGTTCGCAAAGTAACAAAATTCGGAAATAGTGCCAAAGTTGATTGTCCAAAGGAGTATCTTGGCCGTACGGTTTACTTGGTGATAGTATGACAATAGCTCCCGCTAGAGCTTTTCGAACTCTAAAGACATTGGACACATTCATCGATCGTTCTTTGAATCTAAAACCAAAAGGAAAATTTCTTTCTGGATTTCATTATGAGCGAGAACTCCTAAAGGCTTCTGTTGCAAACACTTACGTAGAAACCGTTTGAAATCGTGCAGACTCACTCCATTTGGCAATAAAAAACGTACCAATATCAAACATTTACTGGGAATACCTGAAAACTGTATAAATATTAGGAGCACGATTTGGATTAAATGAGAAAGATGTCGTATTAGCCTTCGATTATACCGATGAAGATTTCTATGGCGACCCTCAGGGATTTTGGATTCGTGGTTGGACGGGAGAAAAAGCAGTTACTGGTAAATGGAAGTTCTTGACATGCGCAATAGTTAGTTCAGACATTCCTCAAAAAATTCCATTGATATCAGTACCTGTAAGAATAGGACATAATATGGCACATACCGTAGCCTGGTGTCTGAGTGTGGTAGAACCACTGGTAAAGTCCATATCACTTGTCTTGTTTGACAGGGAATTTTATAGCAATGAACTTATGTTAACGCTATCAAAAACAAAGTATCCGTATCTCATTTTTGTTCCAAAAATTCTAAAATTCGAAAGGAACTTGCTGAAATGGAGAAAAATGAAAAGAAAAATGTCCAGCAAAAGTTCAAACTTAATATAGACAAAACTGTTCTCAAAGGAGAAACAACTCTTGCACTATTAAAACAAATATTCGATAAAAGAAGTGACAAATTATATGATTGGGCATTTGCCACAAATCAATCTTGATCAAATTATTGCATCATATAAGAGGAGGTGGAGAATTGAAACGGGTTTCCGTGTTCAGGATGAAGCATGTACAATGTCAAAATCAAAGGATGTCAGTATCAGGTATTTTTATTTTGCTTATGAACAAGTGCTGCAAATGCTATGGGTTGCATGACTTAATATAGGAGAAGACTGAAAAAGGTATTTAATGATTGAAGTTGGTACAATACCAAAATTCAGTGATTTCAATAATTGTAAGAACCACAGATAAATTAACGCAGATACCACCCCAATCTGCATTACCTGCACGCCTTTCGGATTAGCACTCAACTCCGTAGGAGGTGAGTATATCTGCGTCTTAAAAATCACTGGAAAATAGGACAGTGCCGAAATTAGTATAGAAGATATATATTATAGATAAAATTCAAATATGCAATGTTGTATAAATTTTTTCAAGCGATAAATGGAAAAACATTAGTACTAAAAAGAGGAAGATAATGTCTTTAGCAGTTCTAAGTGAAATCGAAAAAACAGTCAGCCATTTACCTCATAACGAACAGTTACGGTTGATCGAGCAACTTGTTCATCACTTGCGGGAAGATTTGATGGTAAGTGATGAAGTTGAACAGGCTACTTTTGAGAGCCAGCTTGCTGCGATGGCAACGGATTCTGATATTCAAAATGAGTTGCAAAAGATTGATCGAGAGTTTGTTGCAACGGAAGCGGATGGACTGAAAAATCGATAATGACCATTCATCGCGGAGAGATTTATTTTGTTAATCTGAATCCTGTGAAAGGACGAGAGCAAGCAGGGCCGCGTCCTGTATTGGTTTTATCAATAGACGCAATCAATGAACTACCTCTTGTGGTCACGGTTGTTGTTGGAACGAAGGGTGAAAATATTTCCCGTAATTTCCCAACAAACGTTCGTGTATCACCAGAAGATAGTGGTCTACCATTAGAGACAATTTTCTTATGCTTTCAAATTCGTTCATTGGATCCAAAACGCTTTCCCGGAAAACCAGCAGGTAAACTTTCCGAGGATGTATTGGAAAGGATTGAAGTGGTCGTTCGTCATTGCCTTGGTTTGTAACAGATGATATGGTCAGTCTGTCATCTGTCGAGAGATCTCAGGAATTTCAGATAGTACCGTGTATGTAATTTGCTCCTTCTCTCAAGTATTCCACACTTCGCAAATGTCGAGAACGATAGTCAAACTTGCGTCGTCATCAGAGAACACACGTCCGACCTCTCGCTTTGTGGGTGCCCCTCTACTTGTAGTCTGGGGTGGCTGGATGGGGCTGCGAGATGGCATTCAATGCTCGAGTAGTTTGATGATCTCTGAATAAATTTAATAAAGTATTAAATCGGCTTAAATAGATAAATGTTTTTTTAAACATGGACTGTCCGTTGGCAACTAAAGCATTTCCAGCTGGGGCCAAAAGTATCATTTACGAAAACATGTTCCTTATTTTCCTTGCATCTTGGACAATAAATAATTCGTATTTCACCTCTTTCTGGCATAAATGTTCACCGACTTTATATTTTATTTTGAATCTTATGATTGATGGTTTTTATCGGTAATATATTATCGCTTAAGTATATCGTTTTTAAGAGACCGGTATTGTGGATGCCCCCTACTTGCAGTCCGGTGGTGGTACGGTTGGGGCTTAATTGGTTGTTATCAAAATAATATTTTAAGTTATAAAGTCCACCATAAGACTCATAGATGCCCCCGCAATTTATGTTGTGTGGGGTGGAACGGCTGGGGCTCACTCACCTCAAGCAAGCATCAACAAACCTAATCGGGAACTCCTGGTAAGAAGCTGCATGCAAATGGGAATAGACAGCGAGTGTATTTCCTGACATCAAGCCGTCATACATCTCTTTTATACCTGTGCCCCTTGTCAGTTTAATCCCAAACTTGGCATCCTTTGGCAGGTCGATGATTTCTGAATGATGAAATTCATGCCCTAAAAACATGTTCTCTCTATTGCCTGCCGGAGTATCCTTAATAAAACTGCCCTGGCTGTAGCTTACCACCCTGGTATGCCCCATCAATGTCTTACCTGGCAGTGCGCCCACCATCAGGTGTTCCCCTTCAGGCATATCTGCACTGCGGTAGGATGATGATTTTATCTTTCCAGTGATGAGTGCCTGGGTCAGGTACATAAGCCCTCCGCATTCCCCAAAGATGGGAAGACCTGATCGGGACATCTCTTTGATGTGGTCCCGCATTTCCTCGTTGGCAGCCAGTTCGGGTGCAAATAGTTCGGGGTATCCTCCACCAATATACATGCCATTCACATCAGGCGGGTGTGCATCGTTCACCGGACTGAAATATTCCAGTTTTGCACCTGCCATTTCAAGCAGGTCCAGGTTGTCCCGGTAATAGAAATTGAATGCCTCATCCAGCGCTATGCCTATAACTGGTTTTTCAGCTATAGGCCTGGGAATAAATACACGGGGTTCGGGCTTCTCAATCGGTATTGCGCCCCCGGCAATGTCGATCAGAGTATCGATCTCGATCCCTTCCCTGATGATATCCCTTATCCCGTTTATGCGCTGGTCAAAATCATCCAGCTTGCGACGCCCCTCCATTACAGGGATAAGCCCCAGGTGACGCATACTTATATTCATGGATTCATCGCGTTTTACCTCGCCTATGACCGGTGTCTCTGTGTATGTCTCTATGGCCTCCCTGGCCTTACGCGAGTGCCTGACCCCACCGATATTGTTCAGTATTACGCCTGCAATGTTGATCTCAGGGTCAAAGGACTTGTATCCCATTACCAGTGCGGCCGCACTGCGGGTAATACTGCGGGCATTGATGACCAGGATAACAGGACAGTCCAGTATCTTAGCTATCTGTGCCGTACTTCCAATATCACTTAAACCCTCCAGTCCTTCATACAGCCCCCTTACCCCTTCGATAACAGCAATGTCCGCACCGCCTTCATAGTCGATGCCGTGATGGAACACTTCCAGTACTGTGTTCCTGGACATGAGGTGCCCGTCCAGGTTACGGCTGGGACGCCCCGAGACCTCGGTGTGGTAGCTGGGGTCGATATAGTCCAGCCCAACCTTGAAAGGCTGTATGCGCATTCCCCTGTGACTCAGTACCGATATCAGGCCGGTGGAGATGGTGGTCTTGCCACTGGATGAGCGATCACCTGCTATAAGTATGCGGGGAATATCCACTAACTCCCTGCTCTGTTCCGGGTCATTCATGTAATAGGTCAAGAGACTCTGAAACTATAAATTAATATTTGTTGGGACTATGTAGAACATATGAGACTGGCTGCACTTACATCTGGCGGGAAGGATTCTATTTATGCTATACAGCTTGCGATCAGGGAAGGGCATGAGATAACCGACCTTGTGACAATTGAACCGGATAGGGATGATTCCTACATGTTCCATTCTGCAAATATCCATATGGTCGACCTGATATCCAGGTCGGCCGGCATCCCGCTGACTACACGAACCACCCGGGGCTTAAAAGAGGAAGAACTGGAAGACCTGGAAATGGCTTTAGGGGATCTGGATGTTGAAGGGGTGGTGGTGGGGGCCATCGAATCCGAATACCAGGCCAGCCGTGTCAGGCGTATATGCAATACACTGGGTATTGAGATGGTGGCACCATTGTGGCACATTGAACCGGAACTGTTGATAAGGGATATGGTCCGGGTCATGGATATTATGATAGTCCATGTATCTGCCATGGGCCTGGATGAAGAATGGCTGGGCAGGACCATTGATGGTTCTGCGATTGATGCGTTACTCGACCTTAACAGACGATATGGGATACATATCTGCGGTGAGGGCGGTGAGTATGAAACACTTGTACTGGATGCTCCATTATACAGGTCAAGGATCGAGATACTTGACGCCGGGATAATGTGGGAAGGGGACAGGGGAATCTATCAGGTGAAGGATGCACGACTTACTGGTAAATGAGACAAATATTTCTATATCTGTGAAAAATAGTAAATGGTAGGATTGGATAGTCATTAAAAAAAGTAAGACCCGTTCCTTCCTACCCTTATAATTCGAATTTATTGTAATATACCAAATATTATATTTCTATTAAATATCCATTATATGTCTATTACTATAATGAATTCATTATAATACATTCATTATTTTTTCTTTACACCCATCCAACCAGTACCTTTACAGGTTCTGCAAGGGGCTCCAATCATCAAATAACCTCTGCCTTTACAGAACTGGCATTGTACCACAGGTTCTGTTACCATGAAAGTCTTCTTTCCTTTACAGGCAATGCATGTCTCGCCCTCTACTTCTCCGGCACCAGCACAATATCCACAAGGTTCTTCAACATAAGTTTTATCAGCCATATTTATCATCTCACCAAGTTTCATTAATACTTGACACATTTATCATGGTTTATTATTACTTATATATTTGTGGTATTGATTTCCATCGATTAATGTATTTTCTTGAGCAAGTTCTCAGATGTTTTCCATGAATGCCTGGCAATATCCGGAAGACTTCCATGTTCTTTTATCCACTTTTCAAGGAATTTCCTTGTTTTCGGATCGGACGGATATCCGCTGCCCAGCGGCAAACCAATCTTTTTTTCAATCTCCCTCACACACCTGTCCCTTTTAACCTTAGCAAGAATGGAAGCAGCCGATACAATGGGGAAAAGGTCATCAGCCTTATGTTTTGCTATGATCTCAATGGAAGCCTTGTGTTTTTTACTTACATTCTCCCCAAACCGCTCTTCATTAACATCAGAGGCATCCAGGTAAGCTTTTTGAGGGCCAAGCTGGTCCAGTACTTTAGCGTGGCATATCACCATTACCTGGTTCATGGTCATTATCTTCCTGAACTCGTCGATCTGCCTGGCACTTATCTCAAGGATATAATAGTCATCAACAAGCTCCCTTATCTTTGATGCCAGGTAATTCCTTCGCATAGGGGAAAGGACTTTTGAATCCTTTACTCCAAGCTTTTTAAGTTCAGGGAGCCTATTCTCCTCTATTACTACTCCCGCAACTATCATGGGACCGATGACAGGTCCTTTTCCAGCTTCATCCACACCAGCTACAAGCATATATATCTATTCCTGAAAGTAACACATTCGATAAAAGTGATTATATTTGAATGCTTTCTGTAAAAATATAACCTGATTTGGTATATATAATAGTGTACAATTGCGAAAGCGTTTAATAATATTGAATAAAATTAGGGCTAAAACTTGGTTAAATAATCAAATATAGTCAATATAATCACAATAATCAACTATCCCCACATGCATTATGTTTATACTACTATAATATATACAAGAAATATATACAAAACAAATACATAAAAATAATAAATAATTTTAATAAATTAATATATTTACTTAGTATTATAGTTGGAATATTGAATTTTAGAATATTTTAGGGTTATTGTAAATATACCTGACCAAATAAAGGAGAGTATACCCCCAATGGTTATAAAAAAAGGCAAATTTACCATAGAAGGTCTGGAAAACGTCCAGATAAACATAGGCAAGGTAACGTCTTCTGATGAAGACGAAGAGCCACAAGGTCCAACTCCTGCACCCGATATACATGGACTGCGGGATTGGGACATGAGGCTGCTTAAGCGGTACGAACCCGTTTATTCGCCTATTTGCGATCTATGCTGTTACTGTACCTACGGCAAGTGTGACCTGACAGGCAACAAGGAAGGTGCCTGCGGTATCAACATGGAAGCCCACCAGGCCCGTGAAGCTATGCTCAGGACCTTGACAGGTGCAGCCGCCCACGCGGGCCACGGCAGACACCTGCTGAACCATCTTATCAAGCGTTTTGGAGCAGACCATCCTATCGATGTGGGGCCCACCAACATAAAAGCACCAGTCACCCAGACTGTATTGGGTATTAAACCAGAGACCATTGGTGATTTCGTCCCTGTACTGGACTATGTGGAAGAGCAGATAACCCAACTGCTGGCTACAACCCATATTGGCCAGGAAGGGAGTGCCATAGATTTTGAATCCAAAGCCCTGCATGCAGGTATGGTGGACCATGTTGGCATGGAAGTATCTGATATTATCCAGATATCCTGCCTGGATATGCCAAAAAGCCAGGCCGATGCTCCACTGGTCGATGTGGGTATGGGTATAATTGATTCCACCAAACCAGTGCTTTTGTGTATAGGGCACAATGTGGCTGCTGTCACATATATTATGGACTATATGGAAGAGCATGACCTGTTTGACAAGATAGAATTAGCTGCCATTTGCTGCACGGCACATGACATGACCCGGGTCAATCCCAAGGCAAAGGTAGTGGGGTCTCTGTCAAAGCAGCTTAAATACATCCGTTCAGGTATCCCTGACCTGATAATTGTGGATGAACAATGTATCAGGGCCGATATGATGCGGGAAACAAGTAAACTTCATATTCCGGTCATTGCTACTAATGATAAGGTCATGTACGGTCTGCCTGACAGGAGCAAAGATGATATTGATGACATTATCCGTGACCTCGCATCAGGTGACCAGCCTGGTGTCTTATTGTTCGACTATGAAAAAGTAGGTGAACTGGCCCCGAAACTTGTCATGAAGATGGCACCAATACGCAAGGAAAAAGGTATTACTGCCCTGCCAAGTGATGAGGAGTTCAAAAAACTGGCCTCAAGCTGTACCCAGTGCGGTGCATGTGTGATAGGCTGCCCACAGGGACTTGAAATTGATAAAGCAATGGAAGCCGCGGTAGAAGGCAACCTGACATTGTTCGAGGAATTGCACGATAAATGTATAGGCTGCGGACGGTGCGATGTTGAATGTCCTAAGAACATTCCGGTACTGGATGTCATAGAGAAAGCGTCCCAGAAGGTCATCCGTGAAGAGAAAGGAAAGCTAAGGACTGGCCGGGGCCAGGTAGGGGACGCTGAGATCAGGGAAGAGGGTGTCAACCTTGTGATGGGCACCACACCCGGTGTAGTAGCTATCATCGGCTGCCCGAACTATCCAGACGGCAGCCGCGATGTATATGAGATTGCCGAGGAGATGCTGCAGCGGAGTTATATTGTCGTTACTTCAGGCTGCAGTGCCATGGATATTGGCATGTTCAAAGATGACGAGGGTAAGACCCTGTATGAGCGATATGGAGGGGGTTTCCTCAAAGGTAACCTGCTAAATACCGGTTCATGTGTTTCAAACGCCCACATAACAGCCACCACTATCAAGGTAGCTGCAATATTTGCCAGGCGTGATATTAGCGGCAACTTTGAAGAGATTGCAGATTATGTAATGAACAGGATAGGAGCCGTGGGCCTGGCTTGGGGTGGATCTACCCAGAAGGCACTTTCCATCGGTACAGGCTGTAACCGTCTTGGTATACCTGTAGTCTTGGGACCGCACGGACCTAAATACAGGCGGGCATACCCGGGCAAGGCTTATGATAAGGATAAGTGGAACTTATTGGATGCAAGGGATGGTTCAGTGCATAATGTCGAACCTGCACCCGAACATTTGTTGATATCAGCAGAAAATAAAGCAGAGCTCATGCCCCTGCTGGCTAAACTCTGCTTCAGGCCCGGTGACAATAACCTGGGACGGATGATAAAGCTGACCCATTATATCGAACTGAGCGAGAAGTACCTGGGCGTGCTTCCTGATGACTGGCACATTTACGTTAGAAGCGAAGCTGACCTGCCCCTGGCAAAGAGAGAGGAGCTGCTTAAGATACTGGAAGAGGAACATGGATGGAAGATCGACTGGGACAGGAAAAAGATACTTGAAGGTCCGGCCAGGATGGTCGATATATCCTTCCAGCCCACAAATGTACCCAGGCTGTGCAAGGGGGCGGTCGAATAATGGCAGCTAAGGAATTGGATACCACCAGGAATGCAGTACCCTTTGACAAGGCTAATATTCCCGGACCAAAGATGGCAAAAGCCGTTAAAGCAGTGGTGGCAGGTAAGTTTATTTCAAAGGCGAAGCGTCCGCTGCTCATCGTGGGGACTGCGGCTGGTGATGATGGTGTCATTGAAATTGTCAGGAGCATGTCTGAAAAAGGCATACCTGTGGCTGCCACGGGAAGTAGCTTGAAGCGGTTGAAAGAGGAAGGCATTGATGCCACCTACGTCAACCTGCACGCACTGGTCTCATACCTGAAAGACCCTGACTGGAAGGGATTTGACGGCAAGGGTGGGTATGATACCACCATATTCCTCGGGCATACGTACTACTATGCCAGCCAGTTGATGTCCACGTTAAAGAATTTCACAAAAATTAAGGTAATCTCTATTGACAGGCACTATCATCCAAATGCCGGGCAATCATTCGGCAACCTTAAACCGGATGATTTTATCCGGGCACTGGATGTGGTTGTAGCACAATTATAAATTATTACCGGCAAGAAAAATCAATATTAAAAAAAGAAGTGTGAGGATTTTATAATGGCAGATGAATTCCCGTTTGAAATATCCCCTATGTTCGAAGGGGAAAGGGTCCGTAAAGATGATATGTATGTTGAACTGGCTGGTCCGAAATCCAAAGGGTTCGAACTGGTAAATGCAGTGGAAACAGATGAGATCGAGGATGGTAAATTCACGCTTATCGGTCCTGATATCTCTGATATGGAAGAGGGAGGGCGTTATCCACTGGCTATGATATACCGCATTGCAGGAGAACTGGTTGAACCTGACCTGGAAGCTATTGTTGAAAGGCGCAATCATGATTTCCAGAATTACATCCAGGGTGTAATGCACTTGAACCAGCGGTATGATGTATGGCTCAGGATCAACAAGGATTCCATTGCGAAAGGTCTCAATTCCTTTGAAGATATTGCAAAGGCCACCATGATGCTGTTCACAAATGAACTGCCATTTATTGAGAAGATCGAGGCCACATATATCACTGATATGGAGAAAGTAGAAGAGGAACTGGCAAAGGCAATGGAAAGATATGCTGCCAGGGACGAGAGGACACGCAACCTCCATGATGAAGATGTGGATACTTTCTACGGCTGCAGCCTGTGTCAGAGTTTCGCACCGACAAGTGTATGTGTGATAACTCCGGACAGGATCGCACTGTGTGGTGCGATCAACTGGTTTGACGGCAGGGCAGCAGCAAAGGTGGACCCCGAGGGTCCACAGTTCCCAATTGAGAAAGGCGAGCTGCTGGACGAAATTGGCGGTGAGTACTCAGGTGTCAACGAGGTCGCCCAGAAACTGTCTGGTGGCGAATACAACAGGATCAAGATTCATAGTTTCTTTGAGTTTCCACATACTTCGTGCGGATGTTTCGAGGTTGTAGGATTCTATATGCCGGAAGTTGACGGTATTGGCTGGGTCGACCGGGATTACACTGGTATGGCCCCTAACGGGCTTGCATTCAGTACGATGGCTGGCCAGACCGGAGGCGGTAAGCAGGTTATTGGCTTTTTGGGTGTTGGGGTCAACTATTTCCGCTCACCCAAGTTCATCCAGGCGGATGGCGGATGGAACAGAGTGGTCTGGATGCCAAAAGTTCTCAAGGACAAGGTACTGGCTGATATCCCTGCTGAGATCGTGGACAAAGTAGCTACGGAAGAGGATGCACAGGACCTGGATACCTTGAAGGAATTCCTTAATGAGAAAGATCATCCTGTGGTAAAGAACTGGGTTGCTGATGAGGATGAAGAAGTGGATGAAGATGAAGAATCAACTGGAACTTCAACAGCTATGCCGGTATTTGGCATGCCTGACCCTGCCATGCAGCTAAACATCCCGCCTATGACCGGTGGTGGTAGCGGTGGTATTAAAATTACCCTGAAGAATGCCAAGGTCTCAATCGACAAGATCATACTTAGCAGCAAGAAATAACTTCCCAGAGGCAGCGCCTTGAAAGTTGTAGCAATTACTGGGAAGGGAGGTACGGGCAAGACTGCTGTAGCAGCTATGCTCATCCGTTGGCTGGTGGACAGGGATGCAACAATTCTGGCCATTGACGCTGACCCTGACTCCAATCTCCCGGAGGCACTGGGGGATGTGGTTGGGCAAACTCTGGCCGACCAGCGGGAGTTCCTGCTGGAGGAACGGGATAATCTGCCCCCGGATACTGATAAGGAACTGCTGCTGGAGTCCAGGATATACAGTATACTTTCTGAGCAGCATGGGTATGACCTGCTGGTGATGGGCAGGCCCGAAGGCAGTGGATGTTATTGCTTTACAAACAACTTGCTGCGCAACATAATGGATAGGATCATCAAGAACTATGACCTGGTGATCATTGATACAGCAGCTGGCCTGGAACATCTGAGCCGTGGTATTATCCGGGATGTTGACGAACTTGTTGTTGTAACAGACGGTTCCAGGCGGGGGCTTAGGACTGCTGAGCGGATACGGGACATTGAAAAGGAACTGGACCTGAAGGTACGGCATATGTTTGTGATATTCAATAAGGTGACACCGGAAAACCGTGAGCGGCTTAATAAATATGCACAGGAATTAGGGCTGGAAGTTGCAGGCATGGTACCATTTGATGAGGACATTGCCAGGTTCGACCTTGATGGAAAGGCACTGAGTGAACTTTCCGGGACATCACCAGCGGTGATTGAAATGGAAAACATTATTATGAAATTGGGGATTTAAGAGAACGGATTTACAATTATTTGAAAACATGCGATGAAATAAGGTGGAATCATAATGGCAAAAAAGATCAAGTTATCTGAACTGGGCAGCCTGTTCAATGATATGGACGTGGAATCCCTGGAAGGTGTAACCATTGAAGGTGATATTGAACTGGAGATGGATGCCGGTGGCGGGCTTGATCCACAACTGGCATATATGCTGGGACATGAAGCGTCCCAGATTGCCAGGCACTTGACAAATATATCACAATTCATGCGATGAAATAAGGTGGAATCACAATGGCAAAAAAGATCAAGTTATCTGAACTGGGCAGCCTGTTCAATGATATGGACGTGGAATCCCTGGAAGGTGTAACCATTGAAGGTGACATTGAACTGGAGATGGATACCGGTGGCGGGCTTGATCCGCAACTGGCATATATGCTGGGACACGAAACGGCCCAGATAGCCCGGCACTTGATAAACATATCACGATTATTAGGTTACCCTGTGGACCAGTTGTTCGGGTCAATGGCCCAGGCAGCGATTCCAGGTGTGATAAGACCCGGGCAATTGCTGCCATCTAAATTCGAAGTTAATAAAGTCGAAGAGTGGAAAAATCCCATACAGGAAGTAACACTGGGTGCCACATCCTCCGACGGTGGTACCAGGACGAGTACGATCACCCTTGGTGGTGAGAACGCACTGCCCTACTACTTTGATAGTCCCATGCCGCACCGCAACCACATCACTATGGATGTGTTTGATATGCCTATCGGGATGGCAAAGGCTGTGAGGGTCAATTATGAGGATGTAATTGATAGCCCGGCAGAATGGGCCAAAAAAGCGGTTAATGATTATGGTGCCGACATGGTGACCATCCACCTGATAAGTACAGACCCCGGTATTAAGGATACATCTCCCAGGGAAGCTGCCGAGACCGTGGCTGATGTGTTGCAGGCTGTGGATGTACCGATCGTTATCGGTGGTAGCGGCAACCCTGAAAAGGATCCCGAGGTGCTGGAGAAGGCCGCAGAAGTGGCTGAGGGCGAGCGTGTGCTGCTGGCCAGTGCAAGCCTGAACCTTGATTATGAACGTATTGCAAAGGCTGCCAATGATTACGGCCATGTTGTGCTCTCATGGACCCAGCTTGAGATAAATGCCCAGAAAGAGTTGAACCGCAAACTGATGAAACAGTGCAATGTAAAGCGTGAGGATATTGTCATGGACCCCACAACCGCTGCACTGGGATACGGCCTGGATTATGCTTATACCAATATGGAGCGAATACGCTTGGCAGGTCTTATCGGGGACGAGGAACTGTCATTTCCCATGAGCAGCGGTACTACCAATGCATGGGGTGCCAGGGAAGCCTGGATGGTAGGTTCCCCGCTTAAGGAAGACAGCGACTGGGGGCCTAGGGAATATAGGGGTCCGATATGGGAGATCGTGACCGGCCTGACCCTTTCACTGGCAGGCAACGATTTGTTCATGATGATGCATCCCGGTTCGGTAGCTGTGCTAAAGGAGATTACCCAGAGCCTGCACGGTTCACTTGAGAGGGATGCAGTGGATATATCCGACTGGGTCACGGCGGAGGTGTGAAAATGAAAGTCAACAGCCCACTTGAAGTTTATAAGTTCCTGCCCCAGACCAATTGCGGTGATTGTGGTGAAGCTACTTGCATGGCTTTTGCATCCCACATGATCGACCGTTCATTGAAACTGGAAGACTGCCCGCCCCTGCTTGAGGACAAGTTCAAGAAAAAGTACCTGAAGCTGGCAGAACTGCTGGCACCTGAGATAAGGGAAGTGATTATCGGTACCGGCGAACACACTGTGTCTGTGGGCGGCGATGATATACTGTACCGTCACCAGCTTACATTCTTTAACCAGCCTGCACTTGCTGTGGATGTCTGGGATACTATGAGCGAGGATGAACTGACAGAACGGATCAAGTTCATTAATGAGTATAAAAAATTCTATGTTGGCAGGTTCCTGAAACTTGACATGGTTGCTATTCGCAGTACTTCCGGCGACCCTGACAAGTTCAAACAGGCTGTCACCAGTGTGGCAGGGAACACTGAACTGCCGCTTATCCTGTGCAGCCTGGACCCAAAGGTCCTTAAGGCCGGCCTGGAAGTAGTAGCTGACAGGAAGCCTCTGCTGTATGCTGCCACAAAGGATAACTGGCAGGATGTGGCTGACATGGTTATGGAGTACGATGTACCGCTGGTACTGTTCTCCCCTGACGACCTGGATACTTTAAAGAGCCTTGCTGCCACATTTTTGGAGATGGGACGTGATGACCTGATACTTGATCCGGGCACAAATCCACAGGGTAAGTCATTGCGGGAATCATTTGAGAATTTCCTTATGATAAGGCGTGCCGGAATCAAGGAAGGACAGCATGAGATTGCATTCCCGTTGCTGGCAGTACCTATGACGGCATACCTTGCCAATGACGACCCTGTTTCTGCCAGTTACTGGGAGACTGTGCTTGCATCGGTATTCTCGGTGCGTTACGGTGATATCATGATAGTACACAGCATCGAGCCTTATGCACTGCTGCCGGAACTGCATATCAGGGATACTATCTACACTGACCCGAGGACGCCTGTAAAGGTGGACCCCAAGGTGTATGAGGTGGGTTCGCCTGGTAAGGATTCGCCTGTTTTCGTGACAACCAATTTCGCACTGACCTATTATACTGTAGAGAGCGACCTGGCCAGTAGCGGTATTGACTGTTACCTGCTGGCTACCGATACAGACGGCCTTGGTGTGGAGGCTGCGGTGGCAGGCGGGCAGATGACAGGGCAGAAAGTGTCTGATGAGTTCAAGAGGCTTGGTTTCGATTTTAGTGAAATGACCGCTCACAATACGGTCATTCTTCCGGGACTTGCTGCCCGCTTGCAGGGCGATATGGAGGATGCCAGCGGACTGAAGGTGAAGATCGGGCCGCCTGACAGCGGCCGGATACCGGGCTGGATGGAAAATAACTGGCCTCCTGAGTGAGAGGATACATAAATTTTGAATATTTTTATAGGCTGGCTGGATGGGTTTTTCCCATCTGCATTTTTATATTTATTTATGGATTGGCTGAAGCATCTTTTCTTTCACGATATTACCATGACCAAAAGCGTGCTCTGTTATATTTGAACATGGCAAGGTCCTATCCGTTTTTCGACATCATATTCGCCTGTATCTGTTCAAGCACAGTGATTGGTATTTCCAGATCCGGACCGGTACTGTTCATCATGATCCATGTATTCAAGGCTGTTGCAATAGTCAGGGCCTGTTTATCATCATCGGTTATCTCCTCTATCCACTGCACAACCCTGGACTTGTTCAGTATTTCAACACCATAGACCGATTCGATAATTTCCAGGTGTGCCAGTATACAATCTTCCATCATATCCCTGCCTTAGAATTCTTCACCCACATCTAACTGGTGTTCAAAATTGCTTGGAAGACACGGCCTATGCCTCCTCTTTCCATGGGCTTTTTTCTTTTTATCTTCCAGAGCATCCACTGCAATACATAGTTCATCCTTAACAGAATCAGGATTATGTTTCAGTTCCCTTTCCAATTGTACAATAATAAATTCAAGCTGGGCTGGTGACATTTCTTTGTATCGCTTTTTTAGGTACTCCATTTTAGATGTCATGGATATTCCTCCTTATCAGGCAGACGGTACTCCAAACGACACTGCTTTAGAATTAAACATGGATTGCAATCAGATATAATGTTGTTGGGCAGAAAGTTGAGTTAGATATTTTTTCAAGGTTTTCTGAATTTTAATAGATAAGTAATTACAGATAAGATAACAGCTCCGCCCAGAATCACATAAAAAGCATACAAATAACCCAGCATTTCATACACAAAGATGGCTATGACAGTTCCTATGATAACAGCTACTGGAATAGATAAAGTTAATATCTTACATTCTTTTGTTTTAAAAGGTACAATGTCAGATACAGGCTTACTCATGACAAATTTCAGGTATGACAATATCCATCCTTTTCTGCGAATAACATCAGATGAAAGTGTTAGTAACACGCCTGCAATCAACAGCACACATCCAATCCACATCAAACTTGCAAAGGGCTGCTTTTTAACATTTATTTCGATTGTTTCAAGCTCAATCTGGTGCGGCAGTGCTCCCTGGAATTCAACCCGGGTATCTGAAAGCAAACCGCGTCTTACCGCCGGGCGGGTAATATATCCAAACTGTCTGCTTTTCAAAAAAACGGGAGTTGCTTTATACTCTTTATCATCAAATATTTCAACATCTACGGTTTGATACCAGTCCGAACCTATCTTCTCAACTCTATAATCCAAAAACCGCAAAACTATACCCCCATTTTCTTTATAATCACCCTTCTCGGATAAACTATAACTAAAATGGTGTGAAGTTGCAAAGGAAGTGCTTAGAATGGCACCAAGAACAATGAAAACAAATCCCACATGAATAAAATTGATTCCATTTAGATGAATAAATGCTGTTTTATTATTTACCTTTAAATCTCTGACCATCTTAAATATGACACTACCTGTAACGAAGAAAAAAGCAGGTATATAAGAAGTAACAGAAATTGAGCCCAATATTTTTTCAAAATATGAACCAGTATAGGATGCTCCTACAGAATGGGTACCGTACGGTAATGCTACAGCGAGTATAATGGATATGGTGAAATAAATAATGCCAACATATGCCAGTGTGCGGCTCTTCACTCTTCCATATAGCATGCAGATACCGGTAAGATAAGACAGGACCACAACGAGGGGATAAAACAATATATTATAAAATTCCATTGGAATAATTATCGCCCGGCCCATATAACCGAGAATTAAATACACTGTCGGTCCCCAGAAGGCAATAAACGCCATCATGATCAATATCAATATGGTAAAATAAAAAGTATTCGACGGTTTAAAAATATGAATACTGCTTGATGTAGTGTATTCAGTCTTATCACGCCTTAAAGCCAGAATTAATGAAAAAACAATAACAATTGCCATAAAAATAACAATCATCCACCATGTGGGTGTTCCGGGAAAGCTATGGATGGAACCAAAAACATCGCTTCTTGCTAATAAAGTCATATATAAAGATCCAAGAAATGTCCCGATACATAACAGTGGGAACAATCTCTTATATTCTCCCACATTCAACCGAACAACAGCATGCAGGGCAGCAGTCAACAAAAGCCATGTGCACATTGAAAGCGCTTGTATCGGGTCCCACTGCCAGAAACCGTTCCAGCCTAAAAGACGATTAGCCCATATACCGCCTGCGATTATACAAATGCTCAAAAATAACCATGCTATACGGAGATAATTTTTACTATCCGGCATATTCTTCCTTTTTGTGAGATAAGCCAGTGACATGGCAGCAGGAATGATTGTAAACGCATATGCAATAAAAGTCGTAAAAATATGCAGCGGCATTAAAATATCAATAAGTTCCGGGCTGATGCTGTTTCCCAAAGTAGGCATTGAAGCTCCACCCACTGCGAATATTGATCTAAAAGGTGTCATTGTAATTGTCATGACAAGCAAAAAAGCACAGACTATTAAAGCATATACATTAGTGATCATAGCTGTCCGGTCGTGTATCCCATGCAGTTCTGTATACAGCAGTACTACTATGAGAGAAAGCCATGCCCATATCAAATACGTCCCCTCCTGCCCTACCAGTATAGCAGCCAGCCGATAAAAAACCGGAAGTTCAGCACTGCTATGCTGCCAGACATAGAACAGACTGAAATCCAGAAATATAAAGGCAAATGCCAGAAACAGTACAGCAAATGTTGCTGAAAAAGCTGCGGTTCTTAATAGCTGGATGCTTGTTTTTATTCTACCGGTAAACATATAAACAGCAGCTAAGCATGAAGATAACAAACTGATATATAGGAGTATGTTCCCAATATTCATCTAAAGCGTCTCCAGATTAAAAATAACAATGCAATAAAAATTAATGCAGGTACAATATCTTTTAATAATATCTCAATAATTGCAAGTCCTACAGGCTTTTTCACTGTGAGCACACCGATATCTATATTACTCCATTTTCCGGAAGAGTCTTTCACATGTACAAAAATAGTATGCTTTCCTGCGGATAGGTCTGATGTTTCTATCACTGCCCCAAGCAAGACAGATGAATCGGTTGACTCGCCGACCACAAATTCCAGAGGCGTCCCGTATCCTTCCCTACCCATATCATTAATGAAATATTCAGCACCCGTTACTTTTGTAAGCGTTGGAAGCACTACTGATGCCTGCAAGAGGCTCGTTTCTCCCTGGAATACTTCTCCAGGATTCAATATGACTGCCAGACGAGGTATAAACTGGGTGGTTGCTAGAGTATGGAAACTTATAGGGTCAGCCCCGCCGTGGCAAAGTGTGCAGTTAGGTGCCAAACCATGAGCTGTACCCGATGGTGAGAGACCCTGGGTACCCATATTCGTGGCATTGAAAGGTGTAGCTCCGCCGTGATATGTATGACAGTCCTTGCATTTTGTAACATTCCCTGCGGTCCAGTTCGGCCAGCCAGGGTCCTGTACAGTACCCATAGGATAAGAATCAAAGTGGAATCTGTTCTCTCCTGTGACATTGTGACACGAGTCACAAGTTATTGTAGCTTCTGATACTGTGTGCGAAATGGTTGCCATGGTTCCCCCTATGATCTTCAATGACCTGACATGTTCCATGAGGGATTCGATGTCTTTATGACAATCACGACAGGGCCCAAGGACTTCATCCGTAACTTCGCCAACAAAGTATGTCAGGTTATGATATATATCGGCCTCCTCATTGTGACAGAGGACACATGTAGTGGTTTGATTTGTCATTTTAACTTCTGCACCCGCATAATGGACAGAACCGTATTCAGAGTGACAGTCGATGCACAGTATGCCTTCAAACGGCTGATATTCCTTACCTTCATGTTCAGGATGACAATCCAGGCACTCAACATCATGGCGGACCGCGCCTCTAAAAGTGCCTTTACCCAACAAGGTCGGGGTATGGAATTTACTAATACCTTCAGGAGAGTGACATGCATCACAGCCAGAAATAGCTTTTATACCGGATCCGTGACGCAGTACCTCTATCAGCGCTTCTGATTTATGGGGGAATTCTCCTTCAACGCTGTGACACGGGAAGCAATAGCCCATGGTCTCGTTTCGGTATTCTCTTATTTCAAGGTTTGTGTGTAATGTTTCATTAGTGGCGTTATGACACACACGACATGTGTACTCATTGCGTTTCAGAGTGTTTACACTATCATCAGGTGCACCTGGATAGTGTGAAATAATTGGACTCAGGTTGAATTCATCTGCCCGCTGTTTGTCAACGTGGCAATCTTCACAATTTCTGGTTATGGTTATTCCTTTGTCATGGAATGTCGCAACTCCCTCACCTGCATGGCATAGAGTGCAATCATTATCTGCATTGTGTTTTGTAACCTGTGGAGCATCTCCCCATATGGGTGCATTTGTTTTATTGCTATGGCATACATCGCAACTGGATGTATCTAAAAGGTCTTCCCGTGTTGAATCATGGGATGTTGCAGCCTTTACATTTTTAGAGGTGCTATTAATGACAGCATTAAAGTGACAGTCCCAGCATGTTGAATCTGTTGAGATTTCAGCATCCTGATAGTGTGTATATACCTGCGTTGCATCAAATTGCGAGTACCCATGACAGCTAATACAGGTTTTTGGCGGGCGCTCACCAAGGTAGGGCGTAGGATGCTCATCAGGTTCGCTGCCATTGCCGTGACATGCCCAGCATGCTTTATTTGCCTCGTCAGTAATAAAAGTGTTACAGGTTGCGTTTTGATTCAAATAAGCATGTACACCCTTTTTGAAAGTATCCACATCGATTTTAATGGGGGCTACTCCATTTCCTGCATGGCAGCTGATACAGTCCGAACTGTATTCGCCAGGTGAAAGAGTATACACATGGAATGTCCCTGGTTCCTCTCCAACTGTTATAGTGCTATCCAGCGGCAGGTCCCTTAACAATTTCTTAGTCTGTAGTATCCATAAGTCGCCATCAAGGACTTTCTGCTCACCTGCAATGAGCAACACATCCTTCAATATTATAGCCTGGGTTGTTGTACCAACAAAAACACAATCCAGTTTTGCGCTGAATACATTAATATCCCGGTCGAAAACCCGTTCTTCATATATGAAATTGCTTCCCTCTTTTATTATTGTATCTTCTACCAGCGTTTCATTTTTATACAGTTGCAGCCGTGTAGCAGTGCTTTGCAGGTTTACATCTGCAACATAAAGATTATAACCTTCTCCAAGATCCCAGTATTCTCCCATCTTAAGCACTTTCTTATCACTCTCTTCGAAATTGACATATATACGTCCCAGAGTGATATTTTCATCATCTTTTTCCAGGATATAGTAATCCCTGCCGTCCGGTTCATTTGTACGATATTCACGGTCATGACAGGCATAGCACGCTATGTTATTTGTTTCTCTGTGAATACGTGATGCAAGCACATCACCTGACAATTCAACAACGTATGCATATGGATTTATTCCTTTGAATATTTTGGTTATTGTGAAATTTACGATACTGGTGTTGTCATCTTCTATCCCGCTGATCTCGAAATTAAGCTTATCACCCAGGGACAGGATATCACGTTCAAGCAGTTCACCATCCTTTTCAAAGATGAACATGGCAGCACTACTTGTGGTTTCTAATAACGTAATGGAATAATTGTCCACAAGTTTCCACGGCCTACCGGCAATGAGGGTTTTTTCAACAAAGGTATAATCCGTATGGTTTCTTGGATCAGGTGCATTGCCCCATTCCTCTGCATTGTCTTCATCGAGATGACAGTAGATACAGTCTGATGTATTTACCAGGTTCCAGGTCGATCCGTAATGTGATACCATTGAGGTATCATTAGGAACAAAATGATCCCCGTGGCTCAAGATGCTGTTTTTATGGCATACCGAACAATCTGCTGTTGTGTAAACATGCTCGTCGATATCATCCAGATGTCTGATGTGCTCATAGACCATGGGTTCATAAAAGATAGATTGGTTAAAATTGTGGCATTCCCTGTTACCGCAGTTCTTGGGAGTGCTGTAGTTGTCAGGGTGGCCTGTAGGTTGGGCAGCCTCTGATCCGTTCCCGTCGCCATGACAGGCCCAGCAGCGTACGTTACTCGGATCCAATGTGTCGGCTGCACCTCTGTTGAGATCATAATGAATTGCACCTGACCTATTCATGACCTGTACATCGATCTGGTACAATTCACTTACCATTCCACCTATGTCATGACAGCTCACACAATCTTTTCCGGCACCTGGAAGCATACTTTCATTATGGAATGTAAATCCTGCCGCAGGAATGCCATTATCCATTACCTTGTTTGAAATATGGCATAGATAACAGTCGGTGCTATTAATGAGATTTAATGGAGTATGATCGTAGTGGGTAGAATAGAAGGGATCTGTAGGCATACCCCATGAAACATTATCTGAATTAACAACATGACACCACCAACAGTCAGTGGTATTATCGGTTGCTGTCATTAAATTGTCAGTATCCACATAATGAGAAACATAGTTCTTGGCTTCAGCGTATTTGACATTTGTAGTTGGTATTGAAATAGATAGTGAATTGTTATGGCAGAAAGTACAGTTAGTAGACATATTTGTTTGAACATCCAAACCCATAGGCTGATGTTCAGGGATCTGCAGGGGCGGTATCTTACTCAGGTTTTCGCCATTTAGCGGTGTTTCAGTAAAGTGGCAGTCTTCACAATCAGGTAATTCTGATGCACGTCTGGTATGGAATGGATCTATAAGCTGTTGAGTATAATTTACGTGACATCCCCAGCAGACCCTGGATATATCAGAATAATTACTGGCATTGAAATCTCCTGTAATGTTGTTGTGTGAACTATTGAAAAAACCATCCTTACTTATTTGCAGATCCGATGTTGCATTTGCACCTCCCTGTAGATGGCAGTCAGTGCAGTTCCCGCCAGCTGCTGCCTCGGGTTCAAAATGAGGGTCCGCATGGCAGAACATGCAACCGGCATATCCCATTTCATAATAATTCGCTTGGCTATGACTGCCAGGCCGCTGTATGTGGCAATCAGTGCAGTTCTTAATTGAAATATCATGGAATGAATTATGACATAACCTGCAAGTAACGTCATCCTTGCCATCGTCATTATAATCAGTATGGGTATATGATAATCCCTGGTTATCCCACAAAGGCATGGGTTTGAGGGTATTAGCTCCTGCTAAACTTCCGCTTGCATCAGGATTGTGGCATTCGCTGCAGTTCCATGGTATATGAATAACAGGTTTTTGCTGGATCGGATGACTTGAAGTTATTGTATAATTAAAAGTACCAGGGGACCGCGGGAATACCCTGGCTATCCATATACCGCTTTTTGGATATGAATCAAAAGTAACACCGTAGAAATTATCACCGGAGGGATAATATATTTTTGATCCGGATGCGAATGTGGCAGTTCCATTGACGCTGGGTACACAATAGGTGCCATCCCATGGGTCAGTAGTGTTTAGATCCAAAAGACCGCTGGCATCATCTATCGGTCCGATAAGTGAGAGAAATATTCCATATCCATTATCATCACCGGTTACAGTCACATCAATTGTTCCGGAGTTATCCATATTAATGATATAGGTTTTTGTAACCGCTTCATATGACATGAACTCTGGTCCATAATCCCCAATCGAATCGCTTAGCTGTTTAGTGGTATCAAATGGTGGGTAATATAACCCCTCTCCAGCGGTCTTGCTGTAGATTCCATGACATGCTTCGCAGGATACTGTGCTATGCACACCTGTTGGATTTTGGTATGTTATTCCGTTTAATGAATCGGGAGTGGCGATATCATAGGTATCACTTCCACTTCCATCATGTATAAAATTAGTATGACAGTCAACACAATCTGCTACTGTCGTATGGGAGGCAACATTGAATGAGGTCTGTGAAATGGGCCGCTTAACAGATGTTTTATAATACATCTGCACGTTTGCATTTGTGCTATTGTAAATAGTAGTCCATCCAACTGCACCATAAATAAATCCACCCTCATGACCGTATTTTAGGTCATGCAGGTGAAGGGGAGTTGCCCGCAGGAACTGCGATGAATAAGTACTGTGACACACACTCAGGCAGTTTCCACTTAGTTGTGATGTAATTTTATCAGGATGTATCATAACAGTCGGGTTACGCTTGGAAGAATCGCTTGCCGGACTCCAAGAATCATGGCAGCCTCTTGCCTGGCAGCCCCATAGTGTGGTACTGAAACTGGTCGATGCCTGAAGATCCTTGGAATTTATTGTAGTGCTGAAATCGACCTGGTATTCACCAGTATAAGCATCATCCGGGTAATTGAACACACCATAATATATCTGATGAGCATAGTTCTCCACAAGTCCTATTGTTGTGGTTTCACTTGAGAAACTATCACTTGAATAAGTGTAATGCGGATAGGTAACATTTGCTGTGAGTACAGGTGGGGGATTTTCAGCACCATCGCTGAAGATTACTTTGCCATCTGATATTACTTCTATATCATCTATCCGCCATTTTTCATCGTTATTGTTATTTACACTGAAATAGAATGCTATAAGTATTTGTTGTCCATCATACTTTGTCAGGTTGACTGTTTTTTCCACCCATCCAATGCTGTTACCCGAATATTCTTCAAGTGTGTCCCAGTTTTCTCCTCTGTCTGCTGAGACTTTGACAAAACCGTAATTATCTGTCATATCATACTTAGTCCAGTATGTCAGGTTGATCATTGGCCCTACAGCAGTGGGATTAACACCTGTGATCAATTCGTTAAGCCAGTTATATGTCTTTGTAAGAAAATCCGATTTTTCCTGGGATACTGATAAGACAATATCTTCCAGTGGAGTCCCGGATGTAGTATGGTCGTCGAGATAATGCCAGCTATGTATCCCTTCCCCTGCCTTCCAGCTATTACTTCCGTTGTTACTATCTGAATTGTCTTGTATCCAGGCAGGAGGCGAGAGGCCGCTGACTGGAGTGGTATTCTCCATAATATTTACCAGAATGAGGTTTTTTTGCTGCATCCCGCCGTCTGTATCCCACCAGGTCCAGCCTGTGGCATTTCCCTGACTTAAGTATCCAAGTTGATACGGAGTCTGGCCGTAGTTCATTATCACAGTATAATTTTGTGCCTGAACCACAACAACACCTGCACTACACGATAATATAAATAATAACAATATCCGTGCAGTTTTGATGTTTATCATAATGTCTCCGTTTCGTTTTCTTTTTTATTGTGTTTCAATCTGACACCTAATATATAAAATATTATTGAAAAAATACCTAAGAATACAAATTGATCAAGTGAAAACTTTGGTATGAATTTTATATGATATATATTTACGCTAAATAATTGTATTATTAAAAAAAATGCAAAAATAATCGAAACTGATATTAAAATTTTTCCTAATTTGTGATGATGTTGTATAATATGTATTCTGGATAGAGAAAGATATGGAATGATTTTATTATCAATTGGAATTTCATTGATGAATTTATTCAGATCAAATGGTAATGTTCCTTCGATAATGTATTTGCTCCAGGTATAATATGCACTTGTATATATCACAAGTCCAATGCCCATACTGCCAATCAAAATCCCGCTTCCATACATTATATCGCCCAGTATTGTTGTGATTGGTATGGTAAGTATCGGGATAAAAACCCACCAATATACAGATGATCGTTCCCAAAGAGTGTATTCATAGGTTATTTCGAGCCACCAGAGAATATACAACATTGTCAGTATAAAGGGAGTATAACTACGTGTGAAATTTAAGAGAAATATAAGTACGGCGAGAGTAATGTTAATTAATATGATCAATCGTAGAAAACGTGAGATCTCTGTGGCAATATCGATCCCGAACGCTGGCTCGGTCCCAGGGATCTTCAATTCGACCGAACGTTTTCTAAGGCGATCTATATTGATGTTCATATTGTTCAGCCGTTCATCCATCTTATCAATCACAACCTGAGTGCCAGCGATTTCCTGCAGGATGGGCTCAAGCCTGTTATATACTCCGTGTTCAAATCCCATATTAATCAGCTGCTCCTGGGCAATGGCTCTTTTTGCCAGAGTAATTCCGCCCCATAAAGCACAGATTCCGATTATTATAATAGTCAGGTTCACAATAAAATCCTGCGCTTTGAATTCTTGGCCTGATAGTACATCTATCACTGACATGTAATATGAGTATATTAAATAAAATGCCATGAATAATATAAATAATATACTAAATTTTTCCAATAGTGAAATACCTATTTTTTCAGTCATTTATATAATATGTTAAAGTTAGCTTAGGTTATTTAATTTTTCATTTATATATCGCAGAATGTCGTTAACCTGCAAATTAATGAGGTATTCAGTAACTTCTGCCAGTAGTTTTAAAGTTTATGAAAATATAAAGCAATATACAAATTATGAATATCGTAAGACCAAGACTCTTAATATTCTTGATGATCTGGCTGGCCCTGTATATCTCAGATCCATACTTGGTAATTCGAACATTATTCGGATCGAACAGTAAATATTCGCCAATATTCTTGACTACTATAGGTTTTCCCTGAAAAATCATCGCTTCCCCTTGTATCTGATCGTTTTTAATTATCCAGTTATCCACTAATTCCACAGCATCACCTTTTGTCCTGATCTCGTTTCCAGAACCTGAATATATCCTGTGGATGACTGGCATTTTTGCCTCTTTTGTTTCGAACATGATGATATCTCCATGTTCTGGATCGATCTTCAGGTTTTGCATAAGAACGAGGTCCTTTACTTCAAGGGTTGGGGACATGCTTCCTGAGGTTATGATGGCGAAAAATACAAGCTGATTTAGGATGACATACGCTGTCAATCCAGTAATGATCAATGGAATTATTACTGGAAGGATGCTCGGTCTTCTGGATAGTTTGTAATAACTTTTCATCCGGTTTTTAATAGATTTTTTCTGGTTCTGGTACGGCTTTTTATTTATGAATGGACCAATTAAATGCAATATTATTCCTAATTTACTATTTCTTTTATATAAAATATAGAACAACAAAAGCGTTAGAAAAAATACAATTAACACAGATAGGTGATTATAATAAAGGTAAAATGAACTGTAGATTATTATATTGATAATCTGATTAATATATGACATTTTCCAGATAATCACTAATTCAGTAAATTAAATAAATAAGAAAAAAGTTGATCCTTTCGGATCAACTATCGGGTTTCATTTGCCCCCCAATATGTGCTATTTGTTGTTCTTGTTGAATTTATACTGATCTCTATCTCCCAGCTATTACCAACAGTGTAGTTAGTGTGATTGGCATATATCTCAAGTCCACCCTGATTGCGTTGCATTGTGATATTCAGTCCAACCATAGTATGACATGCCAGACAAGCAGTATTTTCAGATACTCCAATCCCTGTAGCATTAAGAGTAGCATTATAGAAGGGTCCATGCGCTTCGGCTGAATTATTTAACTGTGTGCTTGCATTATAGTGGCAGTCTACACATGCAACAGTAAATGCAACATGTGGTGTAGAGTTAGTTCGCCATTCCCACGAAGTAGGATCGGTGCTGATATTGCCGCTTTCATTCCATATTTCAAAGCTGTGATTATCAATATTGCTTACGTCGAACTGGAATTCTGTTAATCTGGTACTATTGATCTGGTGACAGAAACACCCTGGATCCACATTACCACCCTCCGAACTTTCAAAGTAGTCACGGTAGGTAGAATGGGCACCAGTATTTGCTTCCCATTCTCCAACCTCATCCCAGTGACATCTCTCGCACATATCGTATTGAGCATCAGCTGTCCTGACGCTGAACCAATTGTGCGACCCAACGAACATTGACATCGTGCTGGGTATAATGAATAATCCAATTGCAATTACAGCAATTGCCAATAAAATTATCTGATTAGCTTTCATAATTTTTCCTCGTTATAAGTAATATTTCTTCTCTATATTATATACGCTTTTTGATTTTAGCTAAAAACTACGTTTAAATTAAACTCATTCCCATGTGATGGTCTCGGTTCTCTTTGCCATCACTTTACCACTACTGTCAACCACTTCGATGATCACATTAACACCCTCTCCTTTATCAGGCATTATTCGTAACTCGGATATCAACTCATATTCTCCTGAGCCATTGTAATCGACCGATCTCCAGTAATCGATATGCCTCATGTTGCTGATACATTTCATACTGACGCCTGGTAAACGTGGCGATACCTCCCTGTAATCCTCAACTTTACTAACTTTCTCACTTGTAACATCTATACTTTCTATGACTGGTGTACCATTGTGCTCTGTAATTGTAACATTGGCTTTAATGATTGACTTTTCCCCAAGACAGCCAGATGCCATAATTAGTGCAATAAGCATAATGATACAAATTAACCGCATAGAGAAATAAGTATACACTTATACATAATAAGTCTTTTGAAGTGTTATGGGACTTATTTTATTTTCAGGCATCTGAATCTCAGGTAAATGATGCTCTATACACACTCTGTAAACAAATAGTACAATCTCCTGGATATATGGCTGGATGGGATTCAAATCAAAAAACTTAATAAACAAGTGTGAGAATTCTTTATAGAATCAAGTAACTGTCAGTATTAGCAAATAGTTTCATTCAAATTTGATCGATACGGATGTATATCTGATGTCAAAAAATCTTTCAATCAAAACCGTGGCAAGTGCTGGCGCTGGCGGTATTATCTACGGAATAGTCGTTATACTCCTAAACTATTTTGCACCGATTATTGGAATTATCGCTGGTTTTATTAGTGGAGTCGGACTTGTGGTTTTAAGTGACCAGAACGCGGAGGATAATATGGATATTTCACCTGTTAACCTGCTCTATTTCGCAGGGGTCGCAATATTTTCTCTCCTTATCGGATATATTTTAATTTATTATTTTAAAACCGAGATCATTCACGGCATGACATATTACCCAAAGGATTTCCTGACACTTACGGATTTTATTTTATCCACGCTCGGAATCCCGGATATTCTCAGCACAATAACCGGTGGTCTTATCGCATTTTCATTATCTGATAAAATAAGTGCAGTTTACAGGTATTTCCGCGGTGGCCCACCGGTGTGATTGTACTCACCTGGAATTATTTCTATATCTACATGAACCTCGGAATGACATCCGACACATGCCCAGTAACCCTTTGAAAAATAATCTCCTTTGACATTTCCCATTGTATGGTCGAAAGGATTACCTGCTGTGTACCCAGTTGCCTCGTTGCACTGGCTTAGATAGAACGCCCTGTGAAGGTTACCTGAGTAATTTAAGACCATTCCCACATTGAGTCTGGTCTGCGAAGTGTCGAACAGTTCAGGGTCATTTAAAGTATAATTCCTGTTGCCATGACACCAGTCATCATCACATGTTCTCATAGAAATTGCATGGGTATCAGGCTTGTCTATTAATGATGCATTGTGGCATAGGTGACATATTTCATTTCCATCGATCTCAGAATTATCATTATGATCCAGAGTGACCAATAATGATGTTGAACCATTGGTCCAAGAATTGTCATTCCATCTCCAGATCTTATTATCGACCGAATGAATTGTGCCGTTCGATGGATAATAATCAATACCTCCAATGGCAAGATAAGTAGTATAATTAGTGTTGCTGGCTGCCCTGATATGTATTTGACCTGTAGCAGACCTATCTACCTCATTATATTCTGCTATATGGCAGCGCTGGCAGTTCACTTCATCATAAAAATTATGCTGCCCTGTGAACATTGAAAGTATATCAGGCACAACAAATATTGTAAGCGCTAATAAACCAATTATCAATAATATCTTACTGCGTCCCATAATTCACCAAAACATTATTAACAGGTATTTTGCACTTCATATCTACAGTTGCATATCTATGCACTTTTTGATTAAATAAACAGGTCACATCCCTGTATTTCAAAATAATAGATTTACTCAGGATCACTGAAAAACCCCTTGCTGTTGTTGTATAATTGATCGTCGGTTTTATCAATTATATAATGCGCAGACTGTTTTAATCCGCTTATACCACTATATATCACGATATCTCCGGATGTTTCATTATACTTTGAGTGACAGTTTGTACAATAGATTTTCTTGGTAAGATCATGTGTCATATTAACATTATATTGCGCACTTGAGTTTGGATTATATCCATGACATAGGCAATTTACCGGGCTGTGTGCGCCAGCGCTGACATTGGCTGCGGATGCCAAGTGACATTTGCTGCAAAATTCCTGCGCAGTGGGCTCAGTTTTAAATAATTCGTGACTGCCTGAAAGCATAGCATTAGATACGCCTATGATCAATATAATTAAGATTCCCACGATAATTACTCTTTTTGAGATCATAGATTTTCAGTACCACTCCTGACTTGTTCTGTTACCTTTATCCGGATAAGCGTGGCAGTATCTGCAATTATATGTAGAATTATAGTAACCAACAGCAGCATTATATGCAGTTGCATTATGGCAGGTGGTGCAGTCCGTGATATCGAGAACGTTCGTTCCTCCGACCGAATATGTGGATGGTGTGGTTGTTACATTGTGGCGATCAGTTTCGTTTATCGGATCTGCTTGATACGAATGGCAGCACTCGCACCATTTCCAGGTATAATCCTCGATCGGGTGATTCATCTCCGTGTTGATATGGCACATCGTGCAGTTCAACCCCCCGTGCACACTCGCATCGAACATCGTCTCGTTCACGTACGCATCAGAGTTGTCCAGTCCGAAGTGGCAGCTTTCGCACTCTGACCAGTTCACTGATGGAATCGTAAGATTTGAATCATGTATCCTGCCTCTATTATGGCATTCAGGGATGATGCAGCCAGACGTCTCTGACGAATGTGTGATGTTTGCGGTGTAGTTCGGATAACCTGTATTCAAGAAGATATCAATGAACTCGTTTGTCGAGTTTCTGTGGCACCATGTGCAATTAGAGTAACCACCACTTACGTTTGCTATGTCAGGGCGGCTTATCGCATAATGCGATGCCTGCGACATGTTCACACGGTACGTCGCGTTCCCGCCTGAATCAAAGCCCGGAACCTTCATCGTACTTAAGTTGTGGCATCCGTATCCGCATGAGGTCGAGTTCGTCTCGGCATCCGTGCGTGCTTTGATATCGATGCCGCCCTTGAAGTGGTTATAGACCGCGGTTGCGTTGCTCACGTTCTGGTACGCATAAGTGCCGTTGTGGCACTCATAGCAGAGGTACGCGTCGTTGTTGAACGTCTCGTTGTGACCAGTCTCAGGGTATGCCCCGCCCGGCACATGGCAGCCCCAGCACATTGAATTGTTTGGGTCATTGATCGGTGGTGCGGATGCAACTGATCTCATGTTATCGTTTACGTTAGCATGTACCCCCAGATTCATTGCTGTAACATTGATCTCGTAGACCGTATCCGTTTTGTTAACCCCGTAGAGCGCGTGGCAGTCGGTGCAGTTCCCACTCGTTTGCGCCCGTGTCAGGCTCTCGTTGTGAAGCCTGCCATCACCATGACATTCGTTGCAGTTCTGGCTTCCCGCGTGCTGGATATTTTTATCGTTCTCAAACTCCATGAACGGAGTTGATGTATTGACATGGCAGTATGAGCAGTATTCAGTGTTGTTCGCGTTATTCTCGCACATATCGACAAGATCTGTGCGGTTATTCCCATAGTGTGATGTGATCGAGAAGTCCGTGCGGTAGGTATCGTTCTCGGTGAACGGATAGAACATCTCTGACTGGTTGTGGCAGCCCATGCACGAGTCTGAGTCTGTCGGACGCGTCCAGTACGCAGAGATGTTGGTTCCGTTCTTGAAGTGGTTGTGAATCTCTGGTGCTTCGCTCACATTGCTGAATGGACCTCCGGCTTTGTTGTGGCAGTCGTAGCAGAGATACGGCGTATCCTTTAGCATACTATGTCTATCCGCGTTCATGCCATTTTCGAAGTGGCAGACCCAGCACGACTGGTTGGTGCCGTATGAACTGGTGGTTGCGTTGTTCATCCTGGCGTGGATTGCATCCTCATAGACACTCCCATTGATCACTTTTCTCTTTGCAAATCCCCCATTGTCGTGACAGTCCAGACACTCGAATCCACCCATTCCCGACCACAGATTCGCTGCATGGAAGTCCACTGGGGTTAAATTGTCATTTGTGTGGCAGACGTAGCAGCCATCATCCACGTCTGCCTCGTCTGTGAAGTTGCCGTGATTATTCTGCAGAGCGCCTCCCCATTTCGTTGCATTCTCTGGTGTAGTGTTGTGACATATGCTGCAGTCCTGGGTCGGTTTGATCAGTTCTGTTGTTGTGCTGTAATGTGAGACGTTCGATCTGATCGTGTTTTTGAGTATCTGCCCGAATGTATCATCGTGGCTCTGGTTGATGCTGTTGTTGTGGCAGTCGACACATCTCCCCTCGCCGTTCATATTGGTGTTGAGAGTCGTTGAGTTCGGATAATGTGCATATATTATCGGAGGCAGGCGGTTCGGCGGATAACTCGAACTTATCCATTTCTCGCCGTAACTCGTTGCCGCGTTCCATTCATCGCTTCGTGCATGGCAGTCTTCGCATGACCACGGCTTCTTATGCGGTTCGTAAACTAAGTTCCTGTCCCCCATTCCATCCGGCTGCATACCGTCGCTGTTGTGACACCCCCAGCAGGGCTTCGATCTCGGATCGCATTCAAGGATGGTAGAGATGGTGTTGTTTGCGACGTTCCCGTGAATACCAGCAGCGATTGCGTCTGCATCGACAAGCGACTTGATTCCGTACAAACTGTCGATGTCATGGCAGACCACACAGTCGAACCCGCCGCCGGCATAGAGAGACTTGTTATGGAAATGCGGGATGGTATCCTTATTTACGTTGTACAGGTAATCAGGGAGTACATGGCAGTAATCATAGCACTCAGAGAGGTTTGAGGTGTTTGCTCCGTACATATTATCGGTCACATTCGGAGCATTGCCCCATATCGCGCCGTTTGTGGAGTTGCAGTGGCACAATAGGCAGTCAGAGGTGTCTATGAGCGGGTTATCTATTCCAAGTGCCTCCCCTTGCAATCTATTCAGTCCGTAGTGTGAAACATTGCCCATCGTGGTTCTGCCTGCATAATCAACAAAATCTTGGATTGTACCAAGACCATTCGATTTTCTTTTTCCGTACTTCCACACCTCAAGATCGTCATCCGGGTTGACAGGATCATCGATGCGATAATCTTGCAGAACGCTCGGTGCATGGCAGTCTTCGCATGATCCGTTGCTCCCGATATCGGTCTGGATGAATATCGTTCCTATGCCCTTGGTGGTCGGACCGTGGTTATCGATTGCAGCAACCAGTCCTTGTGTGTGCGGCGGCTGACCATCATAGGGTCCGTGGCACTTCGGGCATTTGTACGGATTCAATGCCCGATCCGGATGGAATCCAGGAAATGGCGGCGTGCCGTTTGTGGAGTGACATGCCCAGCAGATTGCGTTGTCTTCAGTGATGTTGTTGATCTGTGCAGGTGTGTAAGTACGATTTTCGAGCCACCCTGTGAAGTTCCTGTCAGTTCCCTGAAGAATGCTGCCAGTGCGGAACGCACCGCTCAGGTTGTTGTGCATTGCAAGTTTGATTGCGGTCAGGTTCACGATAGGACGGATCGGGGTTTCGTTGTATGCGGAAGCATTGTTGTCATGGCACTCGAGACAGCCCGCGCCGCCTGCGGGTTCGTAGTCGATGAATTCGCGGTAGGTGAAAGAACCTACTGATAGGATCATCTCATGATAATATTCATAATCCCAGTGGCAATAACAACCATTACTACTACTAATCAGATACGGCAGTCCACCACCCTTGTTTGCGGTTGTATTATTCCAGTTAGCGTAATCCAGTACCTCCCATGCCGTGTTGTTGTCTGTAGACGAGACATTGGTGATGTAGGTATAGTTAATAGGGCCACCATCCGTTGCATTATTGCGTATGGTTGCCGGATTATCGCTGCCGTGTGGATTGTGGCAGGAGTAGCAGTTTTTCTTAGGATGATCTCTTTCAACCTGCGGAGAGTGGATGTTTATTGGCTTATTTATTGAACTGAACCCTTCATACCACCCATAATACTCATCCCTGAAGTTCGTCTGATTCATGTAGTTTGCAAGATAACCGTTTTCACCAGACATTTTCGCCACGATCTTCTCCTCAAGGTGACATACAAGGCAGAGTGCATAGTCTGATGAATTATACCCCCCTGATGTAGCATTCGTATAATACTTCAGCAGATCGAACCGATTCTTTGACCCATGATTGTCATGGCATGCCTTGCACGCAAGTTTCCCATCCCCGAGTGGGTGGTAGGTCGTCTGGTTGAACTCATTCTCCTGATCGAGCGGCGGTGTTGCATTCGCACTGTGACACTCCAGACTGCCGGTTCTGCCGGTGTAGCATAATTGCGGACTTGGATAGTACAGCAGGTCCTTCCCGCTCTCAGTACCGTGCGGGAATTTAGTAGAGTCGGTCTCGTTATGACAGTCGATGCACCGCCCCGGAGTGTAAGGATCACCCAGTGAGGCGTTCATGATCCTTGCGTTGTACTCATTCCAGTGTCTCGTATTCGGGAACTTCCACGTGTCATCCGCATTCTTGAGTTTATCCTCATGACAGTAGTAACACTTACCATTCGGGGTGTGACCTGCATCCACGAGAATAGTGACCCCTGGTCCAGAGATCGCAGTCGTGAGGTTTTTGTATCTCTTGTCATAGATCTTGTTAAGCACATCCCACCTGTTGACTGCCGTGCAATTCATCGGCTGGTAGCTCATCTTTGTGCTTACGTTCTGCTTGTACTCGATTACAGTAAGCCAGTTGCTGCTTGGGGTGGGAGGTCCGTGATCACCGAAGGCATTGTTACTCAATCTGCCATTGGCATTAGTGGTCTCGCCTTCCCAGCATAGCGACTCACCATAATCACTGATATCCCTATAACTCACTGTGAGGTTCGTCCACATCGGCTCCTGATGGTAATTGTCCCAGCAGAGCACATCGATTCGCCACATCAGTGTCAGATTCGATGTATCCTCGTAGCCGACCTTTGTTTTGTCAAAGACGGTATCGAGCGTGCAGAGTCTGGTGTTATTGGTTAGATAGAATATGTAATTCGCTGCTGTTGATTCGTTGTTTGTGAAGGTTGCGCCGTTTGAGTCATTGATCCTGATATCGAACTCTGCCCCGTTGCGTGTGAGATTGTTTCCTATCATCGTTATGTTCGTTGAATACTCCTCAAGCAGGACGCCGATGCTCGTGTAGTTCGTGATAGTGTTTGCGGTGAGGTTGTGATCCCTTGATGTGTTAAGAGCTATGCCCCGCTCTTTGGCATCAATGTTGTTGTTCGTGAGATTGCCCCAGTTTGACTCTGACATATATATGCCGTCTGTACCCGCTGTGATGGTAGTGTCGATTATGTTGGTGTGATTGCCGTTGGTGCAGTGCACGCCTGTGTTGTTTGCGGTGATGCTGCTGCCGTCCTGGATGGTTACGTGGTGGGACGCGAATAGGCTTATACCATCACTGGATGATGAGCTGATAGTAACGTTTGTAAGGTTTATGTAATGGGCATTGCTAGTAAGTAGTCCGTACAAATCCACAGATGAGATAGTGGTGTCGGTGATGGTGGTGTGATCGGATGAGCTTATGTACAGTGCATTAGTGATTGTGCTTTTGATAGTGCTACGTGTTATGTTGTTGTAACTCGAATTAGATTCTAACTGTGCTCCCCAGTTTAGACTAATCGTATCGAGATCAGTGATGTTGTTGCTGGGTGAAGCGTCTAGCCAGATGCCATTGTAGTTATTAAATAGGGTGTTGTTGGTCAGGTTATTATTATTTGAGTTCTGCAAAAATATACCATAACCGGATTTGCTGCTATTCGAAAGTACACTGTCTCTTATGATGATGTTGGTACAATTGATAAGTGTGATCTTTCCGACATTGCTCACATTGGATGCTGAGAGATATTTCGACTCGATGATTATGTCATGTTCATCATGATAATAGTTCACTTCTTCGCCGTTTGCTGTGTTGTTGCGCCAGATGTAATTATTATAATACGGGGGCATGAATAGTAATGTAAGATTCCCGTCCCCTGATATTGTATTCTCGCTTAAATCATTATTATTCGAATAAAAAGTAACTTCGATACCGCTGTTCGAGATTATTGTATTGTTTCTTATGATGTTATCTCCGGAGTATTCAGTCTCAGAACCTATGCTGATACCACCGTCACTATTCTCTGATATATTGTTATCTGTGATATTATTATTTCCAATTCCTCTTAAAAAAATGCCTTTGCTATTATTGATGACGCTGTTGTTGATGATGCGGTTGTCACTGCTTGTACCGTCTGAAAGAATACCATTACCAATATTATCCAGAATATGACTTTCTTTTATGGTGTTGTTGCTTGAATCGGTAAAATAAACCCCGTCTTTTGCGTTGTTCTCGATAGTACTTCCACTAATTCCACTCGATGAAGATCCCACGATCCGGACACCATCCCCGTTATGTATCGTGCAGCCTGTGAACCACAGATCGGTACAATTAGTAATTGTTACATGCCCGATGTTATTTTCGTTGGTAATCGTGCCGCTGTCGCTGTAGTTATAATATACCAGCCCGCCGTTTACGGTGTTGGTGGTGTCGATATCCTGATCATAGTTTCCTGTGACGTACAGGCTGTAATCTCCATTGTTGTTGTTCAGACTGTTATTTCGCAGGATATTGTTCATCGAGGAATCTATGAATATGTCGTGTCCCTGGACGGTGTTTGCGATGCTACAGTCTGTGATGTTGACATATCCTGAGGCCGATGTCAGGTGTATGCCATGGTACTGATTGTTGCTTATGGTACAGTCTGTGATGGTAATGTTATTCGTAGTGTTGATCTGCAATGTATAGCTGTACTCGATTGTGCTTGCGCTTAGATGGCCGCGGCTACCGGTCTTGTAGTTGAAATTGTAATAGCCGGAATCGTACCGGGTGATGGTCGAACCACTAGTTACATTCATGGTTGCACCGCTTTCGACAATGATGGAAAATCCGTCCCCCATCTGTATCGTTGCATTTATGAGGTTCAGCACAGCGCCGTTTTCCACATAGATGTTGCCGTTAACGGTGCTGTCATTATTGCTCAGATTCGTGCTCCACTGCCCATAATTTTCAGGAGTGACAGTGATCGTGGGATAGTCCGCAGCTTCTACCACCCCGCACATCATCACAAATAGCACAACCAGGCACGTGCAGGTAGCAAGTAAAGACATTGCTCTGACAGGGCGACTGGTATATGTACGTCCAGTGGTTACAGCAGGAATCATAATATTTATCTATTTATTTTATGCGGGGCAACTATTTTATCCCCGATTGAAATATATCTTAAATTTCTAGATTGAATAATTCAAATTTTCAAACCAATTTTTTTAACGTATAGTAAATTATAAACACATTTCGATATAGATCTCGGTAATTTTCGTAGTTTCAATTAAATCTTTTGACAGGATTTACAGGATATGTAGAATTGGATCGTATCCTGTTGATTGCAGCCGCCTGAAATTTCCATTTTGTTGAGAATTTCATAAAGAATTCACACTCCATATATTAAAATATTATTTTATATTGTTTTCGTTATTTTATATATCTTTTGGATTTATATTTTCAACATTTGTATAATGTCTGAGTACGAAATCATTATATATCGAAACAAGAGTATATCATATGAAGATTGAAAGTAATATCTATTTAAATTGTATTAATTAATATAGTATATATATTTTAATAAGTTAAGGCCATGAAAGATAAAAATTACATTATAATTATTGCACTATCAGGCATTCTACTTATTGTAGGTGTTGTCTACTTGGCAGTAACTACAGATATTTTCGCCCCACAAAATGACATTGATGTAGAAGAAATTATTATACCGGAATTCGAACCAATTCCGGAACAAACAATAGACTGTGAAATATGTCATACTTATCCGGAAAAAGAAAAGAAACATATAGAGGGCGGCATCTATTGTGAACCGTGTCATGGAACAGATCTCCACGACCTGCACATCAAAGAAACTACAGCTAATATCTCATGTGTTGTCTGTCATGGTCTTGAACCGATCATCCCGGAAAAAGTATCAGGGCATGATAAGATTTGCGATGCATGTCACGACTACCCTGACGCGATCCAGCCAAGCTATGGAAATATTATAACAATACATATGACCAGAGGATACTCCTGCACTATATGCCATATACAGGATATTCAGAGTATCCATATCAATTCCATGAACAGCAGTTGAGACAGCATCTATTGATAAATTATTAGTAAGAAAATAGAAAACCCTAAAATATAGTGGATTGAATGATTCACTTAATATACGAATTTACAAAAGGTTTAATTATGACTTCGGAACTCACATCTGAACAGGGGTGTATGACACTGGTTGCAGGATTGCTTGATACACTCAGGGAAGTAAATGGCGATGAAGTTACAGGTGATTTAATTTATGTGAATTTTTTTCGAAAAGGGGAAAATTTAGGGGAAAAAATAGGAACAGGCAAAGATCCACAAACTGCTCTGAAACAATTCATTGAATACATCAAGTTTTGTTTTGATATAGAAATTATAAGTGAAAACTCAAAAGAAAAAGAATATACAGCAGATCTACGGTTTAAAAACTGTTTAATAAAAGATATATGCAGTAACCAAGGATTATCCGTAAAAAATCCTCTTTGTAGAAGTACTCAAGGTTTAATAGAAGGAGCACTTTCCTTTATGACTGGCAAGCAAATAGATTTGGACATATCTATTATAGAACAGGATATTTGTCAGGGTACTATAAAATTCAAGAAAAAACGTGATATTTTTCATTTCATATAACTTTCATTGTTTACATCACATAAAAAAATACTATATTTTTTATCCGGAAATTTCTAATTATGGGGCTGTCTGTGGAGATAGCGAGGGGGCCGGGGGATTCATGCCCGGTTTATGATGATGTTTTCCAGCAGCCCGTAAATCTCACCTTTACTTTTTTCCCCTGCATTCATTTAAAAATTTACAACCGTTAAATTTTTACTTTATCGATTACATTATGAACTCACGTCATCCTAGACCCATTCAATATTTTATTTAGAAGGAAAACCAACATGCCATTTGAGATAATTGAAAAAAGCCAGATAGTTCCAACAATACACAATATGATCATTTCTGCACCCAGGATAGCTAGAAAAGCCCGGGCAGGCCAGTTCATCATTCTGAGGATAGATGATGCAGGAGAGCGAATTCCCCTGACCATTGCTGATTTTGACCGCGAGAAGGGCACAATAACCACAATCTTCCAGGAGATAGGAAAGACCACAGCCCAGTTATCTGAAATGAACGCCGGAGAATGCCTGCTCGATTTCGTGGGCCCCCTTGGCAAGCCTTCAGAGATAGAGCAGGTAGGTACAGTAGTATGTGTGGGTGGCGGCGTGGGTGTTGCCCCTGTATATCCTATTGCCCGAGCCCACAAGGAAGCCGGCAACAAAGTAATATCCATTATAGGTTCACGCAGTGCAGACCTGCTGCTGTGGGAGGAAAAGATGCGGGATGTAAGTGATGAACTGTTTATTACAACCGATGACGGTACCAAAGGGCACCACGGTTTTGTTACAGATGTGCTAAAAGAACTGCTCGAAGGAAGTGAATCCATTTCACTTGTGGTTGCCATCGGACCCCCTATAATGATGCGCACCGTGGCCGGGGTAACCCATCCTTTCGGTGTGAAAACCGTAGTAAGTCTAAATAGTATCATGGTAGACGGCACTGGCATGTGCGGTTCATGCAGAGTACTGGTTGGCGGCGAGACCAGGTTCGCATGCGTAGACGGGCCGGAATTCGATGCACATAAGGTCGATTTTACTTTGCTCATGAACAGGTTGCAGATGTACAAGGATGAGGAGCAGCTTGCTATGGAACACTACAAAAAATGTGACCGGGAGGGATGCCAGTGTTAGAACGACAGGACATGCCAAGACAGGACCCTGAAAAGAGGCGTTCTAACTTTGATGAAGTAGCACTGGGATATTCCCATGAACAGGCTGTAAATGAGGCAAAGAGGTGTATCCAGTGCAAGAAACCTTTGTGTGTGGCCGGGTGCCCGGTAGAGATCGACATCCCTGCTTTTATTAGGTGTATAGCAGATGAAGACATGGAAGGTGCCATTAATGAGCTGAAGTCCATGAATGCACTTCCAGCCATCTGCGGTCGTGTATGCCCTCAAGAGACCCAGTGTGAGGAGGTCTGCGTGCTGGCAAAGAAGGGTGAACCCGTTGCCATCGGCAGACTGGAGCGTTATGCTGCTGACTGGGAACTGGAGAACAAGCTGGGGGAACCGGAAAAACCCGAATCGACAGGTAAGAAGGTGGCCGTAGTGGGTTCAGGTCCGGCAGGGCTGACCGCTGCAGCCGAACTGGCAAAGATGGGGCACAGTGTGAACCTGATGGAGGCCCTGCATAAGGCAGGAGGCGTATTGGTCTATGGCATACCAGAGTTCAGGCTGCCCAAATCCATTGTACAGAAGGAAGTCGAATACATAGAAAGACTGGGTGTTGATATCCAGCTCAATAGTGTGATCGGTATGGTAGAGACCGTGGATGAACTACTGGATGAGTATGATGCCGTATTCCTCGGCACCGGTGCCGGGTTGCCCAGCTTCATGAACATCGACGGTGAGAATCTCAGTGGTGTTTATTCTGCAAATGAATTCCTGACAAGGGTTAACCTGATGAAGGCATACCAGTTCCCTGATTATGATACTCCTGTCAAAAAGGGCCATAAGGTAGTGGTCGTGGGTGGAGGGAATGTTGCAATGGACGCTGCCAGGTGTGCGGTTCGCCTGGGTGCCGAAGAAGTGACTGTAGTGTATCGCCGCGGAGATGATGAGATGCCGGCCAGGCGTGAGGAGATTGAGAATGCAAAAGAGGAAGGCGTTATTTTCAGGCTCCTGTCAAACCCCACACGGATACTTGGTGATGAGAAGAACTGGGTAAGGCAGATGGAATGCCTGAATATGGAGCTATGCGAGCCCGATGAATCAGGACGTTGCAGACCTGTACCTGTTGAAGGTTCTGAACATATCCTTGATGTGGATATAGTGATAATAGCAGTAGGGACATCTCCAAATCCGCTTATCCCGATGACTACTTCAAGCCTTGAGACCTCGAAATGGGGTACAATAATAGCCGATGATAACGGTGCCACTTCTAAAACCGGGGTATTTGCGGGTGGAGATGTGGTAACAGGGGCTGCTACAGTCATAAGTGCCATGGGTGCAGGTAAGATTGCTGCTAAGGCTATTGACAAATATCTTAATTCGAATAATTTATAATGTGGTATGGGTAGAAGTAATTTTTTTAGATTCTAATGTAAAATCCGAAAACTATATATATTAAATCTGAATAGATAGGAGCTTGTGAGCGGGAACAACGTTTTTCTAACTAACCCCCACTCCCCAACCCGCTCACACAAAATAACTCTTATTTTACTTTTCATGATAAACCTAATTTGCAATTAACAATAAATTACAACTAATGACAAAGAAAGTGGCTATTATTGGTGCAGGTGCCGTGGGGATGACTGTAGCCACCTATTTGAAACGGCATACGGATTATGATGTTTTGGTATTTTCATCGGACACTCACACTGCGTACAGCCAGTGCGGGATGCCCTTCGTACTGGAAGGTATTATATCTGATTTCCCTGACCTGATAGTAAGGCCGCCAGATACCTTTATTGAAATGGGTATAGACCTGCATCTTAACACAGAGGTCAGGAACATAGATGTCGTAAGCCAGAAAGTGATATCAGATTCTGGTGTTTTTGAATATGATCATCTGGTGATCGCTACTGGTAGTACACCTGTTATCCCGCCCATCCTTGGAATTCACTTAAACGGCGTGTTCACCCTGCATACGCTATCGGATGGCATGGACATCAAGTCTACTATTAATGATAACAGCAGGGTGGTGGTTATTGGTGCGGATAGGATAGGAATCGAAGTTGCAGTATCCCTTACCAGGAGAGGGATTAATACCACATTGATCGGAACCCTGGCTCAGGTGCTTCCACTGACCCTTGATCCTGACATGGCATCATTTATAGAGCAGCATCTTATTTCGATGGGTATCAGGGTAATGACAAATACTAGTGTGGATTCTGTGAATGGAAAACAAAGGGTGGAATCAATCAGTTATGTGGGTAAAACACTGCCGATTGATGTTGTTATAGTGACTTCAGGACTAAAGCCCTTGACATCGGTTGCCAGGAAGGCTGGCTATGATATAGGTCCCACAGGCGGCATTGTGACCGATGAGCGACTGAAGGTGAGCATGAATGGAGAATTCCAGGATAATGTTTATTCAGGTGGTGAGTGCGCCCAGGTGTTTGATCTGATCACGGGTTCGCCTATCATCTGCAGGCAGGGTTCGGCTGCCCGGAGGATGGCACGGGTTATTGGCGAGAACCTTGCTGGTAAGGATGCTGTCTATCCACCTACATTAAGCCCAGGTGTGGTGGTGGCGGGGCATCTGGTGGCAGGTTCGGTGGGTATTACCTCGCATACGGCAAAAGTCCACGACATTAACATAATCAGCGGTAGTTCAAAGGGATATTCCAGGGCCGGTTATTATCCGGGTGCTATGCCCCTGTTCGTTAAACTGTTGTTCTCAAAAAAGAAGCTTGTAGGCGCACAGGTGGTGTCTGGCGAGGGTGTTAAGGAGAGGATAGATGCTCTCAGCCTTGCCATACGTATGGGTGCCGAAGTCGACGACCTGCTGGATTGGGAGACCTCATACTCGCCGCCGGTTGCCATGGTCATCGACCCGGTAACGTTTGCGGCCGATGATGCAAAAAATAAGATGGAAGGTATAGCTTGATCCAGATCGACGGCTCCTACGGCGAAGGCGGCGGCCAGATCATACGTACGGCTGTTGCACTGTCTGCTGTTACAGGAAATGATGTAACGATCAGCAATATCCGCAGCAACAGACCGAAACCCGGACTGAAGGCTCAGCACATGAGTGCTATCAGGACGGCCGCTGACATGACCGGTGCCAGGGTATCGGGACTGAAGCGTGGTTCTACTGAACTTACATTTAGCCCTGGTGACATCTCGGGCGGTCATTACAACATAGATATCGGCACGGCAGGCAGTATTACACTACTTCTCCAGTGCCTGATGCCTGTTGCTTCGGCAGCACAGGAACCAGTATCACTGGATATCACAGGCGGCACTGATGTGGCATGGTCACCACCTATTGACTATATGGCCCATGTGCTGATGCCAGTACTTGAAACTATGGGATTAAAGTGTAATATCAGGCTTCAACGCCGGGGTTACTATCCCAGGGGCGGCGGAAGGGTCGCTACTATTATTCACCCGTCAGCATTGCGGTCTGTGGACCTGGATAAAGAGAAAGAGACGGATACGAAGAAGGAGGAGGAGATAGAGAAGGATACGGAGAAAGAGATAGAGAAGGAGTGGGAGAGGAGGAAGGAGAAAGAACTCTGTACAGTTGCAGGCATATCGCATAGTTCAAACCTGCCGCCCCACGTTATGCAGCGGCAGGCAGATGCAGCGGCAGAAGCACTGGAAAAGGCAGGTTATAGTTCATCTATTGATACATGGGTATCCAATTCCCCATCTACCGGCAGCGGGATAACCCTGTGGTGCGGGTATACCGGCGGCAGTGCCCTGGGTAAGCGGGGGCTGCCTGCCGAGAAGGTGGGCAAGGCTGCTGCCGGGGAGATAATTACAGAACAGGGCTCGGGGGCTGCGGTGGACGTGCACCTTGCCGACCAGTTGATTCCGTACATGGGGCTTGCCCGGGGCGGGAGTTTCACGGTGCGGGAGGTGTCCGGGCATACACGGACGAATATATGGGTGGTAGAGCAGTTTTTGGGTGTGGAGTTCAGGATAGAAGAAAAAAAGGATGTTTTTAAAATATCATTATGATTCCGGCTCGGTGATTTCCAGGTACTCGGGCGGTATATCCTCGGACAGCACGATAAACTTGTTCACCACCATCATTTCCACACCACCTTCCATAGCAGCAAAGGCATCTACCCTGAAGATAACAGGATTCTCAGTATGTACACTGGCAGCCTCCACGGCCTTCTCATAAGTGGAACTAAGGTGCACATATCTCTGGCGTACAGGCTTGATCCCCATCTCCTGTATCATATCTGCTTCTTCCTGGCTGGCACCGTAATATACAAACTCCAGGTCGTTCTCAGGAAAATCCAGGTCAATGATAACCGAGTGTCCGTATCTGGCCCTGATATTTTTGCCTGATAGCTGGTACCTCTCCTTCTTATCAGATTCCACAATTGCTATCAACCTGTTATGGGATGCCCAGGGATATCTTGTCATCATAACATCCACCAGCACATCAATATCCACCCAACCATGCTGGTTCATGGCCAGCCCAAGGTCATCCGGAAAATGCCGCAATGCTCCGGAAAGGAACCGACCCATTCGTTCAGTGCGATCATCATCCAGCACATAACTGCCAGCTTCGCCGCATTGACATACTTCTCCTCTGAAAAAACCATGTTTCGGACACTTTCGTATCATACAACAAACAATATTATTAATACATCTTATAAACCTTATTAATCGTTCGAAAAAACAATGTATTTTAAAACATTGCAACAAATATAACATTGTAATAAATGCATGAACTTGTGGATGTGAGATTCCCCTGACTATCAAAAAAGGGGTATCATATCGACCGAACGTGAACTATCGGGAGAAATACAACTGACGTTAAAAGCAATATTCGAACCGGAATCAATAGCCGTTATCGGGGCATCGGCAACACCAGGTAAATGGGGTTATACCATACTGAAGAACATGCTGGGCAATGGGTTTCCCGGCCATGTATATCCTGTGAATCCGAAGGCAACGGACATCCTTGAGCAGAAATGTTATCCTTCTGTGCTTGATATACCGGGTCCTGTTGACCTGGCAGTTATCGTTGTACCCATATCCTATGCACTTGCAGTAACAGAAGAATGCGGCAAGAAAGGAGTTAAAGGCATTATTATGGTCACCGCAGGGTTCAGCGAAGTGGGTGGTGAGGGGAAGCAGCTTGAAGAACAGTTGATGGGGATTGTTGACCGATACGGTATGAGGCTGATCGGCCCGAACACACTGGGAGTGGTCAATGCCCATGCAGGCATGAATGCCAGCATTATCTCCAAACTACCTGCAAAGGGTGGGATATCCTTTATCACCCAGAGCGGTACACTGGGACTGGCCCTGGCTGACTGGACAATGGAGATGGGGATCGGCCTGAATATCGTTGTAAGCACTGGCAACAAGGCCAATGTTGATGATGTGGACTTACTGGAATATCTTGCTGATGATAAACAGACAGATGTGATCGCAATGTACATTGAGGGTATCAATCACGGCCGGGAGTTTATGGAACTGGCCAAGGGCATATCCAAACCCATTCTTGCGGTAAAGGCCGGCCGGACCCGGATCGGTTCAAAGGCCGTATTCTCACATACAGGTAGTCTGGCAGGTTCGGATGATGTTTACAGTGCCGCTTTCAAACAGGCAGGTATTATCAGGATCGAGAATATTGATGACCTTTTTGATTCTGCACTGGCCCTTTCGGTCCAGCCCGCACCCGCAGGCAACAGGGTGGGAATAATTTCCAACGGCGGCGGTGCCAGTATCATAGCATCTGACACATGTGAACGCCTGGGTCTGGCAATACCGGGCCTTGAGCAGGGAACAAGAGCCAGTATCAAGGAACTGGTCCCGAAGTTCGCATCATACAGCAATCCGATAGATACGGCCGGACTGGCATCCTATGAGACCTATAACGGTATCGTCAAACATATGTTGCGTGACCCAAATATCGATGCGTTGATCGTGATCTATGTGCATACCGTGATGTGGGATTCACGCATTCCGGCAAATGCTATTGTAGATATTCACCGAGGTAGATGTCTTAAACCGGTAATAACATGCTGGCTTGGAGGTGCGGGCACAGAAGCAGGGATAGATATTTTAAAAACTGGCGGTCTTCCCAATTACCCTGTACCTGAAAGGGCTGTTAAGGCCCTGGCATCCCTGGTCAAGCATCATGGGTTTATAGAGAAGGTGAAGGAATGAACGGGAATGAGGAACGGCTCTGGAAATTGTTAGGGGACTGGAATATTCCCGTACTCCCAACGACTGCAGTATCTTCAGCCGGGGCTGCCGTGGAAGCGGCCAAAACCTTGGGTCATCCTGTTGTAATGAAACTCGTCTCATGTGATATCACCCATAAAAGCGATGTGGGCGGCGTTATACTTGACCTGGGTTCGGATAAGGAGGTAAAGGATGCATATCATAGGATGATGAAGTCTGTGAAACAGCACCTGCCGGAAGCCAGGATCGAAGGAGTAGTATTGCAGAAGATGGCCGAACCCGGACTTGAAGTGATCATCGGTGCTAAACTGGACCCTCAATTTGGTCATGTGATCATGTTCGGCCTGGGTGGAATATTTGTGGAGATATGCAGGGATGTTTCCTTCAGGGTTACACCAGTGGACAGGGAGATGGCACGTGAGATGGTATTGGAGATTAAGGGCAGTCCTATCATTGAAGGTGCGAGAGGCAGGGAACCTGCTGATCTGGAAGCCATTATTGCTGTGATCACCGCATTATCATCTATGCTTGAGAAGAATCCTGATATCACTGAGATTGACATTAACCCGTTGATCGTGTATTCCCGGGGCTCGGTAGCAGTGGATGCCAGGATGCTTACAAAATGAGTAAATATTGGTTTTTCAACGTGTTGGAAAGTATATATTCTCCTGTAGGCTTAGAAAATGCGAACAAAATGAGCATTTTCTTGACAGGGTTCATCAGTAAAATATATGTAGAATAGCTGAAAGGTATTAATATCCATATTGATTTCATGAGACCGTTACAATTCGTGTTGGTGAATTTAATTAAACCACAGATGAACACAGATTTTCAGGAAGCTTATCCGCGTTTATCGGCGTTCATCTGCGGTTAGTTTGATAATACCAACATGTAATGTAACGGTTTCGATTTCATTGAGGTGGCGAAATGGAAAATGACGATGTAGTATATGTCGGTAACAAACCAGTGATGAACTATGTACTTGCAGTGGTAACCCAGTTCAATGGTGGTACCAATAAAGTAACTATCAAAGCACGCGGCAGGGCCATTTCAAGAGCTGTTGATGTTGCGGAAGTGGTGAGGAACAGGTTCCTTGATAATGTGGAAGTGAAGGATATTCTCATATCCACAGAAAAGGTAACATCGGACCGCGGTGAAACCAACGTATCAGCAATGGAAATAACAATAGGGAAGTAGTATTATTTTATATTTTATTCGCTCAGAGCATCAGGTTCCATGAGAATAGAGATACTATCCGGCACCTTGGATTATGACGGCTCCCAGATAGAGCCGCTATGGGCATATTCAAAGGGTATTCCCGGGGACAGCATTGTATTGTTCAGGGGGGCTATGGACATTCCGGATTCAAATATCAAGGATCTGGAAGACCTGCAAAATAATCTAGCCATCAAGGGCGGGGATATGCTGCACTTCATAGTTGAGCGGTTCGATTCACCGGGCAGCATAAGGCTTGCATATTATATGCAGCGCTTGCTGGTTGTCTGTGCTAAAGATGTCTTATTTCACCACGGCATAGAATCGATACGCAACGGTGATGATATTTTTATTGGTACGGGTAAATTGACTGTTAGCATAGCATCTGCGGGGATTTCCTCTGAGAAAATACATTTTGGCATTAATATTTCATGTAATGGCACGCCTACTGATGTGGAAGTTGCCTGTCTGACCTACCTGGGCATCACTGATTTTATAGGCATGGGGAAGGAGATTGCCACTGCTTTTGCAGCCGAAGTAGATGATATCGAGTCTGACATTGTGAAAACAAAGGGCCTTTGACCTGGTCAGGCATCAAGTTAATCCAACTGAAGAGAGGATTTCCTTGTTGGGATTATAAGTTTAACCTGTTATTCTCGATAATGAAACATGGGACCACTAAAATCCCATGAACATTTCATAACATTTTTATATATAGAATTTAACTCTCAATATCGAAAAGACATATAGGTGATGATATGGAGGAGATTATTGATAATTTTATACCTGTAGCTATTTTCATTCTATTTGGTTTAGTAATACCCTTGGCAATAATGTTTATTGTAAAGCAGATATCGCCGAGGAGCAAGACGCTAGCTAAGTTCACAACCTATGAAAGTGGTTCTGTGCCCACCGGTAGTGCGAACATGATGTTCAATGTCGAATATTACGCATATGCAATACTTTTTGTATTGTTTGATGTTGAATTGTTGTTCCTTTACCCATGGGTTACTGTTTATGTGAATGATGCTGTGATTACATCTACACCAGGTTTTACTACAGGATTTAGCATTTTAGCGATGGTATTGTTTATGATTGTTGTACTATTGGGACTTATATATGAATGGAAGAAGGGGGTCTTGGAATGGGTGAGATAAAGACAGAGCTTCCACCGAATGTGGTGGTCACTACTAACAGTGCAATAAATGAGTTCATTAAAAATTCACCGCTCCAGAAAATTGTAAACTGGGGTAGAAAGAACTCGTTATGGTTCATGACCCATCCGATGGGTTGCTGCGGAATTGAACAAATATGTGTAGGTGTAGCCCATTATGATACTGATAGGTTTGGTATCATCCCGAGGTGTTCCCCGAGACAGGCTGATGTAATGATGATCAGTGGTTATGTTAGCAAGAAATATCTACCTGCTCTAAAAAGGGTATGGGACCAGATGTTAGAACCTAGGTGGATATTGATGATGGGTGAGTGTGCAATCTCCGGTGGTCCCTGGTGGGAATCATATAGTACAGTCACGCATCTTGATGAAATATTCCCTGTGGATATTTATATTCCCGGTTGTCCGCCAAGACCCGAAGCCCTTTTGCAGGGTTTCATTGAACTTCAGAAAAAGATCGTGGCTGAGAAAGACAGGACTGTAATACCAAATCCTGCAGATGGTGGTGTGTAAAAGATGGGAGATGAAAAAATGGATAAAACCATCATGATAGAACTGTCAAATACGTTCAAGGATGCAGTTTCTGATGTGGATGTTCCCTCACCTAACAGGGCGGTAGCAAGAATAGATCCAGGTAAAGTAAAAGAGATCATGCAGTTTTTACTTGACAACGGTTTCGACCATCTTTCCTGTGTATCAGGTGTGGATTATCCTCCTGATAAAATGGAGGTGGTATATCATGTCACATCATATTCGGCACCGTTGGTCATAACATTAAAAGCTTCCTTACCACGAGATGATCCGAATATTGACTCACTCTGTGGTATCTACTGGAATGCAAACTGGTATGAAAGGGAAACATATGAACTTTATGGGATCAAATTTAATGATTGTCCGTATATGAAGGTCCTATTGCTGATAGAAGAAATGGAAGGAGAATGGCCACTGCGTAAAGATTACGCCGGGTATCCCGATTTAACATAGGTGATGAATAATGACGCATGAAGCAACTCAAATCACTTCCCCAACCAAACCATCTGAGATACTCCTGCATCTCGGACCACAGCATCCGTTGCAGCCTGGTCCTTTTTTGCTTGATCTGAAGATAGAGGGTGAAACAATAAGGGAAGCCGAACTCAAGATCGGTTACATTCATAAAGGTATGGAAAAGGTGTTTGAAGACAGGACATATCTCCAGATCCTCCCGTTGACTGACAGGATATGTTATCTTGCCTCCAATTCCAACAACGATGTTTATTGCCGTGGTGTTGAGGAACTGTTGGGCATAGAACCTACAGATCGTGCCAAGTATCTCAGGGTATTAACTAATGAGCTTTGCAGATTACAAAGCCATCTGTTAGGAATAGGTGAATATGCTACAGATGTGGGCTTTTTGACTATGTTCATTTATATGGTCAGGGAGCGAGAAGGGGTAGTGTCCCTGCTAGAAGCTATTACAGGCTCAAGACTGAACCACAATTATGCAAGGTTTGGCGGTGTAGCGAACGACCTGCCGCCAGGCTATAAGGAGATGGCATTAAAAACCCTGGGCGAGCTAAAGAAACAGGTCAAATCACATGATAATATGTTGTCCAGTGATTCGATCTACCTCAGAAGGACTAAAGGTGTAGGAGTATTAACTGCCAAAGAAGCGGGAGAACTTGGAGTGGCAGGACCGCCACTCAGGGCCGCAGGCGTGGAGTATGACCTAAGGCGGATGGAACCTTACCTGGTATATGATGATCTTGATTTTAAGGTAATCACCCAGAATGATGGTGATGTATTTTCACGGGTCAAAGTACGACTGCTGGAGATTCTTGAGAGTATTTATATTATTGAGCAGTGTCTGGACCAGATGCCTTCAGGTCCGTATAAGCAGGATGTAACACCATATATCACGCGGCCCAAAGCCGGAGAGGTGTATGCCCGTATTGAAGATCCGAGGGGAGAGATGGCGATGTACATAATTTCTGACGGTTCCGATAAACCATATCGTTTCAGGATCAGGGGTCCTGCTTTTGCTACGGCACAGGCACTTCCGCCATTATTGGTGGGAGGATACGTAGCTGATGTGGCAGCCATAGCAGCGAGTATGGATTCTTGTACCAGTGAGGTCGATAGGTAGGAGGTGTAATTTATGGGAATATTTGAAATTATTATGGATACTCTTGTTTTTATTTTTGCAACCAATCCATTTTCGCCCTGGATTAGGGGCGTTCTTGGCGGGCTGGTGATTGGAGCCGTATTCGGTGGAGCTCTTGTAATGGTATATCTCGAGCGCAAGTTCCTGGGAGATATGCAATCCAGGATCGGTCCTAATCGGGTAGGCGGTCGATTTGGTGTATTGCAGTTGATAGCAGATGCTATCAAACTATTCACTAAAGAAGATATTATTCCTGTCAAGGCTGATAAATGGTTATTTATAGGTGCACCGATTGTTGCACTTACATCAGGATTTTTGATGGTGGCGGTAATTCCCTTTGATTATCTTTATATCAATGGGAACTATTATGCAGTAGCAGTATCACGAATGGATATCAGTATCCTGTATCTTGAAGCAGTATCCGGATTGGCTATCTTTGCTACATTTATGGCTGGATGGGGTTCAAGCAGTAAATATGCAGTGCTTGCCGCGTTCAGGAACGTAGCAAAGATGATCGGTTACGAAGTTCCACTTGGTATTACTATTATTAGTGTGGCAGTAATGGCACATTCACTGGATATCGTAGAAATAGTGGAAGCCCAATCCAATTTGATCTATGAAGGTTCTAATTTATGGTACATTATTGCACAGCCGTTAGGTTTTATAGTATTCTTCATAGCCTTGTTGGCTGATGTGGGACGAATACCCTTTGACCAGACTGAAGCAGAAGAAGAACTCGTCGCAGGATGGGCTACGGAATACAGTGGAATGAGATGGGGGCTGGCATTCTTTGCTGAATATCTCCATGCAGTTGTGGGTTCTTTTATTGTTACCCTGTTATTCCTGGGTGGATGGAATGGTCTCCCGATTGTCGGCAATCTATTTATTCCAGGAATCTTCTGGGTGATTGGCAAGACAATAATGGTGATGATGCTTTTTATATGGATCAGAGCTGCCCTACCGAGATACAGGATCGATCAGGTCATCGATATAGGCTGGAAGGTATTAATTCCACTTGCATTGCTGAACCTTGTATGGGCAACTATCATAGGATTAACGTTGGCATAGGAGGGGAAAAAGATGGTATTGAAAAATTTACAAATAACTCTTCGCACTGTATATACAAAATCTGTAACGAGACTTTATCCGGAAGAAATAATGGATCTGCCGGATGCATTCAGGGGGCAGCAACATCTGGATATGGATAAATGTGTAGGATGCGGTATATGTTCCCAGATGTGTCCAAATAATGTTATCGAGATTGTAAAAAGTGGAAAATGGTATCCACAATTTGATAACGGGCATTGTATGTTCTGCGGATTATGTGTTGATTTTTGTCCGAATGGTGCACTGTCTATGACAAAACATTTTGAGATGGCTTGTTGGACCAAGGAAGAAACAATCTACAGCCCTGACCAGCTTGCGGCTCCGAATAAAGCCGAACTTGAAGGCAGGACAGGGGGGTATACGAAATGATAGACCTGCAGATCATACCATTTGCGATCATATCAATAATCATGATAGGTTCATCCATCATGGTGGTAAAATCAAAGGAAGTAGTACACAGCGCTTTTCATTGTGTTATAGCTATGATTGGTGCTGCCGGATTATATGTACTGCTTAATGCGCAGTTCATAGCTGTAGTGCAGCTACTGGTATATGTAGGAGCTATTGGTGTGATGATACTCTTTGCAGTAATGCTTACTGCGAGAAATCAGGAGGTGGAGTGAATATGGAACAATTATCAGGTACAGGTAGAGTAATTAGCATGTTGACTGCACTTTTATTGTTGGCGGCATTATTGCTTGCTATAGTTAGTGTTGCCGGATTAGGGCCTTTTGTGCCAAGCACTCTGCCAGAAAGTGTACCTATTGATTATACAGTCTGGGAGGACGGGTCAACGGACGCAAGTGGGATTGAACATGTGGGTGGACTGTTGTTCACTAAATATGTAATTCCCTTTGAGGTCCTTGCACTGGTCCTGTTAGCGGCACTGTTAGGGAGTCTTTACATGGCCAAGAAGGAGGAAGAGTAATGTTACCGGTCAGTTATTATCTAATTGTTGCAGCCATTGTGTTCTGCATTGGTGCTTATGGTGTGATGACATTAAGGTCAGGAATCATGATCATGATGTGTATTGAGTTGATGCTCAATGCAGCTAACATCAACCTGATAGCCTTTGCATCACATTTCAGCCAGGTGAACGGTCATGTTTTTGTGCTGTTCAGTATTGCTTTGGCAGCGGCTGAAGCAGCTATCGGGTTTGCAATATTAATGAGTATATTCAGGTCTAAGAACAATGTCAATATTGACAACATCAACATCCTGAGGTGGTAAGATATGGCTGTTGATAATATAGTATTTTTAATACCGGCACTTCCGGTGTTAGCATTCGTACTTACCCTTGCCTTTGGCAAGAAACTCCCCTCAGGCGGAGGATACATACCGATACTGGCAATCGCCATATCCTGTATTATATCTATATTGGCATTTTTACAGATACATAGTACAGACATACCCATACCCATTGAGGTATCTGCTCATTGGTTTTCAGTATTGAATGTTGGTATTTTTATCGATCCTCTGGCAAGTGTAATGTTGTTGATGGTCAGTTTTGTGAGTTTGCTCATTCACATCTATGCTATAGGTTATATGGCACATGATCCAGGCAAACCCAGATATTTCGCAGAGACCGCATTGTTCACTGCTGCAATGCTGGGTGTGGTGCTGGCAGATAACATCCTTCAGTTCTTTATTTCCTGGGAACTGGTAGGTCTGTGTTCATATCTGCTGATTGGTTTCTGGTTCAGGAAACCTACAGCAGCTGCTGCCGGTAAGAAGGCATTCCTCACAACCCGTGTGGGTGATGTGCTGTTCTTAGCTGGTATAGTAATATTATATTCCAGTATGAGAGATGTTTTTTTGGAACGCTTTCCAGCTGGTATACCCGACGGGACCTATTTGCTTCAATTTAGTACAATCTTCGAAAATATATCTCATATAGATCCTACTCACCTTACTATCATTACACTGCTCTTCTTTGGCGGTGCGGTAGGTAAGAGCGGGCAGTTCCCGCTGCATGTATGGTTACCTGATGCAATGGAAGGTCCCACTACGGTGTCGGCCTTGATCCATGCAGCTACAATGGTAACGGCTGGTGTATATTTGGTTGCCAGGACGTTCCCGATGTTTATTGCATCTCCTGCGGTTGAATTAGCCGGAATTACAATTCCTGCGACACTTACTGTTGTAGCTTATATAGGAGGTTTTACAGCACTGTTCGCATCTACTATGGGACTGGTAATGAACGATCTCAAACGTGTACTTGCCTTTTCTACGATCAGCCAGCTTGGATATATGATGCTGGCACTTGGAATGGGATCAGTAATAGGTGCTGCAGCAGTAGGTTTTGCCATGTTCCACCTGATCAATCATGCATTCTTCAAAGCATGTCTGTTCTTGTGTGCAGGTAGTGTCATTCATTCGACAGGTACAAATGATCTGCGTGAAATGGGGGGTCTGATGAGTAAGATGAAGATCACAGGGATCACCATGTTATTTGCTTCCCTGGCACTTGCCGGTATTGGCATACCATTTATTAATAAAATAGTGGGTTTTCCTGTAGGTACCAGTGGTTTTGTCAGTAAGGATGCAATCATTCTGGATGCTACATATGTATTTTCTCATATGACACATGACTGGATTCCATTTGCCTTTGGTATATTAGCGGCATTATTAACAGCAATATATACATTCAGGCTATGGTTTATGGCATTCACAGGGAAACCGCGCCAGGAAAGACATCCTCATGAGTCGCCAGCAACTATGACAGGAGTTTTATCAATTCTTGCAATATTTGCATTGGTATTCGGAATGCTTACTTTCCATCCGTTTTTGGATTTTGTTGGTCATACTTATGATTCTCATGAGATTGAACATCTTGCTGGATTAGGTGGTAATCCCATATTAGAGCATCCTGATCATGAAATTCATCATATTGTTGACACTGCTTCACCTATAATAATCTTATTACCGGTTATCGTTGGTGTGGGTGGACTACTGTTAGCATGGATAATCTATAACAGGCGGTGGATAAGTGTGGCATCGATCGGGAATATGCGAAATCCTATATTCAAGATTCTTGCCAAGCGGTACTACCAGCATGAAATATTCATTGAACTGATATCCATGAAGTTCACTTATGGAGTACTTGCCCTAACCGGTGAGTTCAGTGACCGCAAGATAGTCGATGGTATCATTGACGGCATCAGTTCATTTATCATAGGAGGAGCAGAAGTCTTGAAAAAGATTCAAACAGGCGTGGTGCAGAATTATGCCACAGCAACGGTTTTAGGGGTGGGCCTGATAGCCCTTATCCTTTCATTCAAAGGGGTGATCTAAGTGATGGATTATGTACTTTCATTAATACTGTTCATCCCACTCATAGGTGCTGCCCTAACGCTGTTATTTACCAAGAGCCGTGAATCAGCCAGAATGGTTGCATTTGTCTCATCAGCAATATCATTCGTACTTACGATAATGATATATCTCCAGTTCGAATCAGGTTTAGCTTTCCTGGAATTCCAGTTCACAGATAAAATTCCATGGATGGACTATATGGGGATAAGTTATTATCTGGGTGTTGACGGAGTCAGCATGCCGCTGATACTCTTAAATGCGATACTATGCCCATTAACCATTGTTTATGCATGGGGGGAGAACAAACTGCCCAACCAGTTCTTTGCTTTGATACTTGTACTACAGGCTGGAGTGTTCGGGGTATTTATGGCCCTGGATTTCTTCCTGTTCTACATATTCTGGGAACTGACACTGATACCACTGTACTTCCTGATAAGTATCTGGGGCGGTCCTAACAAGGACTACGCAGCCATCAAATTCTTCATTTATACCCATGTTGCCAGTCTTGTAATGGTACTGGGGATATTTGCGCTGTATTTCAGTACCGGTGTTAATACCTTTGAAATACCTGTGTTGTTACAGGCATTTTCTGACATCGCAGATCCTGAAATGAGAGTTGGTATTTTCCTTGCCCTGTTCTTCGGGTTTTTAGTGAAGATGCCTACCGTACCTTTCCATACATGGCTTCCGGATGCACACGTGGAAGCACCCACCGCAGGCAGTGTACTGCTTGCCGGTGTGCTGCTTAAGATGGGCGGCTACGGGTTGTTCAGGGTATTGTTACCAATGATGGAGGGCCTGGGACCATATCGCGAAAATATAGTCACATTAATGGCGGTGCTGGCTGTGGTAAGTATATTATATGCCACGTTTTTGGCACTGGCCCAGAAAGATCTGAAAAAGATGGTCGCTTACAGCAGTGTGGCCCATATGGGTTATGTGATGCTTGGAGCTGCCGCATTCAACTACATGTCAGTTTCAGGAGCCATGTTCCAGCAATTCAGTCACGGACTGATCACTGCCGTGCTTTTCATGAGCGTAGGTGTGATACAGCACAGTGTCCATACCAGGATCATACCAGACCTGGGTGGATTGGCTGACCGGATGCCAAAACTGGCCTTCTTGATGATGTGTGGATTTATGGCATCTCTTGGACTTCCGGCTATGAGCGGTTTTATTGCCGAGTTTATGGTACTGACAGGAAGTTACCTGACTCTACCAGTATATGCACTGTTGGCAATGCTTGGTATTGTAGCTACGGCCGGGTATCACTTATGGGCATTGCAACGTGCCATGTTTGGCAGTTACAATGAGAAACTTGGTGAACCTCATGACCTGGCTAACTTCGAACTGATACCCATGGCGATACTGGTGTTGTTGATAATATTGTTTGGAGTATATCCGGGATCAGTGATGGAAATGTTTGAATATGCCAGTAAAATCATTCCAGGAGTGATGATATGAATTATATAGAACTAGCTTCCCAATTCGCTCCAGAACTGATATTGACCATCGGGGCTCTTGCCATTATGATGATCGGTCTGTTTCTGGCAAATTCACAGAAAAAGGTACTGGGATATCTTGCCACAATATTCCTTGCAGTGGCTGGCTTGGTCATTGTGTGCAGGGGAATATATGATATACAGATAGAAGGCATATTGGCAGATTCCCTGACCATCGACCCCATGAGCCAGTTCTTTAAACTGACCTTCTTAGTGGTATCCCTGATTGTGGTTATAGCATCGATAAAGGAGTATGATGGCCATCAGAATCAAGACGAGTATTATACTCTAATACTACTCGGGACCATCGGAATGATGGTAGTGGCCTCAGCAATAGATATTGTGACCATGTTCATCGGGTTTGAACTGGCCAGTTTATCTACTTATGCACTGGCAGGATTCAATAAGAAGGATTCAAATAGCCTGGAAGCGGCAGTCAAGTACTTCATCGTAGGTGCCCTGTCATCCACATTGCTGTTGTTCGGTCTTTCATACATATATGGCATGAGCGGTGGCCTAACAAACATAAGTGAACTGGCAGTTTTCTTTAACAGTAATCCCACGGTCCTCCAGAGTCCAATGGGTGTAGTAGCTTTGATGCTGATTGTGGCCGGATTTGGATTTAAGATGGCATTGGTACCGTTCCATATGTGGGCGCCGGATACATATCAAGGCGCACCCACCGTTATATCAGCATTACTGGCAGCCGGGTCAAAGAAGATGGCATTCGTTGCAGCTTTCAGGATATTACTGGTAGCAATGATAGCCATCAAGATCGATATAGCAATGGTGTTCATGATTCTTGCAATAATTACCATGACCCTTGGGAATGTGGTTGCCCTTAGCCAAAGGAGCTTAAAGCGAATGCTGGCTTATTCTTCAGTGGCACAGGCAGGATATATTTCCATGGTGTTTGTAGTCATGTCACCTGAGGCATTAACTGGAGGCATACTGTATGTTATGTCTCATGCTTTCATGAAGACGGGTGCTTTCATTGCAGTGGCAGCACTGGGATATATGTTGTTGAAGGAGAACAGTAATGCTAAGGACGTTGATCATCTGGATAACTTTGCCGGACTGGGTAAAAGGTCTCCATTTTTGGCATTCAGCATTATGATATTCCTGTTTGCCCTGGCTGGTATTCCACCAACAGCAGGTTTTGTCAGTAAGTTCATACTGTTCTATTCAGTGCTGAAAGGAGGATTTTTACTCCTGGTGATCTTTGCCATATTGAATAGTGCATTGTCCCTGTATTATTACGCCAGGGTTGTGAAATATATGTATGTACTTCCGCCTTCGTCTGATGAAAAATTGAAAGTACCTGGAGCATATGCACTGGCTATACTACTGGCAATTATAGGCGTGCTGGCAATAGGAATTGTTCCCGAACCATTCGTCAACTGGGCAGCAAATGCGGCTAATGTACTGGGACTATAATAGGAGGTGAAAAATATGGCAGATTGTGAACTATGCGGGGTAGGAAGACCTACTCTATGTCCTGTGAAACCCGATGTACCGAGATTTAGAAACGCCTACCCTACAGGGATGTGGATGGGCATTTGCGAGGAATGTACCAACGCCTCCCATGATGCCAATACTATCCGTGCAAAGGCAAAAGGTTCTAAATGTAACCTTTGTGGAAGAAAGGGTGAACAACTGTATGCCGTGGAAATGAGAGTTCCTGATTTCAGCGAGCCTTATTATAAGGAAAAAGTGGCGGAAATCTGTGAATCATGCTTGGAAGCCACCGAGAATGCATACAACAAACGGCAGGCAGAACTGGCATCCCATAAAGGCCACCATTAATTGAAAAGGGGTACTTTTTACCCCTGATCATTCTTTTTTTACCGTATTTCTTTATATTTTAATTTCACCTATCAGGTAAGTGATAGTAGAACCTGTTATTTTCACATAGTACCAGTTACCTAACGGTAAATCCTCTTTCACTACGATGTTATTGTAATAGATATCCCGTCCTATAGTGGAATAATCTTTACCCACCTCTGTTGTCAGAACATGTATAGTATCCCCTATCCTCTTTCTGAGAAGTTCCCTGTTAACAGTATGATGTACTTCCGTCAATCTACGTGAGCGTTCTTTTTTCTTCCATGATGGCAGGTCACGCAGCTTGGAAGAGGGTGTGTTCGGTCGTGGTGAATACCTGGTGATATTGACCTTCTGAGGACGAATTTCCTTTAGCAATTCCAGTGTATCAATAAAGTCCTGCTCGGTCTCTGTAGGATACCCTACAATAAAGTCTGTTGAGATTACCATACCAGGAAAATTATTCCTGAACGTATCTATGATATGCTTAAACTCTTTTGAAGTATGCTTGCGGTTCATGTGTTGCAGGACCCTATCTGACCCGGACTGAATAGGAATATGAAGGAACTTGAAAATATGTGAATTTTTAAAGGATTCAATTACATCGTCGATAATGTCAATAACCGTGAACGGGTTCATCATGCCAACCCTTATCATATAATCCCCTTCAGCAGTGGTTACGTCACGTAGCAGTTCAGGCAGTTTTATACTCATATCCATGCCGTAAGCCGATGTGTCCTGTGAAGTGAGCTGGATCTCCCTGGCACCCTGCTGTACAAGTAACCTTATCTCATCAACAATATCGGGAACCGGTCGGCTTACCAGTTTACCCCTGGCCTGCTTTACGATACAGTAAGAGCACTGTCCTATACACCCCTGCGAGATGCTGACAATACCTGTTACACCTTCCATTATTGGAACATCATAAAGGGCAGGGGCAGTAATACCATTACTACCTACAATATTACTACCTACAATATCGGTAATATTATCCAGTGAAGCAGGTGTTACTGACGGGTAGTTGATACCGTCCAAGATATCGGGCTGGGCTGCAGGTAAGCACCCTGCTACCACAATGTCTTTGCCCAGATCAGATACTGAATTGATATATTTCAGGACTTTTTGCTGGGTGGTCTGCGTAACCGTGCATGTGTTAACTACCACCAGGTCAGCAGACTCCGGATTGTTGATAAAAACATGACCTTGCGAGGCAAGCAATTGCATGATCCTGTGACTATCGGCTTTGTTAGCCGTACAGCCAAAGGTCTTTATGTATATTTTCATCCCTGGAAAATGATTTAGGTTACAATCATATCAAGTTTATCCATCTCAATTGCATTGCGGATCTCCATTGCCAACCGTCTACCCGTGCTCATGGGGATGCGCCAGGTGGTATTGCCGTAGGGGTGCCCCACTGACATGTGGACATTTGTTCCGCCGCCCACCCTAGGAGCCACGTCATAGATATAGAAGTTGAGGTCTTTATCCACGCAGGTCTGGAGACAGAAGGGACCTATTATACCTGGATCGTAGTATTTCTGGGTGGCTGATACGTACTTCTCTGCCAGTTCAAAAGCTTCTTCGAGTAGTGATTCCCTTAGTGTGGCTGAGTTGTGGCCGCAGACTGTGTACTCAGGTGTTACCTGTCCGGGATCAAGTGTCATCTGCTGGGGCGCAGGCAGCCTGACATGTCCGTCGAGGCTTGTCTCGAACCGCCAGTCGATACCCAGTAGCTCGACCGGGCTTAGGTCTTCCTCGATGGGTGAATAAAAGAAATCAAGATTAAAGACCGGGCCGATGATATAGCGTTCGATGCGGGCGTTGTCAAGAGCGGACTGGGTTATTACGTTCTGTGCCAGCAGTGATTTTGATTTTTCCAAGTATTCCTCATAGGTTGCGGCACTAAAGAAACCCCGTTCAAGTTTTTTGACAGCATGGGGTAGTTTTACCATGACTAGTTCGTCTATTTCCTGTGGGTCTTCCAGCTTTTCAGGATAGGGGAGGCCGGCTTTGTCCAGCAGCCAGTAGTAGTCCTGTTCCTCGCCACGCTCTTCGCTTCGCAGCAAGTTCCGGCTGCCCACAAGCGGTACCCTGAAATCATCTTCGATGGCGTTTATACCGCAATAGGATGTAAAGGAGCGGTTAGGTATGAAAAGTATGTTATTGTCGATGAGTGATTGCTGTTCTGCAGGCAGGAGAAGTTCATCAAAACTGTTGTATACAACCCAGTCGTCCACCACGCCGCGTATGACGCAGCCGTCTTTGTCACACTTTGTCCTGAAGTAATTTGTATAGGTCTGTTCACGGCCGCTGCGGCATATTGCATAGGTCTGGAAACCTTCTTCCACTGCTCCGTCAAATACATCCAGGGCTGAATGGGATGCTACGGCACCGATCTTGTAATCGGTTGGGTCATATTCCTGGAGTACTTCTATAATCTCGTTTCTGTCGATCATGTTAGGTTGCCCTCGCAAAGAATGAATGTTGAATAATGGCTATAAAAGGATAGGAGATTATAAAAAGGTGATGTTTTCGTTATGTCCTGCGGCGGAAGCATAAGGATTAATAGGCAGTAAGGCTTAGTGGTTAGCACCGAAATAAGTTAAAAATTAACTGACATACGGCCGTGGTCTAGACGGCCATAGTTACGCCTCTATAGGGCGTGTCCCACTCACATCCGGCTAGATGAGACCAAAACGCAATAAAAAATAGCAATAAGCGGCCGTGGTCTAGCGGTATGACAGTGGCTTCCCAAGCCACTAATCCGGGTTCGATTCCCGGCGGCCGCATTTGTTTATTGTCAACGACTCTGGACTTATTCATAAAGTAAGGGGTATCGGTGTGGATACATGAGGATTTTTTAAATCAATACAAATTTTTAAAGTCCATTAAATTTTATTTATTTTTATGGGCGCAATTGCAAATCTGGATGAATTAAAATTAATATTAAAAAAAGAGTTGAGATAGGAGATCCTGACAGAGGTACTTGATATAATCAGGGATGAATTATTTCCACCCGATGAAAAAATCCACACAAAATTTATAAAAAAGGTTGAAGCAGCAGAACGCAGGGTCAGAGAAGGTAAATTCACTCAATATAACCCTGAAGAGTTTGAAAACTTTGTTTTGCATTCATCGTCATATTTCGAGCATAATTTACATCTTTTTGTCTCAAGGCTAGTATTCACCAAAGATTTAAATCTACAAAGGTCTATCTAAAACTTCATCCATAGCACTTGGTTTCAAAGATTTCTAAAGTGAAGACCATGCTAAAAATGCTGGAGTAGCCGCAGACGAACTTTACAAGGTTCGATCGAAGCGTGCATTTCGCTCCGCCCAATAGCATAAAAATCCCTTAATGCGGGGGTAGCCCAGCCAGGTCAAAGGCGCAGGGCTTAGGACCCTGTTTCGAAGGAATCCGAGGGTTCGAATCCCTCCCCCCGCACCTTCAAATTTTCTTGCATTACTTAATACAATAAGAATATATTTTGTTCATTATTTTAATATTTAGCATCATACTGAAGATGAAACTTATGCTATTGTAAAAACTGGTCCAAAAAAATCATTCAAAATCCTCAAATGATCATTTCATCTTTTTCTTGGCCTTTGCAAGTTTCTTCTTAGCATCACCGCTTCCGGAAGCAGCAAGTTTTTCAAGTTCTTCTAATTGTGCCTTTTTCTTAGCACTCTTCCTTCCCATATCCTTCTTAGACATCGCCATAGAAGGTATATTTAGAAATTAAAACTACTTAAATTATTCTAGAAAAACCCAGTTGATTCAGCAATTATTGTTTTCGAAGATACATTTATTTTGGTGGATGAATTAATGATATTAGATTCTAAAGGAAAGAATATAACAATTGGTGACCGTGTAAAGGTATTGTGGGAATTTGACAATAGAATCCACGTGGGTGAGATTATAGACATACACGAAGGTGTTATTAAGATAGATGCATACAATTTTAAAATAAACACCATCCATCCTTCCAAAATAACAAAAATAATATGATATTTGGAACATTCTTAACCTTTATTCAGGGCAGCTATGTCCTGTAAGCCTTTTTTTAACGTATAGAAAATTATTAACGAATTTTATTAGTGACGTAGATAATTTTCTTAGTATCAATCAAATATTTTGAGAGGATATCCAGGATTGGATTGTATATTGTTTGAAATTTACATTTTTTTGTGGTATATAAAGTATAAATTTCTCCTCAAATCTTGAATACCAGATAATGAACCATATTGTCCTTTAAATCGTCAGCACAGGTTGATAGAGCATCAGGGAGTCACCGACAGTATATCCACATCTTGTCAAATTTCTACATGTGAATAAGGTGGAGCTTTCTTTAGGGCTAAATTGTTCGGAGATACTGGCTGTGAGGGAAAGATTTATTGCCTCTTCAGCATCAATTATTCTTATAAAGTTATTGATCTGCCAGATATGTCTCGAAATAAAATTATGGACAATATGTTCCAATGGGTAAGACAAGACCTGTCGAACTTAGGGGGAGTGAAGATGTCACTTGTCGCCAGTCAGGACGGCTATATCTTTAGCCAGCCTGCCGAACCCAATATAGAAAAATATGCAAAGGCCTCAGCAACAATGTTGAGAACTGCAGATATTGCCGTACCAAGATCCTGGCAGAATTGTTCAAGGGTTATCATTGATTATCCCAATGAAAGACTGATTGCGATCCGTGCAGGACCCAAGGCTCTTGTTGCCGTATTGATCGAACCTGACACAAAACTGGATCCGATAGTCCTTGAACTGGACAAAGTAGCTCGGAAAGTCCAGGAAATACTGTAGTCCAAAAACTAAATATTTAAGCGTAATCACACCTTTTTAGCCAAAAAATATCACTATATAGGGGCACTCCTTTGAACGGACCGACCAAACCCATAATATTAGGTATAGAAGGGACTGCATGGAACTTAAGTGCAGCCATTGTGGACACATTTGATGTAATAACCGAAGTAACCTCTACATATGTTCCACCAACCGGAGGCATCCATCCCAGGGAAGCATCCCAGCACCATGCTGACCATATTAAGAACGTAATATCTGCGGTACTTGCAAATGCCAGGGATAGAGGAATTGCCCCTGGCGATATCAATGCTATAGCTTTTTCCCAGGGTCCGGGGCTGGGGCCATGCCTGCGCACCGCTACCACTGCGGCCCGGGCACTATCCCTTTCACTCGATATACCACTTATCGGCGTGAACCACTGTGTTGCACATATAGAAGTGGGGCGCTGGAAGACACCATCACAGGACCCGGTGGTACTGTATGTGAGCGGGGCAAATTCCCAGGTACTGGCTTACAGGGCTGGGCGTTACCGTGTGTTCGGTGAAACACTGGATATCGGTATCGGTAATGCTCTTGATAAATTTGCCAGGGGTGCGGGGTTACAGCATCCGGGCGGTCCCAAGATCGAGGAGTTTGCTAACAATGCATCATCCTATGTACCGCTGCCTTATGTTGTGAAGGGAATGGACTTTTCATTTACGGGCCTGTCCACTGCTGCATCCGCTGCCCTGAAAACATCCCCTATAGAAGATGTGTGTTTTTCATTTCAGGAAACCGCATTTGCAATGCTGGTGGAGGTCACGGAAAGGGCGGTGGCGCATACCGGTAAGAACGAGATACTGCTTGCGGGCGGTGTGGGTGCCAATATGCGGCTGCGGGAGATGCTTGAGATTATGTGCAATGAGCGGGGCATTTCGTTCTATGTGCCTGAGAAACGGTTCATGGGTGATAACGGCAGCATGATAGCATACCTTGGGCTTCTGATGTTCGAGCAGCAGAACCTGTTGCCGCTAAATGAATCACATGTTCGGCCCAATTACAGGCCCGATGATGTTGTGGTTACCTGGCGCGGGGATTGACCTGGTCAGATACTGTATGCGGATAATTAAAAAGCATATCGCGAAAACTCATGTGATGAACTACAGTTCAGGGTGCTTACACGGAAAATATACTCTAAAATGAAAGGCTATCTTGGAAATGCTGTAACTTCACTTATGAAGAAATGGATTGATGAAATGACGCAAAAGCAGATTTCAGAAAGGGAAATAACATTACTTGAAAAAGGGTTCGATATGGGAGAACTCAAATTCAAATCAAGGGAAGAGCTGCATGAAAGATGATATCTTCCTTGTAGATACTATACTACTCCGTAAGTATAATTTAGAACTTCATATGACTGCCACAGAGCTCACAGAGAGCACAGAGAGAGGAGTTTGGAGCGGAAAAAGCATCTCGGTGTTCTCTGTGGCAGAAAGTTACAAAAAACAGATACGGTTTAGTATAATATACTTACAAAGAACACCCGGGAATTTGGAAAAATTCCATGGATGACAGCCGTGAATCCATTTCTTAAATGTAACAAATCATGTAAATATGTTATTTGTTATATGTTTGCTATATTTAAGATCAATATTTAATGCCAGAGAAGGACTCTTCCCCACACTATAATTCCAAAATTATTATCACCACCAACTCCAACTTAGCATCATATGATCATCGACGCCCACGCCCATATCTTCCCTGGCAAGATAGCCTCAAAAGCCATTGCCGGACTGGAACAGCAGTACGGCGTCAATGCCTGCGGCGAGGCTACCGTACCTGGTATACGCACCAGCATGCAGGCCGCAGACGTGGACGCCTCGGTTATACTTTCGGTTGCCACCACCCCGGCGCAGGTGGAGAGCATCAACAACTGGGTGGCAGAAATATCCGCCTATGCGCCCTACTTTATCGGTCTGGGGGCCATGCATCCCGAATATCCCGACCCTGAGACAGAGATCCGGCGCATGAGGGAAATGGGGATCAAAGGTATCAAGCTGCACAGCGAGTTCCAGCACTTCTACCCTGATGAGGAGCGCATGTATCCTATTTACGAGGCGCTAAGCGACGATATGGTACTGGTGTTCCATGCAGGCGATGAGGTCACCCCGGTCAGGCACGTGCACACCACGCCAGACAGGATTGCCAGTGTACTGGACTCATATCCCGGGTTGAAAGTAGTAGCCGCCCACCTGGGAGGATACCGCTGCTGGGACGAGGTGGAGCGCCACCTTCTGGGCAGGGACCTGTATCTGGATACAGCCTATGTGTTCCCCATACCCGGGCACGAACACATCACAGTAAAGCGCATCATAGATATCATGGAGGCGCATGGATTTGACAGGATACTGTTCGGCACCGATTATCCTTTCAGGGACCAGGATAGTGAAGTGGCCAATATACAGGGACTGGACATCGATGACAGGCATAAGGTTCTGGTACTGGGCGAAAATGCAGCCGCATTATTTAATATTGATACGAACGGGACGTGAAAAAAGATTGAGGACCATTGACTTAAACGACGCGAACAGCACCATTGTGATGGTAGACCAGACCCTGCTGCCTGTAGAATACAAGGTCATAGAATGCGACAACATCGCTTCCCTTACAGAGGCTATTTCGTCGCTGCGGGTGCGGGGTGCACCTGCACTGGGTGCGGCAGGGGGTTTTGGAATTGCCATTGCAGCCGCTCGCAGCAGTGCCAGTTCCATGGAAAAACTGCTGGACGAATTACGCAGGATAGGTGATGTCATAAAGGCCACCAGGCCAACTGCCGTAAATCTTGCCTGGGGCGTGGATAGGGTGCTGGATGCGGCCCGGGATGCATACGATACTGACAGCATACGCAGTATAGTCCTGGCCGAAGCAAAGGCCATTGCCAACGAGGACGTAGAATTGAACAAAAGGCTTGGTGCGCACGGTGCCGCTCTCCTGGAGGATGGCGATACTGTCATGACCCACTGTAATGCGGGCCGGATGGCCTGCGTAGACTGGGGCACAGCCCTGGGTGTAGTTCGAAGTGCCGTTGAGGCTGGCAAGGAGATAAAAGTGATCGCCTGCGAGACAAGGCCGCTGAACCAGGGAAGCAGGATAACCGCATGGGAACTTATGGAGGACAGCATCCCTGTGACACTGATAACTGATAGTATGAGCGGGCATGTGTTGCGGCAGGGTATGGTGGATAGCGTCATAGTGGGAGCGGACCGTATCACCCAGGATGCGGTGTTCAACAAGATAGGTACCTACACCCACAGCGTAGTGGCAAGAGAGCACGAAATTCCTTTTTATGTAGCTGCACCTGTTTCCACGTTTGATTTTGAGAGAATGGAAGGCGAGGTGGAGATAGAACAACGGGACGCAGATGAACTGCGATATATTGCCAATTGCCAGGTTGCGCCCCTGGACGTGCCTGTGTACAACCCGGCCTTTGATGCCACTCCAATGGAGAACGTGACCGCTGTTATTACAGAGAACGGGATATTCAGGCCACCGTTCTTGCTGGATGAGGTCAGGATTGCGCATTAAGATATGGATGAATGTCGATTGCTTCTTGTATGTTTATTTGGATATATTAGTGGACCCGATATTGTAAGGCTCTTCACATAAAAGATTATAGAGTTGAATGATCAATATTATTTACCTGGAGACTTTATTCGTCCAGGTCAGATGAACCTATGTCAAGTTTGAGTAAGACTATTAAATCATAGAATAAAGTGTTTGCTCATGAGGTTTATATATAATAAAAAAAGATGCACCATCATGCTTTTTGAGCCGATAGAGATAGCAGGATTGCATATCCAAAACAGGTTCGTGCGCTCGGCCACCCACGAATGGCTGGCAGGGGAAGACGGCACACCTACACCAGCCATAGGTGATATGTACGGGGAACTGGCAAAGTACGAAGTCGGGCTCATTATTTCAGGCTATTCTTACGTGAACCCGGCAGGCAAAAGCAGCCAGTGCCAGCAGGGTATCTATGACGACAGGTTCATCGAACCCTACAGGCAGATAACTGAGCGGGTGCATAAATACGGCAGCAAGATAGCACTCCAGATCGTCCATGGCGGCAGGCAGTCGCTGGTTACACCTGAATACCCACACACACTGGCACCATCGGCAGTTAAGGATTCATCTTCAGGCATAACACCGCAGGCCATGACCGAAGATCAGATACAGCAGACCATCGAGGATTTTGCCCAGGCTGTGCGCCGGGCACATGCGGCAGGTTTTGATGCGGTACAGCTTCACGTTGCACACGGTTTTCTTCTCAGCAGTTTTATCTCACCCTACACCAACCAGCGCACTGATAAATGGGGCGGGTCAGTGGATAACCGCGCGCGCATCATTGCAGATATTATCAGGCGCGCCCGGGATCTGGTGGGTGAGGACTTCCCTATCATGGCGAAGATGAACGCCACCGACGGCTTAGGAGATCGGGGACTGGATGCACCCGAATGTGTAGATGTGGCCATAGCACTTGAATCGGCTGGTGTATGTGCGATAGAGGTCAGCGGCGGGATATTCGAGGCAGGGGAAGTGATGTCCAGACCCGGTATTAATTCGCCAGAGGTGGAAGCGTATTTTAAGGAGTATGCCAGGATGATAAAGCATGGTGTGGGTATCCCGGTGATGCTGGTTGGGGGACTGCGGTCGAGAGCGGTGATGGAGGAGATGCTTGCCAGTGGCTGTGCCAATATGGTTTCGCTTTGCAGGCCGTTTATCAGGGAGCTGGACCTGGTGGTGAAGTTCAGGGAGGGGGCGCAGGAGGCGGAGTGTACTTCGTGTAATCAGTGTTTTGATGAGAGTGGGGTCAGGTGTAATTCCAGGTAGATGAGCACCTGAATAATTAAGAAGGTAATCTATATGCTGTAAGAGTATAGTGGTCTTGCCTGACCGCCTGATCCCGGTCAGGCATATAATTCTTTCCAAGCGTCATATTTTCCTGACCTCATCAAGATAACCGGGTATTGGAATTACTTTATCAAAGGGTTAATGCTGCCTGTCTGCCACCAGTAGTTTCTTTTTATGAGGTAGGTTATTATATACTAAACTGTATCTATTTTTTGTAACTTTCTGCCACAGAGAGCACAGAGATGCTTTTTCCGCACCAAACTCCTCTCTCTGTGCTCTCTGTGCTCTCTGTGAGCTCTGTGGCAGTTATATGAAGTTCCAAATTATACTTACGGAGTAGTCTAAATTCTTTATCCACATGCAAATATAGTACGCAATATATGTGTGAATGTTGCGGTGTGTATTTGCATTAAGTCATGCGAGAGAGAATTAATTGGATATTGCACCAGTTATTAGAAAATGGTGATACTGTTCCATAATCCAGTTATTTACCATAAGTCTCCATGACCCTCGATGACCAGCCATGACTATGAAAATGTTATTTCCTGAAAAAATTCCAGCATTATGTAATTCCATCACTTCGACATCAGTCGTACGACAAACGGGTCTCTTCATCCGCAAGTGTCGGTTGAATGATCTCCTTCCATCGAGGAGAGTCCCATGTCCCGAGTTTCGTATGCATTTCATAGTAGTTCTGGGGGATAGGATGCGTCCCGATCACAACGTCAAGCCCATACTTTGCCTGGATAAAGTCACGAAAGTTGGTCACACGAGGGCATGGAGGATATCCGACGACCAGTCCTGTGGCGAGGTGTATCACTTCTGCCCCGTTCTTCTTCATCTCCTCAGGAGCGTATTCGATATTTCCACCAGGACAGCCACCACACGCAGTATATCCGACCAGTTTCACTTCTTTATCGTTATAAATGCTGAATGCACCTTCCCGGTTATGGAGCGCCCTCAGGCATTTACCTCCGGCACACACATGGTAGCGGTCGCATATAATTATCCCAATCCGGATTTCATCACTCATTTTACGTTCTCCGTATCTTTTAATTTTTGATACGGGTTCATATGGATTGTGGTTAATAAATGCTTTTTGGACATAATCTTTCACCCCGGCCCTTCTTCCCTCCTAAACCCAAAAATTCAGCTTCAAGAGATTCTTTCCCAAATTATTTTGAAAAGGGGGATGCCCCTGTAAGGGGGTGCACTCCAAACTGTCCCTACACTATTAGTCCTTGGAGAAAAGGATAATTTAGTAGGCAATCCAGAAAAAGCCAGACAACTTGCCCAGAACATCCCCTACATCCAAATCAACGTTCTCAATACCGGGCATGCAATAGGTGTTGAACAGCCTTCAAGTCAATGTTCTTATTTACGAATTCTTCGAGGAGCTTTACATGAAATAATTATACTAAACTGAGTCCCGGAGATCTGGATCAGTTTTGTTCAGCACGCCCGTCTTCCGGATGGGCTGGAGGAGCATCCTGCATTGGATAACCTGCATCTGACCAAATACGGCAAGATGACCCATGCCGGTGCCTGGCTGCTGTGTGATGACATCACCCGCTATACCTTACAGGCTCATGTGACCTGCGCGATGTTCCGGGGAACGACCAAAACTTACATCCTCGACCGCAAGGATTTTGCCGTTGATCTCTACGCCATCTATGAGTATGTGATGGCACATTTGCAAGCCAAGCTGAATACTGCGCTGATTCCACATGCCAGAGGTCGGGACGAACGGCTGGAGCTGCCAGAGGATGCCCTTCGGGAAGCTCTTGTCAATGCCAGTGCGCACCGCGACTATCGCTCAACCGCCAATGTGCAGTTGTATATTTTCTACGACCGTCTTGAGATTGTGACGCCGGACGGCAGACTCGGGTGGTACTGATCATTGAAGTTATACCCGGCACAGGCATAAACTGCGCTTTTTGTATGGCTGATCTGACCATTGAAAAAAACGTAAAGTTTTTAGTCTTTTTGTAGTATTTAATAGATGGTACGCTTAAAGAAAATGCTCACTTCATTCGCATTTTCCAAGCCTGCAGGAAAGTATATACTTTCCTATACGTTAAAAAAAATCATCAAGACAGAGGACTTATGCTATACCCAAATAGGTGAGATTGAATGGATACACAAATTATGTTGAAGCAGATGTGCACAAATGATATCAATGAGTCTGATATTAAGGCAATTTGCAAAAGCCGTGGTTTTCCTGTCAAGGAGGCAACTTCTCGTGACGTTTTTGAAAACTTCTTCATTTCCACGATTGGCATAAAAGAAGTACTGAACTCATTAACCCACGAGGAAGTTGTATTCCTCCACTTGCTCAATAAGATAAACAAAAAAGTTAGTATCAAGTACTTCGAGAGACTATACGGTAGCGCAAAACCTGCAAAAGGGTATTATTACGGGACATTTAACCAGCGGTATAACGAGACATTCAAAAAAGTAAAGAATAATCTTGTGCGAAAGGGGGTGCTCATTATCATAGAGCAGGAAGAGCGTCCGTATTTCAGTTCTACCAAGCTGGAACGCTTGCAATTCTCTTTTCCTTTGGAATTCGGAGTTTTTCTTCCACCTATTGTTAAAGCTTCGAAATTTAATAAAGCCGGTAATTTCAAGAGAAAGGTGCTGCGTGATAAACTGCAGGAGATTATTGGAGGGAAGCAAAAACCATCTCTTTTATCAAATCAAAGATCTTTCAGACTCACAATCAAAGATGGCAATCTGTCTATTGGAGATGAAAAGTTCAGAGCAAGCCGCCTGTTGAAATGGCAGCGAGCCTGCTGGCATGCGTCCGTTGAAGCAAATACTGAGATGCAGAGTGGCGACATGACTCCCATTGAAGTTACACTCTATGCACTCTCACAACTCAGGAAGCATGAATGGCTACCCGCAGATAGTCTCACAGTGATGCTAAAGATCTTTACAGGAGAGACGGCGGATCACCCATGTGAACAGATATGTGAGGTCGGCTGGGAGTGGGGTTGCCTGAAAAAAGTTGTGGTAGATGGAAAGGTATACTACCGTTTACCTGAAGATTCCCTGGAATATACAACTTCATCTTCGCCCGGGCAGTATCTACAGGTTGAGCCAGACGGTACAGTAGCCTTGGACCTGATGACCATCCCATATTCCGTACTGGAAGTGCTGGCTTCGGTTGCAATCCTGGATGTCCATGATTCCAATCTGCAAGCGACCGCCAGCCTTATCAAGATCGGGAATGCGTTTACGACAGTTCAGAAAGAGAGTGTTTTCGCATGGCTTAAAAAGAATTCATCCGGTTTTAACACCGCGATCGAGATGGCTGAAAAGAGATGGGGTAAACAGATGATCCATGAAAACCTGATGATTGCACGGGTAAAAGACCTGAGCCTCAAGGTGCAGATCGAAAAATCGTATGCCGGCTTACAAAGCCTTGTATCTCTTCCGGATGATCACATCGCATTTCCATGTGACCTTCTTCCCGCGATACAAAAACTTGTGGAGAAGTCAGGGCACGTGGTCAATAAGGCGAGGAATGAATGATGCAACCAGACCCAAACTTAACTCCGGCGAATATCAACAAACTGAGTGTATTTTCCAATCAGCATGATTTGCGTCATGATCTGCATGCTTATGTTGAGTATATTCAGGACCGCGATGTAAAACGGCTGCACCGAAGTAATGAGCTTAACCGAGCTGACTCAAAGCGATTGGCAAAACTTATGAGCGATCCCTATATAATAAAAGAAGTAGAACAAAATGGATATTCCAAGTGGATCAATTATGTCGATATGCTGGCGTATGTATGCGAGTTCGTAAAATATGACACTGAGGGGATATATGTAGGATATACCAGTAGTGAGCCATCATTCCCTGACAATTATATTGATATAAATGCCAAAGAATATGAAGAGTTTATTGATCTACCACTTTTAGAGCAGGAGCATAAGCTTCTTGATCCACTGATAAATCATTATCTTGATGATGAAAATGAGTTTTACAATACAAGTGTGCTTGGCAGGCTATTGGGTTTTTCGACCAGGGGATGTGCGACTGGTATTATACCGGATTTGGATTTTGCCAGAGGCAGGCGATTTCTTCTTGAAGTTTTACAATCCTGTAAACCCAGTGTTTGGTACACTACCTCCTCATTGATCCAATACCTGAAAAAGCATCATCCATATTTTCTTATCCCTGAGAAGCCAAAATATAGATACAAACAAGATGTAAAAAATGGTCGATATGGCAATTTTCGTGAAGGTGAGAGATGGGATAAAGAGATTAAGATATTAGAGAGTGATGCAGATGCATTTGAGCGGGTGGAAGGTCGCTATGTGGAACGATTCCTTGAAGGATTACCCCTTATTTTAGGATATACTGAGGTTGCCTATTCCAAAAAAGAGTATAAAGGATACCTGCCCGAGATAAATCAGCTTCAGGCGTTTAGGGTCAATGATAAGTTCCTGCATGTGATGAGCGGTAAGATCATAGAACCCAAAGTTACAGTGCAGCCTAATTTTGAGATACATGTGGAATCGGAATTATATCCGGTTCGGATTCTTGCGCAATTGACAAAACTTGCAGATGTTGTGACAAAGGATAAAACAAGCATCTTAAAACTTCAAAAAAAGAAAGTTCTAACTCAATTAAGCGAAAGAGAAGACCTTGATGTTATCAGGCTCCTGGAGAAACTAAGCGGCCAGAAACTGCCACAGAATGTTCGAATCGAACTTGAAGAGTGGATCGGGGCTTCAGAAGCGTTTACCCTGTATGAGAATGCTGTGCTTCTTGAAGGGGACAAAGATCTGCCCGAAATCGACCAATTCACGATCCAACGTATATCACCCACTATGAGGATCGTGCATTCACCTGACAGGTTATTCACGCATCTTGAGCAGAAGGAGTTGATCCCTCTTCACATAAAACATCGCTCATCGGCACTTACGCTTCTTCCTGACGGTGTACGCACAGTCTTTCATAAACGCGATTCAAGCGTTTCAAAAGTAAAAGCAGGAGCAAAAACAAAGAAGCCTGTGACAATAAAGCGGGAGGTCCAGATCATATTCCACTTTCCGGCAAAAGAGTTGATGGAAGAATTCCGCAAAGGACTTATAGCTGCCAGATGCCCTGTTGCTGCAGATTGGGGTAAATTGACACTCTCCTTTGCCAGTCAATATGAACCAGAGGTAAAGAAAGTCAGTAAGGCACTGAAACAGGATTACACCATCAAGATCGAGGATATTACATGAGTTCAGAAAAACCGCTCATCATCCAGAGCGACCGCACTTTGATGCTTGAGGTCGGACACCCTGGGTACGTGGAATGCCGGGATTTTTTAGCTCTCTTTGCAGAGCTGGTAAAATCGCCAGAGTTCATCCACACCTACAGGGTCACGCCATTGTCGCTATGGAATGCGGCAGCATTGGGTGTGTTGTTCAAAGAGATCGCCTGCGGTCTTGAAGACTTCTCGCGTTATGACATTCCGTCAAATGTCATTGTTGACATGAGGGAGTGGCATGAGACCTATGGTAAGTTGGTATTACAGAAAGCTGCGCATGATTGCCTAAAGCTTGAAGTGAAAGACTCCCGTATTCTGGAACGGATCCGTAACATTGAGTCATTAGAACACTTTTGGGTGGATAATGACAGTCTCCCAGGACTTTTCATACCACAGGTCAGACGCGGCGATCTTAAACACGCACTGATAAAGGCAGGTTACCCTGTCAAGGACCTGTGCGGATATCTGGATGGGGAACGGTTCGATCTCACTTTGCGCAGCATTGACCTTGACGGTAACTCTTTTCAGTTGCACGATTATCAAAAAGATGCCGCAGATCTGTTTTACTGTGCAGGACAGAAGACCGGGGGCAGTGGAGTGATCGTTCTTCCCTGCGGTTCAGGTAAGACGATCATAGGACTTGGGACCATGGCCCAGATATCAAGCCACACCCTGATCATCACCACCAATAATGTCTCAGTCCGGCAATGGCGCGATGAACTTCTCTCCAAGACTTACATAGAAGGTTCAGATATTGGCGAGTTTACGGGTCGTGTCAAAGAGATCAAGCCTATCACGATAACCACATACCAGATGTTGACTCATCGGCGCACAAAGGACGAACCGTTGCACAACCTGGACATCTTTACCGAGCATAACTGGGGGCTCATTATATATGACGAGGTGCACATGCTCCCGGCTCCGGTATTTCGTGCAACAACAGCAATCCAGGCCAGGCGGCGGCTTGGGTTGACTGCAACGCTGGTGCGCGAAGATGGTAAAGAGGATGATGTCTTTGCACTGATAGGTCCCAAGCGATATGATGTCCCTTGGAAGACGCTTGAGAGTCGCGGCTATATCGCTAAAGCCATCTGTACCGAGTATCGCATTCCTCTTTCGGCTGAAGATGAGCTTGAGTATGCCCATGCTGATAAACGCGCTAAGTTTCGCATCGCGGCAGAGAACCAGCGCAAAACAGAGCTTGTATGTGAACTGCTTGAGAACCACGCAGGTGAGAGCATCCTGATCATCGGTCAATTCATTTTGCAGTTGGAAAAGCTTGCAAGATCATTGGACCTGCCGATTATCACGGGTAAGACCAGGCATGATGAGAGAGATAAACTTTATGATGATCTCAGATCGGGACGCATCAATATACTTGTGGTATCCAAGGTTGCAAACTTTGCAGTGGATCTGCCTGATGCCAGTGTCATGATCCAGGTCTCAGGTACATTTGGTTCGCGTCAGGAGGAAGCACAACGACTGGGGCGCATTCTCAGGCCCAAAGAGCAAACCTCTCATTTCTACACACTTGTGTCAAAAGGTACCGTTGAACAGACTTTCGGGACCAATCGTCAGCTTTTTTTGGTAGAGCAGGGGTACAGGTACCAGATCAGGTACTTTTGAGATTTCCAGACCGATAAAGATCAGGCCAGATGGAAGAGATTTTGTATCCCCTTCAAATTAAATGGTAATTAATCATAGTGCTCTGAATTTTAAGACACAGATTACACTGATTACACATATTGATAGTAGTTGTGAAAATCAGTGTAATCTGTGAAATCCGTGTAATCTGTGAAATCCGTGTCTAGATTAATCTTGCATTTGCCATACTTTTTGAAGTGGATACGAGATTTTTTATTTATGAATAAATGAAGATGTGTAAGATACACCTCATTACTGATACACCTTATTACTGATACGCTTGATGCGTACAGCCTCAAGTCAAATAAAAATGGCGGGAATATATCCCGCCATATCTGATCAGATTCCGAGCGCCTTCCTCTTCTCCATGATATGTGCTTCGATCCCATCAGCAGCCTCTACCATATCAGTCTCAACTGCCAGTTTACCGCCTGTCAGACCTTCCAAATCCCAGGTAAGGAGCTTCACAAGGTTTGGTGCCCCGCCGACAGGTGCAAGCGGTGCCACATGTGTATACAGACCGAACGCCAATGCGAACACGCCATCGATGGTCGCCTTCTGTTCCATATACTCAGGTGCGGTCACAGCCACAGGCAGCTGCGAGGGGTCAACCCCAAGAGCATCAGCAACAGCAGTGACAATATTGATTATCCTGCCTGTATCGGTACAGGTGCCCATACTCAGAACAGGAGGAATTCCGAGTGACTCACATACGGCTTTCAATCTGCCGCCTGCAAGTTCCTGTGCATCAATGGTGGTAAGCCCCGCAACCTGGAGAGCAGCGTTCCCGCAGCCAGCACTCATGACAAGTATGTCGCGTTTGATGAGCTCCTTTGCAATGGCAATGGTATTAACATCCTGCCCGCTGTCCTTTAACGTTGTGCAGCTTATCAGTGCCACGATGCCCTTGATGTCGCCTTTTTTAATGACATCCAGCAGGGGATCAAGTGTTCCGCCAAGTGCGGATACGATGGCTTCGGCAGAGAAACCTGTAAGTGTCTTTTGTCGGTTCAGGTCGTTCTTAACAAGTCCTGCTGCCTTTCGCTTCTTGAAGTTTGCTATCGCAAGGTCGATCAGTTCCTGCGCCTGTGCCTCTACCTTTGCGGGCTTGTAGGCGATCTGTCGGTCCATACCAGGCATGGCAACGAGTTTAGATACGCTGACGAGCGTGACATTGTATTTGTCCTGGTACTCCCCAAGTGCCGGAGGTGAGCAGTTCATGTCCATTGCAAAGACATCGATTCCCTCGGTTGCCAGTGCTGCCTCGATACTGAGCCAGTTGCCGGTAAGTCCCACGAACACGTCATCCTTCTCAAATCGCTGCAGCAGTTCCTGGCCTGTTTCGATCGAACCGATGATATGCAGCCCCTTTGCTCCCGAATCCTTTGCTTTCTGCTGGTTCCCAGCCTTTTTAGCAGCAGCGATCAATGCGGCACCTATGAATGGCTCATGCCCGTTGGCAACGATATTCACATATTCAGGGTCAATGATGCCCAGGTCCACTTCGTGTTCATGAGGCGACGGAGTGCCGAACAGTATGTCCTGCCCGAGTTCCAGCGGCACCAGAGAACCATAGATGGTTGCAATGCTCAAGCGCAGTGCCTTCTTTGCAAGAGACACGTAATCACCATCGATATTGGTCATGCTGCATGTTGTCATGTCCATGGACTCTTCAATTGGTCCGCCTGGCAGGATGCCAAGTTCTCTCCATACCTTCTGTCTTGATTCTGGTGCAAATATCCCGACCATCCCGAGCGCTTCATCGGAATCCGTGTGAATGCCTTCGAGTATGGCATCCCCTACCTTTACAGCCAGTTCATTGACTGGTGGCTCTTCTGTGCCTGGCAGCTCTTTCCCGCCTTTGAGTCCGAGTTTGTCTGCAAAATCGCGCAGTTTTGCTTCGTCCCTGATGGTGAATGGTGTCTGCCCTTTACCAGTGGCTTTCAGGGTCATTGCCACTTCCTTGGCATGGTAGGTATACGCTGTTGCCCCCATGATGTTCAGGTGGAGGAAATTGCGCATTGCCATGCCGTCGGCATTGATCCCACATGCCCCGCGGTCAGCTTTTTTGCTTATCCTGCACGGTCCGTTGCTGCACAGCCGGCAGCTTACACCACTGCTGCAAAAGCGGCAGCGAACCCCCTGTGCCTCAAAGCGGTCAAAAGTGTTCGTAACACCGTCTGCATGCAATTTCTCATACATCTTTCGTACTGATTCATGTGCACTGATATTTTCCATATAATTCACCACTCTTTAATTATTTCAAATTTAATATAAGCTTTTTCGAATATTGTCAATATAACAATTATAGTAACATCATTAATATATAATAAAATTAATAATAATATGATTAATAGCAACATCATTATGCTGACATAACAATCAATGGTGCGAACGCTTCGGGTATTGATGAGTTAGGCGGGGGCTCCGCCATGGTTGTGGAAATATATGACCTATCAGGCTGTCCCAAAATCAACTTTTCACGACACCATGAAATTCTGAGAGTTTCCAACACACGAAGTTAATATCTTAATTTCCTTAAATTTTGTGCATAACTACATGGAAATCCACATATTTCACCGACAAATCATTAAAAAAGTGTTTTAAAGTACCAATTACAACATTTTTCGTATCCACAACAAACAGATTTGCCCCCTCAATCCCGTTTTTCAGTATTTCTTTCCAGTTTTTACCTTCCCTCTTCACAAACCCATCAATCTTTCCAATATTATGCACAGTGCACATAATTAAAAACTCCACACTTGCTTTTTCCTTCCCCCTCAAAAGAAACTCCCTAAACCCTCTATTCTGTTTCATCTGGCCAAAAACAGGTTCTGCCGTGTACATTCGTTCCAAATATACTTTCCCACCTTCATCAGTCCTCAGTTTTCCCCTCATCTCATCCAATAAATATTCTCGTGGGTCTCTTGAAATTGTTCTATTTTCTGCTTTAGTGCATGCTTTTTTAAATACACAATCTGAACAAAAATTGCAGACGTATTGATTCAGGTCAGGTTTATCCTTTCTTTTTTGAATCCTTGTAAATGGCATCATTATGTTCGCAGGGCAATAGTAACAATCCTTTTCCTCATCGAATTTAAATATCGACTTCCTGAACCATTTGCTTTTTCCACGTTCTTCCACCTTAAAAAAATTGTCAGGAATGTATGCATCAATCCCCATTCTTTTCAGCAACTCAAGATTATCATATGAGAAATATCCCGCATCAGCCAATAATATTGTAGGCTTGTAACCCAATGT